>Ga0137415_10000422_pt1 | contig 40202 bp, 37 predicted proteins | sample CZODoug3_1_1_16f_FD_183082 | JGI IMG/M metagenome (GOLD analysis project Ga0137415, IMG submission 183082) | Vadose zone soil fungal communities from Angelo Coast Range Reserve, California, USA - CZODoug3_1_1_16fungal (Hybrid Assembly) | ecosystem: Environmental > Terrestrial > Soil > Vadose...
GTAATTTCGCAGGATCGAAGGTGCCAAATGATATATCAAACGATGAAAGTAAAAGCTCTCCTAATTTTCATGATATTAGGGGTTGGTTTGTTACCGTATCTAGCAAATGTCGCCTATGCGCAGGCGACGACACCATTTACGAGCTATGAAGCGGAGGCTGGAACCGTAGGTGGAGGCGCCACTATCGTCTCGCTCACTTCGCCACCAACAACGCAGTACTCGAGCCCAGCCCTGGAAGCATCTGGCCATGCTTACGTCCAACTCACAGGTGCAGGTCAATATGTGCAGTGGACAAACAATACTGGCCAACCAATCACTTTTATCAATGTACGCGAAAGCATTCCAGATGCTCCCGGAGGCGGAGGGATCACAGCCACGTTAGATTTGTATGTTGATGGCGTTTTCCGACAAGCCTTGAATCTCAACTCAATACAGACTTGGGTTTATGAGGGTAACAACAACTACCAGGGTAGTGACCAGAATCCTGCAGACGGTGATCCGCACGTTTTCTTTGATGAGACGCACACATTTATCACCGGGGCGGCAATCGCTCCCGGCAGCACGTTCTCACTTAAGGTGGATGGGTCAAATACCGCTGCGTTCTATTACATTGATGTGATCGATGTTGAGAATCCTCCTGCTCCGATCGCTCAGCCGGCCAATTCAATTTCCATCACCAGTTGCGGAGCTGTTGCCGACAATAATCCAACCAACGGTACAGCAGATAGTAGTGCAGTGGATAGCACAGCGGCCATTCAGAATTGCATCAATCAAGCTCAGTCGCAAGGGAAGATACTGTGGATTCCACAAGGCACTTTCTATTTGAAAGGGACGACAGGGCTTACCGCGACAGGGATCACAATTGAAGGAGCCGGTATGTGGTATAGCACGATTTACCGCGATGTCCCGCTCCCCAATGCAAACGGCTTAGCCGCGATCTTCTCTGTGACCTCATGTACTGTCAAAAATTTCCATCTAGACTCAAACGCCAAAAGCCGCGATACGAGTGATGGGGATGGCGGCGCTATGGATACTACCGGCACGAACTGGCTTGCAGACAGCATCTGGAGTCAGCATGTAGAGTCTGGCTTCTGGGCTTCGGGCACCGGCGGAACGGTTCAGAATAGCCGGCTCACGTCGATTTGGGCTGACGGCTGCAACCTGAATAACGTCTCCCTTACAGGAACCGTTGGAAATAATCTCACCGCGACCAATAACTTTATTCGAGGTACGGGCGACGACGCGATGGCCATCAACTCCGTTGCCTATAACACGAATTCGGATGGATCGCAGACCACATACACTCCGATGTCCAATATTACGGAAACACACAATACGTTGATTGCTCCATGGCAGGGAAAGGGCATCGGTATCTATGGTGGAAGCGGTCACCATGTGGAGAACAATTACATCAGCGATACGGGCCGGTATATCGGCCTCGGTGTCGGCCGATTTGGAGTAAATGGCAGCGATCTGCTGTCAGCAGCCGTATCAGGCAACACTATCGTGAGATCCGGCGGTAACGGTTTCAATCAGGGGCAGCCGGCTCTACAGATTGGAAATGGTGGCGACGGTCAAAACGTCGGAATCGTCGATAGTGTTCAGGTAACTGGAAACACAATCATCAATTCGCTCTACGACAGCATAGGCTTCTCGACTTCGACAAATACCACCTTGCAGAGCAACACGATTACTTCTCCATGGCGCAATGGAATCGTCATCAGCCCACCCTTTTACCCGGCTCCAACGGGGTCAGCTACGATTACCGATAACACTGTAAGCGGATTATCTTCCGGAGCCTCCGCCTATATCAATAACTCGAGTGGATTTACTGCAACCCTCAGCGGCAACAGCTGGTCGTCGTCGAATGAGGAAGCGCCGTACCAGGGAGTCGCGGCGTCGATTCCTGGTACTGTCCAGGCCGAAAATTACGACACGGGTGGTCAAGGTGTAGCCTACAACGTCACGTCGGTCAACGGCACTGGGAACAGTTACCGTCCCGATGGTGTAGATCTGGAGACAACTGCCGATAGTGGGGGAGGTTATGACCTCGGTTGGACGACCGGCGGCCAATGGTTTCGGTATACCGTCAACGTGGCCACAGCTGGGACATACACGGTCAGCTTTCGCGTAGCCGCTCCTAGCAGCGTAACGGATGCATTTCATCTCTCAAATGCATCCGGAGCAAATCTAAGCGGACCTATTAACATTTCCGCGACTGGTGATTGGCAGGCATGGACGACTGTGACAGCCGTCGTCACTCTCCCAGCAGGTCAGCAGGTATTGACTCTTAGCGAAGATAACGGCGGGTGGAACCTGAACTACGCCTTATTTGCATCAATGTGAACACATCTGAAAATCGGAGTAATTCGCTTGGCCGTGTAACTGGCTTCTCGGATATTTGGCCCATTACTATTGTTGTTGATTGGCCAGTATTCTACGTGGGTTCAAACAGACCCACTACTTGATTGAGAACAGATTCCTGTAGTGGGTCGTCCCCAGGTTCGTAGAGCTAACCTGGGGACTTTCTCATTAAACTGCGGGCGCGTGGTAGTGCATATCCCAGCCGAGATAGCGGACGGAAGCCTCGTACACTGGGCTGGCAACTTTCGAGAAGTTAGCAGCGACGTGATGCTCAAAGCCTTCTTCGCAGATGTAGTGGAGTAGTTTCTGCATTTCTGGAATCTTCACTACGCCAGCGCCGCCAAATGTTTCCAGGGGATCATTGGTGAACTCGCCTTCGCCCACATAGCCACGGATGCGTCCTGTGAAGTCGTCCGTGGAGTAGCGTAGGTAGCTCATGGCTCCGGCCTTCACGCGGCCCACGCAAGTGCCGAAGGTGTTTTCCTTGCCCACCGTTCCGGCGATGATGGCCTGGAAGTCCATCACCACATCGGCGAAGAAGTGCTTTGGCAGGTTAGAGCAGTGGAAGCAGACGGCTTTGTCCGGATCTTCGCCGTAGTTGTTGTTCCAGTCGAGCAGAGCGCTCGGGGTCTGCGACGCCAGCGCAAGTCCGTACATACCCAGCACGCCACTCACGTCGACTTCGCAGGCGCTTGAGAATAAGTTTTCGCTCATCATGCTCATGATGGTGCAGGGGACGACGCCGAAGTACTCTTCGAGCGATGTCCAGCACTGGATGGCGCTGATGGTGCAGTAGGTTTCTTTGAGCCAGCCATCGATGACTGAGCCGAGCTTCGCCATCTTCAGCAACGCTTCTTCCGGGATGCCGCTGGTGCTTACGTACTTTTTGATGGCCGCGAGCTTCGCCTGCGCCGCGTCGTCATCGTCTTTCGTGCGTGCAATGCGGCCCAGGATCTCCGACAGGTCTATGGTCTCGACGGAGATGCCTGCTTTTTCGAGCAGCTTCTCGCTGTAGCGGACGGTGTTGAAAGCAGCTGGACGCGCGCCAATCGCGCCGATGCGCAGATTCTTGAACCCGCCCACTACACGGCAGACCGCAGCGAACCATGCAAGGTCGGCAGCGAATTCCTTCGAGCTTGGAGCGACAGTATGCTTCTTCGTCAGCGAGTAGGGAATGCCATACTGCTTGAGGTTGTTGCATGCAGACATCTTGCCGCAGAAGCTGTCGCGACGATGCTCGATCTTCATGATGTCGGTCCGGTCAGGCGTGGCCTGCACCAGTACCGGAACCTGCAATGTGGAGAGGCGGATGGCATCGACAATGGCACGCTCTTCGCCGAAATTTGGCAGCGTGACGATGATGCCGTCAATCTCTTCACGATGTTGCTTGAAGAGATCAGCGCAGTGCCGCGCATCGTCAGGCGTTTGCACGGCTCCGTGCTGAGTTTGCTCCGGTGAGAGCACGACCACCTTATAGCCGGCTGCGGTGAGCACCTTCACCATCTCCTCGCGGCCTTCCTTGGCGAGATGGTGCGGGAAGAACCCGCGGCTTCCGACAATTAATCCGAATGTAAGTTCTTTCTTCATTGAGTACGTATTCCTTATGACATGCGTTATAAATTCAAAAACTTTTTACTTTCCAACTCGTGGCCAGAACTTGATGGTGTAAGCCAATCCGGCGATGCCCATCAGCGCGCCCCACCAGATAGGTGCATGCAGGTTATACAGCACAGGTGGGTGCACCGGAGGATGAGACAGTTCCCAGAGCCCCTGGCCAAAGATCACCACGCCGTAGAAGAGAAACAGTATTCCGGCGAAAAACCAAATCGACATTGTTCCACGCATTCTGTTTACTCCCTCTACCAGAAGATGATGTTTAATACCACGAATAGAACTGCCACAATGCTCGCCCATACGATCGGCTTCTGATACCAGTGATCGTCGTGCTCTTCCGGAAGCGGAGAAACGCCATAGACAAGTCCCTCAAGTTCCGCGACCGGCCTTGGTTTCGTCATGTAGCTCACCACGATGGTGACGATTACGCACGTCAGCCACGACCACAGCGCCCGATACATATCCTCGGCCATGGTTTTGGCTTCTGGCGAAAATGCAACATAGCGCAGGGCTGAAGGATCATGCTTTACCCATGCCCATAACCCAATCGCAGTGCTGGTGCCGGCCAGCAGCCCCCAGAATCCGCCAGCTTTGGTGGCGCGCTTCCACAGCATGCCCAGAATGACCGTGCCAAAGAGCGGCGCGATAAAAAAGCTGAAGAGTCCCTGCACGTAATCCATGATGCTGGCCGCGTGTTGGACGAGATATGCCGTGCCGACTGAGATAAGCACGCCGATAAAAGTGCACCAGCGTCCCATGGCGACGTAGTGTTTGTCTGAAGCTCGCTTGTTGATGAATGCGCCGTAGATGTCGTAGGTCCAAACAGTAGAGAAGGCGCTTACGTTGCCTGCCATGCCGGACATGAATCCGGCGATAAGCGCCGTTACCCCAAGTCCCAGCAATCCGGGACCGCAGTAGCGCACCAGCATCAGCGGCAGCACTTCGTTATAGCTGTGTTGCCCGGTGGCGACGGCCTGTGTTTCTCCCACCAGATGGAAGGGAAGCACAGACAGTGCGAGCAGGCCTGGCAGAATCACGATGAAGGGCACAGCCATCTTGAATGCCGCGCCAATAATGGGAGCCATACGCGCCGAGCGCAGATTGTCTGCCGAAAGCACGCGCTGGACAACCAGAAAGTCAGTCGTCCAATAGCCGAAGCTAATGACCAGGCCCAATCCAAAGACAATGCCTGTCCAATGGATGCCCATGGGGTTGTCGTGAAAGTGGCCAGTGGTACTCCAAAGATGCACATAGTCGGAGCGGCCGAGATTTGTCAGGATCTGGTGACGCAGGTTCGTCCATCCACCGACCTCGATTATCCCAAGAACGGGAACCAGCAGCGCACCCAGCCAGATCAGCAGGAATTGCAGGACCTCATTGAAGATCGCCGACTTCAATCCGCCCAGCGTCACATACACGGCAACCGTGATCGAAGAGACCCATATGCTGAAGTTCAGATCCCAGCCCAACACCACCTTCATCACTAGCGCCATCGAGTACATATTGATGCCACTCATCAGCACGGTCATGAAGGCGAAGCTGATGGCTGAAAGCGCGCGTGCGCCATCTCCGAAACGAAGATGCAGATAGCCCGGCACCGAATGTGTTTTGGAGATGTAGTAGAAGGGCATCATGATAATGCCCAGGAAGAGCATCGCCGGAATGGCGCCGATCCAGTACCAGTGCGTTGCCAGAATGCCGTATTGATATGCCGAGCCAGCCCAGCCCATCAATTCCAGCGAGCCGAGATTGGCCGAGACGAAGCTGAGTCCGGCGATCCAGGCCGTCATCTCGCGCCCAGCCATGAAGAACTCTTCGCTCGTATTCGAAGCGCCCTTCAGATAGAAACCAATGAAGATCACAATCGCGAAGTAGATCGCGATCACCAGAATGTCAACGCCGCTCAGATGCGCCAGCGTCTTAACAGGTGCCGCGTCAAGCATTGCCAATGCGGCAGGGTGAGCAAATTCGAGGAACATTCGTTATTCAGCCTCGGTCCATCAAAAGTAAAAATCCAAAATCAACACATCGTAGTCTTTTTCTGAGCCCTGTCATTTCTGTCCATACGTCGCCTTTGCGCCGTGCTTGCGGAAATAATGCCTGTCCTTCAAAGCTTGAGAAACACCGCCGCACTCTGTATTGAGAGTAGCCGTGTAAAAGCCCATGTGAGCAACCGCTTCCAGAACCACGGCATTGTGCGCGGCATCATGCGGAGTCTTGCCCCACGCAAAAGGAGCGTGCCCTGCGACCAACACGGCAGGCACTGCCAGCGGGTCGATGTCCTTGAAGCGCCGCACAATCGCCCAGCCGGTGTTCAAAACGTAATCTCCGTTGATCTCTTCGTCCGTAAGCTCTTCGGTGACGGGAACCGGGCCATAGAAATAATCCGCATGCGTCGTCCCATATACCGGGATGCTCAGGCCAGCCTGCGCCCATGCGGTGGCGAACTCCGAGTGCGTGTGAACAACCGCTCCAATGGAAGGGAATTCTTTGTATAGCAGCAGGTGCGTAGCCAGGTCGGACGAGGGGCGCAGAGAGCCTTCGACGATCTTCCCATCCAGATCGGTAATCACCATATCTTCGGGCTTCATCGTCTCGTAAGAGACGCCGCTGGGCTTGATGGCGACCAGGCCTGTCTCGCGATCGATGCCACTGGCATTGCCAAAGGTGTAGAGAACAAGCCCACGGCGCACCAGTTCAAGATTGGCTTCGAGAACCTCTGCTCTCAAATGTTCCAGCATCGGTAAAAAGGTACCTTTCCAGAAACTAGGATCATACTATTAAAGCGATTTAACAATTATACTTGAGCAAACGTTTACTGGCGCTTTGAAGTTAAGCACTTTACACTTACGAGTCAAGTAGTAACACTGACAACGGAACCTATGACCCGACGCGCGCGCCAGCAAAAGACTGACAAGAAACGCCTTGATATCCGTGACGTAGCAAAACATGCTCGCGTCTCCATTGCAACAGTATCACGCACCATCAACCGTGTTTCCACTGTCGACAAGGAACTGGCTCGCCGCGTGTGGAAGGCCATCGAAGAGCTTAACTATTTTCCCAACACACAGGCACGCGCCCTCGTCTCCGGACGCAGCCGTCTTCTCGGCCTGCTCATCTCTGAAATCACGAATCCATTTTTCCCCGAGCTCATCCAGGGTTTCGAAGAAATTGCCGTAGCAAACGGTTATGAAATCCTGATCGGTTCCACCAACTATGAGCCGGCCCGTATGCAGATGTGTATCCGCCGCATGCTCGAGCGCAACGTAGAAGGCGTTGCCGTGATGACCTTCGGCATAGAAGAGCCTCTGCTTGATGAACTCACCTCGCGCGATATCCCGATGGTCTTTGTCGATGCCGGTCCGCCCAAGCCAAGCGTGAGTGCTCTGGTTGTCGACTACCGGCAGGGAATACGCGAAGGCGTTCAGCATCTTGCCGCACTCGGCCACCGTAAGCTGGCCTTTATCAGTGGGCCACTACTTCAACGCTCCTGCCAATTGCGCAAGGCGGCCTTCATCGAATCGCTCGCTGAGATCGGTTTAGAGCCAACAGAGGAATGGGTCGTCGAAGGGAACCACACGCTTGAAGGCGGCATGCACGCCATGGAAGACATTCTTAGACTGTCTGGGCGCCCGACCGCCGTCATGTGCTCGAACGATATGACCGCTATTGGAGCACTGCGTGTACTGGCCCGTGCGGGCTTGCAGTTGCCGCGAGATATGTCGGTCATCGGTTTCGATGACATTCACCTTGCTGAATTCGTCTATCCACCGCTTACAACCGTGAGGATGTCGAGGAACGATATTGCCCGCGGCGCTTTCGAGGCTCTGCGCACGCATATCGAGAACCCCGGCAAGCCATCCGCGCGCAGCAAATATCCTATCCCGACAAAACTCACCGTACGCCAGTCCACGACGTATCCGCCAGGAACCATGCTGCACAACGATGCTAAGCCCACCAAAAAGCGTAAATCGAGCAAGGAAGGGAAGCGGGGCTAGATTTCTTCCTTCCCTTGACATTCGACAGAAGCGTGAGTAATGATTTGTCGAATGTCGAGGGGAGCCATGCCGCCATCCGTAGATTTGTTGCAAGGAACATTGGACCTTCTGATTTTGAAGACCGTTGCGCTTGAGCCCGTGCATGGATGGGGAATCGCGCAACGTATCCAGCAGGTGTCGAAAGACGTGTTGCAGGTTGGACAGGGATCTTTGTATCCCGCGCTGCACCGGCTGGAGTACAAGGGCTGGATTCAGGCCGAGTGGAAGCCTTCTGAGAATAACCGCCGGGCGAAATATTATTCGCTTACTGCCAAAGGGAAAAAACAGCTAGCAGCGGAATTGGAGAATTGGGATCGCCTGACATCCGCGATTGAGCTTGTGCTGGAACGGGTCTAGCGGAGGAGATACATGGTTACGGAATGGCTGACGCGTTTTCGTTTCCTTTTCACTCGCCGGACGCATGGCGAGGTCGATGAGGAGTTGCGATTCCACCTCGAAGAGCAGATCCAGGCGAATATTGCTGCGGGAATGGCGCCGAAAGAGGCACGCAGGAAAGCAGCTATCGCTTTCGGTGGAGTGGAAGCTGCTCGCGAAGCGTGCCGGGAGCAACGTCCTGGATGGTTTCTGGAAACAGTTCTTCAAGACATTCGCTATGCCTTGCGAGGATTTCGTCGTAATCCTGTGTTTACCGTGACGGTCGTTCTGACGCTTGCGTTGGGTATTGGCGCTACGACCGCGGTATTCAGTGTTGTGGATCGGATTTTGTTCCGCAGTCTGCCCTATGCGGATGCAGATCACCTTGTTTCCGTGGGACTGATGGCTCCGCTCAGCCCAAACGAATTCCTATTAACTGACTCTTACTTCGAATGGCGTGATCATCAGACTCCCTTTCAATCGATCACATCCGAAGACGGAGTTGATCCATGCGACTTGGCAGAGGAGAAACCAGCACGGCTAACGTGTGCGCGCGTTGAAGCAAATTTTCTCCCGACTTTGGGTGTAAATCCACTGTTGGGCCGTAACTTCACTAAGGATGAAGACCGTCCTAATGCTCCCAAAGTTGCTCTTATCTCTTACGGCGTGTGGAAGAGAAATTTTGGTTTGAATCCGGGCATTCTCAATAAGACAGTCAGCATAGATGGCCACGCAACGCGGGTTCTCGGTGTGCTTCCGAGAGATTTTGAGATGCCAATGCTTGAAGCTGCGGATGTCGTCGTGCCTCAGGCGCTAGATGAAGCAAGGCTGTGCTCAACGGAAAGCAGCAGAATGGTGTTCGTTTTTGCGCGCCTGAAACCGGATGTGAGCATAGAGCAGGCTAAAGCAGCGCTCAAGCCGGTGTTTGATTACTCGCTGAGCAAGGCTCCGCCGCGTTTTCGCAATGAAGTGCATCTTCGGGTGCGTTCGCTACGTGACCGGCAGATGCAGGATATACGCCTGACAGCCTGGATTTTGTTTGGGACTGTCATTGCGGTCCTGCTGATTGCATGCGCCAATGTTGCCAGTCTTATGATGGCGCGCGGTGCAGGACGAGAGCGCGAACTAGCTGTGCGTGCAGCTTTGGGCGCGAGTCGAGCGCGGCTGATTCGCCAGGCATTGACAGAAGCCTTGTTGTTGTCACTGGCCGGCGCGTTTGCGGGGTGCATACTGGCTGAGGCGTTGCTGCGCATCTTTATAGCTGTTGCTCCGGATGGCATTCCGTTTTTGAGCAAAGCGCAGCTTGATCTACGCATCATCCTGTTCACGATACTGGTTGCGATTGCATGTGCGGCGCTCTTTGGGCTTGCGCCAGCTTTGCAAAGACCCCGCGCACAATCGCTCGCTGGGCGCTCGATCACTTCTATTTCACGCGCTGCTTTGCGGCAGTGGCTGGTGGCAGCACAGATTGCAGCCAGCATGGTTTTGCTCGTGGGTGGGATGCTGTTGATGCGCAGCTTTTGGAATCTTCAGAATCAGAACCTCGGCATACGGACAGAAAGCATTTTGACAGCGAGCCTGTCCTTGGGGCAACAGCGCTATCCAACGCAGGAAAGCCAAATGGCATTTTCCAAACAACTGGAAGCACGATTGCAACGCCTGCCAGGTGTAAGTGTGCTTGCTATCAGTGATGCTTTGCCTCCAAACGGCTATATCCATGGCATGTTGTATGGAGTGATTGGTATCGCAGGGAGAGCGAAGCCGGAGGGGGAATCGGGTGGTATCGTCTGGTGGCGCTCGGTGACTCCAGAGTATTTCCACGCTCTGCATATTCCGATTTTGCAAGGTGAGGGATTCACCGAAGAGGAGAGAAACTCCAACGATCATTTCATCGTCGTGAACAAGCTTCTCGCCGCTCGCATGTTTCCTAATGAGAATCCGATCGGTCAGCGATTGCAGCCGAGTCTGAGCGGCCCCTGGTACACGGTGGTGGGAGTGGCAGCGAATGTGAAGAACGGCAGTCTAGCGGGTGAAGACCAGCCGGAGTTCTATCGTTTGCGGCGCAACCGGGCCGAAGACTGGGATCGATCTTCAGTTATGATTCTCAAGACATCGCTGCCATCCGATGCGATGACGCAGTGGGTGCGCTCGGAGGTTGCGGCGCTGGACCCGACTCTTCCTGCTCAAATAGAGACGCTTCAACAACGAGTCAAGAAGCTGGCGGATCGCCCCCGATTTGAAACAACTTTAGTTGGATTTTTCGCGACAACAGGACTTGTACTAGCTGTGATTGGATTGTATGGCGTGATCTCGTTCCTGGTAGCACAGCGCACACAGGAGATTGGTGTGCGCATGGCGCTGGGAGCGACCAGGGGAGACATTCTAAAGCTAGTTCTGGGAAAGGGCATGCGGCTGATCGTGCTGGGAGGTTCGATTGGATTCGCCGCATCTCTAGGAGTTTCACGTGTTCTTTCGAGCCTGCTGTTCAGTATTGGTCCGCACGATCCAGTCAGCTTCACGGTTGTCGGAATCCTTCTTGTGCTCGTGGCGCTGCTGGCAATCATGATTCCGGCAGGTGCTGCAACTAGGGTGAATCCGATGGTGGCGCTTCGGTGTGAGTAGTTCAGTGCAGATTCACCCCACTAACGTGCGGCTCTTGCTTTTGACCGCAGTCGCCGGCGGCGTTGTATGAGGCCGGGTGCGCCCGGTAGCGATTTCGAGGAAGGCATGTGCTGCGCGGGTGAGCGTCTTGTCCTTGCGGAAGACTACCGCCAGCTCCCGGTTCAAACGGATGCCTTCAAGCTTGATCACCTTTAGAAATCCGGCGCGTTCATCCGCAATTACATTGATGCGCGGCAGGAATCCCATGCCGAGACCGGCGATAATCAGCCGCTTCAGCAATTCGCTTGATTCCACTTCCATCGCGATGCGCGGCTGTACGTCATGGCTGCGGAAGAGGTCTTCGATCAGCTCACGCTGGCGGCCCTGCTTGGGCAACAGCAGCGAGTGCTGCAGGATCTCTGCAAACTTCACATTCTCGCGCGCCGTCAGCGAGTGGTTCTTGGGCGCAACCAGTACTACCTCGTCGCGATGAATGGTGTCGACGAGGAGGCGAGGGTCCTTCACCGGCAGCGAGACGACGCCGAAGTCCACTTCGCGATTGAGTACCGACTCGAGTGTCTTTGCACGGTCGGCGCGCTCGATGCTCAGGCCCACTCGTGAATACTGCCGCTTGAACTGCGCAAACACGGTTGGCAGCACATGGAGGCTGGTCGCTTCATTCGCGCTGACGGAGATTTCTCCACGAGGCGAACGGTGCAGCTCCCCAATGGCCACCATGATGTGGCTATGGCATTGCAGACAATGTTCGGCAAATGGTTCGAAGACCTTGCCCGCGGCGGTGAATGTTACCTTGCCGCCATCGCGGTCAAAAAGGCGTGCGCCTACTTCGTTCTCCAGCGTGCGTATCTGCGCCGAGATGGCAGGCTGGGTCACCATCAGCTTCTCGGCAGCGCGAGAGAAGCTGCGCAGCCGGCATACCTCCAAAAAGGTGCGAAGTTGCTCAAAGTCCATGCAAGTCCTTATCCGTTCGGAAAACTATTTTTTACAGATAAAAGAGCTTAGGGTGCGTATTCAAAAATGAATAACACTCCCTGAGAGGGCTTTCTATACGAGAAAGTCCTCGCCGGGCAATAAAGCAGATTTATACGGCGATAAGGAAATACTATCAGCAGGCCAGTTGATTGCGAGTCAACTTTAGTCCATCGAGGCGTCCGAGCAGTGTTGCGGCCACGGCTTCCGGCTGGAAGAGCGAGTTGGCCATCTGCATCACCTGCTCGCCGGTTACCTGCTCCACCTTGTCCAGAATCTCCTGCAAGCCGAAGAAGTAGTTGAAGTACATCTGCTGGCGCGCCAGATTCGACATACGTGACATAGAACTCTCGAGCGACAGCAGCAGATTGCCCTTCAGTTGATCCTTGGCGCGACGCAGCTCATCTTCCGGCAGCGGCTCTGTCTTCAAACGGCGAAACTCTGCCATGACCAGCTCAATCACTTGCAGCGCTTTGTCCGAAGAGGTGCCCGCATAGACACACAGCGAGCCAGTGTCGCTGTAAGGATTGAGGTCGCTATAGATCGAATACGCCAGACCACGCTCTTCGCGGATTGTCTGGAAGAGGCGCGAGCTCATGCCACCACCGAGAATGGTATTGAGCACCAGGGTGACATAGCGCGACTCGTCTGCCACCGGAGGTGAGGGCACGCCCAAACAAAGCTGCACCTGTTCAAGCGACTTCTTATTGCGAAGATTGATACGGGCCGCCGTCTTTGGCGCATTGTTAGATTTGGGCCGCTGTCCGGGAGCCAATGCTTCAAACCGGCGCGTCACATGCTCGACAAACGGCTCGTGGTCGATATTGCCGGCGGCGGAGAAGATCATATTTCCGCCCAGGAAGTTCGAGCCGTAAAAATTAAACAAAGTATCGCGCTCGAAGCTGCGAACCGTCTCCTTGGTGCCTAGGATCGGCTTGCCGAGTGGGTGATCCTTCCAGAAGTTCTGCGTGAAGATTTCGTGGACCAGGTAGTCGGGATTGTCCTCGTCCATCTTGATCTCTTCGAGAATCACGCCACGCTCGCGGCTGATTTCGTCGTTGGCGAAGATCGGGTTCATTACCAGATCAGACAGAACGTCCAGCGCCGTCGGGACGTGCTCGTCCAGCACCTTCATGTTGAAGCAGACAGTTTCCTTGCCAGTGAAGGCGTCGAGGTTGCCACCGATGGCGTCGACTTCGCGCGCAATGTGCTGCGCCGAGCGTGACTTCGTGCCCTTGAACACCATGTGCTCTACGAAGTGGGAAATCCCATTTACCTCGGGCAGCTCATGACGTGAGCCTGCGCGTATCCACATGCCCATGGCTACCGAGCGGATGTGGTTCATTTTTTCTGTGAGAATCGTCAGCCCGTTGGGCAGCACCGTCCGTTGAATGTTTCTCTCGTTGTCCATAATGTTCAGGTCCGGGCCTTCCTTGAGGTGAATTGCTGTATTGCAGACTTGCCTGTCTCGCTGGGAATCACGCTGCTACCCAGAAAATGCGCTATGCTCACAACGTAATGACGTCCATCAGGGGAGAACTTACCTCTATTTTAGACGCTGGGGCCGCTGCAAAGGCTCGTCCTCTTTTTGGCTTGAGGAATCAACAACTTAGCGTCCTGTTAAAAGAATTTTCCGCAGCTGGGTACCGGACAAAACAGCTCGAAGAGGCCATGTACCGGCAATGGGTGGATGCCCTGGACGAGGTCAGTACCTACCCCAAAGAGTTTCGTGAGCAGCTTGCGAAAGCCGGTTTTCACATCGGATTGCCGCAGATTGTCGAGACTTTTAAGTCTGTCGATGGGACGGAGCGTTATCTCATCGCTGGACTCGACAAGCAGACTGTCGAAACTGTCTGGATGCCGGAAGGCGATGACGGCGAAGCTGGCGATGGCTCGGAAGCGGGCGATGAAGAACAAGAGCTGCGGCATCGCGCGACGATCTGTGTATCGAGCCAGATCGGTTGCGCAGTCAACTGTCAGTTTTGCCTAACGGCGAAGCTGGGTATTATCCGCAATCTCTCTGCAGGCGAGATCGCAGGTCAAGTAGTGGCTGTTCTCAAGCGCCACAAAGTCGAGCTGGGCCGCGACCGCATCAATCTGGTCTTCATGGGCATGGGCGAGCCTTTCCTCAACTATGACGAGTTTATGGACGCGGTTCGCTTGCTGGTCGAAGAGGTCGGCATTCCTGAGTCGCGAATGACAGTGTCGACATCTGGGATTGTCCCTGGTATCGAGCGCTTCGCAGAAGAAACTGTACGTCCGAAGCTGGCCATCTCGTTGAATGCGTCGAATGACAAGGTGCGCGAGTCGATCATGCCCATCACGCGCAAGTGGGATATCGCCGATGTGCTGGAAGCGGTGAAGAAGGTAAAGCTCCGGCCGCGCGAACGTGTGACCTTCGAATATGTGCTGCTTGGCGGCGTGAACGATCAACTCCAGCACGCTGACGAAGTGGTTAAGCTGGTGCGGCGCGCAAATCTTCCGTCGAAAGTGAATCTGATCGTCTGGAACCCCGGTCCCGGAACGCCCTACCACCAGCCCGATCCTTCGGATGTAACTATTTTTCAGCAACGCCTGATCGACAACGGTGTGCCTGCGTTTATCCGGCGTCCTCGTGGACGGGATATTTATGCTGCATGCGGACAGTTGAAGCGGACGGTAAGTTGAGTAAGTAGTTGGAGGAAAACCATGTGGAAGCGGATAACCTTAGCCTTGACCGTTTTAGCTGTCATCGTGACAGGCGCGATTGTGATTCCTATTTTCCTAGGCGCACTAGGAATGGATATTCACTTCCACTGGTAGGAGGGTGCCCCAGAGCCCGCCCTGAGCTTGCCGAAGGGTTCGTGTAGGAATGCGGGAGGGAGCCCGGGAGACGCTCTCGAACCTACTCCCGTCGGAGCTGAAGATCGATCAAAGCTGTAGGGATTTTGTTTGAAGAAGCAATGCTTCCGCAAACAGGCCGCTGCACAAATCTGAGAGTTCCATCCTTGTCTTCGAAGGCAAGCCCATAGCCCGAGGAACCCCTGAAGACACCCCACTCTTTGGGAACGATGTTGATGCAACCGGAAAAAGTGCTGAATTGCTCCTTTGCATATGCATCCTGCGCATGCACAGTAGTGGGACGGAAATGTGCATGCACCGCAGCCCCGCCGATCCCACCAACGATGAGCAAAGCCAGACCACCGAAAATCTTTCCACTGAAAATCTTCATAAACACTCCTCAGAAGCAAACCAACAACAACATTTTGTCACTGGTAATGGACGCTTGTCTTAAGCAGACTGCTCAACTAAGAGTTCTGTTCCTACCGCTCATCCTTAAAAATAGAAATCTGAGCAGTCCCGCCTTCGGCAACGCGAGCGCGATACATTCCAGGCGTATTGAAACTCCAGGCCATGTCTCCCTGGGGATCAATGGCAATCACCCCGCCGTCGCCGTTGAGTTCGGTAAGCCGCTTCTGGATCACCTCATCGGCTGCTGCCTGCAGCGGCATTCCTTTGTACTGAACGAGCGCGCAGATCTCTCTCGCCACCGTCAGCCGGATGAAGTATTCGCCCGTTCCAGTGCCAGAGATCGCGCAGGAGGTATTCGAGGCATATGTCCCTGCACCAATGATCGGCGAGTCACCTACGCGACCCCAGAGCTTCGCCGTAAGGCCTCCTGTGGAGGTGCCGGCGGCGATCTTCCCACTGCGGTCCAGAGCCACCACGCCTACGGTGCCGAATTTATGTACCTGAGGAGGCTCAAATTCGGCAACTGGCGATGCTGGAGGTGGCGGAGCGCCTTCCGGTCTCGGAGGAATCGGCTTGCCTTCCTTTTTCAACTGCTTGACCAATGACTGCCAACGGCGTTCGGTAAAGAAGAAGCTGGGCGGAACCTGTTCCAACCCTTTCTCGGCGGCAAACTCGTCCGCTCCCGAGCCGATGAGCATCACATGTGGTGACTTCTCCATCACAGCACGTGCCAGGCTGATAGGATGCCGTGTGCGCGTAACGTCTGCGACCGCTCCAGCCTTCAAAGTCGAACCATCCATGATGGCCGCATCCAGCTCATTCTTGCCCGCCGCCGAGAAGACAGCTCCACGTCCGGCGTTGAAGAGAGGATCGTCCTCCATAAATCGAATTGCCGCTTCGACCGCATCCAGGGCCGAACCGTTCTTGTCCAGAACATCCGCTGCGGCCTTCAACGCAGCCTGCAAGTCCGCGCGATAAGCAGCTTCGGTTTTCGCGTCGAGGTCCTTACGTTCGATCACACCCGCGCCCCCATGCAACATCACCGCCCATTTATGGGTGGCGGTTTGAGCCATGACTGGTGGAACGAGGCACGATAACCCCAATGCAAACAAGTAGAGAAGGGAAGAGAACAGGCGCATGCACGCCATGATAAACGTAATGGAGACAACTATGAGCGAGGTTCAAGTGTAAGGTGCAGCAGAGCTTCGGCTACCTGATCAGCAGCGTGTCGCAGCACATCGCCTTCAGCGGCAAAGTTGCCGGTAATGCATCGGACGCCCAGAGCCTCAATGCGTTCGATATCCGCCTCGATTACAGCAGCGCCTTCGGCTGCATAACGCTCTTGGATAGTTTCAGAGACAGGAGCGGTATTTACCAGCGCATAATCAAAAATAGGCCGGCGAGCATGATCGTAGATGCGCTCGATATGCTGCGAAGCGGAAAGGTGCAGGCTCTCATTGGCCTGTGTCATCAGGTTGGCAATATAGACGCGGGTGCCCTGGGTTTTTTCCAGCGCTTCAGGGATGCCATCTACAAGGAGATTCGTAATCAGGCTGGTGAAGAGGGAACCGGGCCCGAGTGTGATCAGATCCGCCTGTTCGATGGCCTCCAGCGTTTCGGGAAGTGGCTGAGGATTTGCTGGCTCCATCGTGAGCTCGACAATACGCTCATGGCTGGCGGTGATATTGGTCTCGCCGCGTACCAGCGATCCATCTTCCATGCGTGCTGCCAGTGTGACGTTCTCGGCGGTAGCCGGGAAAATATGTCCGCGTGTGGCCAGCACTTCGGCAGCAAGTTGGATTGCCTGCGGAAAGTCACCGGTCATCTCTGCCAGGGCAGCGACGAAGAGATTGCCGAAGCTATGCCCCTCAAGGTCGCCTCCGGAGCGGAAGCGATGCCGGAAGAGCCGCGAGATCAGATGTTCGTCTTCAGAGAGCGCAACCATGCAGTTCCGCAGGTCGCCCGGCGGAAGCATATTGAAATCCTTACGCAGCCGCCCGCTGGAGCCGCCATCATCGGTAACGGTCACCACAGCCGCCAAGTCGCCAATCAAACAGGGCAAGCTATCGCAGGACCCCGCCCGTGCGCCGGTTGTTGAGGGAACATAGTGCTTGAGTCCACGCAGCAGCGTGGAAAGCCCCGTGCCGCCCCCCATGGCGACGACACGCAGCGTAGGGATACTGGTTGAAATCAACATATCCGCTTGTGGGTAAGCCGTAGCCACAGGTTTCATAAGCAGGTTCAAACTGGAGTGTAAACCTGCTCAAGCACCAGAAAGTTGATGGTTATCAAGACGCGCGCTCACTCTTCTACAACTTCCGGGTAGAGCAGCTCGGTAAAGCGAGGATCATCGGCCATATCATTGAAGTCCGAATCGCTGCGCGCCTGGATGCGGTTCTGACGATTAAGCGCAATGGCCTCGGAGAGATGCTGGAGGCATTCTTCAGCCTGCCCGGTAATGCTGTTCAGCACGGCAAGGCCATAGTGCGCGTAATCTGCGGAGGCGCGCTTATCGAGGATATTCTCGAAATGATCGCGAGCATCCTCATAATCGCCTGTATTGAGCAGCGAGACAGCGTAGTCGTATTGCTCCTCGACCGTCGCGAATTGTAGCGAAGACTTGCGGGCATGCCGTTCACAGACCGTCAGATATATCTTGGCGCGTTCCAGTATCTCCGGCGAGCCCTCCTGCGTCAGCTTTTCAAACGCCGTGCGTGCTTTTTCGTATTTGCCCTCTTGCATAAGTTGCAGGGCGTGCTGGTATTGCTGCAACGACTGCTGCTGTGAGGCGCTCACAGCAGGGCGCGATTTCGCGGCAATCGTACGCGGGGTACGGCGGCTGTTGGCTCCTTGACGTACATCTTGCATTCCAGACATCCTTAGCGGTCAACGGGTGAAGGTTCAGCACATATCGCGGTGCATGCCATTGACCCCCGTTTATACCCAGAACGTTGCGCTACGTCAACTCTGCGCGGCGCTTCGGGTGTTATAGCGAGCTCATCGGAAGAATTACTTATCCGACCATACAGCAAGCTCATTGCCCGCAGGATCGTGAAAATGAAACCGTCGCCCGCCAGGAAACGAGAAGATTTCGGTTGTAATCGGCGCTCCAGCAGCACGCACACGAGCTTCAGTACCCCCAAGATCGCTGGTATACAGGATCACGAGCGGCCCGGTGCCTGAAGAGGAAGTGCCTTTACGGAAACCGCCGTCGACGTGCCCATCGCTGAAGCTGGTATATTCCTCGCCCCAATCCTGAAATTTCCAGTCGAAGACCGTGCCATAGAACTTCTTGACGGCGTCTAAGTCGGGCGCGGCAAATTCAATGTAGTCAATTGCCCAATCGATGTGCTGGTGTTGCATGGTCCGTGCTCCTTTGCGTTTGTGAGATGAAAGGTTAGAGCACACATCACCGTGCGCGCTCGCAACGCCTCCATCCACGTTCTCAGCAAGCAGGAGATCGCAGGTAGAGTCCCTGGTTCACTTCTGGCGGGACTCGCGAGGTACGGAATGAATATCGCTGGAAATTGCTGGCTGAGTCAAGTATCAGAGGCTTGCTTATGCTGATCCAGGGTTCCGGTTGGTTATCACTCGGCGCCGGACTTATTCCCGTTCAGAGTTCCGCGCATCATGGCCGCGTATTGCCTGTCTAGGAATCCCACCCGGAAAAGGAATCGTCCAACACTGCCCAAGTAGCCTGGAAACCTGTCACGACGCAACATAAAGGAATACGTCCAGATCACATGCGTGCGGCCGTTGCCAATGTCGGAATAGTGGAACTCGCCGACGCCGTAGTCGATAGGGCGAGCCTTTTCGCTCGTATAGTTCCAGACAACATAGCGAAACCGGAATGAGTTACTGTTCTGCTCGCGCACAAGCGCCTCTTCCTCAAGAGTGGAACCGTCAGTCAGGCAGGTTAAGCGACGCGATCCGGGCATTCCGAATTCCCCTTTGGTCAGCATGTAATCGCCGGATACGCCGGGTAACGAGCTTGTTTTGTGAATCGTGTCCTTTAGAGGCTTGTTCAGAGAGGCGAGCACCACGGAGAGCGGTCGATCGATAGTGATCTCTTCCGTGTGGGAGACGAGTTGTTCCGCTGGAGCAATAGCCGGGTGAGGAGTGTCAACGAATCCTGGGGGAGGGGCGCAGGTCTGTGCGGACACACTGATGGCAACACTTGCCGAGACGGCGAACGCCAAAAACTCCAAACACCGCAAAGCACGCATGTTCCGTACCTCGTATATTACGATTATCGTAATATACGAGGTACGGTTTATATCGTCAAGTTTGATTTTTAGATTTCGCGCAGTTTGATTGTGCTACTTCGCTTGCGGCCACCTTTCGACCGGTAAATTATGATGCCAAGATGAAGCAAGCCCCTGCACCGGCTCATCCAGTAGACGATCATCAAGCCACTGCTTTGCACGAAAGCATCGCGATACTGTTGCGTCAGTTCAAGCTTGAACCAGGCGTGCTGGCCGGGAGTGCCTATGCGGATCTCCACGTGAACGACATTGGGTTGCTCCAGGTGCTCGCCGAGCCGGGAGACTGGAACGTTCGGAAGATTGCCGAAGAGCTGCGAGCGCCGGTGTCGACCATCTCCTCGGCACTCGACAGGCTTGAAGCACGCCGCGTTGTGTGCCGTAACAGGCGGCCCTCGGATCGCCGCACCGTATACATCGAGCTAACGGCGACTGGGCTGCGGCTGGCAGCAAAATTACGCGCTACGCAGATCGAAAACTGCCGCTCCATGCTGACACGGCTCGCAACAGACGAGCGCGAGGAACTACTTCGCCTGGTAGCTCAAATTGCTCAGGGTTAGGGGATGTCATCAAAATGGCTGGTAGTAGGTCAGTTTCAATCCGCAAGTCGGAAATAGGCTGTATTTGTTCGAATAGCCTAGCGGAAACATAATTCCAACTTGTAGACAGTCGAGTGTCTTCTCCGAAGATCTGCTCTTGGAACTTCTGACGAGCTCTTGGCGTAGCCCATGAGAGGTGGCGTGGAATCTGTCGCCGACTCGCTTCCGGAGACCAATCATGTTGAAGTTACGCGAGGACGCAAATTCATATCCGAAGCTGCTCGACTGGCTACGTTATTTTTGTGCCTTCATGCTGTACATGTATGGCGTGAGTAAGCTGATGCATTTGCAGTTCAATATGTCAGCCCAACTCGCTCATCGGCCAATCGGCTCGCTCAACGGGTACCAGCTGACGTGGTTCTACTATGGCTATTCGCGCGTATACGCTTGGATTCTTGGCCTGACACAGGTAGCTGGTGCTACGCTCTTACTCTTTAGGAAAACCACTTTGTTAGCAGCGGTCACTATGTTGCCGGTGATGGCAAACATACTCCTCATCAATGTGTTCATCCTGGTCAACGACTACGGGCCATACTTCATCTCAGCGCTCATCTGCGCATCGCTGCTGATCATTCTTTGGTATCATCGGGTCGCTCTTCTCACGTTGTTCTGGGTAACTCAGAAGACGGAACCAGGGGCTTCGAGTCGATTTCACTGGTGGATTCGCACTTTGATTGTATTGGCGGTGAGCGCGATCATGATCTCAGGTGCAATCTTGCAACACTATGTGAAGCGTTGACCGGCATCCTCCGTGGGTTCAAACTGACCTACTATCAAATGGCTGGTTCTTTTTAGATGCACACTGCATTGGCCGCTTTGCGAATACAGGACGCTAACTCTCAGACGAAGAGGTTCCCCTGTAGATGGAAGGATTCAGCGCTGGATCGTTATACATCTTCAATTGACGATAAATCTTGAATCTCCGATGACCTGCTAACACCTGCGTCCACAGGCGATCCAGACACTGCACCAGATCATCGCGTTGCTCAGTTAACAGTCGTAACCGTTCCTGATTCCGTTCTAGATGGCCGGTAGGAGCATCGTTCCGGTGAATCTCATCTTCCGAGTGATACCTCTTCAGCGCCAGGATCGACAGCCGGTCGATCATCAAGCCTGGGCTTTCGGAGTGCAGCTCAGCATCAGAGGAGGGGAGTCCCTTTTCACGCAGAGTGTCCAGCAGCACGTCGCACTGCTCGGCAAGATCGTTGCGCCGTTGGTTGATGCGATCAATCTCTCGCTTGACTTCAGCTATTTCATGATCCGAAGCGCCAGGAGTACGGGCGCGGTCCTCCGTATGCCAAAGCTCGAAGTTCGCGAGGTGCTGTGCCGCGACCGTATCGAGAAACCTACCGTATGTCTTGTCAGGCAGGACCGGATCTTCACGGTGCCAGAGTGCGGTGTACTGGTCATGAAGCGCGGCAATTTCTTTGGCAGAGAACGGAATGTGAATACTGGAACCCATCAAAATCTATCCATCGTCAGCTTATGGTAGAACTAACCACAAAGAAAGCACCCCATGAGCGTCGAACGCAGCGATCGTATCCTTTGTCTCACGACCTATGAAAAGGGTCAGGCCTTTATGCGCCAGTGCGCTGCAATGGGCTGCCGCGTGGTTTTGCTGACGACCGATAAGCATAAGAACGGCGATTGGCCCTGGGACATCCTCGAAGAATTCCACACCATGCCCGAACGCCTCACCCTCGAGCAGGTAACCAACACCGTTACGTATCTTGCCCGCACACGAAAATTCGACCGCCTGGTGGCGCTCGATGAGTTCGACATGGAGACCATCGCCCATCTGCGCGAGCATATGCGCATTCCCGGCATGGGGCGGACGACAACAAATCACTTTCGTGACAAGTTAGCCATGCGCTTCGAGGCGCAACGAGCGGGTGCTCTGGTCCCCGAATTCGCGCCGGTGCTGAATTATGACGACTTGCGAGTCTATATGGCCAGCGTCCCCGCGCCCTGGGTACTCAAACCGCGGGCTGAAGCGTCCGCTATCGGCATCCGCAAAATCCACGAGCCTGAGCAGCTATGGCGCACTCTCGACGAGTTGGGCGATCTGCAAAGCAACTACCTGCTCGAACGCTTCGTGCCCGGAGACATCTTCCACGTCGACGCCATTACCAGCGAGCGCCAGGTAGTCTTCTCTGCCGTCAGCCGCTACGGCAAGCCTCCGATGCAGGTGATGCACGAAGGCGGAGTCTTCACCACTCGCACTGTGGACCGCGATTCGCAGGAGGCGCGTGATCTGACCGCCATGAACGCGAGTCTTATCCCTGCATTGGGCATGGTGCGTGGCGTGACGCACGCCGAGTACATTCGCGCCGCCGATGGCCGGAGCTACTTTCTTGAAGTTGCTGCCCGCGTAGGCGGCGCTTTTGTCGCCGATGTAGTGCAACACTCAACAGGTATCAATCTCTGGGCCGAGTGGGCACGGATTGAAGTCTGCGGGCTGCGTGGCGTTCCATATACGCTTCCTGCGCTCGACCTGGCCTATGCCGGAAGCGTTCTGTGCCTGGCACGGGTATCGGAGCCGGATACTTCCATGTTCGACGCGCCTGAGATCATCCATCGCGTCAAGAAACACCATCATGCCGGGCTGATCGTCCGCTCGCAGAACCCCGAGCGTGTGCGGAGCCTGCTCGAAGACTACAGCCAGCGTTTTGCAACCGAATACCTTGCCGTCCAACCGCCCCCACTGAAACCCACAGCCTGAAAGGATCTTTGGTGTCTGCTTCCGGATTCCAGTTTCCCCACCGCCGCTATAACCCTCTCCGCCGCCAATGGGTACTCATCTCACCGCATCGCACGCAACGACCCTGGCAGGGCGAGGTCAATCAGAGTTCGGGTTTTTCCGGCGTGCATTACGACCCGGCATGTTACCTCTGCCCAGGCAATACCAGAGCAGGAGGGCATCTCACGCCCAGCTATGAAAGCGTATTCATTTTCGACAATGACTATGCCGCGCTGCTGCCGGATTCTCCCGCGCCTGAGGCGCAAGCAGGCTCATCTCTCCTGATAGCTGAACAGGAGCGGGGACGCTGCCGGGTTATCTGCTTCCATCCCGACCATAGCCTGACGTTAGCCCTGATGGAGCCTGCGGATATCCGCCGAGTCGTCGATGCCTGGACGGAGCAATACATTGAACTTGGCGCTCTGCCGGATATCCGCCATGTGCAGATTTTCGAGAACCGCGGAGCCATGATGGGCGCTAGCAATCCGCACCCGCATGGCCAGATATGGGCGACCGAGCACATCCCCGATGAGCCTATGCAAGAGACCTTGGCTCTCCAGGCGTACCAGGCAGAAAAACACTCCTGTCTACTCTGCGATTACTTAAAGGAAGAGTTGAAGGAATCCATCCGAATTGTCTGTGAAAACGAAGATTTCCTGGTGGTCGTTCCCTGGTGGGCAGTGTGGCCCTTTGAGACTCTCGTTCTGGCAAAACGCCACGTGAAATCGCTGGCGCAATTCAGCGACCGGGAGAAGACTTCACTGGCGGATATTCTCAAGCAACTCACCGTACGCTATGACAATCTTTTCGAAACCAGCTTTCCATACACGATGGGCTTCCATCAGAGTCCAACAGATGGCGAATCGCATGACGAATGGCACTTCCACGGGCACTTTTATCCGCCTCTCCTGCGTTCGGCGACTGTCCGTAAGTTCATGGTGGGATTTGAGATGTTGGGTATGCCGCAGCGTGACATCACGCCGGAAAGCGCGGCGGAGCGGTTAAGGAATGTAGCTTCGGTGCATTTTACGAAGAAATAGAGAGAAAGGAGTGGCGCGTGGTGAGCTCGCTGGGATTCGAACCCAGGACCCACGCCTTAAAAGGGCGTTGCTCTACCTACTGAGCTACGAGCTCACAATTGTTGCTCTCTTCAAATTATCATAGGTTGCTGACTTGCCGCAGCCTCCGCCGTACGCGAAAACCTGTTATCTTTCGTCGAATCAGTGAGGTTGCAAAGAAACTCATTCTGAGGTTTGCGTGAGACGATTTTCCTTGCTAACAGCCCTCTTGCTGGCCGTGTTTCTAGCGCCGCTTAAAGCGGAAGCTCCCGCTCCTACGCTCATCCAGCAAGCCTTTGACCGGATGTACGATCTTGATTTCGCCGGAGCTCATCGCGATCTGGATGGTTGGCAAAAACTTCACCCTGAAGATCCTCTGGCGCCCGCTTCCCATGCCGCGGCATTTCTATACTCGGAGTTTGCAAGGCTCGGCATTCTGGAGTCGGAGCTTTTCGTAGATGACACGGTTTTCGAGGCTCGCAAGAAGCCTACTCCCGATCCCCAGCTCAAAAAGCTGTTTGAATCTGCGCTGAGTCAAAGCGAAGACCTTGCAGGCAGGATATTGGCCAAAAATCCGTCGGACACGAATGCGCAATTCGCCAGAGTACTTGCTGTGGGCCTACGGGCTGATTATGCCGCTCTCATCGAGAAGCGCGATTTCGCTGCCATTCGCTATACCAAACAAGGAAGGGTGCTAGCCGAGCAGTTGCTGAAGCAGAAGCCCGATGCTTACGATGCCCACCTTGCTGTAGGAATCGAAAACTACCTTAGCGGTATTAAGCCGGCACCAGTCCGCTGGATTCTGCAAATGGGTGGTGTCCGGACTGACAAGCAGCAAGGCCTACGCGATCTTGAGCTGACGGCGGCCCACCCCGGGCTGATGGCACCCTTTGCCAGGCTCTTGCTGGCCGTTGCGGCCCTGCGCGACAAGGACAATGCCAAAGCCTGTAGCCTGCTCAACGGGTTAGCTCGCCAATATCCGCAAAACCCTCTTTACCGCCGCGAACTGAACCGCTCGCATTGTTAATGCAACACCCGTGTCTCATTCACTAACAATTCCCTTGAAAAGGAATGGCATTCCGAAGTACAAAAGAGCAACCCTACGGAAGCTTTCGGAAAGACCACCCCCATGGCTCGCCAGGCTTATCGGGACACTGTAATTTCGAGGTCCTGCTTTGGCTATCAAGTGGTATCGCTTTCTGCCGTTCTGTCTTGTGTTCACTGCCATTCCTGCATTCGGCTACTCCGAATGGCAACAGCCCACGCCCGAGGAACTGAAGATGACTTCAGACCCGGCTGCGCCCAACGCGCCTGCCGTCTATCTCTTCCGTGAAGAGACCGTCGACGACAAGATTCACATGCACACCATGTATGCCCGGATCAAAATTCTCAGTGAAAAGGGCAAAGAGTATGGTGATGTAGAAATCCCATACTACGGTGGCGACTTCCAGGTAAGAAACATCTCCGGCCGTACCATTCACAGCGACGGCACCATCATTCCTTTTACCAGCAAGCCTATCGAGAAGCTCGTCGTCAAATCCGGCGACTACCGCGTGATGGAGAAAATCTTCAGCATGCCCGATGTTCAAGTCGGCAGCATCATCGAGTACCGCTGGGTACTAGCCTACGACGATCACCGCCTCTCTTCGCCGGAGTGGTACATTCAGCAGCCCATCTATCTCCATAAGGCGCACTATCACTTCAACCCTCCGCCGGACTACATCAACATCACCACCAAAGAGCACGGGCATGAGAATCTGGCGAATCAACTGCTTTATACCAATGCTCTGCCACCAGGGGTGAAGGTGAGGCAGGGATTCGACGGCTACGATCTCACCGTCGAAAATATTCCTCCGATTCCGGATGAAGAGTACATGCCGCCGTTCCACAGCTTCACTTACCGTCTGATCTTCTATTACAGCCCATGGCGCACCTCGGATGAGTATTGGCGCAACCAGGGTAAGTACTGGTCGAAAGAAGTGGAGCGCTTCGCTTCGCCATCGGACAAGCTGCGCGCTGCTGTCCAGCAAATCGTCGCTCCCGGCGATTCAGACCAGCAGAAAGTCGAGAAGATTTACGCCGCGGTGATGAAGCTTGAGAACACGAGCTTCACGCGCGAACACTCCGCCGAAGAGAACAAGGCCGAAGGCCTGAAAATCAAAACTGCCGACGATATATGGGATCAAAAACGCGGCAATGATGACGCGATCACGCGTCTCTTCATTGCCTTGGTGCGCTCCGCAGGCATGAAGGCCTATGACATGATCGTCGTCGATCGTAATCGCGACATTATGCAGCAAGCCTATCTCAACTGGTACCAGCTCGATGACGAAATCGCAGTTGTGCCTATCGGCGGGAAGGAGATGTATTTCGATCCGGGCCAGCGTTATTGCGAATTCGGCAAGCTGCATTGGAAACACACACTGGCTACCGGCATTCGCCAGACGGACAACGGCACTGCCATCGCCAATACGCCGGGCGTTATGTATAAAGACAACTCCGCGCTGCAAATCGCCCAGTTACACCTCAATCCCGATGGCAAGGTGCATGGTGTCATCCGTATTACCTACTCAGGAGCCGAAGCCCTGCATTGGAGACAGCGCGTATTGACCGCCGACGAGGCAGAAGCCAAGAAAGAATTCGAGGAAGAGCTGCAAACTCGCGTGCCTCCGGGTGTCACCGTCAAGACTAATCACTTTATCGGTCTTACCGACTACACCACGTTGCTGATGGTGCAGGTCGACGTCAGCGGCAGCCTGGGTACTTCGACCGGCAAGCGCGCCTTTGTCCCGGCATCGTTCTTTGAGGCGAGTGCCAAGCCGCTCTTCGTACACGACAAGCGAGAAAACCCGATCGATCTGCACTACCCTTACGTCGCTAAGGATCAGGTGTCCATTGAGGTGCCGGAAGGGATGACAATCGAGAGCGTTCCTAAGGACAACGAGATTCCGTTCCCGCAGCAGGCAGATTACGTCTCCAAATATGTGCCAAAGGGAAACGTCTACAACTACGGGCGTCTCCTGATTCTGGCGAACTGCTTCTTCATGCCGAATGAATACACCGCGCTCCGGGACTTCTACCAGAAGTTCAACGCGCAGGATCAGCAGCAGGTCGTGCTAGCCGCCGGAGCAGCCAAAGCGCAGGTTGTCGTCTCAGGGAAAGGGCAATAAGCCTCATGAAGAAGATGGCAAGCTCTTTATCGGTGATGTTTGCGCTCGCTTATGGAGCAGCAGCATACGCTTCGTCACCGCCGCCTGTACCAGACTGGTTCACGCAAGCTGCTGCCGCGCCTCTGCCGCCACATGATCCTGAAGCCAAGGCTGTCGTCCTGCTGGAAGACAAACTCATTACCGTGCAACCAGATGGAAAAGCCGTTGAGCGCTTCCGGCAGGTGGTTAAAATCCTTCGCCCGCAAGGCCGCCGTTATACCGAACCGATGGCATGGTTCTCAAAGGATGACAAGCTTCTCTCATTTCATGTTTGGAGCATTGGCCCCGACAGCCATCAGTACAGCATGAAAGACACGGAATATCGCGAAGTTGGCGCAGAAGGAGGAGGCATCCTTTACTCTGACGAGCGCGCGAAAGTGGCATCGCCTCCTGGAGCCGACCCAGGCGGCATCGTCGGTTATGAAGTTGAGCAGCAGATGCGCAGTTACATGAGCGAGGATACCTGGTACTTCCAGAATCCCATCCCAACTGTACGGTCTGTATTTGAAGTCGATCTACCTCCTGGCTGGAAGCACCTGACTGCCTGGTTCCAGCATGATGCTATGCAGCCTGCGGAGATATCACCCAACCATTTCCGTTGGGAGCTTACAAATATCCCCGGAATTGTCCTTCGGGATGTGCCATTGGCTCCGTCCGAAGTGTCCCTGGCGGGCCGTATGGTCATGCACTATGCCTCATCTGAAATTCCAGATGGAGATGCTCTATGGGCAAAAATGGGGGACTGGTACGAGGGCCTTGCTGCGCCACGTACAGAGGGTGCTTCCGATATCGCTACCGAAGCTCGTGGCCTCGTCGGCAATAGCTCCGACTTCACGGCACGCATCCAGAAGATAGCGGATTTTCTTCAACAGAAGATTCGCTATGTCGGCATCGAAATCGGTATCGGTGGTCTTCAACCGCATTTTGCCGAAGATGTCTATCGGAATCACTATGGCGATTGCAAGGACAAAGCAACGCTCATGATCGCCATGCTGGATTCCATTGGCATCCGTGCAACATGGGTCCATGTCGATACACATCGCGGCTTCATGGACCCCCAAACGCCATCGCTCGACGGAAACCATGTAGTCGCCGCCATAGAAATTCCCAAGGGCTATGACGATCCTCGCCTGCAGGCAGTTGTGACAGCCAAAACTGGCAAGCGCTATCTCATCTTCGATCCAACCAATGAGTACGTTGCCATCGGACTTCTACCTGAATATCTTCAGGCTGGCTACGGCATGCTCGTCGCAGGCAAAGACAGCCAGGTGATCGAACTGCCGGTGCTGAAACCCGATACCAATACAACTAACCGGGCAGCAAAATTTGAGCTGGCGGAAGATGGAACACTGAAAGGTGACGTTACCGTGACACACTCTGGTGCGTCTTCCTGGTATCTTCGCGGTTTCTATGCCAGGAGCAGCGAAAAGGAGCAGCGCGAAAATCTTGAAAAGTCTCTGCGCGAAGATTTCTCATCCTTCTCCGTGGGCGAGGAAAAAGTTCAGAACATTCGCGATCTCGATAAACAACTGGTCCTCCAATATCAGGTCACGGCACCAACCTATGCCAAGAACGCGGGAAGTTTGTTATTGGTACGTCCCCGAGTAGTCGGGTCTTATTCTGAAGCGCTGAATGACAAGCCTCGCAAGTATCCCATCAGCTTCGAATCACTTGGCACATGGCGTGACAACGTCGATGTCAAAATTCCAAATGGATTCGTAGTCGATGAACTCCCCGACCCTGTGAGTATCGATGTAGGCTTCGCTACGTATCACAGCGAAGTCAAGGCAGATGGTGGCGTGCTCCACTATTCCCGCGAATACGTGCTCAAGAAGCTTGCACTGCCAGCCGATCAATACGCCGATCTAAAGAAATTGGAAGGCGAGATTACGACAGATGAGAACCGCAGTGCCGTGCTGAAAAGACAATAGCAGCTATTTCTTCGCTTTATTTAGAGGAACTACCTGCACGGTTGTTTCGCGCATCTCCGCAAGGAAGCGGTTGATCACCGAGCCGCGCAGCAGAATATCGAATCGCGAACGCGCCGATTGTCCAAACACCACGTGCGAGATATTCTCCTGCTGCGCGAAGGCGATCAGTGCATCGGAAACGCTCTTATCTTTTAGCATCACCACCTTCGCGCCAAGCTCGCGAGCCATGCGTTGATACTCTTCCAGACGCGCAGAGGCCTCAGGGTCCTCATGGCGGTGATCGCTATCTGGCTTCTCCACATAGACGGCATACCAATTGGTCGCCAGTCTCCCGGCGATGCGCGCGCCCACTCGCAACAAGCGTTCCACGCCAGGACGTGCCGAAAGGCAAACCATGACCTTTTCGGGCATTGGCGCCTGTTCCAAACCCTGAGTGCGCCGGTACTCTGCAGCCGCGGTGCCAACCTGTTCGGCGGTTGTCCGTAGCGACAGCTCGCGCAGCATGTTCAGGTTTCCCTTGCGGAAAAAATTGGCGAGAGCCTGTTCTACCTTTTCAGGCGCATAGATCTTGCCTTCGCGCAGGCGCGTCCGCAATTCGTCGATCGTTACGTCGACGTTTACCACCTCATCGGCGCGCTTCAGGAAGCTGTCCGGCACCGTCTCGCGGATCTGCGTGCTCGCCGAACGCGAAACCGCATCGTTCAGCGTCTCAAGATGCTGGATATTTATGGCGGTCATCACGTTGATGCCGGCGTCCAGTAGCTCCAGCACATCTTCATAGCGCTTACGATTGCGCGATCCCGGCACATTGCTGTGAGCCAGTTCGTCCACGATGCAAACCTGAGGATGCCGCGTTAGGATCGCATCGATATCCATCTCGCGCAGCGTGACCGAGCGGTATTGGATATCTTTCAGCGGAATGATCTCAAGATCGCCGATAACCGCCGCGGTCTCGGCCCGGCCATGCGTTTCAACCAGGCCAATGACCACGTCAACGCCTTGCTTGCGCAACAGATGCGCGTGTTCCAGCATGCGGTAGGTCTTGCCTACACCAGGCGCGGCTCCAAGATATACGCGCAGCTTCGCGGGTTCGGTGCGCGGGTTCTCAGGTTCGGTCATTGGGCTCATCGTCTGCTATCTGCTGAAAACCTTTATCCAATCTCTACCGGACGACGGTCAGCCGCTACCGTCGCAATCGGCAATGTGAAACTGAAAGTCGTGCCCGCTCCAAGCTTGCTTTCGACAGACACTTGTCCGCCAAGCGACTCCACCAGGCGCCTGACTAACGCGAGCCCCAGGCCTGTTCCTTCCCGAGATCCACCGCTGAAGCGTCCAAAAATCGTAGGTAGCCGTTCTGCCTCAATACCTCTTCCACTATCCCGAACAAAGAACTGAATGCGGTCCCGTAACTCCGATGCTTCGAGCCAGATTTCTCCGCATTCCGGCGTATAACGCAACGCATTGCTCAACAGGTTGTCGAGAATGCTTCGCAGAGCACGGCGGTCGGCAGCCACATAGGCCAGATCGGCAAAGGCTTTAAGTTCAATGTCAATGCGCTTTGCCTTTGCATCGTCACGATACCGCAGCGCCGCTTCGTTCAAAATATCGATAGGGCGCAGCTTTTCGATCTTCATCTCACGGCGGCCTGTCTCCAGTTCGGCGACCTCGATCAGATCGGCCATCAAGTCATCCAGCCGCTCGGCCTCTTGCTCCGCGCCTGTCAAAAGGTCTGTTTGCAGAGGGCGCATCTCGCCAGCATGACCGCGCAGCAATGAGTAGAGAGACAGTCGCAGCCGCTGCAAGGGATCGCGCAGTTTCTGCGAAGCTACGGAGAGGAAGCGAGTCTTGAAACGGTCGACCTCTGCCAGTTCCGTCACGTCTTCGAGCACCGTGACCGCGCCCAGGAGTTTACCGTCGCCATCGCGCATCGGCGTAGTCCGCAACCGGTAGCTGCGCTCTGCCTTGCCAATTCGCATGGGCAGCAACGCTGCTTCGGCTTCCGCAGTAGAAGTGCGCCGCATGGAGACCGCTATGCGCACTGCGTCCAGGATTTTTTCGCCGCCGGGAGTATTCGTAAGAACCATCCGGTCGGAAGAAGCAGCGCCCAGCAGTTCCATCGATGCCTGGTTCAGCTTGAGCACATGACCTTTGGCATCCGTAACAATCACAGGCTCAAATATCGATTGCACCACCGCATCGCTCAGTTGCTGCTCCATCTGCCTGCGGCCGGCCTCGGTCTCGCGCAGGTCCCGGAGCCGCGCCATCACGCGATTCAACTCGGTCACAATGGTTCCCAGATCGTCACTGGACCGCCATTCAATGCGCTGCTGGATATCTCCCTGGCCAATTCTTCTGACTGCGCGCGCAATGCGCCGCAGCGGGACGACGACCATCGTCACCATCAGGATCGAGATAGCGATGGCTGCTGCGATGCTCAATCCACAGGCAGTGATAAGCCGGGCGCGTAGCCGGGATTGCTGCGCTTCAAGTCCGGCTACCGTCGAGTCATGTCTTGCCGCAAGTGCATCCAGGTTCCGTTTGAGCGCATCATGTACGCGCTCTACCTCTGGAGTCAGGCGCGTGAATGATTGCGGAGCGCGTTGCAGCACTATCGCGTGCTGTTGCTGCAACATGTCGACGGCTAAAGAAGGGTCGAAGGCTTTTACCTTCGGTGCCGAGACTTCGAGCAATTGTTGCGTTTGCTGCGCCTGATCCAGAAATCGTCGCTCCAGTACCTCGTTGGAGCCTGCTTCCATCCGGGCGGCCATCAGTTCTTCGTTCGCCAGCGAGGCCTGGGCGGTTTCAAGTGAGGCAAGCGCCGCATCGGCAGTATGCACGTCCGAGTCGAGCGCACCGAGGGCCACAAATGACGTACGCACCAGCATGCTCACGCCGGTTACCAGCGCGATCAGCAGAACACAGCCCAGCCCAAGTCTCTGATACAAGCTCAACATGAAGTTTTACAGTGCTTAGTCTGAGAGTATTTGGGCTTGCCTGATGATGCAAATCCAGGAGCGGCATTCCGAGACGCCATCACCGATTAGTAGGTGCTATTGTTCCCGATATCGCCTTAAGACATCATCCAGCGTAATCACGCCTTCCAAGGCCCCTTGCGAGGCGCGATTCTGCACAGGAAGCAACGGCCAGCGAGGAAAGTGATGCAGCGCACTCTCCAGAGGCATATCGGGAAAGAGCAGAGGCGTGCGCTCGGATTTCAGGGCCTTGTCGATCGCACTGTCGCCTGTCAAAGTCGCGGAAGCGCTCGTAAGCTCATCCGCTGTCATCGCGTACCAAGTTCCATCCCAAAGCCGAACCAGAAATGCGGAAGCGTGCGTTTGCTCGATCAAGGACGAAGCAGACGCAATGGTGTCACTGCCACTCACAACAGGGACATCCACTGGATGAAGCGCATCCTCCAGGTGCAGCACACTCTCTTCACGCTGCTCTTCCATCGAGGGCAGGTGCAGTCCGTCCTGATGCGTAAAGACCTCGAAGATAGGCACCGGCTGCAAGCTGCGCGAGAGTAGATACGCAATAGTATTCGCGAGAATCACCGGCAGAATGATCGAATAATTGCCGCTCACCTCCAGCACCATGAAGACCGAAGTCAGCGGAGCGCGCAGGAATCCTGCAAATAAAACACCCATGCCGACCAGAGCATAGGACCCGACAGTACCGGTAAGATGCGGGAAATAGATTTTCTCGAATGTGCCAACGGCGGCTCCCAGCATCGCACCTATAAAAAGCGTAGGAGCAAACATCCCCCCAGGCGTTCCACTTGAGAACGAGAGGGTAGTAGCCAGCAACTTGAACAGCGCCAGTGCAAGAAGCAATTTCAAAGCGAACTGCCCATGCACAGCCTGATCGATCACCTCGTATCCGGGGCCCATCACCTGTGGGAGCCCGAAGAAACCGATCCCGCCAACGAGCAGTCCTGCAATAGCTGATTGGCAATAGTGTGTCCATTTCGGCAGGCTCCTCAGCCGTGGCCGCAGGTATCCAAGCGCCTTGGAAAACACCAGCGCAAAGACGCCACCCACCACACCTAATACCGAGTAGGCAATTAACTCGCGCGGGTCGCGCAACGTGACGGAAGGAATGCGAAAGAGCGGCTCCGATCCCCAGAACCAGCGCGCTACCACCACGCTCGAAATCGCTGAGAGCACGATTGATCCCAGTACCGCCGCGCTCCATCGGCCAATCACTTCTTCAATGACGAAAAGAATTGCCGAGATCGGAGCGTTGAAAGCAGCAGCCAATCCAGCCGCCGCGCCAATCGGAGCGAACACCCGCAACCTCTGCCGCGAAAGCCGCAGTCTCCGCGAAATCAGCGAAGCTACCCCCGCGCCAATCTGCAGCGAAGGATCTTCCGGTCCCAACGAATGCCCGGCGCCAATCGCAATTGCCGCGGTAACAAACTTCCCGATCATCGTCTTGAACGAGATGTATCCGTTGTAGACATAAAGCGCAGCTTTCGTTTGGTTCACGCCACTGCCACGCGCGGCAGGGAAGAACCGCACCACCAGAAAAGCCACCAGCAAGCCAGCCGCTGCCGGAGCAATCAATAACCTGTACTGTCCAGGATGCGGCGCCGACCCCAGAGTAAGTATCTTGACCCATTCAATAGCAATGCGAAACGAAACTACCAGCAGGCCCGAGATGACTCCGATGAAGATCGAGAGCACCAGAAAGAGCCGCTCGTCGCGTGTCGGCGCGATCTTATCGATGTTTACAGCGTGATCCGGCGGCTCTTCCGTAGACTTTACCGCTGTTGTTGCGGTCGCAGCCGTCAGCACTTCTTCATTCATGCTCATTCCTGTTCCACAGCTAGCGGTGCCTGCGCAATTTTGAGTAAGAGGGCATCATCGCCCGTAGGCGTTCCGCATAGGTCTGCAGTACGCCGTTCCGTGTCGAACACCAGTTGCATGATGTTCTGTTCAAGCTCCGGATTCTGCTCCAATTCCAGCAGGGTAAGCCTCGTGGGCATCTGTTTCCATCTAGTTTCCAGATCGGCCAGAGTGCTTGCTTGTGCAGTTCCGTCTGCAGCGCATGCAGCGAGCCGTTTTGTGGCAATCCTCCGTGCATTCGCCACTCTCTCGGCGCGGACACGTACCGGTAATTCAGGCGCTGGATACAGCGTTAAAATATGAGCGGCATCGGCCAGCATGTCACGATTCGCCTCTCGCACAATATCTGGCTGTTTTTCAAAATCCGGATGATTCAATGCTCGGTCCAGATATTGCTTTGCCAGCGAATACTTCGCCAGAGCAAAGCCTGTCCGTCCTGCGCCTTCCAACGCAGCCAACGGGACTGGCCTTCTGGCCGCAATCTTGCGATAGATTTCCAGAGCATCTGCCGGAGCCTGTGCCTCTTCCATGAGTCCCGCGATTTCGAGTTTCACGTCAGACTCATCCGGAGCATTGCCCGCTGCCGTAATCAGTTGCAACCGTGCCTGGTCGTAATGGTGATTCTCAATCAGGTATCGCGCCATCTCCAGCCGTACCTCGCGCCGCCGGACATATCCATCGCCCTGCCATGTCCCATCCAGTGCAGCCTGATAGTTCTGCAATGCCAGCGTCTGATTGCCCTGCTTTGCCGCAATGCGAGCCAGTTGAAGATTGATCATGCCGTTGCCGGGCTCGGCCTCGCGCAGCGTACTGAAATAGGCCGCTGCTTCCTGTGTGCGTCCCGCATTTGCCAGTGCCGTTGCCAGCTTGATCTCAATGCTTCGTTGTCCGGGATCATAGGCCAGGGCCGAATGCAGCGCCTGGATAGCCACCAGTGGCTGCCCATTTTGCAATGCCGCTTCGCCACGGCTTAGCCAGCGCTTGGCAAGTTCCTGTCGATGATCCTCAAACGACCGGAACAGCAGCAGTGTAGCGACGAAAAGAAGTGCCGTAATCAGAAACAGGCTCAGCAACGCCGCCGTGTCACGCAAAATGAGTCTGCGCTTTTCCAGCCGTTCCTCTGGAGTAAGCGGCGTTTTAACCTGAAGCACTGCCATCCTTCTTACCTTAGCGCCCTATGCTCTTCGCTTCAATTCTTGTGAAATCTTGCACATAAGGATTCGATTCCATATGTGCGCAATAGGTTCTGGCGAAGTATGGTAGTATGGCTTACATTTTGGTAAGATATCTCTTACAGTAAGGTAGGTATTATGCGTTCCTCGGCGGTTATCAGTTCAAAGGGGCAAATCGTCATCCCCGTAAATTTACGCAGGAAATATGGTCTGGAAGAAGGGACAACGGTGATCTTCCACGAGAAAGAAGGACAACTTACCTTGGAGCCAAGTAATTTGGAGGCTTTTCTTGCGTTGGCAGGAACGCTGAAAGGATACCGTCTGGAGGAAGCGTTGGAGGCGGAACGTGAGGCGGAACGCTTACGTGAGGATAAGCGATGAAAGACTATGTTCTCGATGCCAACGCTGTGATCCGGTACTTCGAAGGCGAAAGTGGCGATGGACGTGAAAAAGTCCAATCGCTCTTTGAACAATCGAGGCGCGGGAATGCAAGGCTTTTTATGTCGGTCGTCAACATGGGAGAAGTACTTTACATTTTTCTGAAACGAATCGGCCAGCAAAGAGCGATGCACTATATCCAACAGCTCCAGCATGCTGTTTCTTTGATTAGCGTCGATACGGCACAGACGATTCATGCCGCAACGCTCAAGCATCGTTATAACCTGGGTTATGCCGATAGCTACGCAGCAGCTCTGACAATCGAGACGAGGGCAACATTGGTTTCCGCCGATCCTTCCTTTGAAAAGCTTGGAAAAGTGCTCAAATGGCTTAAACTGCCGCGACATCGCCCGTCTTAGGCAGTCCGGCCAAGCTTAAGTCTGTTTCTGGGGTTACCATAATCACAATGGCTAATCTAGCCCAGAAGGAAGCGGCTCTCCAAATCCGCCTCCGCGAACTATCGAGCGTGATCGTCGCCTACTCCGGAGGCGTCGATTCCGCCTATCTCGCTTGGGCCGCGCACCGGATTCTAGGTGACCGCATGCTCGCCATCATTGCTGACTCGGCATCGCTGGCGCGCAGCCATTACCACGACGCTCTAACCTTCGCGCAGGAACAGTCCATCCCCATCCACACTATCCAGACCACCGAACTCAACCGCGAAGCCTACGCCGTCAATGGAGCCGACCGCTGCTTTCATTGCAAAGACGAACTCTTCACCGTTCTTGAAGCAGAGCGGCAGAGACTCGGCTTCCATACCGTAGCCTACGGTCTCAACCTCGATGACAAAGCTGACTTTCGCCCCGGACAGCAGGCAGCAGTTGCCCATCATGTCACTGCGCCACTCGCTGAAGCTGGCCTCACCAAGGCTGACATCCGTGCATTGGCCCAGCAGGCGGACCTTCGTGTATGGGACAAGCCAGCATCCGCCTGCCTCTCTTCACGGATTGAGTATGGCCGCCGCGTGACGCCGGAAGCGCTCCGTATGGTGGAAGAAGCCGAAGAGTCGTTGCGGGCTCTGGGTCTAGTACGTTTCCGTGTGCGGCATCACGGCAACATCGCCCGGATAGAGATCGCCGAAGAGGAAATGGCTACGGCGCTCGATCCCGCATTATTCCGCAAAATGTCGAAAGCCGTACGGGCCGCGGGCTTCCACTATGTGGCCGTCGATTGCGACGGATACCGCTCCGGCTCCATGAATGAGTTGTTGCCGATTGAAGCCCTGACAGCTCATTCGCAGGTAAAAATCGAAGCATGACCCGCGACGCAATCCAGCAGCTTCTCGAAAGTCTCCAATCCGGCCAAGCCACCGTAGCAGAAGCCCTGATGCAGCTCGGGCGTCTGCCCTATGAAGACACAGGCTTCGCCAAGATTGATCACCACCGGTCGCTCCGTCTGGGACTACCAGAGGTCATTTACGCAGCAGGCAAGACGCCCGCGCAGGTGGCCGAAATCTTCATGCGTATGGTCGCCGCCGGTGGGGACGTCATCGCTACCCGAGCCAGCGCGGAAGCTTATGCCGCCGTCCAATGGCTAGTACCCGCCGCCGAATACCACGAACAGGCGCGTGTAATCGGGTTACGCCAGTCATCGCAATCCGCAGCCGCTGGCCCCATCGCCGTAGTCTGCGCCGGAACCAGCGATCTGCCCGTTGCGGAAGAAGCTGCCGTTACCGCTGAATACCTTGGACTGAAAGTCGACCGTATGCACGATGTAGGAGTAGCAGGTCTGCATCGAATCCTCGCGCAACGCGAAGCCCTCTCCCATGCTCGAGCGGTAATCGTCTGCGCAGGTATGGAAGGCGCGCTACCCAGCGTCGTCGGAGGTCTTGTTGCTGCGCCGGTCATCGCTGTCCCCACCAGTGTCGGCTACGGAGCAGCTTTCGGCGGCGTAGCCGCACTACTCGGCATGCTTAACTCCTGCTCACCCAATGTCTCCGTCGTGAACATTGACAACGGCTTCGGAGCAGCCTATGTAGCCGCAATGATCGTACGGTCGGGAAGTCGCGCAGAAGAAAAATAGCTTTCCAAAATATCTACCGGGAAGTGCGCTCCCGAAGATACTTTTCAATCCGCTGCTCCCATTCCAGACCCATCTTCGGATCAGTCTGTGCCATCTCCAATATGTCTTCGTTCACCGAAGGGCTAAGCGCCGTTCGCTCATACATCACCCGCACAGTGGTTGTTTGCGCATCTGCCGGGGTCAGCTGCACGTCAATCCGCGTAGCAAGCTTTCTGTCGATGATGTAGACATAGGCCGCATGACCATGTTCCGGATCAAAAGCAGTATTCACCCAGGTACTGTCATGATGCCCATGCGCCACATGGAAGACAGCGCCTTCCGTGTCTTTTGCAGGGGTAGGGAAGACAAATTTCGGGTTCCAATGATGACCAGCCCAGGGTCGTTCGCCTTCCGGCCCAAACAAGGGAAAGGCAGCCGCCATAGGAGCATGCACGGTAAAAGAAAACTCGCTGTGAGCGCGTTGCAACGGACCACTGGATGGGTGCAAATGGTGATACAACACCGCAGCAGTCGAGCCTACAAGTACAAGCGCCAGAGCTCCCCAAAGTATGCGGCTCATGCCGTTTCTCCTTTTTCCTTCAGTCGGTGACTTGCAGTAGCGCCCAGGTTAAGCCCATAAATCCGCTTGAGATCCTTGATTCGCTCAAGCGACTCGGATTCGAAAGCGCATTTGCCCTCCAGAGCATGCAGAACAATGCCTTCCAGCAGGTCGCCAAGCGTCATGTCGTAGTACTCAGCCAAGGCTTTGAGAACCTTCAGCAAGCGCTTCTCGATGCGAACCCCGGTCTGCACGCGTTCTACAAGAATTAGGTCGTCTTGTTTGTTATCCATTGGTACATATGTACCAAAATAACAAATGAAATACAAGGATTATCTGCGTCAAGCCCGCACAAAAAGAAAAACCCGGCTCCAGGAGCCGGGTCACATTCATTGCGCTTGGGAAATTACTGCTTCACTGCTTCCGACTCAATCGAAAGCTTCACATCGTCGCCAATCGCAGCATCGCCGGACTTCAGAGTGCCATTCCAGGTAAGACCAAAGTCCGATCTGTGGAGCGTCGTGCTGGCACTGAAGCCACGATGGATGGACTTACCGTCCATGAAAAGTTGTTCTTTACCGGGAGCGTCGAGTTGGAGGGTAACTGGCTTGGTCACACCATGCAGGGTCAGGTCACCGACGACCGTGTAGCCATCACCAGACTTGGTAACGCTCTTGCTGACAAAGGTTGCCGAAGGAAACTTCGCAGCGTCGAAGAAGTCAGGACTCTTCAGGTGGTTGTCGCGCTGCGCAACGCCCGTGTCGACCGAGGTCACATCGATCGTCGCGTTCACGCTCGACTTGGTGACATCTTTATCATCCAGCGTGATCGTGCCATTGATGTTGCCGAAGCGCCCATGCACGTTGGAAATGCCCATGTGACGGATCGTGAAGTCAACTTCCGAGTGCGCCGGATCGATCTTCCAGGTGGTTTGAGCGGATGCGATGGTGGTAAGTCCTGCAACCAGCGCCGTCGCTAAGAGCTGAAATTTTTTCGTGTTCTGCATAATATCTTTCTTTCTCCTTACGATTTTCAATTCTGACTTTTTGTAAAAAACTCAGCCGAACTGGTAAGCCGAGACAGTCATACCCAACAACTCGTCATGAAAAACCTGCCGTCCCTGATCTTCCCGAGCAGCGCCTGCGGCTACCATCAGCGGTAACAAATGATCTTCGTGGGGATGTGCCGTTCTAGCATGTGGGGCGGTGAGCCAGCTCGTCAACAAAGAGTTGCGTGCGGCAGCCTCGGGATGACATGCAGCCTCGGTCAGCCACGCATCGAATTCTCTGTGGTACACGGCAAAGCGGCCATCGAGCGAGCGAAGATTATGCGTGCTCATCCCGCTGCCCACAATCAAAACACCTTCGTCGCGAAGTTTTGCCAAAGCCTGGCCCGCGGCAATATGCCGCGCCGGGTTCATATTGTTCTCAAGCGAAAGCTGAACAATGGGAATCTGCGCTTCGGGATAAATCACCTTGAAAGGAATAAACGTTCCGTGGTCGAAACCCCGTTGATCGTCACCCTTCGCCGTGAAACCTGCCGCTTCCAGAAGCTCCTTCACACGAACGGCTAACTCAGGCGAACCGGGAGCAGGGTATTGGATCTCGTAGGTGTGAGCGGGAAATCCATAATAGTCATAGAGAAGCTGCGGAGCAGGCTGCGTGGTGACACGGAATTCTGCTTCCTCCCAATGGCCGGAGATAACCAGGATTGCTTTTGGAGTGAATCCCAACCCTTGTGGCAATTGCCTTAGCCAAGTCTCAAGCCTGGCAAAAGGCGTCCCGCCGCCCGGCCAATCTATGAAGAAGCAAGGCCCACCGCCATGCGGAATGAATAGGGTCTGGAGACGCTCGGGCGTAGTAGTGTGGTTGTTGGACATAAATAAGCGAAAGTTTGCATAGAGGTTTGCGGTAATTTCATCTATCAAGAAATGGGTAGATGGAAATATCCGAATCCTAAACAAACGTAATCTATCCAACAGATGTTGGATTTCTATGAAAGTAGCTAGAATATTTATGGAGGTCAAGGGCGGTGTCTGAAATCTGCGAAAAAGCTCTCGACCCGCGCGTGCGCCGCACCCGGCAGATGCTGCGTGATGCCATGGTTACACTTTTTGCGACCAAATCCTTTGATGCCATATCGATACAGGACATCGCCGAACAGGCTACCGTGAA
>Ga0137415_10000423_pt1 | contig 40178 bp, 35 predicted proteins | sample CZODoug3_1_1_16f_FD_183082 | JGI IMG/M metagenome (GOLD analysis project Ga0137415, IMG submission 183082) | Vadose zone soil fungal communities from Angelo Coast Range Reserve, California, USA - CZODoug3_1_1_16fungal (Hybrid Assembly) | ecosystem: Environmental > Terrestrial > Soil > Vadose...
TCCGAAGGGAATTCCCAGAGCTGCTCGTAATAGGTCATTGCCTTGCCCCAGTACGCGAGGGCGCACTTCGGATCGCGCTGGGCGGCTTCATCGAAGATTTGGTCGGCTTGCTTGTACTGAAACGAATGCAATAGGGCTATACCCGTTTCGATCGAAGGCTGCACTTCCGCGGCGCAGCTTGTGGGGAAATTGACTTGGCCTAGCTGCGGCGAAGGTGCGGCGCCCTGCGAGTTTGCAAACTTCGGCGCGGACGTCCCTACCCAAAACAGCAATGAAAGCAGACTCACCAGCAACGGTGCGATGCGCGACATCGGTATGTCTCCTGCTCGCGATTCTACGCTCCCGCGGGCGGTTGACGTTCCGTTTTGTTCAAGCTGTTTTGTGGGAGCCTGTCCTCCTGAACGCCAGTTTGTTGGACGTAATTGCCGCATTAGAGCGGGCGCGGGCATTTCCTGGGGGCATCCTGCTAGAATATGGACCGGAGCGGTACTTCGAAGCAGGTGAGGGTACGAAAGCCATTTGAACCAATGGCGAATCTCTGAGGAGCTGCGGATAGTCATCCTGTGTGCACGGCCTGTCCCGCTGGCGTTCCGATGTAATCGGGAGGCGAGCGGGGCAGGAAAGCCTAACGGCTGGCTCGTGGCGCCCACTTAATTCAGAGGTTCATGGCCTAGTCCCCACGGCCGAGCAGTCCGCTCCATTTTTGTTTAGCAACGAAGCCCGGCTCAGAAGGCGGGCGCTACAGGAACAAGGCCTCGGCGCGATGAACTCGCCGCCAAAAGGCCGGGACACGCAAAACAGAAATGCGCGTACTTTTTATTGGCGACATCGTGGGTTCGCCTGGCCGGCAAATTGTGCAGGACCGGCTGGCGGACATCGTCTCGCAGCGGCAGATCGATCTGGTGATCGCTAATGGCGAGAACTCCGCTTCGGGCTTTGGAATAACTCCTCGCCTCGCGGACGAGCTCCTGGGTATGGGGATCGAGGTCGTGACTGGCGGCAATCACAGTTGGGACCGCAAGGAAATTCTCGAGTACATGCCGCACCAGCCGCGGTTGTTGCGGCCAGGAAATTTTCCCGAGGGCGTGCCCGGGACCGGAACTTACGTCGGCGTTGCGAAGAACGGGCTGAAATATGCCGTTCTCAACTTGCAGGGCCGTGTTTTTCTCACTCCGATTGATGATCCCTTCCGTAAAGCCGATGCCGAACTTGCGAAGTTGCCTGCGGACGTGGCGTTCGTTTTGGTTGATATGCACGCCGAGACGACCAGCGAGAAGATGGCTATGGGCTGGTACCTCGATGGGCGCGTGACCGCCGTGGTGGGCACGCACACCCACGTAGCCACCGCGGACGAGCACGTCCTGCCTCAGGGCACCGCTTACATCACGGACGTCGGCATGACCGGCCCGCACGGCGGGGTCATAGGGATGGATCGTGAGGCCATTCTCAAGCGCTTCCTGGATGGGCTTCCTGCGAGATTCGAGGTCGCGTCCGGCGACGTGCAGATGAATTGTGTGCTGATCGAAACCGATGATGCCGGAGCGCGGAATGGGGCGGGGCGGCTGCGCGCTGGCTCCATTGAGCGGCTGCGATTCCGCATCGATTGAAGCGTCCGCGCAACCCCGGTCTTGTTCTCAACGTCTGAGTAGTCATCATCCTTAGTGCAAGAAAAGGCGGCAGTTGCGTGAAAATCCCGGCTGTTTTGTGTTCCGTTGCCTGCCTGGTGGTCGCGTCCCTGGCAACGACTGGTTTGGCGCAAGATGAAGGCGAACTGACCGCTAAGGCCCGCATTCTCAGCATGATCGGGCCGGGATTGCGATCGGTCCGAATCGGTACCGATGGCAATACCTACGTACTGACCGCGCCAGCCACATATGTCTCCGTCTTTGGCAAGGACGGTAAGCTGCGGAAGAATATTCCGGATTATCCAGGTACCACTGGACCGCAATCCGCAGAGCTCCGGGCTATTCGCTTCGGCGAAAGCATGGACGTGGATGCAAACGGCACGGTTTACGTCGCGGACCGCGAGGCGAACGCGGTGAAGATTTGGGATGCCGCGGGAAACGCGCGCATGGCTCAGGTAAGGGCCCCCCTATCGGTCGCCGCGCTACCGGACGGCGAAGTGGCGGTCGCAACCCTACGCGAGCCGCACCTGGTCATGGTCTTTGACAAAAATGGACGGGACGTCCGGGAGTTCGGCGACCCGGAACCACTGACCGATCGCACCGATCTCAATCGTTTTCTGAACATCGGCCAGCTTGCCTCCGATGCAAAAGGTCATCTTTTCTACGGGTTCGCCTATACGCCGGAGCCGACCGTGCGCGAATACGACCGCTTTGGCTACGCCGGCCAGGACATACAGTACACGGCGCTGGAGGCTGCGCCGGAGGCCCAGGCTGTGCGCCGTGAAATCCGCCGACAGGAGAAGAAAAGCGGCGCGCCAATTTTCAAGCGCCTCCTGAATGCTGTTGGCGTGGACCGCGAATCTGGCGATGTCTGGATGGCAGTGGGTAATGAAATTTTTCGTTTCGATAAAGAAGGCACGCGCATCGGCGGATACAAGGTGTACACCCCTGATGGTGCGCGTCTCGAACCGAATATCGTTCTCGTGGAAAAAGATCGTTTGATGATCGGCAGCGACCCTTTGGGCCTCTACGTATTCGAACGCCCCGACAAAAAAAATTTACAATAGTTCGAGTTTTCCTCAGGTGCCGTTAGTGCATTTTCGTTCGAACGGACCCTGACTTTGTGAATTTTCGGCAAAATTCCCTTTTGAATCAGCGCGTGTCGGGTTGCGCGGACGATTTTCTGGCTTGTGGAAAAACTGTGCACGACGTGTGAACGCATGGCGAGTCCTTCGCGCACTTTTCGCTTGCCCCCTGCGCTTCAATCGGCGACAATCCCGCGCTGTCTGATAGCGGTGCGGGAGAGGGCCGAGGATTTCGAAGCAACGCGCGGGGCAACAGGGGCAATCGGGAAGCTCCAGCGCGGGAAGACCCCGAAGTTCTGAAAAACGATAAGCGGTATACTAAATTTTGCTTTCCACAACTTTTTCACACCTGTGGAAATAGCCTAGGGTGCGTCTTTTTCTCTGATGACAGCTGCTACCAATCCGGCGCGCGAGCGCGAACCAGGAAACGCCTGGGACAAGTTTCTGGAACTGGTGAAGTCCAGGGTCAGTATTAACACCTACACGACGTGGTTTCAGCCTACCCGCTTGAATCGGGCTGACGGCGATACCCTTTACGTTCAGATTCCCAGTACCGTGTTCCGGCAGGTGCTCACCCGCACCTATGGGGACATCGTCAAGGCTGTTTTCCACCAACTGGGCACACCTAACTCGAAGGTTCAGTACGTGTGCACGGAAGAAGAGACCGCGCCTGCTCCGGTTGTCGCGCCGCCAAAGCAATCCAGGCTGGATTTTGAGACCAACGACCACCAGCTCAACGCGCGCTACACGTTCGACAGTTTCGTGGTCGGCAAGTCCAACGAATTTGCGCACGCGGCATCCCGCGCGGTGGCCGAGCAACCATCGAAGGCCTACAACCCCCTGTTCCTCTACGGCGGCGTGGGCATGGGCAAGACGCACTTGATGCATGCCATCGGACACACGATCAAGAAGCGCAACCCGGCCATGCGCCTCTGCTATGTCAGCGCTGAGAAATTCACCATTGAAGTCATCAATTCACTGCGCTTCGACCGCATGATCACGTTCCGCGATCGTTTCCATACGGTGGACGTGTTGCTAGTGGACGACATTCAGTTCATCGCCGGCAAAGAGCGCACCCAGGAAGAGTTCTTTCACACCTTCAACGCGCTCTACGAGCAGCAGAAGCAGATCGTCATCTCCTCCGACTGCTTGCCGAAAGATATCAATTCGATTGAGGAGCGGTTGCGCTCGCGTTTCGAGTGGGGACTTATCGCGGACATTCAGCCGCCTGATCTCGAAACCAAAATCGCCATTTTGCAGAAGAAAGCCGAGAATGACCGCTTTCCTTTGCCCGACGACGTAGCGGAATACATAGCGCGCGCGATCAAGTCCAACGTGCGTGAACTGGAAGGCGCGCTGACTCGCCTGATGGCGTACGCCTCGCTGACCGGCGCCACGGTTTCGCTTGCCACCGCGCAACAAGTGCTGCGCAACATCATCGCTTCGCAGGAAAAGCGCGTCACGATTGATTTGATTCAGAAACGCGTCAGCGAACATTTCAATTTGCGTGAGCAGGATCTCAAGGTTCGCAGTAACACGCGGGCTATCGCTTACCCCCGCCAGATTGCCATGTACATCGTCAAGCAGCTCACGACCGCATCGCTGCCGGAGATCGGCCGCCAATTCGGCGGCAAACACCACACAACGGTCCTTCACTCTATAAATAAAATTGAAGAGTTGCGCCGTTCCGACAAAGACGTGAATCGCATAATCACCCGCCTCATGGACGCCCTGCAGTAACAAGCGCGGCTGCTGACATCTTGTTAGCCTGAGTTTCGAGGCCGGGCCATGCCCTTCCAGAATTCGTGTGCCTTTCCATAATCAATGGCCTGTGACCTTGCACGTCGCAACTCTGCGAAATAAATCGCAACGTCCGAATCGAATTAGCGCTTGCGAATTTGGCCTGTGAATATCATCTGGGAATCGTTTGAAATTTCTGTTGATGACTTTGGACAAAAGGTGAACCAATCGCGAAGCGTGCGTGATTGTGGCGCATCTTTCCTCTGTTCACACAATTCTCCGCAGGTGAACATTCCCCGTATCCGACACGCAGCAAGTTGGTTGGACAATTTTCCACTGATCCACAGACATCATCACAACAACAAGGTTACGTCATTATGAAAATGAGCTTTGAAGAATTCGGTGTGTGGATTTTGTAGTTGTGATTGCTGTTGATGAAAACTATTTGTCGCGAGCTAGTGGAGCACAGCAGCGAAAGAGTGACTGTGCCCGGTTCTCGGGCTGCTCTGAATCCTCATCTCCACTCATTTCCACAGCGGAATTTCTTCCTTGGGACTTTATACTTCCTGGAAAAACGAGTAGAGTACGGCAGCAGTCGAGAACGCCATTGACCGCTCCGCGGTCGCAAGGTAACAATGACAGCAACCGTCATCGTCCGTGAGGATTATCAAGCGATGGAATTCAGCGTCTCAAAATCCGCGCTGTTGAATGAGCTCAGCACAACGCAAGGTGTTGTCGAGCGCAAGACCACTATTCCTATCCTCTCCAATCTTCTGGTCGAAGCCAAGGGCAACCGCCTCAACATCACGGCTACCGATCTCGAGCTCAGCATCCGCACCTCTTGCGAAGCCAAAGTAAAAAAGGAAGGCGCCGGAACTATCCCCGCCAAGAAATTGCTCGAACTCGTGCGCTTGCTTCCCGAAGGCGAAATCAAGGTCAAGCTGCTGGAAAATCACTGGGTGGAAATCGTCAGCGATCGCAAGAAGTACAAGCTGGTTGGCATGGCCAAGGAAAATTTCCCCGCGCTTCCGGCGATGCCGCACACCCTGGTGAAAATTTCCGCGCCCGTCATGGAAAGCCTTATCGCCAAGACAAAGTTTGCGATTTCCATGGAAGAATCGCGGTACACCCTGAATGGCGGCCTGCTCATCTTGAAGCCGGACTCCCTTGCGATGGTCGCCACCGATGGTCACCGCCTGGCGCTGGCTGAAACGGATCAGAAACTAGCCGGACTGAATGGCGAGATGAAAGTTCTGATCCCGAAAAAGGCGATGGACGAAGTCGAGAAGCTGGCGGCCGCCGCGGGTTCCGATGCGCAGATCGATTTCGCAAAGGATGAAAGCAATCTTTTCTTCCAGGTCGGGCACCGTTTGCTGATCTCGCGCATCCTCACCGGCCAGTTCCCCAATTACGAAGCGGTGCTCCCGCGCGAAAATAACAAGACCGTCGTAATCGAGCGCGGCGAACTCACCGATGCCGTGCGCCGCGTGTCTCAGCTCGCCGACCAACGCTCGCATGCTGTGAAGCTTGCCGTTTCCAAAGAAGGCATCGAGATCTCCGCGTCCAGCCCGGAGTACGGTGAAGCCAAGGAAAATATCGACAAGGAATATAAAGGCGATCCCATCGCCATCGGTTTCAATTCCACCTACATGCTCGATTTTCTTTCCGCGGCTGCCGACGGACCGGTCAGCATCGAGCTGAAGGACGAACAGTCCGCCGGGCAGATGCGCCCGCTCGCCGACGAAAGCTACCGCTACCGCTACATCATCATGCCCATGCGCATCTGATGACTGCCTCCAGAAAGCAATCACCTACTGGTCACAGCAAAATCGGCTCATCTCTCGTCGTCGTTCACCCTATCGAGCGAAAAATCCATATCATTCGGGGTCAAAAGGTGATCCTCAGCACCGATCTGGCCGCGCTTTATAAAGTGGAGCCGAGGGTGCTGGTCCAAGCAGTCAAACGGAATATCAACAGGTTTCCTCGGGATTTCATGTTTCAACTGACTGCCGCAGAAACGCGAAACTTGAAATCACAATTTGTGACTTCAAGATGGGGAGGTCAACGAGGAGCACCTTACGCCTTCACCGAACAAGGCGTGGCGATGTTGTCGAGCGTTCTCCGCAGCGAACGGGCAGTAAAGGCTAACATTGCCATCATGCGTGCCTTCGTCAGACTGAGAGAAATGCTGGTTACTCACGAAGAGCTCAGACAAAAGATCGAACAGATGGAGAAGCGATACGACGCGAAGTTCCAAATTGTGTTCGCCACAATCAAAGAGATGCTGGAAACGCCTGTAAGTCCGAAGCGATCCATTGGATTTCATGCCCAAAGAAGCACAATGGAGTGATCGCCGGCTATCCCGAGCTCACGACTCTAGAGTTATCCGAACTTGTTGAAAACAAGATATTTATATTCGGCACATCCGTGACTTATCGTTGAGAAAATCCATGAGTTCGCGTAGAATAAGTAAGTAGTTTTTCGGTGTTCGGTTTCCTCCAAATCGGCCCGCCCCAGTAGTCTGGGGCACGTCCGCCAAGTGAATGCGTCGGCAGTTTTTCGGCTCTGCGCCAGGAGCCTTGAGCCTTGCGCCGCGTCCTTGGAATGAAAGCCTGGCAAACTTCTCAGCCAAGTTCGCCGGGTACCAAGTCTTCGCCACGTCTCGCTGCGCGAGACGGGATGGAGCAGAAACCCTACGAGTTCCGGTCGCAGGCGGCCGGGGCCAAAGGGTAAGGCGACGCACGGAGAAGAAGTCCGCATCCACGCCTTCCCTCGATACGAGTTTGTAGTGATTTTGGAGCGATGCGCGACGCTTCGCATCTCACCGGCGAACGCGAAGCCTAGCAAATGCTCTGAGAATGTTTTGTCAGGAGAATGAATGGGCGACAAAGAGGACAAGAGCAAAGAGACAGTCGTCGGAAAAGCTCCGGGTCATCAGTACGACGCCAAATCCATTAAAGTGCTCGGCGGTCTTGAAGCCGTGCGCCTTCGTCCCGCGATGTACATCGGTTCGACGGGCGAAATGGGATTGCATCATCTCGTTTGGGAAGTGGTCGACAACTCTGTCGACGAAGCGATGGGCGGTTACGCCGACGAGATCAATGTAACGGTGCATGCGGATGATTCGGTCACCGTCGTCGACAATGGCCGCGGAATTCCCGTGGACATGCACGCCACAGAAAAGCGTCCCGCCGCCGAAGTCGTCCTCACCGTGCTGCACGCGGGCGGAAAATTCGATAGCGACACGTACAAAGTTTCCGGCGGCTTGCACGGTGTTGGCGTCTCCGTGGTGAACGCACTTGCCGATTGGCTGGAACTGGAAATTTCACGCGATGGCGGCGTGTGGGAGCAAACTTACGAAAAGGGCAAGCCCACTTCCAAACTGAAGCAAACCGGCAAGACACGAAAGACCGGAACGAAAGTTACGTTTCATCCTGATCCATCTATTTTCGAAAAAACGACTTTTAGCTTTGACACTCTGGCGCAGCGCCTGCGCGAACTCGCATTTTTGAACAAAGGCCTGAAAATCACGCTCACCGACGAGCGCACGGAAAAATCCACGGAGTTTCGCTTCACCGGCGGCATCGGCGAATTCGTGAAGCATCTCAACCGCGGGAAGACGACGCTGCATGATTCGCCCATTTACATGGAAGGGAAGCGCGGCAACGTCGAAATCGAAATTGCGCTGCAGTACAACGACACATACGGCGAAAACGTTTTCGCCTTTGCCAACACGATCAACACGGTCGATGGTGGCACACACCTTTCCGGTTTTCGTTCCGCGCTGACTCGCTCCATCAATAACTTCGCCTCCTCCGCTGGGATGCTGAAAGAGCAGAAAGACGAAGTCAGCATCAGTGGTGACGACGTTCGCGAAGGCCTCGTTGCAGTTATCAGCGTGCGACTGCCGCAGCCGCAGTTTGAAGGGCAGACCAAGGGCAAGTTGAATAGCGACATCAAGGGCGACGTCGAGCAACTCGTGAACGAGCGCCTCGGTGAGTGGTTTGAAAAGCACTCCACCGTCGCTCGCCGCATCATCGGCAAGTGCATTGAGGCCGCGCGCGCGCGCGAGGCGGCCCGCAAGGCCCGCGAGCTTACTCGCCGCAAATCCGCGATGGATTCGAGCGGCCTGCCGGGAAAACTGGCGGATTGCCAGGAACGCGATCCTTCTCGTTGTGAATTGTTCGTGGTCGAGGGCGAATCGGCCGGCGGCTCCGCGAAAATGGGCCGCGACCGCAAATATCAGGCCATCCTGCCGCTCAAGGGCAAAATCTTGAACGTGGAAAAAGCGCGTTACGATAAGATGCTTGGCCACGAAGAAATTCGCGCCATCATCACCGCGCTCGGCACGGGCATCGGCAAGGACGATTTCGATGCCGGCAAGCTGCGCTACCACAAAGTGATTCTGATGACCGACGCCGACGTGGACGGCAGCCACATCCGCACGCTGCTGCTCACTTTTTTCTTCCGCCACATGAAGGAGTTGATCGAGCGCGGCCATGTCTACATCGCGCAGCCGCCGCTGTATCGCGTCAAGCGCGGCAAGACGGAGCGCTACATCCGCGATGAGAGCGATTTCGCGCACGAACTGATGAAGCGCGCTACAGAAGACCACGTGGTGAAGGCTAAGGAAGGCGTCTCGCTTGAAGGCGCCGGTCTCACCAAGTTCCTGCTTAACGTGCAGGAGTACGAAGCCGCCGCGGCCAAGCTGGGCCGCCGCTTGCGCGAGCCTGGGCTGGTGGAGTTGCTGGCGGAGAGCGGCCTGGAAAAGAAAACAGACTTCGAAGATAAGAAGGCGCTTGAGAAATTCCTGAAGGAAGTCGACAAGGCCAAGCTCAAGCTCGATGGGAAAATCGTATTTGACGAGGAGCACAGCCTCAACGAGATCCAGTTTGGCCCGCCGCATAGCCAGAAAATCAATTGGGCGCTCGCGTCCACCGCGGAGTACAAACGGCTCCGCTCATTGGCCAAGCTAGTCGAGGAATTCAACAAGCCGCCCTTTGTGGTGACGAATAACGGAACAAAAGTGAGCAAAGAGAAGGCGCGGGACGTTTTGAATTACGTCGTGGAAGACGCCAAGAAGGATTTCACCATCACGCGATTCAAGGGCCTCGGCGAAATGAATGCCGAGCAGCTCTGGGACACGACCATGAACGCGGAGACGCGCACGCTGCTGCAAGTAAAGCTGGAAGACGCCGTTGCGGCCGAAGACATTTTCACCACGCTGATGGGCGAAAACGTGGAAGCGCGGCGCAAATTCATCGAGGAAAACGCTCTCGACGTCCAGAACCTGGACATTTGATCGATGGCGCAAAGCTGATGGCGGAAGCAGGCAAGGGATCAGTGCGCGACGGCGTGCGTTGGGGTTTGCTGTTGGCGGCGGTAGCAGTATCGGGGTATCGACTGCCGCGCGTGCTTCGTAATTTTCAGGAGTGGCGCGCCGCGCTTGCGGTGGATCGCTCCGCGGCCGATCTATACCGGACGACTTTCCTGGTGGAAGCTATAGGTATTGCGGTCGTTCTGGTTGTCGGCGTGGGCGTTTTCTATCTTCTGCGCCCGCGAACGACGAAGTCGTCATGATGTACCAATTGGGCTGGAGCACGTTGCCAGGACTTCGCGGACTCAGTTGCAGCGATTTTCGCGCGACGCCGACGACGGCGCCGGACAATCAAGCGGGCGTAGCAATGGAATTTGGCAGTGAGATGCAGCGCGACGAATTCTTACTGGAACTGGAAAGGAATTTCGCGGTGCGCCGCTTCACAAATGCAGCCGACGCTTTCGATACTGTGAAAGCGTACGTATTGGAACACGCGAGGAAATAGGTTTTGACGAGTCACCAATCACCTGTCACGAGGACACATGGCCGACGAAACAAATAAATCGATTCTGCTTCCCGTTGATATCGAAGCGGAAATGCGCAAGTCGTACCTCGACTACGCGATGAGCGTAATCATCGCGCGCGCTCTTCCCGACGTGCGCGACGGGCTGAAGCCGGTGCAGCGCCGCATTCTTGTGGCCATGAACGATCTCGGCCTTGCCTCCAATCGCGGCTACCGCAAGTGCGCGAAAATCTGCGGCGACACATCCGGCAATTATCACCCGCACGGGGAAGCCGTGATCTATCCCGCGCTCGTGCGCCTCGCGCAAGATTTCAACATGCGCTACCCGCTTATTGACGGCCAGGGAAATTTCGGCTCCGTGGACGGCGATCCTCCGGCGGCCATGCGGTATACCGAAGCGCGCCTGGCAAAAATCAGCGAAGACATTCTCGCTGACCTCGAGAAAGAAACCGTCGATTTCATTCCCAATTTCGATCAAACGCGCGAAGAGCCGGTAGTCCTGCCGTCGCGCATTCCGAATCTTCTCGTCAACGGCGCCAGCGGTATCGCGGTCGGCATGGCTACCAACATTCCGCCGCACAATTTGCGCGAGATCGTTGACGCCGCGCTTTTGCTTATCGAACGGCCCGACGCCACACTGAAAGAAGTAATGAAACTCGTCCCCGGCCCGGATTTTCCGACTGGCGCTTACATTGCCGGACGCGAAGGCATCGAAGCCGCGTACAAGACCGGCCGCGGCAGCTTTATGATGCGCGCCAAGGCCGCTATCGAAGAAGTCGGGAAGGACCGCGAGAACATAGTCATCACAGAAATTCCGTACCAGGTGAACAAGGCGAGGCTGATCGAGCGCATCGCCGATCTGGTGCAGAGCAAAAAAATCGAAGGCATCGCCGACGTGCGCGACGAATCCTCGCGCGAAGGCATGCGCATCGTGGTCGAAATCAAGCGCGGCGAAGAAGCGCAGCTCATCCTCAACAATCTTTTCAAGTACACGCAGATGCAGGAATCCTTCGGCATGATCCTGCTGTCCATCGTCGCGGGGCAGCCGCGCGAGCTCGGCCTCATCCCGCTAATCAAGCTCTTCATCGATCACCGCGTCGAGGTCGTTCGCCGCCGCACGATTTACGAGCTGCGCAAAGCCCGCGAGCGCGAACACATTTTGGTCGGCTACCAGATCGCGCTCGACCATCTCGACGACGTCATCCGGATTATCCGCGGTTCCGCCAGCCGCGCCGACGCAAAGGAAAACCTGCTCAAGTATTTCACCGAGCAAGCCGTCACCATCACCGAGAACGGCAAGTCCCGGAAACTCGAAGGCGTAAAGCTCGACGGGCGCAAGTACAAGCTCGGGCCTATTGAAGGAGAAGCCGCGGGCCGTGGCGCGACGCTCGGCCTCACGCCGATTCAGGTCGATGCCATCCTCGAATTGCAACTGCATCGCCTCACGCAGCTTTCCGTGGACGAAATTCTCAAGGAATTGAAGTCCATCCGCGAGCACATCGCCGAGCTCGAAGAAATCCTCTCCAGCGACAAAAAGCTGAAGCAAGTGATCAGCGGCGAGCTCAAAGAAGTGCAAAAGGCCTACGGCGACGATCGCCGCACGCAAATTGTCGACAAGGTCGATGAAATCAAGCTCGAAGACTTGATTGCCGACAGCGAAATGCTCATCACCGTGAGCCATGCCGGCTACATCAAGCGAACGGCTGCGGACACATATCGCCACCAGTCGCGCGGAGGCAAAGGCCGCATCGGCGCGCGCACCAAGGAAGAGGACTTTGTCGAACATCTCTTCATCGCGTCGGCGCACAGCTATATCCTGCTGTTCACTTCGAAGGGCCGCGTCTACTGGCTCAAGGTATATGAATTGCCGGAAGCCGCCGCGGCGACCCGAGGCCGGGCGATTTCGAGCCTGGTGAAATTTCAAGAGGACGAGAAACTGACCGCTTTGGTAGCGGCGCGCAATCTTGAAGAGGCGGGCCAATTCGTCTTCATGGCCACGCGCAACGGGACGGTGAAGAAATCCGCTCTCACCGAATTCTCCAACCCGCGTTCCACGGGGATCATCGCCATCACGCTCGACGGCAAGGATGAGTTGATTGGCGCAAAGCTCACCGACGGCAAGAAAATGATTTTCCTTGCCAGTCATGAGGGGCAAGCGATCCTCTTCCGCGAAACGGAAGTTCGCCCGATGGGCCGCGGCGCCGGCGGGGTGAATGGCATGGATCTGGACAAAGACGATTACGTGGTCAGCATGGACGCCGTGCAGCCCGCTTTCGACATCATCGCGAAGGAACACAATCAGACTTCGCAAAATCTCGAAGAGCTGGAGAACGAGCACATCAAGGGTTCGCTCACGACGCTGATGCTTACCGTAGCCGAAAAAGGTTATGGCAAGCGTACGCCTCTTTCGGAATACCGAATCACTTCGCGCGGCGGCAAGGGCGTCGTGAACATGAAGACGACCGACCGCAACGGCTACGTCGTGGCCACGCTGCAGGTGACCGAAGAGTCCGACGTGATGATCATCACGCACAACGGCAAGGTCATCCGCGTCCATGCAAATGAAATCCGCGAAGCCGGTCGCTCGACGCAGGGCGTTCGCCTGCTCCGCTTGGATGATGACGACTCTGTAGCCGCCGCCGCCGTGCTGCAGGACGACAACGGCGAAGAGAAGAAGTAGCCAATTCTGGCTGTGCATACGACAACTCACGCGCCAAGCTCATCTGAGATCACAAGAAGATCGAGTGGGACGAGCGCGTGCTTGCGTGGCTATAGTCACCGTTTGACGGACCGGCAGCTCACAATCCATTCATAATGTTAGAATCCTCGCCCTATGAAACTGACGCGCCGCCTTTTCGTGAGCACCGTGTTAATTGCCGCGCCTGCGCTGCTTTTTTCGGGCGCGGCCGTACCGCAAAGGCGCACTCCGAACAAACCGTACCTCGTCTACGTCGGCACCTACACTAACAAGTCGGCCAGCAAAGGAATTTACGTTTACAGTTTCGATCCGGGGACGGGCAAACTAAGCTCGCTGGGCGTTGCGGCTGAATCCGAAGATCCGTCCTTCCTCGCCCTGCATCCCAGCGGCAAATATCTCTACGCCGTAAATGAAATCGACCATTTCGCCGCGCAAAAAAGTGGTGCTACGAGCGCTTTTTCGATCGACGCGAAAACCGGCAAACTCACTCTGCTGAATCAGGTCGCCTCGCGCGGCGCCGGTCCATGCCACATCTCCTTGGACAAGTCCGGCAAGTTCGCTCTGGTCGCGAATTACGATGGCGGAAGCGTGGCGAGCTTTCCAGTGCACGACGACGGTACGCTCGGGGAAGCCGCTGACTTCGTTCAGCTCCACGGTTCCAGCGTAAACAAGGAACGGCAGGAAGGTCCGCACGCGCACTGGATCGGGACCTCGCCCGACAATCGCTTTGCGCTCGCCGCGGATCTTGGTCTTGACGAAGTACTCATCTATCGCTTCAACCCGGCCAAAGGCACGCTCTCGCCCCATGATCCGCCGTACGCCAAGGTCAATCCTGGCGCGGGGCCTCGCCATATCGCCTTCCATCCCAACGGCAAATTCGCTTACGCGCTCACCGAAATGGAAGAAAGCGTCACCGCGTTCGCGTATAAAGCAAGCAACGGTTCGTTCTCACCGCTGCAAACCGTTTCCGCGCTCTCCACGATGCGGAAAGATTACAAAGGTCCCAAAGAGGCAGCGGAGATCGCCGTGCATCCCAACGGGAAATTTCTGTATGCCTCGAACCGCGGCGGCATCGACACGATCTCGGCCTTTTCCATCGATCCCGCCAAAGGCACTCTCCATCTGAAAGATGAATATCCGACCATGGGGAAAACTCCGCGCAATTTCGCTATTGACCCGACGGGAAAGTTCCTCCTCGCTGCCAACCAGGAATCGAACAACATCGTTGTCTTCCGCATCGACTCCACCACCGGCGCGCTGTCTCCCACCGGCGATACGGTCGAAGTCCCTGCCCCGGTCTGCATCGCATTCGTGGCAATTAAGTAGGCTGGCAGCGAATCCAAACAAGAGGCGTATTGATGACGCATCAAGAAGAGAGGGGACTACTGCTTCGTGTCATGACGCGTCTAGCTCAAACGCAACTGGAAAAAGATGGATTCATTCCGTTTGGTGGAGTCTTGGGATCGAAGCGCGACGTGCAGCTTGTAATGCCCAAGGGCTGGAAGCAGAACTCCACGAGAGATGAGGTCGAGGGTTATTGGACTCGAGAACTCAAGAAATATGCCGTGCAAGACGGCTGCAGGGTTGTTTGTTTCTGCGCAGACGTACGCGTGCCTAAAGATGACGGCCAACTCGTACCCGCAGTTCTAATCCACATAGAGCACGTGGAAGCTGAATCCGAAGATATGCTCTATCCCTACCACAAAGAGGATGATGCAAAAGTTGTTTTCGGCAAACCAACCAGTGTGGCTAGGCAGCATATGGTGTTAACCGGGCCTAGTGAGCCGCCACATGGCTAGCCCCCGGTCTTGTTTCTGGACGCAACTGAACCAAGCATTTTTCACGTCCAACCTACGTTACAATCCGCGTTCGTCGCTACTGGGAGAAACAAATGATTCGTCGCCGCCAAACGCGTTCATTCCTTCTGTGTGCATCGCTGCTGCCCCTACTTCTGTCTTCGAGCGCGGCCAGAGCCGATGAAACTGCGCCGGCGCGCGATCCGAAGCAGGCGGTTAATGAGGCGTACACCGCGAAAATACAGAAGTACACAACCGCGCCGGTCTTTACTTCTCCGCTAGTCGACTATCTTCCCGCGTCCAAGAACGTTCCCACTCCTGAAATCGTCCTCGGCGACGTCTCCGGCGCGCCCGGAATCCTCCCCTATGCCGAAGATGTCTACAAATATATGCGCCTGCTGGCGAAGGCCACGCCGCGCGTTCGGGTTTTCTCCATCGGCACAACCGAGGAAGGCCGCGAAATGATTGCCGTCGCGGTTTCCTCCGAAGAAAACCTGAAGCACCTGGACGAAAATCGCGCGCGTCTCGCCAAGCTGGCCGATCCGCGCACGATAAAGCTGGACGACGCGGAAGCCGACCGCATCGTCGCGCAATCCACGCCCATCTACTACATCACCGGCACGATTCACTCGCCCGAAACCGGCGCGCCCACGGCGCTCATGGAGCTCGCCTATCGACTGGCGGTCGACGAGAGCCCGTACATCCGCGAGATCCGCGATGGCGTCATCACGCTGATCACTCCCGTGGTCGAAGTCGATGGCCGCGATCGCATGGTCGATCTCTACCGCTGGCATCTCGCGCATCCCAAGGATTTTTATCCGCCGCTGATCTATTGGGGAAAGTACGTCGCGCACGACAATAATCGGGACGCGATGGGCGTCACTCTGAAACTGACCGAAAATGTTTTGAACACGTACGTCGGCTGGAAAGCGCAAGTCCTGCACGATCTCCACGAATCCGTTCCCTATCTGTACGACAACACCGCGGGCGACGGGCCCTTCAACGCCTGGGTCGATCCTATCCTTACCGACGAATGGGAAATGATCGGTTGGCGCAACGTCGCCGACATGACCAAGTTCGGGATGCCCGGCGTTTTCACTCACGGCGTTTTCGATACCTGGTCGCCCGGCTATCTGATGTTCATCGCCGCCATGCACAACGGCATCAGCCGCCTTTACGAAACTTTCGGCAACGGCGGCGCCGATACCGAGGAACGCACCCTCGATCCGCAGGATTATTCACGCACCTGGTGGCGCCAGAATCCGCCTTTCCCCAAAACGCTGTGGTCGCAGCGCGATAACAACAATTATGAAGAAACCGGCCTGCTGACCTCGCTCCACTATTTCAACGAGAACAAGCGGCTCTTTCTGAAAAACTTTTACCTGAAATCAAAACGCTCGATCACCAAGCCCACGGAAGAGGGCCCGGCCGCATACGTCCTGCCGGCCGACGACCCGCGCCTGGAGCTTCAAACCGAATTGCTGCAGGTGCTGCAAAAACAGAAAGTCGAAATATCCCGTGCTACAGCCTCTTTCACTGTGGCGGTGCCGGCAAAAAAACGCAAAAAGTCTCGCAAAAAGGAAGACGCGAAGGACACGAACGAAAAGGAAAAAGAGGCCGAGCCCACCTCTCGCGAATTTCCAGCCGGCAGCATTGTTATCCGCATGGACCAGCCCTACTCCCGTATCGCCGACGCTCTTCTCGACCACCAGTATTGGAGTCCCGACGATCCACAAAAAACTCCTTACGATGACACCGGCTGGACCTTCGGTGAACTCTTCAACGTAAAAGTATTTCGCATCACGGACCCGAAAGCGCTCGATGCGGCAATGGAGCGCATTAGTGAAGTGAAACCGACGGGCGGCGTGCAAGGTGACGGGACTATTTTCGCCATCAACAACAGCGCTGAGCCCGCGCTGGCCACGCTGCGCTACAAACTTCGCGACGCCGATATGCAAGCCGCCGAAGAGCCATTCGAAGCGGGAGGTAAGAAATTCAATCGCGGCTCGCTCATTATTCGCGGTGTCGCGCGTTCCGATTTCGATCGCGCCGCGAATGAAACCGGCCTTCACGCTGCGGCGCTGAGTGCGGCACCCAGTGTGAAAACGCATCCGGTGCGTGCTGCTCGCGTAGCCTTCGTGCACACCTGGCTCAGCACGCAGACCGAAGGCTGGTGGCGGCTCGCGCTCGATAATCTGAAAATTCCTTACGACTACATCAGCACACAAGTTGTTGCGAAGACCGACGATCTCAACGCGAAATATGACGTGATCCTGTTTCCGCCCGTCGGTTACAACACTTCCACCACGGCGATCATCAACGGCATGCCCAGGGATTGGGGCAATCCGTTGCCATGGAAAAACACGCCGGAGACTCCCAATCTTGTCGGCAAAAATGATTCCACGGACGACATGCGGCCCGGCCTCGGGTGGGATGGCGTGGCGCACCTCCAGTCGTTCGTCGGCAAAGGCGGCGTTCTGCTCACCGCCACAGACACGTCTCGCTTCGCGCTTTCCATCGGCCTGGCGGACAGCGTCAGCCTCGGCACTTCACAAAAAATGAATATCGTCGGCTCGGTGCTCGGTACTCGCCTGGTCGACGCAGCCAGTCCTATCGCTTACGGCTACGACGAAAAATTCTCCGCTTATTGCGACAACGGCCCGATCTTTACGCTCAGCAGCATCGCTGGCGGCCGTGGATCGCGTCGACTGGGCGGCCACAGCACTTCTCGTCCCACGGGCAGAGGCACCGCCGATGATCCTGATTTCACTGTTGGCCGCCCCGGAATTGAAGTCCCCGAGGAGCCGACCGCTGAGTTGTGGGAATATCCGCAAGTAAGCGATGAGCAAAGGCGCAACGGGCTTCGCGTGATTCCTGCCGCGGGCCGCGCGCGCGTCATCTTGCGTTACGCCGACAACAAGGACCTGCTTGTCTCCGGTCTTCTGGAAGGGGGCGACGAAATCGCCCAGCATCCGGCCGTGCTCGACGTCCCCGCAGGCCAAGGACACGTGATACTTTTCTCCATCAACCCTGTCTACCGGGGCGAGACACGCGGCACGTACTCGCTAGTCCTAAACACAATCCTAAACTTCGACAACCTGAACGCGGGCCGAACTATCCTCGAAAAGTAGGCTTTCTCGTAGAGGCGTAGCACGGCTGCCCCAACTCGCCAGGATCACCAGCGCTGAGAGCTTAATTCTCTTGCTCTTCTCTCGGCTGCGTCTTGGAGTACAATCCCGGCACTATGCCGAAGCGCAATGCCAAGAAGCGCGCAACGAAACGCAGATCGCGCGCAACCGCCTCCGCCAAGCTCCCGAAAAACTCCGTAACGCTGGTGGTGGTCTTGCGCCCTAAGCCGGGGCAAGAAACACTGCTCGAGGCTGAACTCCGTGCCTTGGTCGGCCCCACTCGCCGCGAAGAGGGGTGCATCACGTACGATCTCCACCGCGCCATCGAACCGCTTGGGGCGCTCCTGCTGCACGAAGTCTGGGCGACGCGCGAGCATCATCGCTTGCATACGCAAACTCCGCATTTCCTTCGCTGGGACGCCCGCAAAGACGCCCTCCTGGCTTCCCGGGAAGTTAGCTTCTGGTCGCAAATCGCCTGACGCGGGTTCACGCGCGCGCGTGCCCTATTGAGGGCTGGAGAAAGGAGCTGGTAAGTCGTGAGCGAAACAAAATCTTCACGACACACACTTCGGAGCATCGGCGCCGTGCTAGCAGGCATGGTCGTTGGCATCGCTATCACCCTTGGCACAGACCAGTTGTTGCACATTGCCGGCGTCTTTCCGCCTTGGGGCCAGTCTATGGTGGGCTACGACGGCGCCTTGCTGCTGGCGACGGCGTATCGTGTGGTCTACGCGATCCTGGGCAGTTACATCACTGCACGGCTTGCGCCCAATCGACCGATGCTACACGCACTCATAGGCGGTGTCATCGGCGTCATAGCCAGTACCGTTGGCGCGGTCGTGACGTGGAATGGAGGTCCAGCGTTCGGGCCTCACTGGTATCCGATCGCGCTCATCGTCACCGCGCTTCCGTGCGCCTGGGTCGGCGGCAAGCTCCGCCTCATGCAGTTGCGCCACCTGGCTGGGGTGGGCGCAGGCCCGGCATTGTGAGGAACTATTACTTCGGCTTGACGCTTTTGTTTGTTTTGCGTTTCAGCGGCTTGCCGATGGCCAGCAGGAATATCGCGCTCTTCTCTTTGGCGTGCGGCGAAAAGAATTGCACCACCTCGTCATCGAAAAACGTGAGCCCGCTCGCGCCCAGGCGCAGGGCATATGCGGCCAAATACATTTTGCCGCCGATGGCTCCTGCTTCCAGTTGGACGGCGCGGTAGCCGCGGTTTCCGTACGCGTCCAGGACGTGATTTAGATCCGCCAGGAAAAAGATGTCCACGCATGCGTCCGCGGGCAACTGTTGCTCCAGTCCAAGGCGGTAAGCCTCGGCGCGAAACTGGCCGGGTTTTATGAGCTCCAGTGTTCTCTGTTCACGGTGGAAGAAGTAAGCGCCCGGTGCTAGCCCCTCGACCGAATGCGCGATCAGGTAAATGTCGTTCCGCTGCGCGCCGGGCTGAAGAAAATCAGCCGGGAGGCCTCGCGTCGCCCGGTCGAGAATGATGGAGAGTTGAGCCAGCGTAATGGACGCCGACGCATCGAAAGTTCGCGTCGAGCCGCGCCGCAGAATCACCTCTTCGATCGTATCGGAGGGCTGTTCGCCTTCCCGCAGTGGTTGCAGCCTAACCCCTTCGTCTGCTGGAGCTGGAGAAGAAGATACCGCTTGTCTCCCGCGCTCCCGCCACTGCGCGACCTCCTCCACGGATGTAAGCGACGACGCCTGCTGCATCTCCAGCATCGCGGGATATTCCACCTCGCGCTGCGAAACCGGAATGGTCGGAAAGCCCAGCGGGGGAACCTCTCTCGGCTGTGGCGGCGAGTTCTCCGATGTCTTCCCGACGGGTACCATGCACAGAGAAACCTCGCGCCGCGTATCGAGATCAAGGAGCCGATTTATCTCGTCGTCCACAAATCCCAGCGTGATGTCAGCCGGCAACGTCGACGCCGCGCAGATCGCTAGCATATTCGCCAGTAAAGTTCCGTTATCCCAACCGAAGTGGCGATACGTGCGCGCCTGATACTTCCAGGCGTTTCGCCAATACGTTCCGCTGCAGAGGATAGTGGCAGGAGCATGAGCTACCGCCGGGTCCATCGGTGATGCTTGCACCAAGTTCCCGCGAAAGTCGCCCTTTCTTAGCACGGCGAGCGACATGTCCGCCGGGTTGAAGTGGTACACGCCGGCATCCAGTCCCCTTACTTCGCCGGTCACAACATAGAGCTCAATCTCGTAGAGAGCGCCCGTGCACGCTGCTGCGCGAAAATAAATTTCTCCGCCTGTGTATTTGCGCTGTTTGGTAATCCCCGCCGAGAAGAAAAGAATGCGCGCCAAATCCTGCAGGTCAGGGACGGCGTCGCCGCTAGGCGCGCGCACATCCGCCGAGATCGCCGCCAGGGCTGCGACGCCTGTTTGCGGCACGTCCCGCGGCAATGCGATTCGCTCGATGTCGGGGTAGATCTTGAATGGCAGCGGCTGATTGGCCCAATCCAAAACGTGACGATTGTTGTGCACACTTAAGTAAGAGTGCTTGGTCCCCTGGTGATACTTTAAGGCCGCATCAATGTCGCGATTCTTCATCGACCCACCAAGTCAGACTAGCACCTGGCGGTACCGCGTGCGCACGCGATGACAAAATCCCGGCATGCCGCGCGTTTTCAACCTCAAAATCTCCGACGATAGGTCCGAATTACGACCTGTCCTTTGCTGCAGTTTTCTTCACTGCTAGAACAACCAGTTCTGTGTACTTTTTCTGGCCCGGAGGCCAGTAGCTCGAACGGCAACGTGCCTCTAACGTCGGTCCGCACGAAAAGCAAGAACAAGAATCGAGAGTGTTAAAAACCACTTTTGTTTACAAACGGCACAAAAGTGATTCGGAGAGGTGTCTATGGACGTTTTGAAAATATTTAGAGCTGCACGCGAATGGATATGCCTGGTTGCGCTGTTAACCGCAACTTCGTGTTTCGCGCAGTCCGATCCCGGCCCCCGTGGTGGCTCTGCTGGTGCGGGAGCACCGATTGGCGGTCTGACGCCGGGCGAACTAGATTTTTTCAATAACCACGGAATACCGCAGTTCTCTCAAGTGGAAGGCGTTGCTGACGGGCTCGGGCCGCGCTTCAATCTGGATTCTTGCGGTGGTTGCCACATTCAACCGGCCTTGGGAGGAAGTAGCCCTGCGACCAATCCCCAGCTTGTTCGTGCTTTGACCATGGCGCCGGGAAGCACGGTGCCCTCTTTCATCACTGCGAATGGACCGGTTCGCGAAGCGCGATTCATCCGAAAAGCGGACGGCAGCCCGGACGGCGGAGTGCATGATCTTTTCACCATTGCTGGCAGGCCTGATACGCCGGCCGGCTGTTCCATCCAGCAGCCGGATTTCGCCGGGCAGCAAGCCAACCACAACGTGATCTTCCGGATTCCTACGCCGACTTTTGGCGCAGGGTTGATCGAAGCGATTACAGACACAACCATCCGGAACAATCTGGTCAGCAATTCCAGTGTGAAGGCGAATAACGGTATCCGAGGTCACGTCAATACGAATGGCAACGATGGCACCGTCACACGGTTCGGCTGGAAGGCGCAGAACAAGTCGCTGCTGATTTTCTCGGGTGAGGCCTATAGCGTGGAGATGGGCGTCAGCAATGAAAACTTCCAAAACGAGCGCGAGGAAAATCCGCAATGCGCGACGAATGGGACGCCGGAGAGCCACTCCGGTTTTACCGTCGGCAGCACGGACGCCGCCGACATTGTGGCCTTCATGGCGTTCATGAAGTTTCTGGATCAGCCGACACCGGTAAGCTCGTATGGCAATGTCAGCATGGCGTCCATCACCAATGGACGCGGCCTGTTCGCTTCGACGGGATGCGCTCTGTGTCACACGCCGACGTTGACGACCGGCTCTTCCTCAACCGCGGCTCTGAGCCACCAGCCTGCAAATCTCTTCTCCGACCTCGCTGTGCATCACATGGGGTCGAACCTGGCCGACGGGGTCACGCAGGGCTCAGCCGGTGGGGATGAGTTCCGCACGGCGCCGCTTTGGGGCCTGGGACAGCGTCTATTCTTCCTTCATGACGGTCGCACTTCCAACTTGTTGCACGCGATTAACGCGCACTCCACGGACTGCGGGCTACTCGGTCTGCTGGGCGGTTGCGTGCAGTCCGAGGCGCAACAGGTAATCCAAAGGTTCAACGCGCTGAGTCCGTCGCAGAAGCAAGACCTGCTGAACTTCCTTCGCTCGTTGTAAGCGCATCGGAAGGGGACCTTGCAGCCAAGCACAGGTTCCCCCTTCCAGCGTCTTTTCAAACGTTCTTGTAGTGTCAGGGATGTTCCCGGTCTGTTCTGTCAGGGATGTGCCCGGTCCGTACCCAGGCACCCCCTCCCCCCTCCCCTTTTTGCATAAGTGTTCATTCTAAAGGCACTTAAAGTCCTTTATTTTGATACACTTTTGCAAGTGTTCATTTCATGAGACTTAGCATTTCGGGGATCTGTCGTTTTTGAATCTAATGGCGAGAAGGGTTGCTTGACAGCGCGACACGCCAAGACCGTAGGGACACAGGATTTTCTGGATTGCGTTTCAAGAAGGCGCAGTATTTTACCCGAACAGTCTAACAGAAAGGTACGTAGCCTGTCTATAAAATTTTGTAGTTGAGGCGAGAGCAAGACTCGTTAGGAACATCGGTGAATCGCGACGCTTGGATTGACTGCGCTGCGCGTCGGATGCTATAAAATACTGTTTCACCAGGCAGCTACAGGCCCACCGTGAACGTTGTTTTGGGTCGAGACACGGCGAGGCTGCCTACCAACCTTGGCCCGCGCGGCCAGACTTGAAGGGGTTCAGGCGACACAACTTAGATGCAAGAGATTGTTCACCAACTTGGGGAACTGTTCCTTCAGGCTGTGCCTACAGTCCTGATTGTTCTGGCCTTTTACCTGATTTTGCGAGCGCTTTTTTTCAGGCCGTTGTTGGCCGTGATGGCGGAGCGCGATGCGCGCACCGTGGGCGCACGCAAAGCCGCGGAAGCCGCGGAAGCTGCCGCAATCGAAAAAGTGAAGCAGTATCAGGAAGCGCTGAAGAAAGCGCGCGCGCAGGTATACGCGGAGCAGGAATCGGCGCGAAAGAAGCTATTGGACGAGCGCGCGGCACGGCTGAAAGACGCGCGGACCAAAGCAGCGGCGCGCGTTGCAGAGGCCAAAGAACAGATAGCGAAGGAGTTGGCCGAGGCGTTGAAGGAGCTGCATTCCTCGGTGACGCAGTTGGCCATGGAAATCGCGCGGCGTGTGCTGCAGACGTCGCCGCGGCCCGGCGGTCCTGCGAGCGAGGCTCGATGACGCGGCGCCGGGTGTGGAAACTTTTTGCAGGCGCACTTGTGATTTTGCTTTTCGCGGCGGTCAGCGCGCATGCCGCGGAAGAAGGCGGCAGCGCGACGACGGAGCACGCTCAAGAGATCTTCAAATGGATTAACTTTGCGATTGTCGCGGGCCTGCTGGCCTGGGTCTTTCTTAGGCTCACACCTCCTTTTTTCCGTAAAAACGCCGAAACCATCAGCTCCGCGATAAGCAAAGCCACAGCCGCGAAAGCCGAGGCGGATCGCCGGCTGCGCGAAGCGGAACAGAAGCTGGCTCGGCTGGACCAAGAACTGGCGCAACTGCGAGCGACGGCGCAGGGCGAGATGGCGGCGGAAGCGGAGCGGTTGCGCGCGGCGACGGAGAGCGACATTCAAAGGGCCGGACTGGCGGCCAAGGCGGAGATCGAAGCGGCGGAACGTGCCGCGCGGCTGGAGTTGAAGGTGACGGCAGCGAACCTGGCGGTGGATGAAGCGGAGACGCTGCTGACGAAAGAGCTGACGCCGAAAGTGCAGGAGTCGCTGGTGGCGGCGTTCGTGAACAGTCTCGAGGGGAGGCCGAATTGAAGTCCGTTGGCCTGCAATACGCGAATGCTTTGGCGGATATTGCGCTGGCACAGAGCGCGGCGGAAGCGGTAACGCAGGAGCTTACCGGGTTCGGCGCGTTGTATGCGGAATCGGCGGAGCTGCGAAATTTTCTGTCTAGCCCTGCGGTGACGCGGGAAGCGAAGCACCGCGTAGTCGAAAAGCTGTTAGCACGGGTTGGCGGAAGCAAGATCGTGCGCAACTTCTTGCTCGTCATAATAGACCATCAACGAGCGCAGTTCTTGCCCGAAATCGTCGCGGCCTTTCAGCAAGTGATTCGGCAACGGCAAGGAATCACCGAGGCGCAGGTTTCCTCCGCCGTAGAGCTGAACGCGCCACAAAAAGCGGAGTTGGAATCCACGTTGGAGCGACTGACAGGGAAGCGCGTGGAAGCGAAGTTTTCACTGGAGCCGGAGTTGCTGGGCGGTGCGGTGGTGCGAGTTGGCGATACGGTTTATGACGGCTCGCTGCGCAGCCGGTTGAACGAGCTGCGGGCGCGCCTGGCGTCGGAATAGGGAGCGGGAACACGAATGGCGAAGATCAGAGCGGACGAAATCAGCAAGATACTGCGCGAGCAGATTGAGAACTACGAGCAAACCGTCGCGGTAGATGAGGTTGGCGCGATTATCAGCGTGGGCGACGGAATTGCACGCATCCATGGCCTGGAAAAAGTCATGGCCGGAGAGATGCTGGCGTTTCCGCACAATGTTTACGGCATTGCGCTGAACCTGGAAGAAGAAGAGGTTGGCGCGGTGTTGCTGGGCGAGTACACGGAGCTGAAAGAGGGCGACATCGTCAAGCGCACGAACACGATTATGTCCGTGCCGGTTGGGGATGCGTTGATCGGACGTGTGGTGAGTCCGCTCGGCGAACCGCTCGATGACAAAGGCCCGATTAACTCGAAGGAACGGAACCCGCTGGAGCGCATCGCTCCCGGCGTGCTGGACCGGCAACCGGTGCGCGAGCCGCTGCAGACCGGCATCAAGGCCATCGATTCGATGATCCCGATCGGACGCGGACAGCGCGAGCTGATCATTGGCGACCGGCAGACGGGAAAGACCGCGATCATTCTGGACACGATCATCAACCAGAAGGGCGGCGACGTAATTTGCATTTACTGCGCGATTGGCCAGAAGAGATCGACGGTCGCGCAAGTGGTGAAAGTGCTGACGGACTACGGCGCGATGGACTATACGATTATCGTGGCGTCGTCGGCGTCCGAGCCGGCTTCCGTGCAGTACATCGCACCGTATGCGGCTTGCGCGATGGGTGAATATTTCCGCGATAATAAGCGGCACGCGGTGACTTTTTACGACGATCTTTCGAAGCACGCGCAGGCGTATCGAGAGATTTCGCTGCTGCTGCGGCGCCCTCCAGGCCGCGAGGCGTATCCGGGCGACGTGTTCTATCTGCATTCCCGCTTGCTGGAGCGTGCGGCCAAGCTGAACGATAAATTGGGTAGTGGCTCACTGACTTCGCTGCCGGTGATCGAAACGCAGGCGGGAGACGTTTCCGCGTACATTCCGACCAACGTGATTTCCATTACGGATGGGCAGATTTATTTGGAAGCGGACTTGTTTAATGCCGGCATTCGCCCAGCGATCAACGTGGGCATTTCAGTAAGTCGCGTGGGCGGCAACGCGCAGATCAAGGCCATGCGGCAGGTAGCGGGCTCGTTGCGCCTGGACATGGCGCAGTATCGCGATTTGGCGGCGTTCGCGCAGTTTGGCTCGGACCAGCTCGACAAAGCCACGCAGGCGCAGTTGGCGCGTGGGCAACGTTTGACTGAAGTCTTGAAGCAGGATCAGTATTCGCCGCTGTCCGTGGAAAAGCAGGTGCTGATTCTGTATGTAGCGACGAGCGGGTCGCTCGACGGCGTGCCAGTGAGCGAAGCACGGCGCTTTGAGCGCGAGCTGCTGGAATTCGTGGAAGCAAATCATGGGTCACTTTTGAAAACGATCAAGGAAAAGAAAGCTCTGGACGACAGCATCCGGGCCGAGATCAAGAAAGCGGTGGATGCGTTCAAGGAGCGGTTCACGGCTGAGTTTGCGGTGGCGGCGAGGTAGAGCGTTCATTTCAATAACAAGGGTTTTTAGCAGGGGCGTATAGCGAACAGCAATGGCTACACTTCTCGATTTCCGGCGGCGCATCCGCTCGGTGAAAAACAGCCAGCAGATCACGCGCGCCATGAAATTCGTTGCCGCGGCGAGATTGCGGCGGGCGCAGGAATCGGCGCTGGCGGCACGTCCGTACGCGCAGGAATTGGCGCGAGTGCTGCGCTCGACGATGGCGCGCATTCAGGACCCGCAGCATCCGCTGCTCGAACGCCGCGAAGAGAAGAATATTCTGGCCATCGTGCTTACCGGAGAGCGCGGACTGGCAGGCGCGTTCAACGCGAACATCCTGCGCAAGGCGAATGAATTTTTCCGCGCGAATCGGGATAAGAAAGTTGTGACGGTTCCGGTGGGGAAGAAAGGCCGGGACTCGCTGAAAAAGGCAGGGTTCACGTTTGCGGGAGAATGGGTGAACGTCCTTTCGCGCGTGGAGTTCAAGACGGCGCGGGAAATCGCTAAGCTGGCGACGGAGCTGTACATTGAGCAGAAGGTGGATTCGGTTTACATCATCTTCAGCGAATTCAAGACGGTGATGTCCGTAAATCTCACAGTAGAAAAGCTGCTGCCGGTGGAAGCAATACGCGAAGAAGGCGCCAGCACAGAAAAAGGGTCCGCGAAGGCCGCCGAAACTCAGGTCGACTACATCTACGAACAACCCGAAGCGGAATTGTTGAACAAGCTGCTTCCGCGGTACATCGAGACGCAGATTTTGCGGGCAATGCTGGAATCTTCCGCGTCGGAATACGCGGCACGCATGACGGCCATGGAATCGGCGACGAAGAATGCCGGCGAGGTGATCGAGGCCCTGACCATGCACATGAACAAGGTGCGGCAAGCGGCGATTACAAAGGAAATCATCGAGATTGTGAGCGGCGCTGCTTACGGATCACAGTGACTTGTGACTGGTGACTAGTGACGAATCACGCGCCGCGAGTCACAGAACGGAATTGAAGGAGCAACATGGCAGAGAACAACGTGGGACGGGTGGTGCAGGTCATTGGGCCGGTGCTGGACATTCAGTTTGAGGCAGGGCATCTGCCGGCGATTTACAACGCAGTGCGCGTCACGAGCGAAGGATTCAACATCCCGACACCACTGGACGTGACCGTCGAGGTGGAGCAGCACCTGGGCGAAGGACGCGTTCGCGCGGTGGCCATGGAGCCGACTGAAGGCATGGTGCGCGGGATGAAGGCGGTGGACAGCGGCCGCCCGATCGAAGTGCCGGTGGGACGGCCAACACTGGGGCGCGTGATGAACGTGCTGGGCAAGCCGGTGGACCAGCTTGGTCCCGTGGTCAGCGACAAGCATTATCCGATTCACCGGCCAGCGCCGCCACTGGACCAACAATCCACCTCGCTCGAAATGTTCGAGACGGGAATCAAGGTGGTCGACCTGATCGAGCCGTACCTCAAGGGCGGGAAGATCGGGCTCTTCGGTGGCGCGGGCGTCGGTAAAACCGTGCTCATCATGGAGCTGATTCACAACGTGGCCATGAAGCACGGCGGCGTTTCCGTATTCGCCGGCGTGGGAGAGCGCACGCGCGAAGGCAACGATTTGTGGCTGGAAATGTCGGAAGGCGGCGTGATCGTTCCAGGCAATTCAGAGAAATCGCGCGCGGCGCTGATTTACGGGCAGATGACGGAGCCACCCGGCTCGCGCCTGCGCGTCGGCCTGACCGGCCTGACGGTGGCGGAATATTTCCGCGATGAAGAGCATCTGGACGTGCTGCTCTTTATCGACAACATTTTCCGATTTGTGCAGGCGGGAGCGGAAGTTTCCGCGCTGCTGGGACGCATGCCGTCCGCGGTGGGTTACCAGCCGAACCTCAATACGGAAATTGGTGAATTGCAGGAGCGGATTACTTCGACGAAGTCGGGCTCGATCACGTCGGTGCAGGCGATTTACGTGCCCGCGGACGACTACACCGACCCGGCGCCTGCCGCCACCTTCGCGCACCTGGATGCGACGACGAACCTGAGCCGGCAAATCGTGGAACGCGGTATTTATCCCGCGGTAGATCCTCTGGCCAGCTACTCGCGCATTCTCGATCCGCGCATCGTCGGGGCCGAGCACTACGCCGTGGCTCGCGGCGTAAAATCGATCCTGCAGCGCTACAAGGATCTGCAGGACATTATTGCCATTCTGGGCATCGAAGAATTGTCGGACGAAGACAAACAGACCGTGGCGCGAGCGCGAAAAATCGAGAAGTTCCTGTCGCAGCCGATGTTCGTCGCCGCGCAATTCACGGGGCTGGAAGGCAAGTACGTGAAGATTGAGGATACCGTGCGGAGCTTTAAGGAGATCGTGGAAGGCAAGTACGACGACGTGCCGGAACAGGCCTTCTACATGGTTGGCACGATTGACGAGGCGCTGGAAAAGGCGGAAAAGATGAAGGTGGGCGCCTAAGCAGAGCAATGCTTCCTGAGTCCATTGAACTCGTAATCGTTACGCCGGAGCGGCAATTGCTGCGCGAGGCGGTTGCGGAAGTCACGCTGCCGGGCGCGGGCGGCTGCCTGGGTATTCTGCCCGGACATGCGCCATTGATCACCGAGTTGGGCATTGGTGAGCTGACGTATCGGAAGAAGAATGCGAGCGAGCCTGTCCACATGGCGATCATCAGCGGGTTCGCGGAGGTTTTGGGCGATCGCGTCACAGTACTTGCGGAGACGGCCGAGCGGCCGGAAGAAATCGATGTGACCCGGGCGGAGGAAGCGAAGAAACGCGCGGAGCAGCGGCTGGCTTCGTCATCGAGCGATCCGAACCTGGATTGGGGGCGCGCGGCGATCGCGCTGCAGCGATCCCTGATTCGCATCCAAGTGGCGCGCAAGCGGCGAGGCGCCCCGGTTTCGAGCGAGTGAGGGCGATGGAACCGGTCACGATGTACACCACACATTGGTGCCCTGACTGCCGCCGCGCGAAATACTTTTTGAACCAGCGGGGAGTGGCGTACCGCGAAATCAACATCGAAGAAGATCCATCCGCGGAAGCGATTGTGCTGCGGGCGAATCACGGCAGGCGCAAGGTTCCTACCTTGAAAGTGGGGGATCGCTACTTCGCGTGCAGCCCGTTTAATGCGGTGAAGCTGGCCTCGGAATTGAACGTGCCGCTGAATCCGTAGCCCTTGAGTCGGCAATTAGTTCAGCGGCAGGCCGCGCGTCCATACATTACTCACCTGAAGATTTTCGTCCAGCAGCACGATATCCGCATCCGCGCCGATTCGCAGCGCGCCTTTCTTGAACTCGATTCCTAGCAACTTTGCGGGATTTGCGGTGAGCATGCGGACGGCGTCTTGAAGCGAGACGCCGAGCGCGACAACATTTCTTAGCGCGCGGTCTAGAGTCAAGGTGCTGCCCGCCAGTTTCCCTTCGGCATTGCGGCAGACGCCACCGGAGACGGTCACTTCAAAGCTACCGAGCATGTACTTTCCGTCGGGCATACCTGTGGCGGAAAGCCCATCGCTGATGAGAATTACGCAGCTGGCACCCTTGGCTTGCAGGAGCAGACGCATGGCCGCTTCTTCGACGTGAACACCGTCGGCAATAAGCTCGGCGGTGACTTCGGGCGAAGTGAGCACGGCGCCGATGACGCCGCTATCGCGGTGAGAGAACGGGCGCATGGCGTTGTAGACGTGGACGGCATGACGCGCGCCGTGGGCGATTCCCGCGCGGGCTTGCTCGTAGGTGGCGTCGGTGTGGCCCATGGCGACGACAACGCCCGCATCACGCGCCGCGTGCATGCAGGGGACAGCGCCGAGCAACTCCGGAGCAATGGTGAGAATGCGGGCATTGCCGGCCGCAGCTTGCAGGAGGCGCTGCAACAACTCCGCGGAGGGTAATTGAACCCATTCAGCGGGATGTACGCCGCGGCGCGCTTTGTTGATGAACGGGCCCTCGTAGTGAATGCCGAGGACTTCCGCTTTCGTCTGAAGCGCCTCGAACTGCCGGGTGATGTAGTGCGCGATGCCTTCCACGCTGCGGCAGGTGTCGTCGGGACTGGCCGTTACCGTTGTGGCGACGAAAGACGTTGTGCCGTGGCGCGCCAACGTTTTTGCCACGGTGGACATGGCCTCCGCGGTGCCTTCCATTACGTCGTGGCCACCGGCACCGTGAATGTGAACGTCGATAAACCCGGGAATTGCGGTCTGGCCGGTGGCGGAGATTTCCGTCGCGCCGGACGGCACGGTCATGTCCTGGCGAGGGCCGATAGCTTCAATCACGCCGTCGCGAATCAGGATTCCGGCATCGGTTATTTCGGTAGTGGAAGTCAATGCGCGCGAGACATGCAGCAAAATGGTGGACATAGGCAGGTCAACATCGTAGCGGAAATTACTCGCACCACAAAACGAAACGGGCGGGAAAAAAGTCCCGCCCGCCAAAAATGAGATTGCTTATTGTTACTTGCTCTTGGCCGGGGCCATGTCGATGCTGGCGATTGTGAGCGTGTCGCCCTCCACGGAGCCCTTTACGGCTACGTGATGGCCAGCGTGAGGGGTCACTTTGTCCTGGTCGGCAATGGCATACACTTTCTTGTCTTCGTCATTCACGAAGACGAGCTTCGCGCCTGCCTTCATGCATTTTGCCGCGCACTCTTCGGCGCCTTCATGGGCGCCCTTAACGCCACATTTGCTGTCCGTAATATAACCGGTCCAACTGCCGTCGCCCGCGAATGCCAATGCGGAGGCGACGAGCACGATACTCATAGCTATCGCAAAGCGTGCCTTCATAGTTCCCTCCTGAGATCACGATGCCCTGGCCGACGTTCGGTATTGGCCTGCCCGGGCCTTGCTAGTCGTATACATAGTACGGCTTTTCGGCGGACAACGGATGAACCCAAAAAAATAAGGGGAGGATGCTCTGGAATCCTCCCCTCGACTGCAACATAAATAGCTGCTTGGTTTATAGACCGGAGCTGGAAGCGCTCGCGGAAGCGCTGCCGGCAGACTTGGGTACGCTCAAGTAGCCGGAGGCGGTTGACTTGGTTACCTTGTTGATCACCAACTCGAGAGCTGCGTGGCTTCCGCCAGTGTAGAAGAAGATCGGCTCGTTGACGGAGCGGTTCTTCTTCTCGAAGCTCTTGTCATCGGCCAGGACGTTGATGGTGAATTGATTTTTCTTGGGGTTGGCGTTCTTCAGCTCAACCTGCACAGCGCCAACCTTCTGCGCTCCGGCCTTTCGCGTGACGGTGAATTCATAATAATCACGCGTGCCCATGCGGCGGAGCTGATCGATCTCATCGTGGTTGCGCGCGATGAGCGTGCCCATCTCGCTGCGCGCCATTTGCAGATTGTTCTTGGTGGCGTCGAGGTCGCTCTTCACGCCGGTGACGTCAGTGTTCAGCTTGTTGACGTCATCGGAGTTGGCCTTGGCGGCGAGTTGCGTGTTCACGGAGCTCTCAAGGCCGGCGATCTTCTTGTCAAAGGTGACTGACGATTGCCGGTTCTGCTTGCGGGCCTTCACCAGATCTGACTGCGTGACGTTCAGCTTGTCCGTCACGACTTTGAGGTCGCTCTGGAGTTGCTGGTTGATCTCATCTTCCTTGGCGAGCTTTTGGGCCAACGAGTCGTTGGCTTGCTTCACCGAGGCTTGCGTCGCCTGTTCCACGCTATTGGCGTGGTTCAGCGCGCTCCATCCAATTCCAATACCGACTAGCGAAATAGCCGCCAACACCACCAGGGCAATTCCAACCCAGCGTGGCGTAGCGCTTGAGCTCACCTGAATCGGTTCTTGATACTCGCTCATTGACTTCGTCTCCTTGTACCGCAATACCCTGCAATTCTTAAGAACGAGCACCTGCTACACCAAACACCTCAGGGCCGCCGGGGCGGATGCAAGCAGCACATTATAGGGCACTTACGTGTAGAGGGAAGGCCAGAATCAGTGTTTTTCAAGTGTACTAGTACCAGTAAGAATTACGCTGCTAGCTCCGAGGGGTTTTACCTCTGGGAGAATTCGACAAATTAGAATGTCAGCGGGCCGACTTGCCCACAGAAATCCTCAGGAGTTTCTGTAAACAGTGGAAACGTCTAGACTTGCTTGCGACTCTTACGCTGCTTTTGTATCGGCGGTGACTTCTTCGGTGTGGGCGGGTCCGAAATAGCGGTCCAATGTGGTGTTTGCAGCGTCCAGAACTAGGTGGCAATCAGGGCAATCCTGTAGATGCTTTTCAATCTCGCGTTCAACCGACGCCGAGAGCTTTCCCTCTAAGTACCAGCAAATCAGATGGATAGTATCACGACAACTCATAATTACCGTCCCTTGGGCTTCCCTCTGGGGTCCAGGCCGTGTGTATAGAGTGTTGCATTTGCTTTACCAAAGGATTGCCCGCTTACAGCGATTGTTAAACGACGAAGAATGAGTGACTTGCCGGTTGAAGCGAAACCATCGGATCGGGCTTTCCGGGGAATCTTTACATCCGCAGGCTCGAAAGTAGTCAGAAGGGACTTGATCCCGGGCTTAAGTCCTTTACCGTTGCGGGACAACACTCATTTCGCGAAGGGCCGCGATCCGGTCTTCCAAAGGTGGATGCGTGCTGAACAGCGATGAAAATGTATCAGAGCCGAACATGGGCTTCACGATACAGAGCGCGGATGTTGTCGGCGTCAGCGTGGTGGTGGGAATGCGCTTGTTGTAGGCGCCAAGCTTCTGCAACGCGCTGATCAAGCCATACGGCTGGCCGACCATGCGCGCCCCGGTTGCGTCAGCCGAATATTCCCGCTGCCTGGATATGCCGAGCTGCAAGAGAAACGCGGCGAAGGGCGCGAGAATCAGCATCAGAATCCCCGCCAGGCCACCGCCCTCGCGGTCGTCGTCGCGACCACCCCCGCCGAACCAAAATCCCATGCGAGCCAGGTAAGTGATGGCGCCGGCAATCGTGGCCGCAACAGAGCTGATCAAGATATCGTAGTTACGCACGTGGGAAAGCTCATGAGCGATTACACCCTCGAGTTCATCGTCGTTCATGAGCTGAAGGAGCCCTTCGGTGACGGCGACGGAGGCGTGGCTCGGATTACGGCCTGTGGCGAAGGCGTTCGGGGCTGCCTCCGGTACGACGTACAGCCTAGGAACCGGCAGGTTGGCCTTGGCGGCCAGACGCTCCATCACTTCGTAGAGCCTGGGCAATTGCTCGCGGGTGACAGGCTGCGCGCCGCTGGACCAAAGCGCGATTTTGTCGGAGAAAAAGTAGGCGAACGCATTGCCGACCGCGGCAAAGAGCAAAGCCATGGTCATGCCATTGCGTCCGCCGAAGTATGCGCCGATGGTGATGAGCACCAACGTCAGGGCGGTCAAAAGAAATGTGGTGCGCAGGACTCTCATAAGGCTTCCTTACCATAATATACGTTGAAACCAGTTAACGCCGGCCTCGTTTCAGGCGGCGGCCGGCCTTTTCGTCTGCACCCGCTCGAAGCGCATGGAGTCGCTCTTGCCATCGCGGTCCACGCGAACGTGGTCACCCGGCAGCACTTTGCCCTCGAGAATTTGCAGCGCGAGCGGATCCTGGACCAGTCGCTGGATCGTGCGGCGCAGCGGCCTGGCGCCGTACGCAGGGTCGTAACCTTCGCGCACCAGCAACTCCTTTGCCGCGGGAGTCAGTTCGAGCGTGATTTTCCGCTCCGCCAACAACTGCTCCACGCCATGCAGCATCAAGTCCACAATGCGCTCGAGCTGCTCTTTGCCCAGCGGATTGAAGATCACGATTTCGTCGATGCGATTGATGAACTCCGGCCGGAATGCGCCACGCAAGGCATCCATTGCTTCCGCTCTTGCGCGCCCGGGATCGCGATTCGCCAGCTCGAAAATCGCCGTCGAGCCAACGTTGCTGGTCATCACCAGGACGGTGTTGCGGAAATCCACGGTGCGGCCCTTGCCGTCCGTGAGCCGCCCGTCTTCCAGGATTTGCAGCAACACGTTGAACACGTCCGGATGCGCCTTCTCGATCTCGTCGAACAAAATAACCGAATACGGATGGCGCCGCACCTGTTCGGTAAGCTGCCCGCCCTCTTCGTAGCCGACATAGCCAGGGGGCGCGCCGATCAAGCGTGAAACGGTATGTTTTTCCATGTACTCGGACATGTCGATGCGGATCATTAACTTTTCATCGTCGAAGAGAAACTCAGCGAGGGCGCGCGCGAGTTCGGTTTTCCCGACGCCGGTAGGTCCGAGAAAAATGAAGGAACCGATGGGACGCTTTGGGTCGGAGAGCCCGGCGCGGCTGCGGCGCACGGCATTGGCGACGCGGGCCAGAGCATCGTCTTGACCGACAACGCGCTGCCGCAAGCGCTCTTCCATGTGCACGAGCTTCTGCGCTTCACCTTCGAGCAGGCGTCCGACGGGAATGCCCGTCCACTTGCTCACCAGTTTGGCGATGTCTTCTTCGTCGACCTCTTCCTTGAGCATCGGTGCTTCTTTTTGCACCGTGTGGAAGCGTTCTTCCGCTTCCTTGAGCTCTCGCTCCACCGCAGAGATTCTGCCGTAGCGAATCTCCGCCACCTTAGCCAATTCGCCCGCACGTTCGTAGCGCTCCGCTTCGGCCTTGAGCTGATCGATTTGCTCCCGGAGCTTTCGAATCTTGTTCAGCCCTTCTTTCTCCGCTTGCCAGCGCGCCTTCCGTCCGCTCGAATCCTCGCGCAGTCTTGCCAGTTCCTTTTCAATTTGTTCGCGGCGTTCCTTGGAATGCGCATCCTTTTCCTTGAGCAGCGCCTGGCGCTCGATTTCCAGTTGCATGATGCGCCGCTCGATTTCGTCGATTTCGACGGGCAGGGAATCGATTTGCATGCGCAAGCTGGCTGCGGCTTCATCGATCAAATCGATTGCTTTGTCCGGCAAGAATCGGTCGGAGATGTACCGGTGCGAAAGAGTGGCGGCGGCGATGATGGCAGCGTCTTTGATGCGCACGCCGTGGTGCACTTCGTAGCGCTCTTTCAATCCGCGCAGAATCGCAATGGTATCCTCGACGGTCGGCTCTTCCACCATGACCGGCTGAAAGCGGCGCTCCAGCGCTGGATCTTTCTCAATGTATTTCTTGTATTCGTTCAGCGTGGTGGCGCCAATCGCGCGTAATTCGCCGCGCGCCAGCGCAGGCTTCAGCATGTTGGAAGCGTCCATCGCGCCTTCGGCAGCGCCCGCGCCAACGAGAGTGTGCAGCTCGTCGATGAACAGAATGATCTGCCCCTCGGCTTCGGTGATTTCCATGAGCACCGCTTTCAAGCGGTCTTCAAACTCGCCGCGGAACTTCGCGCCAGCGACCAGCGAAGCCAAGTCCAGCGCTACGAGGCGCTTCGTTTTCAGCACGTCCGGCACGTCACCGGAAACGATTCTTTGCGCGAGGCCTTCCACGATGGCGGTCTTGCCGACACCGGGTTCGCCGATCAGCACAGGATTATTCTTCGTACGGCGCGCCAGAATCTGCATCACACGGCGAATCTCTTCATCGCGGCCGATGACGGGATCAAGCTTCGAGCGGCGCGCGAGATCGGTTAGGTCGCGCGCATACTTCTCCAGCGCTTCGTACGTTGCTTCCGGATTTTGCGAGGTTACGCGCTGCGTGCCGCGCACGCTGGTGAGCGCCTGCAGGATCGCCTCGTGCGTAGCCCCCTGCCTCTTCAACAATTGGCCAGCCGGGTCGCGATCCTGCCCGGCAATGGCCAGAAACATGTGCTCCGTCGAGACGTATTCGTCCTTAAATCTCTGCGCTTCATCGAAGGCACGCTCCAGCACGTCGTTCAGCGGCTTGCCCATGTGCTGCTGCGCGAAGCCTGTGACACGCGGCAGACGCCCGATCTCGCGCTCGATCTCTTGCGTAAGCGCTTCCGCGCGAATTCCGAGGCGCGCCAGTAGCGGCGGCACAACGCCGTCAGGTTGTTGCACCAGGGCGGCGAGCAAGTGAATCGGCTCAATCTGTTGGTTCTCGCGGCTCCCAGCAATTTCCTGCGCTTTTTGCAGCGCTTCCTGCGCCTTCACCGTCATTTTTTCGAATCGCACCATGACAACACCTCAAAAACCTCAAATCTATTTACCGCCAAAAAGGGCTGTAGCAAAAGGGGCTGGCATTTCGCCAGCCCGCTACGCCGCAGAATCGGTACTGCTTAAGTCGCAGTGCCGCTTACTTAGCGCCCGCCGCCGCAGCCATCGCCGGTGTCCCGACGTTGACCTTGATCTGCTTCGGCTTGGCTTCTTCGCGCTTCGGAACTGTCAGCGTCAACACGCCATTCTGATAGTCCGCCTTAATCGCCTCCGAGTTCACGGTGTTGGCTAGCGAGAAGCTGCGGCTAAACGAGCCATAGGCGCGCTCGACCCGTAGATACTTGTCTTGACTCACCTTGCTCTCAAACTTGCGTTCACCGCGAATGCTCAAAATGTTGTTCTCGACGCGGATGTCCAAGTCCTTCGGATCGATGTCCGGAAGGTCCGCTTTCACGACCAGCTCGTGCTCGGTCTCGAAGATGTCGACGGCCGGCGCCCAGGTAGTTAGATTCGATTCATCGCCAGGACGCTCGAACACATCGTTAAACAAACGGTTGATTTGGTCCTGCAGGGTAGAGGCCCCGCGGAAGGGCTCGAAACGGCTAAGGGTTCTCATGGTGAATATGTCCTCCAGAATGATGACTACACAAGGAGCATATAATCTGCGCGTATTATTGTCAAGTATAAGTTGAAGGCAGACCATTCTGTCCGTAAGTTATTAATAAATAGGCTAGTTGCGCGTGTCCAGGATCGGGCGCATTCTTACGACGAATTGGGCACGAAACATGACTCGCATGCGCGGAAGTCGCCGCTTTTCATCCTCTTAGCTGGATTTGTTAGACTGTCCACGCCATGCGCCTCGACGAACTCGATTACGACCTTCCGCCCGCGCTAATCGCGCAACGCCCACTACAACGGCGCGACAGTTCCCGCCTGTTGGCCACGGAGCGCGCCACCGGCAAGCTAACGGATCGTGTTTTTGCCGAACTTCCGGGTCTGCTCCGCGGCGACGAACTCATCGTTCTGAACAATGCGCGTGTCATACCCGCGCGCCTCTTCGGCCGCCGGGTGGGAGTGTTCTCAGATGCGCCCTCGCGCGCGACCCGTCGCGAGCACCTGACCGGAACAGTGGAGGTCTTTCTCGCGCGGCAAATCGGACCAGATGTGTGGGAGGCGCTAGTGCGCCCCGGGCGAAAAATGAAGACAGGGGAGCGCATCGTGTTTGGCGAGGGTGAGTTGGAAGGCGAGATTACGGCACGCGGTGAATTTGGGTTGCGCACCGTGCGATTCACTTCGCACACGCCCGGTGGAGTCGCGACGCAGATCGAGCGGCTGGGCCACGTGCCGCTGCCGCCTTATATCGACCGCGAGGACGAATCGGCGGACCGCGACCGATACCAAACTGTGTTTGCCAGGAGGCCGGGAGCTGTAGCTGCACCGACCGCCGGACTGCACTTTACACCGGAGATCCTCTCCGCGATTCGGGCGCGCGGCGTGGAAATATGCGAGTTAACGCTGGACGTGGGCCTGGGCACGTTTCAGCCGATCCACAGCGACACACTCGAGGGCCATACGATGCACGCCGAGTCCTACGAAATTTCCGAGCAGGCCGCGCAGCAGATTCAAGTGGCGCATTCCGCGGTGCGGCCGATCCTTGCAGTAGGAACGACAGTAGTGCGTGCTCTTGAGGACGCTGCGTTGCGCGCCGAGAAGGCGAGTTCAGACTGCCTGGTACTCTCTGGCAACGCTGACGCGCGCTTGTTCATTACGCCCGGATTTTCATTTCGCGTGGTGAACGCGCTGCTGACAAATTTTCATCTTCCCCGGTCCACGTTGCTCGCGCTGGTCTGTGCGTTCGCTGGGCGTGAGCGCACGCTGGCCGCTTACCGGCACGCTGTCGCAGAAGGCTACCGTTTCTATAGCTATGGAGACTGCATGTTGATTCGATAATCGCAGGAACGATCGGGGATATCGGGATAATCGTCACGGTGCAAAGATTCGCGGGTTGAATCAGAAGACGAGAGGAAGACTGCCGAATGACAGCCTCCCCCCGGAGCAGTGATGATACTTACTCGCTGAAAACGAAAACGCGCTTTTGGCCGGAGAAGCGCACTTCCTTCACCTGCCCGTTTTCGCCGAGCAGCACAGCGTCATAGTTGGATTTTGTGTCGCGGTCTTCCCAGCGGCCTTCGCTTTCGGCCACAACGGATTTGCCCTTTTGCACGGTGGCTTTGTTTCCGTCGATCAGCAGGCGATACTCACCGGCCTGCAGGTCGGCCTTGCCGACTTTGGCGCTTTGCGTGATGTTGATCAGTTTGCTGACGGGCTTGGCGAATACGGGAACGGCGAGCGCCGTGAGAGCCAACAACGCGAAACTTCGCAGGAGAGAATTGGATTTCATGCGGGTCAACTTCCTTTCGCTTGGATCGAGTCAGCCGAACAAGCGACGCCAGGAGCGGATGGAGTTGACACGCAGGCGAGGGAGCGAGTAGATTTCACCCAACGACACCTCCTCTTCCTGGACTAACGGCCGGAAAGATGCGTGTCACCGCCCCGCGGCTGCCACCGCGGGGTTTTTGATGTTGTTCCGAGACCTAGTGCCGTGTTGTAAGCGGCTGCACTCGTATAGACGAAGCACCCTGGGTGAATGTTTCGCGAGCTGGGATTAAATTCTCTTTTTAATTGTGCTGTTTTTGTCACTGCGGGGCGGCCACATTGGCTGCTTTGCCACCGCTTCGTGTTAACGTTTGCTAAATTTTAGAACCAACGCTTGGTTGTGACATTTCTCTTTTGCACTCTCGCTGATTCTGTCCGCGCTTCGAGTCGAATGCACCGCTTCTTTCTGTAAATTACCAACCACTTCATCTATACTCAGTTGCTCTTTTTGGATTTCCCCGACGATGCGGATTCTCATTCTTAGTGATTTGCACGCTAATGCGACCGCTTTGGAAACGGCCCTTGCTGCGGTGCGAGGGCGGTGGGAGCGCGTTGTCTGTTTGGGCGACGTGGTCGGCTACGGCCCGGACCCCAATGAAGTAGCCTCCAAAATCCGCGAATTGGGCGCCCAAACGATTCGAGGGAATCACGACAAAGCGGCCGCTGGACTGATGCCCACGGATGATTTCAATCCGGTCGCAAAGGCGGCGGTGGACTGGACGCGTTCGCAACTCTCCCCCGACAATTTCAAGTGGCTCGCTGAATTGCCTCCCGGGCCGCTGCAAACCGACGGCATCGTTCTGGTGCATGGCGCGCTGCAAGATGAGGATGAGTATGTCTTCACTCCCGCGCAGGCCTTGGAAGGGTTGCTGGACTCCGCTGCCCGGGTCACATTTTTCGGTCACACGCATCATCAGGGCGGATTTTCTTACTCGAACGCCAGCAACAATCTGGAGGTATTGAATCTGCGTCCGCGCTCCGCGGAACCATTCGCCGCCCTGCGCACTGAGACGGGCACTCGTTATCTTCTGAATCCGGGCTCGATCGGACAGCCGCGCGATGGTGACCCGCGAGCGGGATTTGCGATTGCCGATCTCGAACACGATGTCGTGGAATTCTGGCGCGTGCCTTACGACATTGCTGCCGTGCAATCGCGCATGCGCGCCGCGCGCTTGCCAGAAGCGCTGGCGCAGCGGCTCAGTCTCGGCCGCTAAACGCGCAATCCTTTTTCGTTCAAGATTTGGCGTGCGAATCCCAAAGGCACGCTTTACTCTGTTTTGATGCACGAGCAGCCCCAAATCGAAATTCCCGGCGAACAGCCGACGGAGCGCGGACCCTCCCGTTTCGCGCTGATGGTTGCTGCTGCTGCAGTGGTCATCGTGCTGGCGGCGTTTTATTTGTGGCCGGGGCGGCAATCACCGTCTCGCGGCGGTGCGCAAGAGGTCCATCCACCCTTCGGGCCTGAGGAACGCGCGTACGCCTCCAAAATCAAAGTTGAAAATGTAGCGTTGAGCCGGGCGGAAAATTTTCTCAATCAAGAGGTCACTATTGTCGCGGGCGAGCTTCTTAATACGGGCGAGAGCACGCTGCGCGAAGTCGAATTGACGGTCGTGTTCTACGACGACATGAATCAGATAGCGTTGCGCGAGTCGCGCCTCGCGTTGTATTCCAGCAATCCGCCTCTTGGCCCGGGGGAGCGGCGAGCATTCGATGTGTCGTTCGAGCGCATTCCTAGTCAGTGGAACATGCAGCAGCCCGCTGTCCGTGTGACCGGTTTGCGTTTCGCTCCACCCCAGCAATGATTCCCTGTAAGTAATACTCTTTGCAGATAACTTGACTTATAATCTC
>Ga0137415_10000424_pt1 | contig 40108 bp, 38 predicted proteins | sample CZODoug3_1_1_16f_FD_183082 | JGI IMG/M metagenome (GOLD analysis project Ga0137415, IMG submission 183082) | Vadose zone soil fungal communities from Angelo Coast Range Reserve, California, USA - CZODoug3_1_1_16fungal (Hybrid Assembly) | ecosystem: Environmental > Terrestrial > Soil > Vadose...
GGCATTCGTGACACTCTGACAGAAAGGCGGTACCCGTGAACGCCATCCCGAACACGACCAGCGATCTGCCGGTCGCGCAGCTCAGACGGCCCCCGACGATGCGGCCGGCGTCTGTCGAGGACTACGACCAGATCGCCGCGCTTCAAATTCGAAACGGCTTCGCGGCAGAGTCTCCCGAAGACTGGCTGGCGCTTTGGCGGGGCAATCCTGCCTACAAGCAGGACGGTCGGTGGCCGATCGGCTGGGTATTGGAGACCGACAGTGGTGAGCTGGCGGGCTGGATCGGCAATGTGCCGTCCGCCTATCAGTTCAGGGGGCGCGCGCTCCGTGCTGCAACGCCTCACTCCTGGATCGTTGATCCACCCCATCGGGGCTATGGGACGCAGATCCTGAAGTCTCTGATGAGGCAACCAGATGTCGATCTTTTCATCTGCACAAACGTCAGTTCCAGGTCGGAGCTATTTACGAACCATCTCCGGCTTTCAAGAGTGCCCGTGGGAGAGTGGAACAAGTCGGCGTTTTGGATCACCAACTACCGTGGGTTCATGGAACTTGCTTTAAGAATGAAGTCGATTCCCTTGGCCAGCTCCGCGAGCTACCCAATCTCCGCCGCACTTTTCTGTCGAGACTGGTGCACAGATGGGCGAAGGCAAACGCGGAGTTCCATGTCCGAAATCGAACCGTGCTACTTGTTCGACCGGCGCTTTGACACCTTTTGGGGGGAGTTGCAACATCAGAACGAGAATGTTCTGCTGGCGGTACGCACTCGCGAGACTCTGACCTGGCACTTCCGGAATGCATTGATGCGGCAGAGCGCTTGGATCTTGACATTCTCCAAAGGCTCTCGCCTAACCGCCTATGCGATTTTCGACAGACAGGACAACCGCGAAATTGGGTTGCGACGGATTCGCCTGGTTGATTTCCAGGCCTTGAAGGGCTCCGAACAGGCACTTTCGTCCGCCCTATCCTGGATGTTGCACAAATGCCGGCAAGAAGGCACCCACGTCCTCGAAGTCGTCGGCTGCTGGCAGAATCGGCCGGGATTGCCCCGCATCTGCGCGCCCTACCAGCGCACCATGCCGTCATGGAGCTATTACTACAAAGCAGCTGACCCAGAGCTTTCCGAGAGGCTAAGAGATCCGAAAGTCTGGGCTCCCTGTTCCTTCGACGGTGACGCGAGCCTCTAAAGAGAACTCATCGCTGTTTGGTGCCGACCGCAGTCCAACAAAGAACGTTCCGTGCTAAGCGATTCAACGCGTTTTCCAACTACCTCTCCGATCCGGAATCCACTATGAAAATACGTCTGTACAGCAAGCGCCTCCAGTTCGTGATCGACGCTGGTCTCTGTGGAGTGGCATGGGTCTTGGCCTACCTGGTCCGCTACGGAGGCCATATTCCTCCGCCTGCGGCAAGTCGGCAGATGCTCCTCCTATGGCTGCCCGTAACCCTCGGCCAGATCTCAGCCAACGCTCTGTTCGGCATTTACAACTTCCAATGGCGGTATGTCAACACCGGGGACGCACTCTGCATTGCCCGGGTGTATTTGGCATATGCGGGGCTGCTAACCGGCGTCGCTCTGGTGGGTGGGTCCGCTGTGGCTGTGCTGCACATCCCAGTAAGCATCCTGGCAACCATGTGGCTCCTATCGCTGGCGGGCGCCATCAGTGTTCGGCTCGCCTGGCGTGTGCTCTACCGACGCGCGTCCGTGCCGGTGAGCAAGGACGCTCCACGACGATTCCTGATCCTTGGTGCAGGTTGGCACGGTGCCATGGTTGCAAGAGAAATGCTTCTGCGCGAAGGAGGAATTGAGGTCATTGGGTTTCTCGACGATGATCCCGAAAAACAGGGCGCAGTAATCTCCGGCGTAGCCGTGCTCGGTCGCACAGCGGATCTAGTGCACATGGTCAAGACTCGAGGTGTTGATGAGGTACTGGTTTGCATTTCCCCGAAATCGAGGCAGTCGCTCCACGTCAGCGACGTGGAAACCAGCACCGGTTTACCGGTGCGTAGCCGAATCATTCCGACCCTCGAAGAAATCCTTGAGACCACCAGCGTGATTTCTGTTATGCCGGCGGTGAACGAACCGCCGGGCAGCAACGGACACGCAACCCGCTTTCGGCTCCATGGCCTGGGCGCAAATCCAGCACCGCACACGGGTGGAGGGCACGCGCACTCCGTGCCAAGAGGCAACGGCAACGACGGTGCAGCCAAGCTGGTTCACCGCGTGCAATTTCCGGCTTCGGGCGACGCGACGCGGACCCACGCGATGGCCCCGCCGCCAGTATGGAACAAGACCATTCTTATCACCGGTGGAGGCGGGTTTATCGGGTCGAATCTGGCCGAAAAACTCGCCGTGCACAACCGAGTCATGCTGCTCGACCAGTCCTTCACACACGGTCCGATACAGTACACTTCACTGCTGCAACACCCCAATGTCACCCTCATCCAGGCCAACCTACTGGAAACCGACCTGCGCAGCCTCGTGAAGGAGGCCGACGTGGTGATCCACGCGGCGGCAATCCTGGGAGTCAATCGGGTGTGTAGTTCTGCACGGGAAACGCTGGAGACGAACTACGTTGGAACCTCTCGCCTGCTCAAAGCGTTGGAAGCCAAACGCGAAATCCAGCGCTTTGTGTATTTTTCCACCAGTGAGGTTTTTGGCGTCAACTCATATCGCGTGAACGAGGCCAGCCGGCCCAGCATCGGACCGATCGCCGAGTCGCGCTGGAGCTATGCGATGTCAAAGTTGGCGGGCGAGCACCTGGTCGCGTCCTACTTCCGCGAAACTCGCATGCCGGTCGCAATCGTCAGGCCCTTCAACATCTTCGGTCCGCGAAGGACGGGCGACTACGCCTTGCGCCGGTTCATCCTGAGCGCGTTGCGGGACGAGCCATTGACGATTCACGGGGATGGCACGCAGATACGTTCCTGGTGCTACATCGACGACTTCTGTTCGGCGCTGCTCGAGATGATCGCCCGTCCCGAAGCCATCGGTGAAGATTTCAATATCGGCCACCCCGGAAACACCTTGACCATCCATGAACTCGCACAGAAGGTAATCCAAATCACCGACAGTCACTCCCCCGTTGTCTTCTGTGAGTCACCTTTCCCTGATATTGCCATTCGCGTGCCGTCTCTTGACAAGGCGCGGCGATTGCTCGGATACGAACCGAAATACGACTTGAGCACCGGACTGAAGCTCACCATCGACTGGCATCGGGAGAACTTGGAACTGCTGGAGACTCCCGTTCCGCCACCCACGGCTCCCCAGATGTGCGTCGGAAACGGATGCGCAGCATAACCAGCTCAGGTCGCATGTCACATCTCGCTTCCTACGCCTGCTAGGACCCGGCCAGTTTCGATCCGCACCCATACCTATATGAGCCGCATCTACGAACTTCTGCAACGGTCGGGCAACCTCCCTGAGCTGCTTAACCCTTCCACCTCGGAGGTCGAAAGGGGCAGGACCGCCCCCCGACCTGAACGCGGTTTTCATCGAACCGCTCCACCAGCCGGCAGGGATATAAGGTCCCTTGCTCGCGTCCTCGAGAGGCACTGGCGCCTGTCCGTGAAATGCATGCTGGTGGTAGTGGTTGCCGTAGCCGCGGCCACCTTGCTGATGAGGCCGATCTACGAACCCGAGGCGCGCTTGGAAGTCGATCCGCCGGGCAACGAAGTGTTCGCGCTCGATGTGCCCCACGTGGTTTCCAGCGACACTGAGTACCTGCAAACGCAAGTACAAAACCTCGAAAGCGAAGAACTGGCGGTGGCGGTCATCCGCAAGCTGCACCTCGCCTCCGATTCCATCGAGGGAGCCTCGGATCCCGACCGGAATTCGCCCGCCCAAGAAGAGCGCCGCCTCACGCCCGGCGAGAGCGCTGCCCTTCGTGATTTTCAACGGCAGCTGAAATTGGAGCACGATCCTGGCAGCCACCTGATCAGCATTGCCGTTGGCAGTCATGATCCCGTCCAGGCGGCCAGAATCACCAACGCATTCGCGTTTCTATTCGTCGAGCGCACGTCCAATGCGAGGCAGGACGCCGTCGTGCAGTCGGTGGAGTGGCTGTCGCGGCAACTGGAAGACATCCGCAAACGCATGGATGACTCAAACCGTGCCTTTGCCGACTTCCAGAGGAGAAACGGCGTCGCCGATATAGATGAGGGGAAAAGCACATCGGGCGAGATGTTGGCGGACCTGAACAGACAACTGACCCAAAGCGCGGCGGACCGTATCCAGTTGGAATCTTTGCTCAACAAAGTACGCGATAAAAGCCTGGCCGGACTGCCACAGGTGCAGAGCAGTTCGCTGATCCAGCAGTTGACCCAGAAGCTGACCGAGGTGCGAGCGGAACTGGCACAGGCACGTGTGATCTACGGCGGCAACCACCCCAACGTCAAAAAGCTTGAGAGCCAGGCGAATGAACTGGAAGCTCAATTGAATGGGCAGAAACGAGACATTCTCGACGGGGTGAAGACCGCGTATGCAGCGGCCCTGGCGCGCGAGCGCCTCATGTCCGGCGAGGTGGCAGAGGCCACCGGACGGTTGAGTCTCATGGCGCAGTACAACGCCCTGAAGCGGGAAGCCCAAGCCAATACCACCCTGTACAACACTCTCTATTCAAAAATAAAGGAAGCGGGGATATCGGCGGCTTCGAAATCGAGCAACGTACGGGTGGTGGATCAGGCCCGTGTGCTCGACCGGCCAACCCGGCCGCGACGCCTGCTGAATCTCGCGCTGGGCCTCATCGCCGGCCTGGTATTCGGCATGGTGGCGGCGTTCGTGCGCGAAGGCCTCGACGGCACCGTCCGCACCCCCGAGGACCTGCGCCAGTGCGACGTGAGGCTGCCCGTCTCCATCGTGCCCGTGATCGAAAGCAACGGAAACCTCACATCCCGCCCCCTCCTCGGGTCCCGGAATGGCGGAAATTCGCATACGCCGTACGAACTGCTTCTCTTGTCGCGTCCCATGTCGGCGGAAGCAGAGGCGCTGCGCGCTCTACGGACTGCTCTGATACTGTCCAGAACCAACCGGCCTCCTCAGGCGCTGTTGATTGCCTCGTCGTTGCCCGGGGAGGGCAAAACCACCCTGGCGATGAATCTGGCAGCCGCCTTGGCACAACAGGGACTGACGTGCATTCTGGACTGCGACCTGCGCAGCTCCGTAATCAGCACGGTGTTCGAACGCACCTCAGAAGAAGGACTCGCTGAGGTGTTGGCGGGCACCATTCCGCTGCCGCAGGCCGTTTTCGCAACCAAAGTGCCCGACCTTTTTGTGTTCCCCGCAGGCTGTACGCCAGAGGATGCGGGTCACCTCATCAGTTCCAACGCCATGAGAGAAACGCTGGCGGCCTTGCGGCGGCGCTTTGACTTCATCGTCATCGATTCTCCGCCCATCCTTCCGTATGCCGATGGCCGAGTACTCTCCACCCTGGTGGACGGGGTTGTGTTCGTTGGGCGCCCTCGCGTGACAACGCGGGAAGCCATGATGCGAAGCTTGGAATTGTTGGCAGAGGTGCGCGCCGCGCCCATTCTCGAAGTGGTGCTCAATGCGGCGGAACGGGATTGCCCCGACTACCAGTATTCCCAGTACGGATACAAAGCAAGGAGAGCAATGTGAACCCAGTGGCGCAGGCGCAGGCCGAACGGCACACCCATCAGGAACTCTTGTTTCCCTTCCTCGATTTGTGCGCGCAGTTCGAGGAAATCCGCGCCGAAGTAATGTCGGCGGTGCAGAAGGTGTTCGACACCCAGCAGTTCATCCTGGGCCCCGATGTACAGCAACTCGAGAGCGAAGTGGCCGAAATGCTCGGTTGCGGGTACGCAATCGGATGTGCATCCGGCTCTGACGCCTTGCTGCTCGCACTCATGGCGCTGGGGATCGGTGAGGGGGACGAGGTCATTACCACCCCGTTTACCTTCGTCGCGACCGCCGGTTCCATCGCGCGATTGGGTGCACGGCCTGTTTTCGTCGACATTGAGCCTGGAACCTACAACCTGAACCCGGGGCAAATCGAGGCCGCCATCACTTCGCGAACGAAGGCGATCATGCCCGTCCATTTGTTCGGGTTGGTTGCAGACATGGAAGAGATCACGGCCGTTGCGCGGTCCCACGGCCTGGCCGTGATTGAGGACGCCGCGCAGGCGATGGGTGCAGGTTGCCGCCACGGTCTCGCCGGCACTCTCGGCGATATTGGCTGCTTTAGTTTCTTTCCTTCGAAGAATCTGGGCGGAGCCGGTGACGGTGGCATGGTGACCACAAACGACCTCGAGCTGGCGAATCGCCTCAAGATGCTGCGGGCTCACGGCAGCGACACCAAGTACCATTACGGGATCCTGGGTCTCAACAGCCGCCTCGATACGTTGCAGGCCGCCGTCCTTCGGGTCAAGCTGCGTCATCTGCACGCGTGGACGTCCGCCCGCCGCCAGCATGCCAGCTGCTATCACCTCTTGTTCGCGCAGGCCGGACTGGAAGAATCGGTTCAGTTGCCAGTCGAGCCACCGCACTCCTTTCATGTCTACAACCAGTTTGTCATCCGTGCGCAAGGGCGTGACCCGCTGCGGGAACACCTGCTTCGCGCGGGCATTCCGACGGAGATTTACTATCCCCTGCCCCTACACCTGCAGCCGGCCTTTGCCACCCTCGGCTTCAAGCCAGGCGATCTCGCCCAATCTGAGTCGGCGAGCCGAGAAGTACTGGCCCTGCCTATTTTTCCGGAACTGGCGGAAGCACAACAACAAACCGTGGTTGCCGCCATTTCGGAGTTCTTCAAGAAGGAGTAAATGACATGGGAGGAGTTATGGCTCCGTTGAGGCCCCGAGTTGCGGTGGTAGGTTCCGGATACTGGGGCAGGAACCTAGTGCGAAACTACCATGAGTTAGGCGCGCTTCAGGTTGTGTGCGACACCAACCCGGAGCCTCTCGAACAAGCGCGGGCGCGGTACGGGGTTCGAACAACCTCGGACCTCGACTCCGTGCTGAACGATCCACACATTGACGGCGTCGCCATCGCCGCCCCGGCGGCGCTGCATTTCGAGCTTGCGGCCAAATGCCTGTTGCGCGACAAAGACGTGTATGTCGAAAAACCGATGGCGCTTCACGCCGACGAGGGCCGTTGCCTGGCGGAGCTAGCCGCCGAACGCGAGCGGATCCTGATGGTGGGTCACATTCTGGAGTACCATCCGGCGATTTTGGAACTGCACCGCCTGATCCGCCAAGGTGACCTCGGACGGATCCAGTACATCTATTCCTCGCGCCTCAACCTGGGCAAGCTGCGCACGGAAGAAAACATCCTGTGGAGCTTTGCTCCGCACGACATATCGGCAATCCTTTTTCTGTTGGGAGAAACGCCGATTCGCGTAGGCGCTCACGGTGGCAGCTACCTAGATCCCAGAACGATCGACACGACCTTAACCACGTGTGAGTTTGCCAGCGGCGTCCAGGCGCATATCTTCGTCAGCTGGCTGCACCCCTTCAAAGAGCAGAAACTGGCGGTCGTCGGCACCAAAAAAATGGCCGTCTTCGACGACGTCCAGCGCGAGCACAAGTTGGTGCTGTACTCGCACCGGATAGAGTGGCTCGACCGCACTCCGGTGGCACACAAGGCGGAGGGCGAAGCTGTGGAGCTGCCCCCCTTCGAACCGCTGCGGCAGGAATGTGAACACTTCCTCGAATGCATCCGCACGCGTGAGGCTCCGCGGACCGATGGGAAGAGCGCACTGCGCGTTCTCGAGGTCCTCGAGGCTTGCGAACAATCGTTACGCGCCCAAGGCTCACCCGTTGAGACCAGCGCGGCGGCGCCCCGCTACTACGCTCATCCCACCGCAGTGATCGACAAAGGTGCCCAGATCGGGGACGGCACGAAAATTTGGCACTTTTCGCATATCATGCCCGATTCAAAGCTGGGCACCAACTGCAACCTGGGCCAGAACGTTGTCATCAGCCCTGGCGTCAAGCTGGGGAACAACGTCAAGATTCAGAATAATGTGTCGGTTTATACCGGTGTGGAGCTTGAAGACGAGGTGTTCTGTGGCCCCTCCATGGTGTTTACGAATGTCGTGAATCCGCGCAGTCATGTTGTTCGCAAGAACGAGTACCGACCCACCCTGGTCAGACGCGGCGCTTCCATCGGGGCAAACGCGACCGTCGTGTGTGGAGTGACCCTGGGGAAATATAGCTTCATTGGCGCGGGCGCAGTGGTAACGCGCGACGTACCCGACTATGCCCTGATGGTGGGTGTCCCGGCCGTGCAGACCGGCTGGATGTGCTATTGCGGAACCCGTTTGCAGCACACCGCTGGAAAGGGCTCCTGTGCTGGGTGCGGCCGCGAGTACCGGATTGCCGATGGTCAGTGCGGCGAGACAGCTGACAGGTGCGCGGCCTCCTCCGAAAGCAGCATCCAGAAAACAGAAGTTTGCGGCGCCCCCTCAGTCGTCCTACGAGAGAGCTGAAGATGGATCATACCTTTATTCCATTTCATCGTCCGTCGATCGGAACTGACGAATTTGCTGCGGTCCGGCGGGTACTGGAGTCGAAGTGGCTGACCACCGGTCAAGCCACCCATGAGTTTGAGTCTGCGTTTGCGGAATACATCGGCGCCAGGCATGCCCTGGCGGTGAACTCAGGGACAGCCGCCTTGCAGTTGGCCGCGGCGGCAATCGGGCTTCGGCCGGGAGACGAGGTACTGCTGCCTTCGTTCACTTTTACTGCGACCGCCGAAATCGCGACCTATTTCGGCGCCCGGCCTGTCCTGTGTGATAGCGTTCGCGGCGGCTTCAACATCGATGCCCTGGACGCGGAACGTCGCATCACCTCGAAGACCAAGGCCATTATTCCGGTCCACATCGGCGGTGAGCCCTGCAACCTGGCTGCGATCGCTGCCCTGGCCGCGGACCATGGTCTCGACGTGATTGAAGACGCGGCGCATGCGCTGCCGGCAAGCTTTCGCGGCCGGCGCATCGGCACGATTTCCGACCTTACCGCGTTCAGCTTTTACGCCACCAAGAACATTACAACGGGGGAAGGCGGAATGATGGTCACTGACCAGGACCACTACGCTGAGAAAGCGCGCTGCATGCGCTTGCATGGCATCAGCGGCGACGCCTGGAAGCGCTATTCGCGTGAGGGCTCATGGTACTACGAGGTGCAGCACGCAGGCTTCAAGCTGAACCTGCCGGACATCCTGGGTGCCTTGGGATCGGCGCAACTCGTCAAATCGGATCAGTTCTTTCGGCGCCGCTCTGAAATCGCCGCTCGATATTACGAGCGGTTCGCAAAGATTGAGGAACTGGAACCTCCGCCAGTTGCCGGCCCCGGCTGCGAGCACTCATGGCACTTGTTTATCCTGCGTCTCCGTTCTGGAGCTCTCAAGCTGGGGCGCGCTGAATTTGTTGAAGAACTGAAGAAGCGTGGCATCGGTGCGGCCGTACACTTCATCCCCTTGCATCTGCATCCCTACTACACGAACACGTACGGCTACCGGCGGGGCGATTTTCCCAACGCCGAGGATGCCTATGCCCGCTGCTTTTCCTTGCCGATTTATCCCGACCTGCGCGATGAGGAGGTTGAGCGTGTGATCGGAAGCGTGGCGCAGGTGGTGTCCGCTCATCGGCGCAAGGCGGTGGCATGACATCAAAGCCGAAAATGGCGCCCGGTCTCCCGCCTGTAATGCCAGGCTCGGGGTCCAACGGCAGCGGGCGGCGCTAGATGCCAGGCCAAGCGGTATTGACGGATCAGACTTCGATCTCGGCAAAGAGCCCGAGTACGGCCATTTCCTGTTCCGGAACTTCGTACACGCTGTTCCAGGAGCCCTGGTGGCTGGACGCGGTGGCGCCCGGCGAGTGGGACGAGGTGGTCATCAAGCGCGGCCCCCAAGTCGCGGCCCGCCTGCCGTTCGTGTTGAAGAAAACATTCGGTTCGGTCTTCTTGATGCAGCCGAGACTCACACCGAGTCTCGGCCCCTGGATGCGTGTCTCAAGCGCGAAACTGACGCATAGATTGGCAGAAGAGAAAGAACTGATGCACGAACTGATCGCTGCGCTTCCGCGCTTCGATCTATTTCGCCAAGCGTTCGCGCCTCAAGTGACCAATTGGTTGCCGTTTTATTGGCAAGGCTTCAGCCAGACCACCCGATATACTTACCGACTTTCGGATTTGTCTGATCTGGAAGCGATCTGGGCAGGCCTGCGAGACAACACTCGAAGAGAAATCCGCAAGGCGAAGAATATTGTCACCGTCCGTGAGGACCTAGATATCGACTGCTTCGCCCGCATTTGGTCCTTGACGTTCTCGCGACAAGGAGCGCGACTGCCGGTCAGCGTCGAGCTGCTTCATCGTATGGATGCGGCCTGCGAAAACCGCCGCTGTCGCCGGATGTTTTTCGCCCAGGATGCACGGGGCAAAATTCATTCTGCCGCCTACATCATCTGGACCTCCGACTGCGCTTATTACTTGATGGGTGGCGGCGATCCGGAGCTACGGAACAGCGGCGCGGGCAGCCTGGTGATGTGGGAGGCGATCAAGTTCGCGGCGACGGTGAGCGGCCGGTTTGACTTTGAAGGTTCCATGCTTGAGCCCGTCGAGCGGTTCTTTCGGTCGTTTGGGGGGGAGCCAGTGACCTTCTTCTCGCTCACGAAACTAAGCAGGCGTTTGCGGTTCGCAGTGGGTTTGTACCACGCTGGCTCTGCCCTGCTCGGATATGACCCGGTCCTTTAGCGTCTCAGCCTGCCAATGACAACGGCCTTGCCACTCCGCTCGGATCAGTTCCCCGGAACCCCGGCGACCCTCAGAGTCGTCCACTTGACATCGTGTCATTACGCGATGGACGCGCGCATCCTGTACAAGGAGTGCAAGGCGCTCGCCAAGGCAGGCCACGATGTCACACTTGTGGCGCGGCACGAGCGGGATGAAACGATCGACGGCGTTAAGGTCAAGGCTCTACGCACCCCGAAAGGTCGACTGAAGCGCTGGACGGCCATGATCTGGCGCGTATACCGCGAAGCCGCTCGGCAGAATGCGGATTTGTATCACTTCCACGATCCCGAACTCATCCCGGTCGGTGTATGGCTGAGCCTTCGAGGCCAGAGGGTTATCTACGACGCGCATGAGGATTTCCCCAACACATTTCCGTACAAGAGCTACCTACCCGCCTGCGCGCGTAAGTTGCTGGGCTGGCTGGCTGGCCAGGTCGAAATGATAGCCGTCCCGCGCTTCGCGGGTGTGGTGGCCGCGACGCCCACGATCGCGAAGAGATTTTACTCACAAAATGCCAACACGGTTGTGGTTCGCAATTTCCCGGTGTTGGAGGAATTCGCGCGCAGGCCAGGCCTGGGCTGGGATGAGCGGCCGCCTCTAATCGTCTACGTCGGCAGCATGTTTCAGGAACGCGGTTTCCGAGAAGCGATCGCAGCCACCTCCCTGCTGCCTGCGCAGCTGAATGCGCGGCTTGCATTCGCCGGTCCCTTTACGCCGGAACTGCGTGAGGAGATCATTGGTCTGCCCGGTTCGGAGCGAGCAGAGTTGCTCGGTATTCTCGGACGCAACGAAGTCGCAACCCTACTCGGCCGCGCGCGCGTAGGATTGGTCCTGTTACATCCAGTCCCAAACTTCGTCAATGCTCTTCCCGTCAAGCTGTTTGAGTACATGTGCGCGGGCGTGCCCGTGATCGCATCGGATTTTCCTCTGTGGCGCGAAATCGTCGAGGGCTGCGGCTGCGGACTGCTGGTCGATCCACTGGACCGTAAGGATATTGCACGCGCCCTCGAGTACTTACTGACCCATTCGGAGAAGGCGCAAGAGATGGGGGCTCGGGGCCGCGCCGCCGTCGAGGCCCGTTACAACTGGAACAGCGAAGAACGGCAATTGCTCGCTCTCTACAATTCCCCAGCTTGCGGGCCGCGGCGAATCGAGACCAGGGGCGCATAGCCGTTCACGGGTCGCCTGCCTATTCGTCGGACGTGTCCGCATGACCGCCATTTCTCGCGACGCGCGCCGCTGGGCGGTAAAAGAACTGGCCCGTAGAGCCGGCGTAACGCGTGACTTTTTCCACACCTGGACACTCGAGATCAGGCACGATGTCACCATCGTTCACGTGCAGCCTGGTACAAGCAAGCAGATTCGCTTTAGAAATCTGTCGGCGGAGCGCTGCAATGGATTGGCGGGCCCGAACTTCCACACCATACGCGCGGAATGGATGTCGCCCCCGGAGGAGCCAGTCCGGAGTGCGATTCTTGACCTGGTTGTACCGTTCTGCGAAGAAGCGGGGAACGGAAGGCGTCCCCTGTTCTGGCGGTCGCGCGCGGACCGGATTGAGTGCTTCGTGGACTTGCCCGCATCGGTGTTGTTTTCCTTATGCCGGGTCGAAGAAACGCAACAGTTACGCACCGACACCCATTCGCGATTTACTGCCGGGATGAGTGTGGCCCGTCGCGACGGCTTTCTCGACCGCCCTATTGTCGACGAATGCGGCTTGGGTCTCGCACAGGCGCTAGAGGCGCTCGTGCCGGGATGGCGTCCGAAACGACGCCCCCTGCGGGCAAAGATAAGTCACGACGTCGACGACGTGGGAATGCACACCTGGCTTCGGCCGGTGGGGGTACGCGCCCAGCGCGCATGGTTGCGACGCACCGCGTGGTCGGCACTGCCGTTCGACCTTCGACATGCGATCAAGCTCAGCATCCGGCGCCGCAATCCAATCCCAGGGGTCGCGCACCTGTTGCGAACGCTGTCACCAAGCCAACCCAGTTGTCTCGGCCTGGTTCAAACCGTCGCCAACGCGCCTCTTCAGCGGGGCCTCGATTCGGCTGTTTACTGGAAGGCGAGCCGGCTGGGACCGTTCGACAGCGGCTACGATCCACGGGCCGACAGAGTTCGCACCATGATCGGCCGGCTGCGAGAGCAGGGCGTCGAGAACGGCGTCCACCCCGGATATCAGACCTTCCGTTGTCCCCAGCAACTCCAGGCGGAGGTGCAGGTCCTGCGGACAGTGCTTGGAGACGAGCCGCTGGGGGGACGACAGCATTACCTGCGTTGGTGCCCTGAAACCTGGACGGATTGGGACAACTGCGGGCTGGCTTACGACAACACTGTCGGATACGCCGACCAGGCGGGGTTCAGGGCCGGCACCTGCATTCCTTATCGCCCCTGGCTGTGGTCGTTGAACCGGGAAGCACACCTGCTCGAGATACCTCTGCTGGTCATGGATACCACTCTATTCGACTACATGCACTTGCGCCCTGATGAGGTGCTCGATCAGGTCGGCGCGGTCATTCGAAAGTGCCGCACGGTGGGTGGCGTCTTCACTGTCCTCTGGCACCATACAACCATGCGAGACGCCGCGTTTGTTCAGCTGTACCAACAGATTTTGGACATGGCCGCCTCCAGCGAGCGATTTGATTGGAAGTCGTCGTTGCGTGACGACTGGCGCTGATGACCCGGTTGCGATCCGAGGCGAATACTTCGAAAGCGGGCAACGGCGTGACCACTCCCATCCCGAATCCAGGCACCGATCCTGCAAGCGGCCGCGCCCAGGAGGCGAGAGGGAACGAATGCTCGCGCGTGAGTGCCTGGTCGAAATCGCCCGGCAAACGCGTCTTCGACCTGGTCTGCGCGACCGTCTTGCTGGTTCCCGCGCTGCCGCTTATGTTGCTTGCGTCGCTGGCGGTCGCGACTTCACCAGGTCCACTGCTGTTTGGTGCCGATCGGATGGGGCGAGGAGGCGAGCGAATTCGAGTCCTCAAGTTCCGCACCATGGCCCATCGGAAGGAATTGGGGCTGCTACTCACGCGCAAAGGTGACGGCAGGGTGACGAAGGCTGGGCGGTTCTTGCGCATGTGGAAAATCGATGAGTTGCCCCAGCTCATCAATGTGCTGCGGGGCGATATGAGCCTGGTCGGTCCCCGGCCGGACTCGGCCGAATTCCTGAACGCGATCCCCACGAGCCTACGGGGCGTGCGTAGCCTTAGGCCGGGAATCACAAGCACGGCGACGCTGAAGTTCCGCAACGAAGAGGATCTGCTGAGCCGCGTTCCTGAGGACCAGCTCACCCGCTACTACGTCACGACGTTACTACCCGAGAAAGTTCGTCTCGACCTGGAGTACGCGCAACGCGCAACCATGCTCACCGACCTAAAGCTCTTGCTGAACACCGTGTCAGCCATCCTGCGGTAAACGACTCCGATTGGCAAATGTCGTTCGAGACCCATCCGCAATACTCGTTAAACGCGACACGCTTAGCGCGAGCACTCTATTTTACCGGCGGTCTGTCTCTGCTCTTACTGGTATACGCAGCCGTCCGTGTGGAGATCGAGCCGTTCTGGCTGCTGCTCGCCGCACCCGTCCCGCTCGTGCTCCCGGTATTGCTCCGAAAGTTTCCGGTGGTCCTTATGGTGGCGGTGGTCTACGTGGGTAGTTTCAAATCCCAGGCGGCGGTGGGCATAAGCGTGACCGATCCTACCTTGGTCGCGGTGGCCCTGCTGTACGCAGCCGTCTGCTTGAAACTGTTGCTGGTGGCAAGCGGAATTGAAGGTCACAGCCTGCGCGATTTGTTTGCCGGGCAGATGCTGGGTGTGATCGCCTTTTTCCTGCTCATGCTTGTGGTCGCGATCAGTTACACCTACACCCCCGCTCCGGTCATCGGCAGCCAGAAGGTTCTGAAGCTGATCGGGTTTGATACTCTGGCCTTCGTTGCTCCCCTGATTTTGTTGCGGGGCGAGCGGGACGTATCTCAACTGGTGCGGCTCAGCCTGGGGTTGAGCCTAGTTCTCGCTGGCCGGGTGGTCTATCGTGTGTTACATCCTACGGTTACCGTTCTCACGGGCGCCGAAGACCCGACGCAGATCGGCGCAGGTCTGCTCACCGCCGCAGCCGTTCTCATGGTCCTGTTCTTTCCACTCGCCACCAAAGGCATCTACCGCGCGCTGTTGGGTGTTTGTGTTGCTGTCCTCACCATAGCGACCGTCGCTTCTCTTTCCCGCAGTGCCATTCTGTCACTGCTGCTGGTTGCCACGGCCAGCCTGGTCTTTCTACGGCTCGACCAGGGTTCGCTTTCGAGGAGGTCGATTCTGCTGGCCGTGGCGACGGTCATTGTTGTGGTTTCGGTTTCGACCCTGTGGCTGCGGCGCCTGCCCGCCACCTATTCAAAGTTCACGGTCAAGGCCGCGGAATTGAGTGCGGTTTTAGGGGGATCACCCCCGCCTGGAACTTTCGGACAAAGGTACTCGTTCGCAGAATCTGCCTGGCAGGCATTCCTCGCTAAACCCTTGCTCGGCTGGGGCGCGGGTGGCTGGAGCACGATGTGGCACTACAGCGACGGCCGCGTCCTCACTCACCCACACAACTTTGTTCTCGAGATTGCCGCCGAGCAGGGGTTGGCGGGTCTGACAGCGCTTGCGCTGCTGCTGGCGGCAATGATCGGTGCCTGTGCCGAAATTCTGAAGGCTTCGGAAAAACGGTTTGCATTTATTGTGCCTGTGGTGATGCTGTGCTTGCTATCCAACGTTGTCACCGGCCAACTGGAAGAGAAAAGCATGTGGTTCTGGTGGGGAACCTTGTTCGCGCTGGCGCGCATGGTGCGGCACCAGCAGCACCCGTGTGAGATTTCGGCCTGATTCCGCGCTTTTGCCTCAAAGCCGCATTCCTATGACACCATTCACCGCCGCAGAGAACAGTGCCGACAAGTTCACCAAAGGGGTGTCCGGCCACCCCAGACTGGCCGGCTGGAGCTTTGCGCGCAATATCGCCATATTGGGTGGAGGCACGGCCCTGGCCCAGAGCTTCAACGTCCTGCTGGCCCCGGTGCTCACACGCCTTTACCTTCCAGATAGCTTGGGACAGTTTGCTCTCTTTGCCTGTTTTCTGAACGTCTGTATGGTGGGAATTTCACTGCGATATGAACTCGGCATTGTGGCGGCGCCCACCGAGCAAAAGGCCGCTCAGTTGGCCTTCGCTGCCTTCCTGTTCTCGCTGCCGGTGAGCATTTTCAGCGCGGGTGTGCTTTTCCTGTCCATTCACTTTTCGCTGTTGGGGTTTAACACCCTGCCCTCGTATACACCGGTGTTGATGGTTCCCGCGCTGGTCTTGGTGGCGGCGTTTTGCGCGCTGCGATACTGGTTGGTTCGCCAGGAGCAATTCCGCGGCGTATCGCAGGCAACCGTGGCGCAGAATGGCGCCCGCTCCATTTCCCAGGTCGTCCTGGGGGCGTTTGGTGGGCGGCTGGAAGGATTGTTGGCTGGCGAATTGATAGGCCGGTCTGCCGGAATGACACGCATGTTCCGTGACGCAGGGCCAAAAATCAGGGCCTACGTTTTCCCGCCAGATCGCCAGAGCTTGTCCGAAGTCTTATGGGAAAACCGGCAGTTTCCTTTGTATTCCCTCCCTTCTTCGCTGCTGGACAGCTTGGCCGCAAACCTCTCTGTACCTTTGCTGGTGCGCTACTACGGAGTGGACGCTGGCGGATACTTCGCCCTGGTGCAGAGAGTCTTAGCCGTACCGCTGGTCTTAGTCTCCGCCAGTGTGGCGGACGCTTTCCATGGGCGCTTGGCGCTTTACGTGCGTGGCACACCGGACCGGGTCGCCGCACTATTCCAAAGAACCAGTGCTGTCCTGGTCGTTTTGGGAGCAATCCCGACCATCCTGCTGATGCTGTACGGGGAACCGATATTTAGGGTGTTTTTCGGAAGCAGATGGACAGTAGCAGGAAATTTGGCTGCGGCGACCGCACCCTTGTTTCTTGCACAGTTCGTCGTGACCCCCTTGAGCCGCCTGGTCTTTGTTTTGGAAGGCCAGCGGTTGAAGCTTGTCTATGACGTGCTGGCCCTAACCAGCATGATCGGAGTTTTCGTGTTTTCCGCGTGGCGGCAGCTCTCGCTGGTCGCCGCGATCACGCTGTTGAGTGCAACCGGCACCCTTACCTTTATGGCCTATTATCTGGTGTTGCTGCGAATCGTCGCCAAGCACCGCCGCAGTCTCCAGGCGTCCGATGTCGGATAGCCGCTCTTCCCTTCCAATTCTCTGAATTGCGAAGGCCGGTCTGTGCAGGCAGCCTCTTTTCCCATGTGCGGAATTGTCGGATTCATTTCAAAGAAGGGCTGGGTCCACCCACCGTGTGTCCCGGCCATACTGGACCAACTCAGGCATCGAGGGCCGGATGACCAGGGTTATCTGGTGTATTCCGAACGGGGCGCGAAGCTCGGCCGCGAGTGGACCGATCAGGCAGCGGACGCAGAAGTTATTTTCCTGCACCGTCGGCTTTCGATCCTCGATCTGTCCGACGGGGGCCGGCAGCCCATGGCAACACGGGACGGCCGCTACTTCATTACATTGAATGGAGAGATCTACAACTATGTGGAACTCCGTGAAGAGCTGGAGCGGCTTGGGTACCGGTTTCAATCAGGTTCCGACACCGAAGTTCTTCTCGCTGCCTACGCCGCATGGGGGGTCGAAGCTTTGCGGCGACTGGTTGGCATGTTTGCCTTTGCCATCTTGGACGTCGTCCGACGCGTGGTGTTTCTGGCGCGCGACCCCTTCGGCATTAAGCCTCTCTACTATGCAGCGACGGACCATTCTTTCGCCTTCGCGTCTGAGTTGAAGACGCTGCTCGAATTCGGCAACGTCTCGCGCCAGGTCAACGCAAACCGATTGTTCAGTTACCTCCGACACGGGCTGTGCGACTACGGTTCCGAGACGTTACTCGCCGACGTCCTGCAGCTTCCGGCCGCCCACTACCTCGAAATTGAGCTCGATAGCGACCGTGGGCCTCGCCCTTTGTGCTATTGGGAGCCTGCCCTGGAGGTTCGGGACGACTTGTCCTTCGAGCAGGCCGCCGAGCAGCTTCGAGCATTGTTCCTCAACAGCGTCGCCCTACACCTTCGAAGTGACGTGCCGGTCGGATCGGCTCTGTCGGGGGGCATTGATTCTTCCTCCGTGGTGATGGCGATGCGCTACTTGGAACCGGACGTCGAACTTCACACCTTCAGCTATATCGCAGATGAGGACGCGTTGAATGAAGAAAAGTGGGTAGACCTGGTGGCTCGGGCTGCGCATTCGCATGTTCACAAGGTCCGACCAAGCCCAGCGGAGCTCATGGCCGATTTCGCCCAACTCTCTTACATGCAAGACATGCCCTCGGGAAGCACCAGTTTGCACGCTCAGTATTGCGTATTCCGGGCCGCGCAAAAGGCGGGAATCAAGGTCATGCTGGATGGCCAAGGAGCCGATGAGATTTTGGGCGGCTATTCCTACTTCCGCGGGGCACGCCTGGCATCCCTCGTCCGGCAAAGGCGATGGCGCCAAGCGGGAAACTTCATCTCCCACGCTTGGCGCTGGCCCGGTGCAGGCGGCTTTTTGCTGTTCGAGGACGCTTCTCACTACCTGCTGCCTCGATTCGCGCAGGGCCCCCTGCGCAAACTGGTTGGCAAGGACTTGGTGCCTTCATGGCTGAACGAGGATTGGTTCCATCAGCACGGGGTCCGGCCGCACTTGCTTTGGGACTCCTACCATTCGCCGCACGTATTACAGGAGAAGCTACAACGAGAACTACTCGAGCACCTGCCCAACCTGTTGCGCTACGAGGATCGCAACTCCATGGCATTCTCCATCGAAAGTCGAGTCCCGTTCCTTACGCCCGAGTTGGTCAATTTTGTCTTCTCCTTGCCGGAAGAGTACATCGTTGCACCCGACGGTACGTCAAAAGCGGTATTTCGTCGCGCCATGCGCGGTATTGTTCCGGATCCCATTCTGGACCGAAAAGACAAGATCGGCTTTGCCACCCCTGAGCGCAAACTGTTGTCGGCTGTAAGCCGTTGGATTCAGGAGCGATTCGATACCGAAGTCGCGGCAGAAATACCCGCGATCCGCATGGACGTGATCAGTCGCGAATGGCAGCAGATCGAGCAGGGTCGCAAGCCGATTTCCTACTCTGTTTGGCGTTGCCTGAATGTCATTGAGTGGACGGAACGATTTCAGATCCAGTATTCGTGATCGCGACAAGCCTGGAGTGACTCTGTCGACCCGGTCGACCATCGGCCACCGAACCCGGGAAGCCGGCGAAAAAGCCACCTCGCTGTGTGTCCACATGCTGCCGCAAACGGACTGGACCATGGCAAGCGCGAACGGCCGCAGCTCTTCCCCGCCGGGCATAGGACTCTGCTCATCGACACCACCGTCGACCGCAGCACGATTCCGATCAGGTGCCGACCATCACGGCGCAAGGGACTAGGATGAGCACGCATCGAAGCGCATGGATGGGGCATGTCGCCGGCAGTTCCATGCTGATGCTGGTCCTGGCGTTCTCCGCTTCGAAAGACAACGTATCCCGCTCGGATTCCATGTCTCACTACTACGTGGCCACGAAGGGTAACGATTCCAATGACGGTTCTGCCTCGCGGCCTTGGGCAACCATCCAGCATGCTTCCGCCGTGATCGGTCCCGGCGCGACCGTCCATGTAGCTGCTGGAATTTACAACTTGGGAACGATCACCACGACGACCAGCGGTACGGCTAGCGCCCGCATCCATTATGTCTCCGACACACAATGGGGTGCCAAAATCGTGGGTTCGGGCGACACGGTCTGGTACAACAGCGGCAATTATGTGGACATCCGTGGCTTCGACATCACCGGCAGCAACCGCGCCACACGCCTGGGCATCAACAGCGAAGCGTCGCATGTCCGCATTCTGAACAATCACGTCCACGGCATTCAGGCAACCGGGGGGGGCAACCGTGGTGGAGCGGGAATCTCGACCGGCTGGACCCCGGGTGCAGGGTATACAGGAACAGACAACGATGTCATCGGCAATGTTGTACATGACATTGCATTCGCCACCGCCGGCCATCAAGTGCACGGCATTTACTACTCCGGCCCTGGAGGCCATATACTGAACAACCTCGTCTATGGCTGCCAGGCCTGGGGAATTCACCTGTGGCACCAGGCCACCGGCATAACCATTGCCAACAACACGGTCTTCGAGAATGGCTACGGCGGGATCACGGTTGGGGGAGATTCAACAACCGGCGTGGTGGACGATCACACCATCGTCTCCAATAACATCGTCTACCACACCGTGCGCGGCATCTACGAGTGGGACAGCACGGGCCTTCATAATCGCTACCTTAACAACCTAGTCAGCGGAAGTTCCAGCTTCACGATTCGCTTGAATCATGGGCTGACCCCCAGGGTTGGCATCGCCTCGAGCCCGCAGTTTGTGAACTACGTCTCCAGCGGCACGGGCGACCCGACATGGTATAGATCCCATTTCCAACTCGCCGCTGGGACCAACCCTGCGGTGGATACAGGAACCAGCGAGGGTGCACCTGGCAATGACATTGATGGCGGAGCCAGGCCATTTCAGAAGCGACATGATCTTGGAGCCTATGAGCGCGGCGCGCCGCCGGCTGCCTGGCCCTGGTAGGTGGAATGCCTCCATCTGGCTTTCACAAATGCCGGAGCGTGCTTGCGGAAGCAAGCTGAAAACAGCCACGAATCGATAAACAAGAGTGCGGTCGCGGCGGACCCGGAGCCAGCAGCATCCGTTTCCATTTGGAGAACCGTTGTTTATGTCCGAAATCGCTCAACCGCCCTTCGTCTCCATTGTCATGCCCATTCGCAATGAACAGAACGCCATCCGGCGTGTTCTGGATTGCTTGCTGGCCCAAGACTATCCCCGGAACAGAATGGAGATCATCGTTGCCGACGGCATGTCGACCGACAACACCCGCCAAATTGTCTCCCAGGCCGCAGCGGTCGATCCCCGCCTCCGCTTGACCGACAATCCGCGCCGAATCATGGCTAGCGGATTCAATCGAGGCCTGAGTGCCTGCCACGGCGACGTCATCATCATGATGGGCGGACACACCGAACTTGCCGCGGACTACGTAAGGACCTGCTGCTCATTGCTCCAGGAGGGCGTTGCTGATTGTGTGGGGGGGCCCATCCACACGGTGTGTGAGACCGACCGCGCCGAGGCGATTTCGTTGGCCATGTCGTCCCGTTTTGGTGTCGGGGGTGTTGCCTTCCGCGTGGGGTGCCGAATACGGAAGTACGTGGACACGGTGGCCTTCGGTGCTTATACCCGCGACATCATCGATCGCATAGGTCGGTTGGATGAAGAATTCGTGCGCGCCCAGGACGACGAATTCAATTACCGGCTACGCAAGCTGGGGGGGAAGATCTTGATCGCTCCGGAAATCAGGTCCCGATACACCAGCCGCTCCTCGATCCGATCGCTCGGGCTGCAGTATTTTCAATACGGCTACTGGAAGGTTCGCGTTCTGCAAAAACACCCACGTCAAATGCAGCTTCGCCAGTTTGTTCCAGCTGCGTTCGTCTGTGCATTGCTGTTGTCTCTGATGATGGTCGGGATCCATCCTGCCATCGGCAAGGGTGCATTCCTCTCCCTCGCTACCATTTATTTGCTCGCCATCGCTGTCGTGTCCATCTCGCTCCTATGGAGGCAAGGAAAATGGTGGCTGGCTCCGTCATTGGCAATAAGTTTTCCGGTGCTCCATCTCTCCTATGGCACAGGTTTTCTGGTGGGGTTGGCCAAATTCTGGAAGCGCTGGAGGGGGCCGAGGGAGATCGAGGTGCTAACCAGCCCCACAAGTCTCGGATGAGAGGCGCACTGCAGGTCGCCCGATACTCTGTCCTGCAAAATAGAACTGCGAACCGCGAGGGCGGTTTCGATTCGCTCCTGGGACGCTCTCGCGATCCAAAGAGGTCCAGTATGGCTCTGAATACGCTTGTACCGATCGTCTTTCTGCGCTGCGTCGCGGTGGTGCTGTGCGCGACACTTGCGCTGCTCCATGTGGCCGTCGCACAGGACAACACACTCAGCCCATCCAAGCCCACGCCCCAAACGGCGCCGGCAACTCCTTCTAGAGAAATGCTCATCGGTACCGGCGACCTCCTCCAGGTGACGGTCTACGGAACAGACTTTGACAGGCAAGTACGGGTCAGTGACGGGGGGGAGATTTCATTGCCCATGTTGGGGAGTGTCAAGGTTGCTGGTCTTTCCATCCGCGAGGGCGAACAAGTGCTCGCCCGAGAACTTGCGCGAGGTGGATATTTCAACGATCCGCAGGTGTCGATTTTCGATCGTGAATATAGTACTCAGGGCATCTCAGTTCTGGGAGAAGTTCAGAAGCCAGGCATATACCCGTTGCCCGGCGCCCGCACGTTGTTGGACGCGATCTCGGCCGCCGGTGGCACAACTGCCAAGGCCGGCACCGCGGTGACGGTAACCCACCGCAGTCGACCAGACCACCCCGAAACATTGCCGTTGTCCTACGGCGCGGATCCGTCCGAGCGCAGTAACGCGCAGGTTTTCCCGGGCGATACGATCGTCGTTTCCAAGGCAGGTATCGTCTACGTGGTGGGGGACGTCCGCCAACCCAGCGGGATTGTCATGGAAAATTCAAAAATGACGGTGCTCCAGGCCATCGCGATGGCGCAAGGGACAAACCCGACGGCCGCCATTAACGGTTCCAAGGTGATTCGCAACACGCCCCATGGACTCCAGGAAATTCCGATCCCCCTTAAGAAAATGTTGGCGGCCAAAACACCTGATGTGAGCTTGCAACCTGGCGACATTCTCTTCGTCCCCAGTAGCGCCACAAAATCGGCCGTACGAAGAGGTCTTGAGGCCATCGTTCAAACTGCGACGGGAGTCGCCATCTACCGGCGTTAGCCAGGGTTGACGAAACCGACTCTCGAGCCCTCATTTCTCGGCGACTCTGTCTAGAAGTCCGCGGGAGAGCTTCAGTCGCACGCAGTGCATTCCCGTGATGGAGGCCCTGCGCTTTAGTGGAATCGTCCAGACGACGGCGGCGAAAGCCGGATGCCACCGCCATTCACACATGGCGGCGCCCTCGAGGGAGCGATGGAGGTCTTCCCGTGCAACCACACCATGGCCATTCCGACCCGCGCATCATTGTCGAAGGGAAACCACCCCTGTCTGACAAAACCCCAGGCGGCGGGTACGACATGAAGGGTGCGTCACAACCATGAACTCTCCCCAGATCGCCATTATCGGAGCCGGACCGTACGGACTGTCCATTGCCGCGCATTTGCGAGCACGCGGCCTAGGATTTCGGATCTTTGGCAGCCCGATGGAAAGCTGGCGCACACGGATGCCGGCCGGCATGTTCCTGAAATCCGAAGGCTTTGCCTCGGATCTCTACGATCCCGAACGGCGTTTTACTCTGAAACAGTTCTGCACGCAAAACGGTTTGCCCTATGGCGATACGGGAGTTCCGATTCCTCTTGAAACGATGGTCGCCTATGGACTGTGTTTTCAAAAACAAGTCGTCCCTGACCTCGAAAATAAAACCGTGGTGGCGCTCGATCACTCGTCAGAGGGCTTCCGTCTGCGGCTCGATAATGGAGAAACGGTCACCGCACCCAGGGTGATTGTCGCAGTTGGCAGCGGCTACTTCCGCTACATTCCGCCTAGCCTTGCTCACCTGCCGCCGGAATTTCTGTCCCACAGCTCCGAACATCATGACCTTAGTCGCTTTAAAGGGCAGGATGTGATCGTGCTGGGCGGCGGTGCCTCAGCGCTCGACCTGGCGGCTTTGCTGCACGAAATCGGTGCCCAGGTTCGCCTCGTCGGACGACGGCCGTCGCTTACATTTCTCCCCAAACCCGGGCCCAGATCTCTTTGGCATCGAATCCGCTTTCCGATGTCTGGGATAGGGGGTGGGTGGAGGAGCCGCTTCTTCGCTGAGGCACCCATGTTATTTCGGTATTTGCCGCAGGACATCCGGCTGCGAACCATAAAGACGTATCTTGGCCCAGCAGGGGGATGGTGGACCAAAGATCTTGTCCTGGACCGGCTACCCCTTCTGCTAGCCCATGCGCCCAAGCACGCAGAGACATGGGACGGACACGTATATCTCGAGCTCAACGGAAACGGCGCCGAATCGAAGCTGGTGACCCGCCATGTCATCGCGGCGACGGGCTACCGCGTCGACGTCCGCCGATTGACCTTCCTCAGCGAAGGGATCCGCTCCTGTTTGCAGTCTCTCGAATATGCCCCCGTGCTTTCGCGGGATTTCCAGTCTTCCATCGCCGGGCTCTACTTCGTGGGGCTGGCAGCTGCACACTATCTCGGGCCAGTCATGCGGTTCATGTTCGGGGCTGGCTATACGGCGCGCCGCCTCTCCCAACACCTTGAACAGGTTGTGGGCAGCCGGGCGTCCGGCTGACTTCGGCTGGGCGTCAGTCGAGCCCCAAGCGACCCGATTCGGCCGGGCCCGATTGGACCTGTGGGCAAGTGCGCATTCCATATGTTCGGTATCCATCTTCCAGATTGCAAGGGGGCAACTCCCATGACCCCAGCGCTTCCAGTTCTCGATCCCTGCACCCGCAATAGCGTGTCAAGCCGGAGTCGACAGGCCAGCTTGAGTACGCCCGCCGTCATTGTTGGCGCCGATGCGGATGGGCTGGGGATTGCCCGAAGCTTGGGCAGAGCCGGCGTGCCGATAATCCTCGCGGACAGTGACGCACGGCGGCCGGGCATGCACTCGCGATACGCGTGTCCATTTGTGCTGAGTGCGATGTCCGGCCCGGGTCTGATTGACGGTCTGTTGGAGCTACGGACCCGTCTCGATGAGCGGCCAGTGCTTTTCATGACGAGCGACCTCCAGGTTCGCACGGTCTCGAAGTGTCAAGAGCGCTTGGCGGAAGCCTTTCACATTCGTCTGCCGGATGACTATTGCGTTTGCGAACTCCTGGACAAACGCGGTTTCCAGCAGGTGGCCGAGAGATACGGGTTCCCGGTACCACGTACGATGACCGTTCGCGAAGAGAAAGACTTCGTCAACTTCGCAGAATTGCAATTTCCAGCGGTCATAAAGCCCCCCAGTAAGGAGTACTTCAAAGCCCCGCGCGCCATTACGGTGTCCTCGCGCGAGCAAGCCGAGGCCGTATGCCGGACCATTCTCCCCGATGTGCCGGAATTGATCCTCCAGGAATGGATCGAGGGTAGCGAGAGCGACATCTACTTTTGCCTCCAGTACCGAGGCGAGGGCGGCGTCACAGTGAGCTCCTTTACCGGACGCAAGCTCCGCTGCTGGCCTCCTCAAACTGGAAGTACGGCCAGCTGCATATCGGCGCCTGAAATGGAACACGAACTTGGACGCCGAACCAAGGCCTTTTTCGACAAAACCGGGTTTGTCGGGATGTGTAGCATGGAATACAAGCAGGATCAGCGCACTGGCAAGTTCTTTATGATCGAGCCGACTGTCGGCCGTACGGACTGGCAAGAGGAGGTCGCCAGCTTAAACGGCGTTAACATTCCACTCGCCGCCTATCGCTACGAACTCGGGCTACCGCCCTCACCCACCCCAAAAGTCCGTGGTCCCCTGGTCTGGAAGTATCCGCCGTCATATTGGCGTTCCACTCTGGTCTCTTTCCGTGGCCTGCGTCCGGCGGGAGTACGAGCGAAGAGCGCCTGCTGGCGCCTCGACGACCCCGTTCCGCTCGCCTTCTTTTGTTGCGAATGGATCCGCAAGCTATGGAGTCCGGCCCGGTGGTCCGAGGTCATTTTCGCCCGCGCCAACACAGTGTTGCGTCAGCACAGCGGCACGGATCAGCCGAAAACAGGGGGCCGTCCCCGATAAGGCGGCTCTGCGTGCGGACACCATTCACCTCGTCCAGCCTCAGCACCCCTGTGTGATAGGGAGAAAGAGCAAAGAACAAAGAACGAAGAACGATGTTCAGAGCCACTCTTGCGCTATCTCAGCAAGGCTCCCCAGGCCGTACGCCCGGTGGAACGATGGCCGAGGCTCCAGGCGAAACGGCTTCGGGTCGGCGTCGCCTTGTTCGGCGGCTTGAACCACGGCCAGGGCGAACTGGCGCGAGCGATCTGGTGGCGAACGCGTCACAATTTCCAACCTGCCCGACAACACAATTCACAGCGACGCACGCAAGGAATCTTCAGCCATGAATTCTGACACAGTTTCTACGAACCCTGCCTCGATTGGAATCGAAGACTCGTTCCTCACTCGCGTGTCCACCCGTACTGCCCGCGTGGGCGTGATCGGGATGGGCTACGTTGGGCTGCCCCTCGCGCTGCTGTTCAGCGAACAGCATTTTCGCGTTACCGGCTTTGATATTGACCCTCGCAAGGTTGCGACTCTTCGTGCCGGTGGTTCCTACATTTACCGTATCCCACCCACGGAAATTCAGGCCGCCCGCGATCGCGGGCTCTCGGTAACGGCGGACTATGCACACATCGCCGAGATGGACGCTGTCATCATCTGTGTACCGACGCCTTTGAACGAATCTCGGGAACCGGATCTCACAGCCATCTGCCAGACCGCGCAGGCCCTGGCACCCAGCATCCGGGAGGGACAGCTCATTGTCCTGGAAAGCACCACTTATCCTGGTACCACCGAAGAGGTGCTGGTCCCGATCCTCGAGAAAGGCAGCGCTTTGAAAGCTGCCCGTGGCAGCAGTCGATCCGAGGGTCACTTCTATGTCGCGTTTTCTCCCGAGCGCGAAGACCCGGGGAACGACACCGTTGCCCGACGCGACATCCCCAAAGTAATCGGGGGGCTCAACCCGACCGCAGCGGAATTTGCCGCTGAGCTATACGGCTCAATCTTCAATCAAACTGTGCGGGTGTCCACTCCGGCCGCGGCAGAGATGACCAAGCTCCTCGAAAATATCTACCGCTGCGTGAACATCGCTCTGGTAAACGAGATGAAGCTGCTTGCCATGCGCATGGGCATCGATATCTGGGAAGTGATCGAGGCGGCCAAGACAAAGCCTTTCGGCTTCCATGCATTTTACCCTGGCCCCGGCCTGGGCGGGCACTGCATTCCCGTCGATCCATTCTACCTTGCTTGGAAAGCGAAACAGTTCGACTTTCAACCGCACTTCATCGAACTGGCCGGAGAAGTAAACACGAACATGCCCTACCATGTGGTCGCCTCTCTCGTGGAGGCGCTAAATCGACGCAAGAAGACGCTCAACGGAGCGCGGGTGCTGGTACTGGGCGTTGCGTACAAGAAAGATGTCGATGATCTGCGTGAATCGCCCAGTCTGACCATAATCGAACTCTTGCGTAACCAGGGCGCCGATGTGAGCTATCACGACCCGTTTTTCCCCCACATTGGCAAGGGGCGCAAGTACAACCTCCAGATGGATCGCGCCCCGCTCGTCCGTCTCAACCAATACGACTGTGTCCTCATCATCACCGATCACTCCGACTACGACTATGGGAAGATCGTCGAGGACTCGCAACTCGTCGTGGACACGCGCAATGCCACCAGGGGCATCACTTCTGAAAAGATCGTCCGCTGTTGACTCATGTGGAAAGCCTTAAAGCGCGCCCTAGCAGTCACGCAACCTTCCAACTCACGAGTGTCATGAGGCGCGTGCATGTCCAGCTACCGCTGCCCTGACTTTCAGCGGGATGACCGATCCACCTTCAAGGGATCACAACCCGCAACCTTCCTAACGCACGACGGCATTCAACGCAGTCGGAGGGCTAACGGCAACGAATTCATAGGCCCCAATATCGAGCTCTGCTCCCTGGGAACGACTTGCCCCGTCAAAATCAAACGGGGGAGCATTTTGACTTGAAGCCGCATTTCTTGCGGGGCTGTTCGATTGGAGGTGATAGTCACCGCTGCCATCCGCCTGATAGTTGACGAATCGTGGATCGGAGGCTAGCCCATTCACCGGAAGAATCCCTGACCATTGCAAGGCAAGATTGGCGATGCTGTTGTTCCACACTAGATTATTGGTATAGGCCTGGTGCAGTCCGACACCTTGGGCGCTGCTGATGCAGCATTCGATGATGCCATAGTTGTTGTTCACTAGGGTGTTGTTGCCGACGAAGTTGTAGTCGCTGCCCGGCGATCCGCCACTGCCCAACACAATGCCACCGTTGGAGGAGAAGATTGTGTTGTTTACGATCGTGGAGTGGCCTACCCCGACATGCCATTGCTGGACTCCCCAGCCGCCGCACTCGTATAGCAGGTTGTTGCTTATGATGTTATTCGTGACGTGCAGATAGATGCAATGCACGGTGCTCGAGGTGGCGCCGCGATTCAGGTTGTACACTCTGTTTGCGTCAGCTGAGGTATAGTCGGACCCGTTATCCAGGTTGATCCCAGCCCCCCCGTTGCCGCCACACCCAGAACACTGAATGTCGTGGATTCTGTTTTGATTCACTTTCCCGTTGTTCCCGGTCCATTCAAATCCTATTCGAGTCGCAGCATTGCTGGCTGTAATGTCGAAGCCAATCACCTCGACATAGTTTCCTCTTTGCGCCCATATGGAATCCCCGGTGCCTACGACCCGCGCTCCATATTTGGTGTCCGAAATGAACTTGATGGGCTGCGATGCTGTGCCACTGGTGGAAGTCGTGATCGTGGAGACGTTGTACGTTCCGGGAAGGACATGCACGGTCGTCCCTGCGGTAGCCACATTGGCTGCGTGCTGGATGGTGAGCCACGGCTGAGTCTGAGTGCCGGGGTTTAAATCGCTACCGGCAGGAGACACGTAGTAGTTCTGCGCGAGCGCACTCGATGCGACCAGCAATATCGTTAGGTGCAATATGTCCTTCATTGTTTTCTCAACTAGGAAGTAATGGGTGTCCCAGTCCTGAGCCGCGGCTGGACAGCCCACGAGCAACCTCTCCTCGCAGAGTATGCCCGTCCGAGCGGTGGCGAAACTAGTGTCGAAAGGACACACGGACGATGACAGGGGAGGTGTACTTCCGAGTCGCGCCTGGCACGGCTCGGCACAAACTCCCGAGATTGTGCCGGGGGAAACGGGAGGTAATTCCTACCGGGGTGGCTGGCGGCGCCTCGCGCTGGGCAGGGGAATTCTTCTCTCAATTCACGCTTCCGCGGCCCACCGCCGAACTGTTTCGCACAGCGCTGCACAGGCGGTCGAATATCAAGCGGCTTGATCCGCAAGCCCACGCACCGAGACTTGAGGTCGCCTGCCCGCACTGGGCAGCAAGGGAGTCGAAGAGCGCCGGTCGGCCTCTTTCCGCCAGCGCCTCCAGAGAAAGCGCCTGACGAGAACAGGTTGCAAGGCTAGACGATTCCGATGAGAGCAAATCCGGCGGCGCGCCCGTGTCACGATTGCAGATGAGTTGCATCCGCATTTCGGGCAGAAGACTGGGGTTCGAGACATCGCAGGAGGACCTCCGAATGCTGGGCGGTATGGGCATGGCCGAGATCCGGATATTTCTGGCTCTTCTATGGGCAACTGCTTTTTCGGCCGTCGCGACCCTCCTACTCTATAAATTGCATTTTAAAATGGCCTCCAAAATCGCGGCGAGTTTAGGCCTTGTTTCCCTTGCGCTCGCAGTATGGGCATACTTCTCCATCTGGGGATTTGTTTGGTTCCAGTAACGATCCCCCGGCAGGCCCGGGGCTTTGCTTGTGAGCCGATCAAGGCGGCGAGTCGGGGTCGCGAGCGCGGCCCCGAGGGTTGAGACCACCGTGACGGTGGCCGGTTAGCCCAGTGTTCATTTGGCCCAACCGCTGATCCTCTCGCTCCTGGTTCCGGACGTAGTCCGGATCACTTCCTCGTCCCGGCCTACGGTCGACACCCAGTCCCCCGCCGCCCAGAAATGCTGCCCCACAAAAGTCTCCCTTCCTGATCGGGCGCAGGCTCCCTTCTTTGATCCAACTCTCCTCTGCTCCGCCAGCTTGCGTAGCAGCCCGCCCAAGTGCCGCCGCAACTCTCCGTACAGCGTTTTCCTGCGGCACTTGGGGATACACACCCCATGGTATTGGCACTCCCACTTTGCATGGCTCAGGCTTTCCATCTCGTCCATCGCGAAACGCTCGTCTGCTTTGGCGGCTCAGGTTTGGGAGTTTCCGCGGTGGCCTCCTTGGATTCGTCAAACTTCTACTGCCTCCCCGGCACAGCCGGGGGCACTCCTTTTCGCACCAGCCACGATTCAAAAGGCTCGTGACGCGTTCGACCTTGAACCGATTACCCGAGAGTTCTTGCGTGATGACCACAGCTGGACCAGGCGACCAGGACCGGCAAGTCCAAACTTGCTTGCTCAGAGCAAAGGGACTGCCCCGTCGCCCCCGACGTCAGCCGATCTACCCTGGCCCTGGCAAAGTGAATCCAGCGGAGCTTTCCATCAGAACCTAGACGGACAAACCTTCAGGACAGGACCGACATTGTTTTGTGCGAGGTGTGGTCGAGCTCATTCCCTCCAGCTGGTCAGCGGCCCCTTGCGTGGTTGCTCACGACTCTCTGAATGGCGGCAATCAGGATCGGTAAGGGGGTCGACTTGGGCAAGAACGCATCCGCTCCACTGTCGGCCGCGCCGGTGGTGGAATCGTCATCATCGCTTGCCGACAGCAGAACGATCTTGGTTTGCCTTCGATGTGCCTTGATCCGTCGCGTCGCCTCAAATCCGCCCATTCGTGGCATGTCAATATCCATCAGCACCAAGTCAGGCTTCAAACGGCGGACCAGTTGGGTGGCCTCCTCGCCGTCTGCGGCCTCTCCGGCGACGGATGTGTCAGGCACCAGCGCCACAAAAGACTTGAGGAATTCTCGAAACGCCGGGCAATCATCGGCAATCAGGATTCTCATCTTCATATGGGCACGCCATCACTCCTTGTCCACCGAAAGTAGCCGCAGAGCGATCCGCGCACAATCGGGTAAGTCGCGCATTTTCTAGGATGAAATGTCTCGGATGGACTGGACACAAGACCCTAGTTGGAGGGCAGCGAAGCTCATCGGAGTCCCCCTTTCCCCGGCTAGGGCATGTGACCCATGCCAACCGGGCTTTTGTCCTACTCGCCCCGAGGTAATTTCCCCTGGTACCGGCGTGTATCTTCCCAATTGTTGCCATCTGCCAACCGTTGTAGTTTCGCAGGCAGCCCCAACCTGCCTCGCCTCACGCCGTTCGGTTCGGTATGACTCTGGCGCCATCGAGTCAGGCGCGGGGCGAGGCGTTCCAGCTTTTTGGACGGGCCCGTGGGCGGGCAGACGCCCCCGGGCGCTGTGCTATCATCTTCGCTAGCCTTCGCCGGTTAGCGGCCGCTACTTCGCCCGATCCTTTGAAATCTCGATCAGGAGGCCTTTCTCATGAAGGTCGTCATGAAGAAGGACGTCCACCCCCAACCTTCGAAGAGTCAGCAAGCCACTGAGTTTACGGCTGCATTGTTACGGGAACTGGTCGCTCACCTTCGGCAAAACCGTACCCAGCTTCGTCAGGAATGGGCTCGCCGCATCCAAGAAGCCCAATTGCTGACGGCCATGACCGAGGACGAGATCTTCGCCGAGGCGACCTCTGTCTACGACAACTACGTGGAAGCGCTGGAGACTGGGACGTTTGAGGCCTTGCAGGCTTACGCTCGCAATCTATCAGAGCGCGTGATTCCGCGAGGCGTAGAAACGGACGAAGTTATCGGGATCGTCTTGTTGTTGCGCGATGTACTCGCACGCTCCTTGTTCGCCAAGTATCAGGATGACTTCGATAAGCTGAACCGCATTTTGGACGCTTACGAGCCCGCCGCCAACCGCATTGCTAATACAGTGGCGGTAGGTTTTGTGCAGGAGCGCGAGCGCATCATTCGCGAGCAACAGGAAGCCATTCGTGAACTTTCGACTCCGGTTTTGCAAGTGCGTGAACGCCTGCTCATCCTTCCCATCATTGGAGCGATTGATCCCCAGCGCGCTCGCCAATTGACAGAACAGCTTCTGCGCGGCATTCGCACCAATCGCGCGAAGGTCGTAGTGATTGACATCACGGGCGTCGCCGCCCTGGATTCCATCGTGGCGAGCCACCTCGTCCAGACCGTGGAAGCCTCCAGGCTTCTGGGGGCGATGGTCATTGTGACGGGCCTCTCCCCGGAAATTGCCCAAACCCTGGTCACCATCGGCGTGGATTTGGGGAAGATGCACACGGTAGGCGACCTGCAAGGTGGCATTGAGGAAGCCGAGCGCCTACTGGGCTACAGGGTTATTTCAGCAGCGGACGATGCGCAGCAGGGGTAGGAAAGCTGGCCATGGAAGTTCCCATTCTCAAACAGCAGCACTACCTCATCGCGACGGTCCAGGCCGCGCTGACGGACGCCGATTTGACGCATCTGCGGGATGCCTTGGTCGAGCGGGTCGGAAAATTTCGTTCTCGCGCAGTAATCGTGGATGTGACCGCCTTAGATGTCATGGATTCGTTCGCATCCCGAACCCTCCGTGATCTTGCCTACATGATCCGGTTGCGCGGCGCCGAGACGGTGATTGTTGGCATCCAACCCGAGGTAGCTTTCGCGATGGTGCAGTTGGGGTTGAATCTAGAAGGGGTGGCGACGGCCCTGGACTTGGAGGAGGGGCTGGCTTTCTTAAATCACAAAACGAAATCCATGGGCACCGGAAATCACCCTTCCCGTACTTGAGGTCAATGGTCCCCAGGCACCGGGGGAGAGAGCACTGGGACGCTTGGCTTCTTCCGAAAGCCCGGTTTTTCGCGAAACAGAGTGACGGCAACTTTCCTGGATGAGCAAGAACATTCAATCACCGAAGCCTGCCCCCATCCCAATTACCCCACCTTCGACGGCTGACGGTGTGCGAATCCCCATCAGCGGTGACACAGATATTGTCAAGGCGCGTCAGGAGGGCCGGAAAGTAGCCGCGGAGGCAGGATTTGCGTTCACCGAGCTCGCCCTCATCGCTACCGCGATTTCCGAACTTGCGCGGAACATCGTCCGCTATGCCCGGAGCGGTGAAATCGCGATTCGATCCATCACGAACTCAACGCGCCGCGGCATTCAGATCGTTGCTCAAGACCAAGGACCGGGAATTCGCGATCTCGAACAGGCATTGCAAGTTGGCTTCTCCACCTCCGGAGGGTTGGGACTGGGACTTCCCGGAGTACGACGCTTGATGGACGAGTTCGATATTCAGTCCGGGGTCGGCCAGGGAACCACAGTCAGCATCACGAAATGGAGAAACTGAGAGAAAATGCGGTGGCCTGTGGCGTTGCCGCGCGCGCTTTGCGAGGGGAGCGCGCATCCGGTGACCAGCATCTGATTCAACCGTCTCGCCAAGGCCTGCTGATCGCGGTCGTCGATGGGCTGGGACATGGCTCCGAAGCTGCCGAGGCGGCCCGGACTGCTGTTATAACTTTGAGACAACATGCGGGCGAATCGGTGCTTTCTCTAGTCAAACGTTGCCAAGCCAAGTTGGTCGGCACCCGGGGAGTGGCTGTGAGTATCGCATCTTTCAATCTGGTCGATTCCACCATGACCTGGCTTGGAGTAGGCAACGTCGAGGGCATACTGGTGCGTTCGAAAAGCAGAACTCCTGACAAGGAGTTTCTCTTGCTGGGAAGAGGTGTGGTGGGTGGGCAGCTGCCCAACTTGCAAGCGTTTGTGGTGCCAGTGGTGAGCGGCGACACCCTGACGTTCGCGACCGACGGCGTGACGAGCGATTTCCATGATGAGATAAACACCTGCGAACCGCCGCAGAAGATTGCGGATCGTGTTCTTTCCGGGCACGGCAAGGACTCCGACGATGCGCTGGTACTGGTTGCGCGATTTCTGGGAAATTCGGAATGAAAGTCGCATCGGCCGACACACCCCGTCCGCACTCCCTGTTGCGCGCCTATCGGGCGGCGATGCGGGACTACGTCGAGAAACCTAGCGAGGCTGGTTTGCAGCTTGCCTACGAACTTGGCCGGCGGGCCATGGACCAGGGGGCGGCGATGGTTGACATCGCGGCCTTCTATCACGAGGCTCTGACGAGGATGTTGCGCACCACAAAAATGCACGCCGAGTGTGTGCGAAAAGTGGAGTCGTCGGGCAGCTTCTTTGTCGAAAGCTTGTCTCCATTTGAAATGACCTACCAGGGACAGCACGAAGCTCAAGCCGCTATGCGGCAATTGAACGAGGGAATGGAAGCCGAAGCCAAGCGCATCGCTCACGCTCTTCATGATGAGGCGGGGCAGCTCTTGATGGGAGTACACTTCGCACTGGAACGATTGACTGGGACCCTGCCACCCGGTTCCAAATCACTGATCGAGGACGTGAGATCCCGGCTCGCCGAAGTAGAAGAACAGTTGCGCCGTCTCTCTCACGAGCTGAGGCCGCCCATGCTCGACCTCCTTGGACTGGTACCCGCCCTCCGGTTCCTGGCGCAAGGAGTCGCCCAGAGGTCGGGGCTTGACATAGAGGTGCAAGGCTCTACTCCCGGACGACTCTCTCCGCTGGTTGAGATTGCTCTTTATCGGAGTGTTCAGGAAGCGCTGATCAATGTAACGAAACACGCGAAAGCCTCGCGCGTCAACGTTCAAATTGAGCAGCAAGAATGCGACAAGAACACAGTGATCGCCTGCTCAGTAAAGGATGACGGTGTCGGGTTCGATGTGCACTCTGTTTCCGGGCCAGACCCGAGACATGGGCTAGGCCTGTTGGGAATACGGGAGCGTATCAGGGCCGTGTCGGGGTCGCTGGAGCTCAGGTCAGCGCCCCGCCTTGGAACTGAGGTGCGCATCCAAGTGCCCCTGGTCAATTAGATATGCCGGTGGAAATCTTACTCGCGGATGATCACGAGATCGTTAGAGAGGGGTTTCGCGCACTCCTGGAACACCATGGATTCCACGTCATTGGAGAGGCGTCCGATGGGCATGACGCAGTTCGCCTCGCCCTGAAGCTCAAGCCCCAAGTGGCCGTCCTGGATCTCTCCATGCCGCTGCTGAGTGGGATCGAAGCAAGTCGACAGATCACCGCAAGTTTGCCGGCGACGAAAACCATCCTGCTCACGATGTACAAGGAAGATCAATACATACTGGAGGCCCTGCGGGCGGGCGTTTCTGGCTATATTCTGAAAAACAAAGGGACCAAGGAATTGGTCGATGCAATCCGTCAAGTCCTCCGCGGAACAACCTATCTGAGTCCAGAAGTTTCCCGAAGAGTGATCGAGGCTTACCGGGGAGGTGTTCAGCCTGATGCTGTGCCCATCAGCCCGCGAGAACGCCAAGTGCTTCAGCTGGTCGCTGAGGGAAAATCCACCAAGGAGATCGCTTCGGTTTTGGGAATCAGTGTCAAAACCGCGTCCGCGCACAGGACTCGTCTGATGGGGAAGTTGGACATTCATGAGACCGCAGGATTGGTGCGCTTTGCCATCCGACTTGGCCTAGTCCGCCCCTAAAAGATCGCGGGATCCGTCCCAATTGTTATCCTTACTGATCTTTACTCCTCATCACGAAAGGCGACCGATTCTGGGCAGAACAGAGAAGATCTCGCGTCGTTTCACGACGTAGTTCCGGAAGAGGGGTCGACACCCAATCACAGCGGGAAGCCGACGGCGCTGGGCTGTTCACTGAATGCCGCCCTTTCCCCCGGTGGACGAACACTTCACTTTCAGCCCAGCGCCCAAGATTCGCCGTCGGATTGTCAAACACATTGTCTGCTTTGACAGAGCCACATTAGCTGGCAGGTCAGTGGCGTGCAACTGGGATTGTGCCTGCTTTGCGGCACAAGGATTCCCGATTCCCCAGTGAGGCAAACACCCCAATCTGGATTGGGCATGGTCCGAGCCGACGACCTTGCGCATATTCAGCGTGAATTTCGAGATGCCGAAGAAGTTCCGCTTGGGCTGCCACTCCTTGTCCTCGAGGGTGTACGTCGTATAGCCCGCCAGCGTCCCGTCCGTGGAGTGGTTGAAGAGCCCGCCGGCGAGCGCGAAGCGCATGAAATCCTCCCAGGCTGGCAAGTCGGCCAGGGGAACGAAATCGATTTGTAGAGGAAGGAACTCGTCGACCCGCTCGGAGATGCTTTGCTTCAGCCCTGAGATGGAAACCGAGTCCTGGCGCTGGGCTTCGAGGTCGGGCGCGCCCGATTTTGAGACGAGGGATCGGCGAAGGGCAGAGTCACGGTGCCGGCGCCTGGGTTATACGTGCGCTTTGGGACAATAAAACTCAACGGTATGAGCCTCTTACGCTTTCCCTTCGCGGTACAGAAGTGCCATTCCCCAGGGGAAATCCCGTAGATAGCATTAGGTCTAACTTGTGTGAGTAAGTCACTGTTACGACCGATGATGCCCGAACTGAACAGCCTGCGTGGCTTGGCATGTCTTGCCGTTCTTTTCTTTCATGGCTTCTGGTGGTACATACCCCAGAGCGCGACGGGCATCGAAGGATGGCTCCGGGATCTGACTCAAGGCGGATATCGCGGGGTAAGTCTCTTTTTCATTCTGAGCGGCCTGTTGATTACGAATCTCCTGCTCGAATCGCGCAACCGGCCTGACTACTTCGTTCGCTTCTACAAACGGCGTGCCCTTCGCATCTTGCCCGCTTATTACATGATCCTGATTCTGCTTGCGATCTACGGCGTTCCCAGGGCATTTCTGGGCATCAGTCTTCTGCACGCCGCGAACATGGCGCCCTTGCTCGGCATCGCAATGGGCTATGGTCCGCTCTGGTCGCTCGGCGTTGAAGAGCAGTTCTACCTTCTCTGGCCGATGCTCATTCGCAAATGTAGGATTACGACTGTTGTCTTTGTAGCGATTGGATTGTTTGTGAACAGCATCATTCTCTTCCTGCAGCTGCACACGAGTTCGCCTCAGGCGAGCTTCCCAATCTGGTATGCCGCTCATGGATTGGCCTTCGGGGCTTTGCTTGCGATCTTCCTGCGTTCGCGATTCGGCAATAGCCGTAATGCATTGAGCGCGGCGGTATCCCTCGCGATCATCGGCTCTGTGATGCTCTACCTGTCCGGACGGAAATGGCAACACCCGCAGGTTTCGGGAGCACTGCAGGGCGGATGGGATTTTCTCTTCGCCGCTCTCCTCGTCTTCGCGTTGCTTGTGGGCTCCTCGCGCTACGAAGCTTGGCTGCGTCCGAAGTTTCTGCTTTTCTTCGGCGACATAAGCTATGGGCTCTACTTGATTCATGTGCTTGTATTCATGGTCTACCGCAACATCGTGCCTCCGGCTGCGGACCTTCAGTATCTGCTTATTCAATTCCTGCTTTGCTCGATCATTTCTGTCGGCCTTGCTACGCTGTCACGCTTCACGGTCGAGGAGTGGTTTTTGGCACTGAAAGATCGCTCCTTGAAACTCAGCTTATTTCTACCGAGGCTTCTACCACCGGCACCAGAAAGAGGCGCCTAATGAAGTACTGGATCATCTTAGCGTTGCTCGTCAGCCGACCCTGCGGTATCTCTAGCCCGCGAACTATCAAGAAGAACAGAAGCGACAACTTGCAATTGGTTGGGAAGAAATTCGCCTGACGGCGCAGGAACGCACAGGACAGGTAGAAGCTGAAATGGTGAACTCGGTATATCAACACTGCGCTGGCGTTTCGGCGGTGTTGCGGCTGCGGAATACCGGTTGCGCAAAATGGTCCGTCCAGAACTGAAACAGAATCCAGTCGAGTGCGATAATTTGGAAGCGCAGCTTAAGAAGATCAACGCTTCTCAGCCTAAGTGCTAGGTCAACCTTTCTTCGTTACGCGAAACGAGTTGCTCGAACTCAATCGGTCCTGTCCGCGGTTAACTTGCCGCGTCATTTCCCGCATGACCTTAGGAAGTTTGTCTGGGCTGATCAGATTTCCGTGCAAGTGAAGATGTATCGTGCTTCCTCCCGGGCCCATTTTTTCGACGACGTAGTCCGCTATCTCAGCCCGAATCGTTCCTTTGGCGCGCTCGTCGTCTAAGGGAATGATTGCTTCACGCGCATTGCCGCCAGCTCGCATCGAGTCGCCCACGATCGCGAGAGTGCGACTCGACACGAGGCCACCCAAGCCAAGGTGAGGCACATTGGCGCCAGCTGCCGGACTCGGGTTTGCCGTCGTCGCTGGCGTCGGCGGTAGGTTGGCGGGCGCAGAGGGCGAACTGCCGGTTGGACTTCCACTGCTGCCTATCGGTGCTGCTCTGTCCGCCGCCAATCCCGAGACTGCCTCCAACGCAATCGCGGCGGCCAGCTCCTCTGCTGCCCTCGGCGGATTCCAAAACCAATCCGCTACAGACAGGGCTAAATAATAGGCGGCCCACGTCTGCGCGAGTTCGGAGACCACATTCAGGGCTCCGGCCACCATCGCCGCGCGGAATGATGCTTGTCCGGAGATTGCGACGGCCATCGCCGTTCCAAAAGTGTTTAACTCGCCCTGTGCAGCCTGCTTGAAGGTTTCTTTTTAGCTTTATGATAGCGGCATCAAGACAGTGCGTTCTATCCGATTGCGGCCAGGGCTTCAGGGAATCGAGACCGTTCGCCGCGATGAGATAGCGGCGGGTGCTTTTTATCCTGTTATAGTCTCGGTGGTTCCGACGCGTTCAGGAAGAAATGCGCGGGCAACTTCCGTCATCACAGCCTCTTAGCCGTGACGACGTTAAGATGGTAGGCGCGGCAGGAATTGAACCTGCAACCCTCGGATTAGAAATCCGATGCTCTATCCGTTTGAGCTACGCGCCCTCAATCATTTACGCTAATTTACTGCTTGTTTTTTCACCGTACTTTCACCGAACTCGGATTCGCCGGATTCGTTCTGCTTCTCGATCTCGCTCTGCTTTACAGCGATGCAGCTGTCGAGTTTGCTTGCGGCGTCTCTCAAGTCCGTCTCGCTGACGATATTGTACCGCCCGAAAACGCTCCGAGTCTTGTGCCCGCTGACCGCCATTGCTACCTGCTCGGGTACGCCTGCTCGCACAAGATTACAGTCGGACCAGTGGCTCGAAAATGTCATTCGGCAATTTTTGTTCTCCACTTTGTTCTCCAGTTTTTGCACTGGTCTCTGTCGTCGCGTAACGGGGTAAGTCGCGGGGGCGAAGCAGGGGATGAGAACGCGGGGAGGCCACTTGGAGAAACGGACGACCCCTGCGGGAACAACATGCGAGGTCCTAGCGCCACCCAAGCGTAGCGCACAAACACAAAGCTGATGTGCTCAGCTTCTGTTCCCCACTCTCTCCCGGCAAGGTTAGCTAACACAGGTTTACTAACTCAGATTCTTGCTTTCTAGTGGATGGCTTCTATTCTCAGTTGCGCTCGCGCCACTTCCGGCCGGTTCGGGAAAAATGCAATGAAGTCCCGATATTCCACTTCCGCTTGCTTGAAGGCGCCTTGCACGTACCACGCGTCGGCTATGGAAAGCTTCGCACGAGGCACATAGCCGGAGTCGGGATACGTGTTGATGAGGTTTTCGAGCACGGTACGTTCCGCAGCAAATTCGGCTTGCTGCATGAACTTCATGGCCCGGTCAAAGAGTATTTTGTCCGATTGTTTTGCGACGACCTCTGCTTTAGAGTTTGCGACCTGGGGATGCGAGAACCCGAGGCACCCGAAAGACAGTGCGCCGATAGTGACAGCCGCTGCGATGGTTCGACGTATCATCATCCTCACTCCTGGGTTTCTGAGACAGAAACTGCTTGGAATCTTAGACCATTGAGGCTTGCTGGTCTAGGCTATGCCTCGCCGCAAGAACGAGGCTCGGTCGTAATGGGTGCGTCGGTTGTTGTTGAAATTCGCCATTTTACTCATTGAACTTGATGGCCAGGAATCCCGAAGAGTTCGGGTGCCACTCTCTCGATCGCGGATAGGTACTCGTCGGAACCAGGTTCTGGGCAGTTCAGTACAGCCTCGACGAAGCAAGACGGAGGAAGGTACCGATGAGATCGTATGTAATGCAGAATCAGCGAGGGCGCCTGATAGACCACTGCTTTGTCGGGCACGACGATATCCCTGGAGCAGTGCCGGGGGATAACCAGGTCCCGCCAGTAGAGCTCCGGTTGTGGTTGATTCAATCCACATGAGCCGAGGTCACAGTGGTGGTATCCAAAGTAGTGGATGGCAATGTCCCGCAGAACCAGGTTGGCGAGACGATCAAAAACGGCCTCCAAAGTCTCGCCTTCGGTGTAGTCATATCCTCGAGCCAGATAGCCGACTGACTTTATAGGTCCCGATTGCGTCAGGTCCGGTACGTACGTCATCGATTTAAGTTCAAGTCGTTCTCCGGCTCTGGCGGGAGTTTTCCGGCAGCCTGCTATAAGCAATCCTGCAAGAGATCGTATCAAAAAAGCTGTAAGGAGCTCAGGTTATGACGGCAGCAAGGAACGAAAAATGCCTGGTGCAGTGAATCCTGGAGTCTTAGGCCGACAGCGAGATCGAGGCCAGCGCGCTCGTTGTCCCTCA
>Ga0137415_10000425_pt1 | contig 40102 bp, 27 predicted proteins | sample CZODoug3_1_1_16f_FD_183082 | JGI IMG/M metagenome (GOLD analysis project Ga0137415, IMG submission 183082) | Vadose zone soil fungal communities from Angelo Coast Range Reserve, California, USA - CZODoug3_1_1_16fungal (Hybrid Assembly) | ecosystem: Environmental > Terrestrial > Soil > Vadose...
GTATACCGCGGAACCGTATCGGGCGGGCCGTACTCAAAGCTGAATTCCTCGTTGATCGGGCCGACCACCTATACCGATAGCACGGTTCAGTCGGGTCAGACGTACTTCTATGTCGTCACGGCCGTCGATGCTAGCAACGTCGAGAGTGCGTACTCGAACACGATTTCCGCCATCATCCCGTTTCCGTAGTAGCGGAAGGTGGAGGAAGAGTCACGAATTGCAATTGTCAGCGGAACTATGGGGTACGCTGGAGAGATGAGAATGCGGAATTGCAGTGATTGCGAAGATGGAGTCGGCAGCTTGCAACCAAACGGGCTGTATGTCTCTTACAGGTTTCAAACGTACCACTGCGCCGACGCCGATTCTTTCTGTGCTGCGGCGTTAAGAACATACAAGGACATAAAATGAAACGCAAGTATGGGTTCCTGTTTTCTCTTATCCTCCTGTTAATGATTCCGACCACCGCCTACGGTCAGCTTTGGACCGGAATCATGGACCCGAGCCGGGCTATAGATTGGTCGAAGGCAGGCATACCTGGCGGCATTCCGAACCGCACCACCATTTGCGCCACGCTCAATCCGGGGGCAACCTCGGCCCAGATCAACTCCGCGATCGCAAGTTGCCCGGCGAACCAAGTCGTGTTTCTGAATGCCGGCACTTACACGATCGCCTCAGGAATCAACTTCGGTTCAACCAACAACGTTACGCTTCGCGGGGCCGGCCCGGATCAAACCATTCTCAATTTCACGGGCGGTGACAATTGTGGAGGCTTAGGCGGAGATATTTGTGCCATTAATTCCACGGGTTATGCAGCCTGCTGCAGTTCACCCGTCCAATCGGGCGGGGGCAACTCGGCTAATTGGACAGGGGGATACGCTCAGGGGACGACCCAGATCACGCTTAGTAATGTCTCCGGCCTCTCGGCTGGAAGCGTCATCTTCGTTGACCAGCTCGATGACGCTTCGGACACAAATGGAGCCTATGTATGCCAGACTTACGGCCCGTGCGGGAATGACGTTCCTGGCGGGGCTGGACGAAGCGGGCGCGGTCAGCTGGAGATTAAGCGAATCACGGCGATCAGCGGCAGTACCGTGACGATTTCGTCCGGGCTTTACAACACGAATTGGAGGTCGAGCCAGAGCCCCGGAGCATGGTGGGTGGGTTCGATGTTGACGGGTGTCGGTGTCGAAAATATGACCGTCAATCACAACGGTAGCGCGAACGGCAAGGCCGGGATCTACTTCTTCAATGTGTTCCAGGGCTGGGTCAAAAATGTCAAGTCCATCAACGCCAATCGCAACCACGTTTGGATATATCAGTCCGGCCAAATTGTTATCCGCGACAGCTACTTCTACGGCACGCAAAATAACGCTTCGCAGAGCTACGGAGTCGAGACCTATATGTCCGCCGACGCTCTGATCGAGAACAACATTTTCCAGCACATGCCAGCCGGAATATTATCGGATAGTACTGCCGGCCTTGTAGCGGGCTACAATTTTGACATCGACCACGCCTATACAGTCTCTACCTGGCAGCAGGCGGGCCACTACCTTCACGGAGTTGGCACCTCAATGAATCTTCGCGAGGGTAACAATAGCGATGGGCTCACCGCCGACAACATTCATGGGACACATAGTCAAGAGACACTGTTCCGAAACCAGTTTACTGGCCTCGACCCTGGAAAGACGCAGCAGACTGTGCCGATTCTCCTTTACACTCACAGTCGCGAGTTTAACGTGATCGGTAACGTCTTGGGAACTGCCGGTTACCACAGCAATTATGAAGACAGTATATTGAACACGCTGTTTGGCAATTCGGAAAGAAGCATATATGTCTTGGGCTTTTGTGAGAACGTAGACCTGATCAGTCTTTTGAGCTGTAGCGTCAATGGCACGACGATGCTCAACGACTCTCTAACCGCAAGCACGCTCTTCCGGTGGGGAAACTACGACGTGGCGACAGGTACGGTGAGGTGGAACGCTTCCGAGGTGCCGACCGCAGCGACCCCCTACGTCAACGGCAACCCCGTGCCGGCTAGCCAGAGCCTGCCAGCCTCGTTCTATCTCTCGTCAAAGCCAAGTTGGTGGGGCACGACGCCGTGGCCAGCGATAGGACCGGAAGTGACGGGTGGTACCGGGCCTGGGGGGCATTCCTACGCCATTCCGGCCCAGACATGCTACAACAACACCCCCAAGGACAGCAGCGGAATATTAACCTTCAATGCGAATAATTGCTACGGCGCAGTGACGCTACCAGCCGCTCCAACGAACCTCAGTGTAATCGTTCAGTAATTTTGCCCTCAGGCTGAACCCATGAGGGTGTGTCAGTCTCGTGTGAGGGCTGGCTCGGTCAACAGACACAGGAGGGTAGAATGAAATACATAAGCAGGATCGTTCTTTTACCCGTCGTATCAATCTTGGCAATCGCTTGGCCCGGACGCGCCCAGACGCGCATACAGAGCGGCGGGAATTGGTGCGTGTCCTGCACTACGGTTGGCTATCCAGTGTCGGGAACTGTCAACGTCACCGGCGGCGACCTGCTCGTCGTGATGTCACTCTCTTGCAACTCTGGGACTGCAGGCTGCACCAGCAACGCAGCCCCTTCTCTATCCGACACTCTCAATAATGCTTGGACTGCGGCAGTGAGCAGTTTCGGGGCTCTCGGCCAAGGTCAAATTAATCTCTGGTACACCTGTTCATCAATCGGCGGCAAAGATACGATTGCTGTGGCAGGTTCTAGTCCATCGAATATGCACATACACTTTTATGAATACTCAGGAGTGGCAACGTCTGGTTGCCTCGATCAGATAGGCACCGCCACGAGCAGCAGCGTCTCGCCAAACGTCACCACTTCGGGATCAGTAACGCAAAGCAACGAATTGGCGATTGGCTTTATTGGCGACTGGGAAACCAACCAGAACATTAGCGCCTGGGGAGGCTACACGGTCGAAGCGCAGACAAATGACAAGACCTGGGGCGAGTCCGCTGGAAGCGAAGATAACAACACACGGACGGGGCTTAGCGGTCCTCAGACGCTCGGCTTTAGCAGCCTAGACACAGCCAGCAAGCAACTGTTGGTCGCTACATTTAAGGCATCTAGCTCTGGCAGTGGCACAACGGTAGCGGTGACGCAAACACTCGATATAAGCGGTCTGACTTACAACATTAACCAAGCCAATCTACTTGGTTTTACTGGCTGCTCAACTACAGACCCAAGCTGTACTATGGAAGTACAACTCTGCGATTCTTCGGGGAACTGTTTGCACTTCGCTCCAGGTAGTCACTCCCTCTTGGTGAACTTTGTATCTAAGCCTACGATCCCAACGACGCAAGTCGTTACGTCTCAAGTGGCAGCCTCTAACTTCACAGTGACAGCACAATGAAAATGCGGATGTCTTGCCTGAGCTGGAATGGGAGAGGGCGTTGTTCCGCTAAGATGACGGAGAGGGCGCACGCGAAAAGAGCGAAAGCACCACACCGCAGAGGAGGAAGGCGGCCATCCTAAGGCGGCACTTGTTGGATAGCCGTGTATTCACTTAGCTCTCTGCCGGTGTGTTTTCTCACGTAGTTTTGCCAACCCACCTTGCAAACTTTTAATTTCATCGTCGACAGCGCAAAGTGCGTTTTCTAGATCCAGGTTGCGGACAATTGACCCTTGTCCGACTGCAAGTTCACTTCTTTGTGCACGTAGTTGCTGGATGCGGTTAAACAGAATCACCGCAGATTCCGCTCTTGATGACCCTGTTGTTGTGAGAAACAATTCTGAATTCACAATCCGCGATAAACGCTCGATTCCCAATTTGCCGCGAAAGAAAGTTTGAACTCCACAGGACAGGCAAATCGTATACGGTTTCTGCTTCTGGGAAATGCGGATTTCCAAGGCTGCTCCGCACACACAACAGGGAAATCTCTTCCCAAAGAGTTGCTGGTTTGACTCCAGTCGGGAGCCTAATGTTAACGTTACGTTAGCCACGTGGGGTGCCCGATTCGCAACACTCATGTTTTGTCTCGATTTTCTTTAAGTTTCCGTTGACAAGCTGCCGTATATTTCGACCACGCAGGGCGACCGAGGCAACGCAATTTTTTCTGGCGATGCCCCAAACACATCCGAGAGAAAGACATGCTCAACCGGAACAGCAGGGAGAGGAAATCCCCGTTGCGGACTGTCCTTCACAAGCGGCCAAGAGCCAACGGCGCTCGCGCATCGCTTGAATGGCAGGTCTTGTTCCTATTCATTTTGTTTTTCTTGCCGGCTCTCTCCACCGCCGCGCAGACCAACGTTCTCACCTATCACAACGACAGCGCGCGTACTGGACAGAATCTGAATGAAACGCTCCTGACACTGAGCAATGTAAACTCGACGAATTTCGGCAAACTGGGATCCCTTTCTGTGGACGGACAGGTGGATGCGCAACCACTTTACGTTGCAAACCTGACGGTGGCAGGGAGCCTGCATAACGTGGTTTTCATCGTTACGGAGCACGACTCGGTCTATGCCTTCGATGCAGACACGTTCGCGCAACTCTGGAAGGTCACGGTACTCGGCTCGGGTGAAACCGCGAGCGACAATCGTGGATGTGATCAGGTGTCTCCGGAGATCGGAATCACCTCGACGCCGGTGATCGATCTAAGCGCCGGTCCAAATGGGACGATCTTCGCGGTCGCCATGTCAAAGGACAACTTTGGAAATTATCACCAGCGTCTGCATGCGCTGGATGTGACAACTGGCGCCGAGATTTCCGGTAGCCCAAAAGAGATTCAAGCAACTTATCCGACGGCTGGCGGAGGAACAACCACATTTGCGCCGGGGCAGTACAAGGAACGCGCCAGCCTGCTGCTGCTGAACGGAGTGATCTACACGAGCTGGGCTTCGCACTGCGACATTACGCCCTATTCGGGCTGGGTCATGGGCTATAGCGAAACCACGCTACAGCAAGTGAATATTTTCAACTTCACTCCTAACGGCAGCGAAGGCTCAGTTTGGATGTCGGGGGCGGGCCCGGCTGCAGACAGCCTGGGGAACATTTACTTCCTCGCGGCGAATGGAACGTTTGACACCACACTCAACGCGAACGGCTTTCCGGTGAACGGAGATTACGGCAACGCTTTTATGAAACTTTCGACCAGTGGCAACTCACTGAGCGCAGCCGATTATTTCACGATGCACAACACAGTGGCGGAGTCAAACGTGGATCAGGATTTGGGCTCCGGCGGCGCGCTCCTCCTACCGGATTTGACGGATAGCTTAGGGAATACCCGGCATCTGGCCGTTGGCGCCGGTAAAGACTCCATCATCTATGTCGCAGACCGCGATTCAATGGGCAAATTTGATTCGACCAGCGACAACATCTATCAGGAGATTTCCGCGAACGGATTGGCAGGGGGCAGCGGCGTATATGCGATGCCGGCGTATTTCAATGGCACCCTCTACTACGGTGCTGTCAATGATTCGCTGAAGGCCTTTACGATCGCGAATGCGCGTGTCGTTGCGCCACCATCTTCCAATACCGCGAGCACATTTGCTTACCCGGGAACTACGCCGAGCATCTCCGCGAACGGGACCTCGAACGGAATCGTGTGGGCGGTGGAGAATAGCGGGGGGACCGGCATCCTCCACGCCTATGATGCGACGAACTTGGCCAACGAACTGTACAGCAGCAACCAAGCCGGTACCCGGGATCAATTCTCGGACAACAAATTCATCACCCCGATGATCGCCAACGGAAAAGTTTTTGTTGGCACACCGACAAGCGTCATTGTTTTTGGTCTGCTAAACGGGGGGACGCCGCCGGCACTTCTTTCGATTGCGGTCACCCCGGCGAATTCTTCGATTCCCAATGGGACGACCCAACAGTTTTCGGCCACAGGAAGCTACAGCGATGGCTCGACACAGAACTTGACGAACTCGGTGACCTGGGGTTCCTCGAATACCTCGGTTGCCACAATCAACAGCACTGGTTTGGCGACGGCAGCGGGAACCGGCAACACAACCATCAGCGCGTTCTCGGGCTCGGTTAGTGGGTCAACAACCCTGACTGTTACTTCGCCGGGAACGTCAGCAGGAGCGGCGTATGTGCAGTCGGCCAGCGGCAACGACAATTACAATACCTCGTCGGCGTCTGCTAAGTTTTCGAGCAACGTGACCGTAAATGATGCGATTGCAGTCTTTTGCGTATGGACGGGACTGTCGCAAACCCTGTACAGCGTCACCGATACCCAAGGCGACGCTTTTACAATCGTAGACAATCCCACGAACGGCACATACGGTCGCGCCGCGATGGCCTATGCGATCGCGCGATCATCCGGTGGCGATAGCGTTTCTTGTAACTTCTCCACGGCCTCGATGGGGAAGTCCATCATCGTCCATGAGATCAGTGGGGTCAACACGAGCACGCCGCTCGATGGCCATAAGACGAACGTCCAGAATAGTCCTGGCATCGGCACGGACGCAATCACCAGCACCAGCACTCCCACGACAATGAACGGCGACTACATCGTGGGGTTTACGTTCAACGATTCTGTAAACCAAGCTGACTGGAGCGCCGGGACTGGATACACAAAGAGGCAGGATCTGCAGACTGTAAGTTATACGACAGCAAGCGAAGACAGAAATCAATCCTTGTCGGGTTCGGTGGCGGCGGTGTTCACGGCAACCGCAGCCGCGTTCGGCGATTTCATCACAGGAATTATGGCCTTCCGGTCCCAGCCGGGGACGGCTGCGGCGTTAGTCTCGATTGCGGTGACTCCGACAAATCCATCGATTGCCAAGGGCACGATGCAGCCAATCACCGCCACGGGCACTTACAGCGACGGCAGCACGCAGAATCTGACCAGCACGGTGATCTGGACCTCCTCGAGTACCTCGGTCGCCACTGTCACCGGTAGCGGTGTGGCGAGCGGCGTCGGGGTCGGTGCCAGCACGATCCAAGCCGCGTCGGCTTCCGTCACCGGATCGACCGCGTTGACCGTCACCGCACCAGTTCTCAACGCAATTGCGGTGAGCCCGGCGAATTCTTCGATTCCCAATGGGACGACTGAACAGTTTACGGCCACCGGAAGCTACAGCGATGGCTCGACGCAGAACCTGACGAACTCGGTGACCTGGGGCTCCTCGAATACCTCGGTCGCCACAATCAACAGCACTGGTTTGGCGACGGCAGCGGGAACCGGCAACACAACCATCAGCGCGTTCTCGGGCTCGGTCAGTGCGTCCACCACCTTGACGGTCACTGCGCCGGCAGGCCAAGGGACGGCCTACGTGCAGTCGGCCAGCGGCAACGACCATTACAACACCTCGTCGGCGTCGGCCAAGTTTCCGAGCAATGTGACCGCCAATGACGCGATTGCCGTCTTCTGCGTGTGGGAGAGCCTCTCGCAAACCTTGAACAGCGTGACCGATACCCAGGGGAATATTTTTACAATCGTGAATAATCCGACTACTGGTCGATACGGTCGCGCCGCGATGGCCTATGCGATCGCCCGCTCGACTGGCGGCGATACGGTTTCTTGCAACCTCTCCACAGCCTCGATGGGGAAATCCATCATCATTCATGAGATAAGTGGCGTCAACGCAAGCACACCGCTGGATGGGCAGAAGCTGAATGTCCAGAACAGTCCCGGCGGTGGCGTGAATACGGTGACCAGCAGCAACATTACGACAACGGTGAACGGCGACTACGTTTTGGGGTTTACGTTCAACGATTCTTCGAATCAGGCGGACTGGAACGCCGGGGCGGGATACACCAAGCGGCAGGATCTACAGGTTCAAAGTTACGCAACCGCAAGTCAGGACAAAGTTCAAACCTTGTCGGGTTCGGTAGCAGCAACGTTCACCGCGACTGCAGCCACATTCGGCGATTTCATCACAGGAATTATAGCCTTCCGGCCGATGTAGGTGGTCCACTCTGTCACGCTCTCCGATACGGTCACTGGGGCGCCGATCTATTACACCACCGACGGCAGTATGGTGTACCACGTCTTCGACACTCGCGTACGGGAGTCTACGCGGGCCTAAGAGGAAAGCGGGCGGACCGCGTGTCGATCCATTTTCCGCGGCTAAGTAAGGGCCTCGGTCGTGCTCGTTTCTATGGTCGCGACGATGGCCGGGGACAATCGAACGAACCTATGCCAGGGTAACATCTCATGCAAAAGTCCAGCGAACTGGTAGAGGGGTGCGCAGCCTCGGTGCAACAGAATTACGCCTCCGAGGTACATGCCTCCGAACAACAAGGAGATCGTCAGGATGCGGGTGGCGGCTCCAACTAAACCTGACGCGCCGGCCAACGATGGGAGTCTTGGGATGATCACGGCGGATGCGCAGCCCGCAAGCGCAGATGCAAGAACGTATTTCCACACGACGGCGAGAACTGGGGCGATCCCGAGGCGTATGGGTCTCCCCGCATACCAGAGCGCAGGGATCGTAAGAATCCAGAATGAAGCAGACCAAGCCATTGCAATTCCCGCAGGGCCCCACCGAAGTCCCAGGAGAAAAAGCAGGCCCGTCACGATGAACTCCAAGATCCCCCAGCGGAACCAGCGGTCCGCCCTTCCAATAGAAAGGTGGATCCAGCCGTGAGTACCGTAGAGAAGCATGACTCCGATTCCGGGCCCGAAGAAAGTGAAGATCCGGCCAGCCGGTCCCCACGCAGGCCCTAACAGCAGGCGAATCACATCTTTGCCAACAAGAGTCAAATCCGCGCCCATCCCCATGCCTACAAACGCAACGGCTGCCAGGGAGCTAAGAAAATATCGACTGTATCGGATTGGATCCTGCTTCAACCGACTCAGGGCCGACACCGCGACAACCGTGAGAGGGGATGTCAGTTGGCTCGCTGAGAGGGCAAATAGGTCATACGCCTTTTTGTAGAAGCCGAGAGACTGTACGTTAAAACGCCATCCCACCAGAAGGTTGTCCATATTGCGGGCGAAGTAATTGACGGAGAAGTTTCCATAGGTATTCATCGCAAACCGAACCATGGACGCTGTTCCGGGCGCGCGCCGCGGAAGGCCGGGGGCCCAGCGACAGAGGGACCAGGCGCCGATGGATGTGATAAGTGGTTGCGCGACAGCCCCCGCGACCAGCGCCCAGTACCCCCACCCTGCCAATCCGAGGACGACTGAAACGAGCACCGAAGCAGCTCGGGCAACAATGTCATTTACGGAGACTACAGAGAAGCGCATGGCCCGCTTAAGAAGTGCCAAGTGCTGAACAGAGGTACTGTTGACGAAGATCGTCACCGACATCCCAACGGTGACCAGCGTCACTCGCGGTTCGCCGTAAAAGCGCGCCAGCAGTGAACCCGCTGCGGAGAACCCGAGCGCGATAAGAAGACCCGCGCCTACGTTAATCCAGAACAAGTTGCTAACCAGAGCGTGATTGATCTCTTCACGCTGCAGGATGGCCTCCGTAAACCCGTTCAGCCCAAAGTTCATCAGAAGCAGGCTGAACGTGGTCACCATGGTCACCAGGCCAAAGTCGGCGGGTGTCAGGAGTCGAGCAAGAACCACGGTGGCGATCATTTGGATGGCGAACAACACACCTTGAGAAAACAAAGTAACCCCAGCACCCCTGACAGCAAGGCGGCGCAGCTCGGTTCCCACATCCGCAGAGGGACGGAAGGCGCCATTTGCATCGAAGGGCTTCAAACGACGTCCTCGTATACGTATGATTCGGGTGGCGATAGGTGAGCGAGGGACTGCGGAGGAGGAAATTGTAGCGTGCTCAGATCTTCCGCGATGGTAGCTTCCGGAGCGACGGTTATGGCCATAAGGAAAATGATCCATATAGGGTCCATCATTCTGAACCCTGCCTCGGTGAAGTTGTAGGTTGCTGCGACGACGAAATACGTTAGCCTGAGGCTGCCTGCATCAGGTTCCCAGCGGAACGCGGCGATGACGTTCCGATAGCCTGTCACCATGATCAGACCGATCAGGGCCACCCCCGTCCAGCCCAAATTCAAGAAGACCTCGAGGTAACCGTTATGAGCCTCGTTCGGGTGCCACCAGTACATGCTCCAAAGCTTCTCGAGTCGCTGCCCGAGCCAGAAGCTCTCGAAGCCCGTCCCGAACAGTGGGTTCCCTGCCATGCCGAGGAGTTGATTCCAAAGCGCTGTCCGGCCGCTGAGGGTTGCGTCTCTTCCTAGACCGTTCACGAGGCCCGTACCGGTATCAAGGAATAAGGCAGAAAAGGAAACGACCAGCACCGCCGCCACGAAGAGGTGCACGAAGAATGGCTTCTGGGCCAGCCGCATGCGTGTGACCACCATCAATCCCCCTCCCAAGAGGAAGCAGGACAAGGAAGTCACCGAATTGGCTACCCAAAACAGCCACAACACCATCGCGAGAAGGGCTCCATGAGCGATCAACGGCCCGGTCCTGCGCTTGCGGTCGCCACTGCGGAATTCCTGGAAAATGTTCCACAAGGATCCGAGTCCGAAGATCAAGGAGATCATCCCGAGAAGGTTCTTGGTTGTCGCGACTCCGGTGTAATACGGCGTCCAGACCCAAGGGTTGTATCCCCGCCCTAGGTCGGGGTAATACTTGATCAAAAGAACGGAAATGGGGATGAGTAGAAAACCGGTCCGTGCCAAGAGGCGTTTGAGGGCCGCGAGAGGATCATCGTCAGTCAGAACCACCAAGACCATCGCAAGGTCACCCACGGCCTTGGTCCAGCGCTTGAAGGCCACGTCGGGGTAGTCGGACCAGAGGACACTTATGGCGCAGTAGAGGAAAAACAGGAGGATCGGTCCATTGGCGCGCAGGGCCGTCACGACTTTCGTTCCTCTGCTAACAAGGACGATTAAGCCAGCCGCCAAAAGACTGCCCAGGACGAGCCTGTCGAGGGGGCTCCCCTCAAGGTACTGGTCAACTGTGGTTGCCGGCGCGACTTGCAGCCACTCGGAGACCATTCGCGACCCGGCAATCAACATCCAAACCACGGGAATCCAAAGGGCACCAGAGACGCGGGAGTTCCGGTCCCGATCCAGCCAGAAGAGCCCCAGAATCCCGAAAGCGAAGACGACAGTGGCAATCGGAGGGGACATTCACAGTCTCCTGGTTGGCGTGCTTGATGGGAGTTGCCGAATCATTTGGGGTTGAGAAAGAGACTTTGCAGGGGGCTCACTGCTACGCCATTGATCTCGGGGGTTTAGCGTCAGTCTAATCTCGAGGAGTCAATCTTCTGTTGATGTGTGCGTGTTGACGTGTGCGCGCTCTCCATACCAACAATTCAGACTGAGTTGGCCTTGCGACAGTTGAGCAACGCGATCCAGTGGAGCCCGATGGGCTGGTGAGCCCTGCTGCTCTGAATCGAAGGACGAATCACTTGCTCGTTCGCCCTTGCCGATTCCCATATCAGAACAGCGGTACTCCCAGGAAGCTGGCGTCGACCGACTTTGCTGAAATCATGGTCACTGTACAGGTTGCGCCAGAAACCGTGTCGCATCCGCTCCAGCCGGCAAAAAGGGAGAGCAAGTCGGGAGTCGCAGTAAGAGTCACAACCGTGCCCCAGTCATAGGTGGCCGAGCAGGTAGTTCCGCAGTTGATCTGGGTGACACTGGCGGGACTCGAGCTCGACGTCACGCTACCCCTCCCAATCCCGCTCTTGCTAACCGCCAATGTGAAGCTCAGGACGTCGAAGGTGGCAGTAACCGACTTCGCTGCATTCATGGCAACCGTGCAGGTCGCGCCCGAGGCCGAGTCGCACCCGCCCCAGCCGGTAAAGGTGGACCCGGTTCCGGCCTGGGCCGTCAGGGTTACGACCGTACCGCTGGTGTACAAAGCGGAGCAGTTGGATCCGCAGTTGATCTGGTTAGAGCTGCCGGGATTGGAGGTAGACGTGACGGTGCCGCTGCCAGGTCCACTTTCAGTGACCGCAAGTGAGAAGCTCTGTACAGTATTGTTTATCAGCACCGAGACGCTGCCGCTAGCCACGGCCAGATCCAGCCTGCCATCGCCATTGAAGTCGCCCACGGCTACGGATTCGGCAAAACCTCCAACGCCGAAGTCTTGTGCTGCCTGGAATGTGCCATCGCCGTTGCCCAGCAGCACCCAGACATTCTTAGAACCCTCGTTGGCCACCGCTAAGTCTGGCTTGCCATCGCCATTGAAGTCGCCCACGGCAATGGAAGTAGCATCGTCACCAGCGGCGACGGTCAGTGGCGACTGAAAGGTCCCATCGCCGTTGCCTAGCAGCACCAAGACCTTGCCATAGTCCGTCATGTCATTCTCCGCGGCCACAGCCAGATCCAGCACGCCATCGCCGTTGAAGTCACCCACAGCTACAAAGTCAGGTACCCCCCCTCCCCCTACTTGGCGGGCCGCCTGGAAAGTTCCATCGCCGTTGCCCATGAACAGGAAGAGTCTCCAGTAGGAAACGTCGGTTAGCACCAGGTCCAGCCTGCCGTCGCCATTGAAGTCCCCCACGACCACCATACCAGGACCACAGGGGCCACCACATGTGAAGTTCTGGGCTGGCTGGAAAGTGCCGTCACCTTTCCCCAGCGCCACCCAGATGCCGACAGAGGTGACGCCAACAAGGTCCAACTTGCCATCGCCGTTGAAGTCCCCCGCGGCCACGGATCCAGAGGGATATGTGCCAGAAGAGGAGTTCAGCGGTGCCTGAAAGGTCCCATCGCCGTTGCCCAGCAGCACCGAGATAACACCGGAATTACCGGGTCCTGCCAGGTCCAGCTTGCCATCGCCGTTGAAGTCCCCCACGGCCAGAGAACTATATGTGCCAGCAGGGAAGGCCAGCGGCGCCTGAAAGGTGCCATCGCCGTTGCCCAGCAGCACCCCATTGGTCACCAAATCCAACTTGCCATCGCCATTGAAATCGCCCACGGCCAAAGAAGCACCGCCACTACCGAATGTCGGTGCCTCCAGGAACGCCCCGTCGCCGTTACCCATAAGCACCGAGACGGTACCAGGTTCTAGGCCTCCGCCACCGTTGGCCGTCGCCAAGTCCAGCTTGCCGTCGCCATTGAAGTCGCCCATGGCCACGGCCCAAGGGGAGCCGCTGACGACGAAGCTCCTTGCCGCCTGGAAGGTCCCATCACCGTTCCCCAGCAGCACCGAGACGCTACCACTGGCCACCGCCAGGTCCAGCTTGCCGTCGCCATTGAAGTCGCCCACGGCGATAGACGACGCGCCGGCAGCAGCGTAGTTCACGGCCGCTTGGAAGGTCCCATCGCCGTTGCCCAGCAGCACCGAGACATCGCCGGAACGAAGGTTGGCCACCGCAAGGTCCAGCTTGCCATCGCCATTGAAGTCACCCACGGCTACGGATTGAGGAATATCGTCCACAGCGAAGGCTCGTGCCGTCTGGAAGGTCCCATCGCCGTTCCCCAGCAGCACTGTGACATTGCTACCAGCCCCGGAGGAAAAGTCGCCACCGTTGGCCACCGCCAAATCCAGCTTGCCATCGCCATTGAAGTCGCCCACGGCTACCGATTGAGGATTAGTTCCCGTGGCAATGGCTACTGCTGTCTGGAACGTGCCATCGCCGTTGCCCAGCAGCACCGACACGTCACCTGAACCCTCGTTCGCAACCGCCAAGTCCAGCTTGCCATCGCCGTTGAAATCGCCCACGGCAACGGATTGAGGATTGGTGCCCGCAGCAAAGTTCTGTGCCGCCTGGAAGGCCCCTTGGCCGTTGCCCAACAACACGGAGACATTGTTGGAGCCTTCGTTGGCCACCACCAGGTCCAGCTTGCCATCGCCGTTGAAGTCGCCTATGGCCACGGAGATAGGACGCGTCCCCGCACTGAGGGGCTGTGCCGCTTGGAAGGTTCCATCGCCGTTGCCCAGGAGCACGGAGACAGCGCTGGGGTTCCGGTTGGCGACTACCAGGTCGGGCACCCCATCGCCATTGAAGTCGCCTACGGCCACAAAGATAGGATCATATCCGGCTGTAAAATCTCTTCTGGCAACGAACGATACCTTCTGTGCCGACGCTGCGCCCGGAAACGCCACTGAGACTAAAAAAGTCGCCGCAACCAGAATAAACCGCCATGTTGAATGTTTCTTCATGTCGGTATCTCCTTCTTGCTCTTAAACTTGGAATGCGAATCCTTATCCGTTGCGGCTCTTGAAGCGCGCATCTCAATCACGGCGTCTTCCGCTCGTTGCTGAATTCTTGCTGTGTTGCGTGGGCAAAGAATTACTATTGTCAGAGGCCGACTTGCAGCTGTTGAGAAACTTCCTGTGCCCAGACCGAACAACATTGGCAACCCAGGAATCCAAAGCGCGTGGGAAGTCCGGCTGATCAAGCCCCGATCAGCGCTGGATTATCTCGGATCGAGGAAAAGCCGATGCAGAAGTTCTAGCGTGAGGACCTTGTGGATCTCCGCAGTGTAGTTCCGGTCGCCCTTGATGTGCCCCTGCACCATGCGTTCGAGGCCTTTCGGTTGAAGGTACGGCCGCGAAAGCGTTCGCGAGTCGAGCAGCATTTCCCGAACGTAGTCCGAAAGGGCATCCCGGTACCAAACTCGGAAATGGCAAAACTTATGCCTCCCGAGGAAAAGGCGTTCGAGGTGGAACGGCGAGAAGAGATGATCGACGCGGGCCACCCACTGAGGCATCCCGTAGTCGTAGGCGTATTCCGCCTTGAACGTGAACTCGAGGAAACTCCGGGAGGCCACCGCGGAGAGATGCCCCGAGTTTCCATTCAAGCCGCGGTCGGTCCGGATTCGCCGAAGGGTCGCATCTCCGTCTGCAATCAACCGGAGGCAGAGGTCGTTGCGTTCGCGGGCAAACTGCGGCGCCCGAAAGACTGTTCGCACGAGGTCGTTATCGAGATAGGGGGACCGGAGAGTGAGCTGAGTCTGCTCCAGCGCGAGAAGCCCATAATGGTGCCAGGGAGCTTGCCGGAAGACGGTAAAGGAAACGGGGTGCGTCTGAAGCATCGCGGAATACGTTTCATTAGCAGCATGAAGGTGGGTTAGAAACTCCGGACGGAACAGTCCCGACGTGGGCTCCACGGGCTTGAACGCCCGGACCGCACGGAGAACCTCGCTGCCGTAGTTTCCCGTCATCCGGATGGGGGCAATCTCGCGGGCCTTCTCATTGACGTAGAGATCAGGGGAACGACTCACATCAACGCATCCGTCTGCGAGGTACACCGCACGCTCCGCATAGTGAGGAAAGCGCGAAATGAAGTCCTCTCCTACGCGGATGACTTCATGGGACTGCCCGCATTCACGGGCCACTTGTCGAGCCAGCAATACGTCTTGGCAATCGCGGTACGCCCCACCGAAAGAGTAGCAAGGAAGAGACCCTGGCACCGACTTCTGCCAGGCCATAATCATCCGGCTGTCCAGTCCCCCCGTCAGTGACATTCCGAGACGCTCATGACCGTTGAAATACCGAGGCAGATTCCGTGAGAAGATTTCTCGGAGTTCTTGGTAGTAGGCCTCCCAGTCCAAGGGGGTTTGCTCTTCCCACTCATGGGACTGGAAGTACGTGCGTTTCTCTTCGAGCAAGCGGCCTCGAAAGTTCCACCGCGAACCAGGCGGCAGCACGTTAATGCCCCTAAAGACTGTCCGGTTGTCCAGCACACACCCGCAGGCGACGAGCTCCCCTAAGCTCCGCAAATCCGCCGACCGGAGTTCGTGTCGGACGGCCAGGATGGCTTTGGCTTCCGCTGCGAAATAGAATGCCTCCTTTGACTCGTGAAAGTAGACCCGGTGCATGCCGTACCGGTCATTAAAGAGCGTCGCGATTCCGCGAGCGCGATCAATTAGTAGTCCGTGAAATCGTCCATTCAAGCCCGCCGGAAAGGCAGGATCCTCCTCGTAAAGGTGGACGAGATATGCGGGCCCGTCTGCCTGAAGCCCGTGTCCCCGCTCCTTGAGCTTGCGAGCAGTCCCCGGTTCGGGGTACTCCTCCCCGGAAAACACGAGGACGACATCCCCGCGTTCGTTACAGATCGGCATTCCGTCAGAGAAGGAGTCCTTCCGAGCAGCCCACCCCAGATACACCCCTAAAGACTCATCCACCCAAGTCCCGGTCGCATAGGAGGACTCGTGGCGGAGTGCCTCAACCATCCGGAGCAGCTCGGGCTCCGCCCGTTCGCGCGGCATACTAGTGACGAGACCGACGATTCCCGGCATAGACTTCCTAGCACAGCTCCTTTTGCTTGCTGAAATCGTTGCGGAGCCTGAAATTGCTGAAGCTATCCTGCCGCTTTCTCCGGATCAGAACGTCGAGTACGCGGACGTACACGCTCCCGTCTACGAATTCCTAAGCCAACACGAGCAGACGGGGCGATTCAAAGCCTGAAGTCGTTACGGTCGTGCCCCGTTTTCCAGAGGAAAAGCGGGCGTACCCCGGAAACGCGACGCGACGGTAGGCCTACCCATCCTTGGCCGTGCTAAAGGACGCGTTTGGAGCCGGCGGGAGGATTCGAACTTCCGTCTGCCGATTACAATTCGGCCGCTCTACCCTTGAGCTACACCGGCTCGTGTCAAATGCGATTCGTACCATAGCCCTCAGAAACTCAAAAGGGGCGATATGAGCCCTTCCCAACAATCGCCATCAGTCAGCGACGCGGTGAGGTTTGGAGCCGGCGGAAGGATTCGAACCTCCATCTGCCGATTACAATTCGGCCGCTCTACCCTTGAGCGACACCGGCTTGCGTCAAACGTCGCTGGTACCACAGTCTTCGAAGGCTCAGCAAAGGATATATTAGCGGCCCGGGAATGATCCCCGCTAAGTCGCGATACAGCTTGCATGCCACGCAGATCTTGCCCCTTACCGTCAACGGAACAAAGTATCGAGGAATCGGGAATTCCTCGAAACCATTGCGACGTTTGAATTCCGTCAGCGCACTCCGTCGGTTGTTCCCGTATCGATACTTGCCGTAAATTAAGTAAGCGGTTCCCCTGCCTAGGCATTGATCAACTGCTTTCGCAATCAAAGCGTTGGTGGGTCTCTTGTCGTAATGGCTGCTCTTTGAGAGAAACTCCAGCACCGCAGTCACTTGGCCCATGTGAACGAGGCGTATAAGACCTATTAGTTCATCTCCATGATACGCCCCGATGAATTCGCTCCTATCCAGAAAAGTCGAGTAATCCCTCCTCACAACATGGCCGTCTTTCCTATAGTGGTAAAACTGCCTGCCTTGCCGAATCGGGGACTCATTATTTATCCCCTCTATGCCGTAAATCAGTTCGTTATTCAGCTCCGTGACGCGAGTAACCACGCCTCGTTTGGCCGATCGTCTGATATTCTTTCGCGTCTCTTGGGGCAAGTTCTTCTCCCAGCAGTCCCGACCATTGGTCAGCCGAATTGCCGCGACGTTATCCCATTCGATCGGATACTGATACCTGGGAGTGCTGTCGGGCAGTCTCTGCGCAAAAGTGAAGACATCGGCTGGCAAACTCCACGCTTCGTCCCTGAGCCGGTTAATGTATGATTCCGGATCTGCAACCCCAACTTCCAGCCAGTCTTCATCATGAATCGACGCTACCTTGAGCCATCTGCCCGTGACAATCAGGTTCTTGCCGTTTAGCTCGAGTGCCGGCACCTTAGTCCACTTTCCTCGTACGTTGATTTCAGTACTATTGCCTGCCATCGCTTGCGCACCTCCTTGGCAAGAACGAAGGAGTCGAAGTACTCCTGGCTAGGCCAGGTCCTGCCAGGCACGACATGAGCGCATTCCCGAGCAACGCGTCAAGAGCTCGGTCGTGACTGCCCTGGCTGTTCTCTGAATAAGTCACCGCAGTTAAGTCTTAACGCTGTCGAGTAACCGGGATCGCGGCCGACTCGGCTGCGCGGTATGCAACGGAATGTCGTCCTGGGCTCCGAAATGAGCCGGCGGTCGTCTCGCACCGAGTTGAGCAAAGATGGCGTCCATGATTCTCGTCGTTAGAAGAATTTCTCGATACGGGATTGGTAAGGGGGCGTCCTCAGCGATTGAACGATAAAACGACTCGATCAAATACTTCATGCCGGACTTCATGTGGAAGTCCTTTGCCAAAAAAGTTCGGCCGTTCTTAATCGCGCTTCCGAGATACTGTTTGGCAGTAGTTACCGGTGGGATAAGGTATTCGAGGTAGCTCTTAAACCTGGCCCCGCGAAGCTTGATTAGTGACTCGTGATCCTGATCAAGGATAAGACCGTTTGCCGGACCGTAGACCCGAAACTGATGGAGCGAGGGTCGCATCTGCGACGAGAAAGTGAAATAGGCTGTGGCGCACCCTTCTTCACAGATGATGACTCGCAACTCATCGACGATTTCGGTTTCGCCCATGCTTCTGAGAAATGGACTTACGAACCCATGCGCGATTACCTGAGGCGAGTCGCTGGTCAGGTACTCGGCAATCCTGGCGATGCCATGGCTGATAACATTCTGCAACAATTTCCCCGGCAGCCTGCGGACCCAATGTCGCTTGTCGCGGAGAAGCGCTCCCGCGTACCCGGATTGTCCAAGCTCATAGCAGTAATAACTCTCCATGTGCACCGGTTGGCCGCCCAGAAAGCCGCTCTGGACAAGACTTCGCATACGTCGCGCCGCATGCCTGAATTGATCGTCATGCCCTACGGTGATCTTCAGCCTCCTCTCGTTCGCGATCGCAATCAGTCTTCGGGCTTCTCCCTCGTCAACTGTGAATGGCTTCTCCACGTAGATGTGGCATCCCCGTTTCAGGCAAAGTTGGGCAATTTCGAAATGGCTTTCCGGCGGGGTGGTGATGTGAATAACATCTGGCCTGGCTTCACTGAGAAGTTCTGTTAAGTCGCTAAAATACCGTTTGATCGGGAACCTCTCGTATAGTTGCCGGGCCATCAGCGGCTCCCTGTCACAGACCCCAACGATCTCGCACCCCTCGATCCTCTGGATCTGCGAGGCATGCGCGTCTGCGATCCGGCCGCATCCCACAATGGCAACCTTAAGCATGTCGTCTGCTCTCCCTGCAGCATTGGAAATAACGCCTAAATCCCTCTGACGTTGGTACTTTCGGTGTCCAACCGAGCCGGGTCTTCAATTTTTCATTGCTGTAACGCGTCTTCTTCCAGTAGGCGTGCCAAGCGCTGCGATTGAAAACGGGCTCCAACTGTCCGTGGGACCAGGCCGAATATCGCTCCCACGCGTAGCAGAGCGCATATCCTAAGAAGTGGGGAACATAGATTGACTTGAAATGTCTCACATTCTGTTTATAGAGCCGCAAGAACTTGCGGCTGGAAGGCAAATCCTCGTCTACGACATTGAAGACATCGCCATCGACGCCCTTCGTCAATCCGGCCAGTGCAATTGCTTCTGCACAGTTATCAACATACGTGAACGGTATCGCATTTGAACCGCCGAGGTGCAGAAATACACCAAACGTCCCGACGCCGACGCGACCAGTAATCCCCTCATTGCCGGGGCCATAGACGTACCCGGGCCTGACGATGACGTACGGGATTCCGAACCTCTTGCCATAGTCTGTGACGATTTCGTCTTGCTTGACTTTCGCGAAACAATAGGCGTCACCCCGAAGCTCCGGGCGCTTTTCGACTGGGCACGATTCGTCCAACAGTCTCCAGCTAGGTTTCTGCGTGTTGCTATAAACCGCGAAGGAACTGACGTTGACGAATCGCCGGACGGAACGATGACGGAGGCAGGCTTCGAGAAGATTACGCGTGGTGACGACGGAGTTCAGGAAGGCATCGGGAAACGACTTCTCGCCTCTGGCTGCAGCCAAGTGAAAGATGATGGCCACGTCTTTAGCCGCAGCAGCGCAATCCTCGTGCGACAGAAGATTGCCTTTGATGACTTCGACGCGCGTGCCGTTGCGATGGCGAGCAGAGAGGGCTTCAACCCTAGCTACGTCACTAGAGGCTCTGGTGAAACAGCGCAGGTTGCGGAAACCACGTTCCAACAGATTCTCTACGAGCCTGGATCCGATGAAACCAGTTGCCCCTGTCACCAGGATCAGATCGTCCCGCCCGACAATGAAAGGATCGAGTTCCGTCTGGCTCATGTCTTTACGCTACTCGGTAACATATGACTCTCGTATCGGGTTGATGCCCAGGAGTGAAAGGAGCTTGCCCAGATGATCTGTTAATTTGACCAGGAGAGTCATGAACCTGTGATGTCCCAACACAAGCGCAAACGGCAGGGCGGCCGCGTACACGGGAACGGCGATGACCGACTTTGCGATCTGGCGCGGCCCGAAAGCCGGATGGACTACGGAAACTGCTCCCCGGAGCAACGCTCTTCTTAACAGGAACGTGCGTTTCCAACGGATCGGGGGAACAACTTCATACGCCACGGCCTCATTGCACCAGATGAACGAATGGCCCTTTTCGATCATTCTTCTGAAAAAATCCTGATCCTCGCCGGTCAGAAACGACGGTCTGAAGGCCTGTCCGCCAGGCGCAAAAATGCGGCGTCTCAGCAGCACGTTGCCGGTCCGTCCCTTCCTCCAGTCGATCACCAACCCAGTTCGGTAAGTCGGCCGCTCATAGAACTTGCCCTTAACGACCCACTTTGGCGGATCTTTGTCAAAGTACGGCCTCACTGGTCCAAGCACACCATCCGCGTCATAGTCGTTGCAAGCCTTAAACAGAGTCAGCAGCCAACGTTTGCCCGGAAATTCATCGTCGTCGATGAAGGCGAGAAAATCTCCGCGTGCGTTCTCGACGGCCTTGTTGCGGGCGAGCGCGATATTCTGCCGAGGTTCCACGCAGTACCGGGTTTCAATGTGCGATTCAGCCGCGAAATCCAATGTCACGGCCTCGGCGGATTGCAACTCATCGTTGTCTGCTATCACGATCGAATAGGTAAATAGTCCCCCCGTATCCTGAACGCGGAGTTCGCTCAACAAGCGCTTGAGAAGGTGCGGTCGCTTATAAGTGCAGATGCACACGCTAATATGCTTCGGTTCGCAGGTCCTGACGTCGGGAGGCATGCATCGTCTCCTTTCTCCGCGCGCTGGTGGAATGAGAGGCAATCGGTAAATCTCCGGTCAAGCGGAAAATCTCGCCTCCGGCTAAGAACTGATACTCTTCCGGGTGGACAGGATGCGTCTCCACTTCAACGACGAATCGGCGGGCCAGGCAGAAAATTCGCTGCAGACGACTCGGAGGCTCGAGCGGCGGTAGCGAGAAAAAGAAATCAACCACGCGATGTCGGCGGGTCAGCATGACATCGGTAAAGCGTCGAAAAAGGCGGTTGCGCACGGCTTTCTCGCGAGCCTCGTAAGAAAAGTGCCGTCGCACGAGCGTTCCGGGTGGTAGCAGTCCTCCAAGCAGCACGTTGGCGCACAGGTGCATGTGATGATGGCCATCGAGTCGCTTCGGCTCTGCTCCATAGAGATGACGGAACTCGTCGCATTGGGCGGCCACAACGTACTCGAAGGAACGCACCAGCCACGGGTGGAAAACGACTCGGGCAGAGGAGTGACACAGCAAGTACGCGGCGAGTTCCTGCTGACGTTCCCGGAGCCGAGCCGGGCAGTTCGGCGCCGAAAATGGTGTCGTGAAATTGAGGTGGAGGCCAGCGTCGATTCTCGATTCTCGGGCCATCGCCGCAGCCCGCTCCGAATCCTCCATGAAGACCATGGCACTCACGGACGAGAGCGCACCCCGCAGGGCGCAATCGAGGATCCTGCTTGTGGTGCGGGGCTCTCGTCCCCAATCGTCGGCGTTCACGATAAGAAGACCGGGGTAAGAATTCATGGTTCCGTTGGTCACGGGATGTGCCTGACTGCAGAACGTTGGGTCCACCGACGTGTTTACTCGAAGCGCGGAGAGGCGCTAGACCCCTTTGCCGCTCAGGAATCGCTTGCCCAGCATCGCGGCGAGAAGCGGGAGTTCAAGGAAACCTGGTAGAGGATCGTCCCAGGCGAAAACGGCCGATTCTTTGGGGCCTCGAAGGGATTGCAGATAGGCCCGAAGCGACAGCCGACCGTTCAAAATTTCTTGAATCGCCATGGGAACATCGGTTGCCATGCGCATCCAACGCTGGCCCGAGCGACCGTGCACTTCAGGGACCGATTGGCCAGTAACGAAGCGCCACAACAGGTAGGGGAAATCGACGCCAGCGCGCTTGGAAAGAGTGTGCCAGCCCCAAACTCGCGGATTGACGTCCAGAAGTAGAAATTGGTCGTTCCGTGGGTCTCTTTTGAATTCTACTTCGACAAGTCCGGTAATCCGCGTGGCCGCTAAGAGTCGCAAGGCCGGCTCGACAACTCGGGGCTCCTCTATCGTCTCAACATAAGTACTAAAGCGGCCAAAATCCATCGGAAATTGACGCGTGCGTCTTGCCACGACGGAGGCCAAGGGAGAGCCATCCTTGCACAGAGCGGCGAAGGAAAACTGCGCTTCACCCCATCCCGGTACAACCTCCTGAATGATGAGTAACTCGGGATCCATCATGGTGCATGCTTCGTCATAACCGGCCAGCAACGACGCGCGATCTTCGAAACGCCATGCTTTATCCGCGCTTAGGCGATTAAATCCGAGTCTCATCGCGGGCTTGAGAATGACGGGAAATGGACACTCAAGCGACGCGAGTTCCTCCCGATTACGCGGAGAAAAGGTCCAGGGTTGATCCAGCGTGAGATCCTGCGCAAGCTGGTACAAGAGCCGCTTGTCGCAAAACCAGCGAACAATGTCCCAAGCTGGGGTTGTGAGCCGATAATGCTGCGAGAGCAGTTCATGATGACGCGCGAACAGCACGACGTCTTCGTCGTCGGTTGGAAAGAGGGCCCAACCTTCGAGTTTCTCCCGTACCGCGAGGTCCAACAAGAAATCAAGTTGTCTGCGACCGTCCTCGAGGGGCCAACGCAGCGTTCGGGTGGCATAGCGGGAGACGGCTCCCAACAGGTGACCCGCGTGATTCAAAACCCAGACGGGTATCCCGCGGCGACCCAGACTCCGGACCACTCCTAAGCCCCGGTAATCGGCGCCTGCGACCAAAGCGCCCTCGCAGGCGCACTTGCAGCCGGCATTTTCGACTGAACCTGCGGCGTTCGACATCAGGCTTCGCATAGAAGGAAAGCACTCCGTCACAACCAACTCAGTTATCGCGGTCAGTTATCGCGCCAGTACCAGCAAGCTAAACCCCCCCAGCAGGCGAGCCGCGAAGTCCGGATTGACTGCAAAACACAACCTGCGCGGCTGCTTGAGTAGCCTCTGGCCAAATCCCGAGCCAAAGTCGATCGAGCGGGGAGTATAGAAATAATCCAGTACCTCGTAATCGGTATCTCGCAGCGTCTGCAGCGCTGTCTCCTTTGTGAAGTAATGCATGTGCGCGTACAAATTGCGCCGCTTGCGCAGAGCGTTTTGACGAAACACCGTTTGCACCGAGAGATCCAGCGGAATGTGGAACATCTTGTAGCGGCTTTTCATTTTCAGTTGCCGCAGAAAGCTCCAGTAATCCTCAAGATGTTCGATCACATCCAAGACGAGAATTAAATCAAAAAAAGCACCGTTTTCGCTTCGGACGTCACCCAGAACAAATTGAAGCTTGTCGTTGGCCCGGCTACGGGCCAGGCTGAGGGCCTGTGGTGAGATGTCATAACCCCGGAAAACGCAGACGCGGTCCAGACTCTTCTGAAGCTGGCTCAGCACCTCGCCTGCGCCGCATCCCACGTCACAAATGCTCTTCGGAACCAGGTCGTTCTGCCGAAGCATGCGGAGCACCTGCTTTGCCTTCCAGGGAGACTCCTGAACGTGCCACTGCGGGTTCTTTAGAAGGTATTCGCCGTCAAGATAGAGATTTTGCGAGTTCATTTAGCGTATCAGCACGAGCCTGACGGGCTGGTTCCAGACTGTAGACGAGGCGATCTCCTTTCAAACTTGCGTAAGCAATCCGGGCCCGCTCTTGACCTTCGCCTTCGATTGTCCACCCAGTTCGGGAGTAAACCAGTCTCATCCGTGCCCTCAGACGCCACCAATCATTGACCTGTTGCGGGAGAGCGATCCAAATGCGTCCCTCCTCGCGCAAACGCGCGAGATGAGCGAGCAGCCGAATATATGTATCTTGCGCTTGACGGTGGATTAAGTAATCGGGGTGGACAATAAAGCTAAGCAGCCCGTGTTGCTCGGAAATGGCGTCGATCTGCTTAACCCACAGATCGATAGAAAACTGCCTGAGTATATGAAACAGCGAATAATCCTGTACAGCAGTGACGGGTAGCTCCAGAATATGACCAACGAAAAAGGGCGTTACCGAGCAGCAGCCGCCTTGTTGGGCCTCCAGATGACCGACACTTGGAACAGACATGTCATAGGCGAAGTCTAAGTCCTCCCACCAGTCGAGAGTCCGATACAACGCAGCCGAACGAAACCCGGCAGCTCGATATGCTCTTGCATACTGATTTATTCGCTTGGCGCGTTGCCGGAATCGCCGACGATCACCGACCAGATGGCCGTCGTGATTCAAGTCGTGGACGTTGACTTCAAATCCTCGGTCCCAAATGGCATTGATGAAATTTTCCGAAACGGAATAGCGTCGTTCAGGCACGATTTGAAAAGACGACTTGACGGAATAGGCGTCATCCAAATCCATCAGTTGGTGACAAAAGTCTCTTCCACGTGCGGTTTCCACATCATGAGTCATGATGGCGCAGCTTGGATAGCCATGAGGCCAGAACCAGATGAATGGGATGCGGTTCGTCGAGTGGGTTCGCAGCAACAACGTCAACAGCTTCTCAAATGTTCGCTCAACGCTCGCGTCGACCGGCCATTGCGGAAAGGAAATATTGTTCCAGCCACTTAGATGAATCCTTTGCAGATGCTTCCGTACAGAGACAGGCAGAAGGGGCCGCGCAAGATAGTAGGCTTTTCGGAGAATGGATGTGGGCATTGGAGCTTTTTCGCGCCCGTTGGAATTGGGTGTATATCGCTCGTAGCGGAGGTTGGCGATGATCTCCGACGGATTGAACGGAAGCCTGAGGCTAGATCCGTCCGCCACGACATCTTTCTCCACATCGTAGAGTTCGCCTGCCGCGTGCTCTGCTCTGAAGCCTGAAGAAGACCTGCCGTAACAGATTATCTCAGGACCAAGGCGGAAATACCCGCGGTCCTCAGACAGCTTTCCGGCCGAAGTAAAGGCCGCGAAAGGTTCCGGACATCGATAATAATCGCGGAAAGCCGCGTCCACCTGATTGTTCGTTGGATTTGATCCTGGCGGAGCGCTCATATAGTCCCTAGGTTTACGAATTGTACGCGCAGGAGTTTTCAGCCCACATGCCTGTAGAGCAGTCTTCCGGCCGCGGTCAAGAGACCATCGGGCAGGCGGGCAAAGACCCGTTTGGCGAACTGCAGGGGGTACCCTTCGACTGCATTTTGGCGCTGCCGAGCACAAAACCTTCCATACGCCATAGTTGAACGAGTCGCACCCCAACGGTCTTTGAAAGTAATCAGTCCCTGGTCGGCAGAGTCTGAGCGGCCTAAATCAAAGACCAGTATTCCGCGCTCTTTTGCCTCCTGAATCGCCTTCCAGAACAAGAATGGCATGCCACCTAGATTGTGATAACTGGCATCGGAGCAGCCGTACTTATAAACCAGCGTATCGCGGTGGCGCAGCGTCAAGATACTGGCGATGGCCCGTCCGTCCTTAAACGCTACATGAATCTTGAGTTGATCACCCAGGCGGGCAGCCAGATTCTGGAACCACTCAATCGGTTGGGGAGGCAAGTTGTGCCGCCGACGCGTCATCAGGAAGAGCCGATAGAATTTTGCCAGTAGCGCTTCCGACCTGCCCTCCTCGTAATGAAGGGATTGCTGTCCCGCACGCCTAATCTTTCTTTGAATGGAATCCTTCTGAAAGTTCCGAAAGAGAATCTCCAGGTGGGGACGGAGATCTAGCACATGAAGGTAAAAGATATCTGCTTTTTGCAAGCCTGGCTCACTCAAGAGGTCCGAACACAAGGGCCGGATCTCAATATATTTCCATTTCTCTTTCTGGACGGCGCACCTGAGAAAACCGAAAAGTTCCTTCCGGTCTTCCTGTCGCTCGACGAGTGGCTCACAGTGGTCGGCAAAGGGCAACGAAACCATTCTGTGCCCTGTCAGCCAACTTTTGATGCGACAGAACACGATTCCATTGGTCAGCGTGGTTCCCGGAGAGGAAGTCGTATAGACGATAGGTTCATAGCCATACGTGCGGCGCAGGGCGTCTAGCCAGCCGGGCGTGTGAAAGACCGAGGACCGCGGGTGGCCGTGGATGAACTCCAGCCAACGCTGATCCTCCAGTGGATTGAACGTGTAAACCTTCAGAGCAACTCTCGCAGTCGCGCCGCCGTGGCTCACCGTCGAAGATAGTTACTTACCCTCGGATCGGTAGTAAGTGGCTCCAGCCGGAGTCTGACTCGACCTGGTTTCGGATCTGGGCGGCTCAAACACGAAACTGTCTCTGTCAGACAGAGAAGCCTGACGGCCCTTCGTCGCGTGGAGAATCCTCCTGCTGAGCGCGGGTGCGGCGAACTCAGTCCCGGCGACGAATCGCATGAGTGGGCCGAAACTCCACGCCGCCGGCGCTCCAAGGAAGTGCAATCCTGCCAGGGAACTTTCAAATCCCGCATCGAGGCGCGGATAGCCGTCCACGCGTTCCAGATTGTCGAGCAGTTCTGATGAAAGGAACGGATAAAGCGCAACGTTTATACGATAGCCGGTTCCTAGGACCACATGATCGACCATCCGTTCGCTCCCGTCATTCAAGCGGACACGGAGGCGCTCTCCTTCAACCCGCGCCTGGACCACGAATCGTCCTGTATGAATCGGGACGTTGCGTACGCAGATCTCTAGGCGCTGTGAAACGGCCGGCCGAATCGCTCGTTTCCCCCACCAGCTTTGAACCTCGCGCGGCAGCCGACGGAACCAATTCGGCCGTTGAACTAGCAGACTGATTCCCGCGGGCCCAACATCAGCGCGCCCATAAAACATCCAGGCGATCGCCTTTGCGTGCTTCCAACTGTCATGCCTCAGCCAGTGCAGAGAAGAATTGCGAATCAAGACTTCCACATTGGCGCCCGCTTCGTGGAGGAATACAGCCGTTTCGAGGGCGCTTTGTCCGGCGCCAATGACTAGGACCTCCTTGTTCCGGAACTTGCCGAAGTCCCGCTGCTCCGATGTGTGCGTGACCAGTGACGCGGGAAGACGCTCGAACATCTGTGGCCGATAAGCGAAGGGTTGGATGCCCCCGGCGATCACAACGCGCCGCGCAAGCACCGCTTCTCCGTCCTCCAAAGTGATCCGGTATCCGCTTGCAGCCATTTCGGTTCGGATCACCTTACGCCGATCTGCGCGCATCGCAGTCTGTTGGTGAACCCAGTGACCGTAGTTTATGAAGTCCGTCACAGGTATCGGGTATGCTAGACCATAGTTCCCGTTCAGCTTGCGGTAGGCGTCGAGCGTCAAGCGATTCTCCGGGTCGGCAATGTGGGAGCCGGCCCATGGAGAGCGCAGAAGCATTCCCTGGGGCATATAGCGCTCCCAGAAGGACATAGGTTCGCCAAAGAGCCTTATGTCCAAGCCTTTCAACCGTCGAAGATGCGCTGCCGCGGAAAGGCCATAAGGGCCAGCGCCGACAATCACCACATCACATTTGTCCATGGAATAACGGACCTCCTGCACAATTCGTCGCTAGTCGAATTTTCAGAGACGCGCCGATGCAGGCGCGGTTGGAGATTTCAATCTGCGGCCCCAGAAAACTTTGTGCAAGCTACTCTTCATTGCGCCAGCACGAACAGGCTGTAACCACCTAACGCGCGAACGGCGAAATCCTGGTTGAGTGCAAAACACACGGCCCGCGGCCATTGCCGGATCCGTTGCACGACTCCTGAAGCACGGTAAATCGCGCGCGGCGCATAAAACCAATGAATGATCCGGTAACCTTCGTCGCGCAAAGCCTGAAGCATCGTATCTCTTGAAAAGAAGTGCAAATCATCCGAGGTCCGTCGGAGTTCCATCAAACCATTTGGTTTCAATACTGCTTTTACGGAGAGGTCCAAGACGGTATGGAAAATCTTGAAGGGCGCAAGCGGCTTCACATCGCGGAGAAAGCTGAAATAATTTTCCTGGTGCTCCAGCACATCCAGCACCAACAACAAGTCGAAGCGCGCGTCGGGGTCTTTTCTAATATCCCCCAGTCGACAGTGGAGCCGGTCATTTTCACGGGTTCGGCTTAAGTCGATCGCCTGAGGGGCGATATCATATCCACTGAAAACGCAGCCGGGCGCCATCTTCAGTTGCAGCTGTCTCAGAACTTCACCGGTCCCGCAGCCCACCTCGCCGATGCTCCGCGGCGACAGATCGTTTTTTTCAAGCATACGTAAAATACCACTTGCCTTCCACGCAGAATCATCCGCATGCCACTGCGGAACCCTCCGGAGATACTCACCATTCAGGAAGACATTCTTGGACGTCGGAGCAGTGGTTGCATTTAGCATGGTCGTTTCTGCGCTATGCAGCGGAGCGCAATCTTTTTAGGATGTGCTCTGTAGTTTTTAGCGAGTTGGTGTAGGTAGCCGTCCACATCTGAACAAAAACTCAGGCCGGCCGCGGTTCGCCGGCCTGAACGGTATCGCTTGGATTAGAGGAGTCCGAGTAGCGTGAAGTCGGCTGTCACCGCTTTCGCCGAATTCATGTTCACGGTGCAAGTGTTGCCGGAGACGCTGTCGCATCCGCTCCACCCGCCGAAACCTGAAAGCAAGCCCGGGGTCGCCGTCAGGGTCACGGTGGTGCCACTTATGTAGGATGCCGAGCAGGTGCTCCCGCAGTTGATGCCTGCCGGGCTCGAGGTGACGGTGCCTAAGCCGAGGTCCGTCTTGCTAACCGTCAGGGTGAACTTCTGCTGCTGGACGGTGTAAGTGGCGCTAGCCACGGCGCTGTTGGTCATCCCACTGGCCGCCGCCATAGCCTTGAGCGTGGTGGTCTGCGTGAAGGTCAGCGCATCGTTGTAGATCGCGGACGAGCTGGTTGGGGTGCTCCCATCGGTCGTGTAGTGGATCGTCGCGCCGCTGGTGGCATCACTGATGGTCACCGTCACCGACCCGGTGTAGGTCCCACCCGCCGGACTAAACGTCGCCGTTGCCACTTGTTGCTGCTGGATGGTGTAAGTGGCGCTGGCCGCCGCGCTATTGGTCATCCCGCTGGCCGCCGCCATGGCCTTCAGCGTGGTTGTCTGCGTGAAGGTCAGCGCGCCGGTGTAGACCGCGGACGAGGTTGTTGGGGTGCTCCCATCGGTCGTGTAGTAGATCGTCGCGCCGCTGGTGGCGTCGCTGATGGCCACCGTCACCGACCCGGTGTAGGTCCCACCCGCCGGACTAAACGTCGGCGTTGCCACCGGAGCAGAGCTGCCGCTGCTGTTCATCAGCACGGTGATGGTCGCCTGAAAGCCCTCTCCATAATTGGCCACGGCCAGATCCGGCTTGCCATCGCCGTTGAAATCGGCAATGGCCGTGAATGCAGGACCATTGCCCACGCCGAAGTTTTGAGCGGCTTGGAACGTTCCATCGCCGTTACCCAGCAGCACCGAAATGGTGGTGGTACCAAGATTCCCCACGACCAAATCTTGCTTGCCGTCGCCATTAAAATCGGCTACGGCCACGGATAAGGCGGAATTGCCAGCGTTGAAGGTTTTTGCCGCCTGGAAAGTTCCATCACCGTTGCCCAGCAGCACAGAAACCGTACTGTCAAACTCGTTGGCCGCAGCCAAATCCAAGATGCCGTCGCCATTGAAGTCGCCTACGGTCACACCCCAAGGGCCTCTGCCTACACTGAAGTTCTGGGCCGCTTGGAAGGTCCCGTCGCCATTGCCCAGCAGGACCGAGACGGTGTTGGAAACGGAGTTGAGTACGGCCAGATCGGGCTTGCCGTCACGGTTGAAGTCGCCCACGGCCATCCATGTCGGACCCGTGGCCACCGCGAATGTCTGCGCGGCTCTGAAGGTCCCGTCGCCGTTGCCCAGCAGCACCGAAATGGTTGTCCCGCGTTGAGTGCTGGTGCCATAATTGGCCACCGCAAGATCCAATTTGCCATCGCCATTGAAGTCGCCTACAGCCACAAAGAAAGGACCGGTGCCCACAGTAAGAGTCTGTGGCGGCTGGAACGTTCCATCGCCGTTGCCTCGCAGAACAGCGATGGTATTGCCCGCAGTAGAGTTGGACTCATGATCGGTGTTGCCATAAATAGTGACAACCAAGTCCAGCTTGCCATCGCCATTGAAGTCGCCCGCAGCCACGGAAGTAGGGGCGGTACCCACGTTCACAAACTGCGCCGGTTGGAAGGTCCCATCGCCGTTGCCCGACAGTAGTGAGATGGTGTTGGAAAACGCATCGGCAACCGCCATATCGAGCTTGCGATCGCCATTGAAATCACCCAAAGCGATAGATTGAGGATTAGGTCCCACCGCGTAGGTCGGCGCCGTCGCAAAAGTGCCGTTCCCGTTGCCGAGCAGCACCGAAACGGTATTGGAATAAGTATTGGCCACCGCCAGATCAAGCTTGGCATCGCCGTTGAAATCGGCGACAGCCACGGACCAACTATTGGCGCCAATGCCGATGGCTTGCGCCGTTTGGAAGGTTCCATTCCCATTGCCGAGCAGCACCGAGGCGGTGCTGGCGCCGCCGTCGGAGACCGCCAGATCCAGTTTGCCGTCGCCGTTGAAGTCGCCCGCGGCCACGGATGCAGGATTTAAGCCCGCCGCGAAGTTCTGCGCGGCTTGGAAGGTCCCATCACCATTGCCGAGCAGGGCAGAGACCGAATTGGAACCATTGTTGGCAACCGCAAGATCTTGCTTGCCATCGCCGTTGAGGTCGGCGATGGTAACGGACCAAGGAGTGGTGCCCACAGCAAAAGTCTGTGCTGCCTGGAAGGTCCCAGCGCCAGTGCCCAGCAGGACCGAGACAGTGTTAGATCCTGCATTCGTGACGGCTAGATCCGGTTTGCGGTCCCCATTGAAGTCGCCCACGGCCACAGAAGAAGGATTGGTGCCCACTGCGTATGCCTGCGCGGTCTGGAAGGTTCCATCGCCGTTGCCCAATAGCACGGAGACGCTGTTGGACCCATTGTTGGCGACCACTAAATCGAGCTTGCCATCGCCATTGAAGTCGCCTACGGCCACGGACCAAGGAGCACTGCCTACGGCAAAAGTCTGTGCTGTCTGGAAGGTCCCGTCGCCATTGCCCAGCAGGACCGAGACGTTGTCAGATCCGACGTTCGCCACAACTAGATCCAGCTTGCCGTCGCGATTGAAGTCCCCGACGGCAACGGACCGGGGGTTAGTGCCCGCTGTAAAGATGCGCGCGGGCTGGAAGGTCCCGTCGCCATTGCCCAGCAGAACCCCAACGGTGTTAGCGGCGTAATTCGCTAGCGCCAGGTCCTTTATTCCATCGCCGTTGAAGTCGCCCACTGCGACCGATGTAGGACCGAGACCAAAATTCGCGCCAGAGCCGTAATCTCTGTGGGCAATGAACTGCACGGTTTGGGCCGGCGCTGGGGTTGCGAGCGCTGAGGAGAAGACTAAAGTCGCCGTGATCAGCAGCAGTCCGCGTACTGGGCATGTGGACATAATTCACCTCAAGGTCGGAAAGTAAAATGAAATGAACACTGTGCTGACGAAAGCCTCATTGCCGCTAGCAGAGGCAGACGCTAACTGGCTCGCTGTTATCAGGAGGAACGCGGATCGCACATGACCTGCTCGTTCATCTGGAGCATCTTCAGGAGTACGGCGCAAAGTGTGATTGCGGGGAGACGCTGTTGCCCGTGAGGAACTGCCTCAATCGCCGCATTTGCTCGCGTCTGCGGAACGCCACCATCTCACAGGAGATCGGCTTCTCTTCGCGACGGATCATCGCCCAGACATAGCCGGCTCCCAGTACCAGCCCTCCCACCGCGAAGGGCCTCTTAGTCATCTGATAGACCGTTCTGAAAAGTTCCCAGATCGGATGACCTCCAAGAGCGTAATCCTGGGCACCCGTTCTAAACCTCACCATCAAGGTTCCGCGCTCGGCCGTCCCGATTCCCCGATGGTGCAGACATACTTTTTCCGTAAACGTCCTTGTCTTCCAACCTTTCATCCTTGCAGCGATGACCGCAATATGATCCACGCCCCCGCCTTTCACTGGTACATACCCGCCGATTTCTTCGAAGCATTCACGCCGAAACAGTTGGCACGCACCGGAGACGTGCTCGATGCTGACGAAACGGTAGTCGTAAGTTGGACTTGAGCTGCCCTTGAACGGCGTTCCGACTAGCCCAAGTTCGGGATCTTCGGCCAACATCTGAAGCAAGAAAGAGAAGTAGTCTTCGTCAAATGAGATGTCGCCGTCCAAGCTGCCGACCATTTCGCACTGCAGGTCCCTCACCCTAGCGTAACCGGCGTCGAAGGCGTGAACTTTTCCTGCAAAATGCCGTTCGCGACGCTCGGGCATCCGGACCAGTTCAATCCATGGATGCTCAGCGGCATATTTGTTCACGATGTCGTCTGTGCCGTCGGTCGAACCGTCGCTCACGATGATCCATTTGGCGGGTCGGACCGTCTGCGCCACCACGGACTTGAGGGTCAGTTCAATGAACTGTGCCTCGTTCCGCGCTGGGGTAATGAGAACGAACGTGGGAAGGCTCAGCATGCCTGAACGAAAGCTGTTGAATCGTGGGTTCGCGGGTGTATCACCGTCATGTCTGATTCGCACAGGAACGTGGACATCGCCAGAAGCATCCACGCCTGAGCCCATCTCATGTAGGAGATCTGGTTGGTGTAAGAGCGAAAGACCTGATAGTAAAAGAAACCCCGGTCGTCCCACATGTACTTCATGGCCCATCGAAACACCGAACGCGCCAATTGGACATTGCCGGGGTCGAGATCTCTCAGCGCAAGGAGCGTGATGATGCTTTGCGCCACACAATGAATGTCCACGGGATAATCGCGGTCATGAAAGTACCGAACTGCTCCGTCCTCGCGGAAGAAGTGGTTTCGATAGAACGCGAAGCCGCGCTTGATGCACGGTTCGAACTCCGCTGTCTCGATGTACCGACAAATGGAATGCAGCGCACAGAGGTTGTATCCGGTGTGGAAATTGTCAATCCACTGTTGTGACCGCGCCTCCCCATAGCTCCACGAGCCATCTGCGTTCTGCCTTCCGGCCGAATAACGGACAACTCTAAGGGCAGGAGCGAGGAATTTCTCGTCGCCCGTGTGCTTGTACACACGGCACAACAAAGCTGCACCTAGAAAATTCGCGTTGTGAATTTGAACCCGGAGTGAGGGCAGAGGATAGCTGAAGCCGGCAACAGAGCTACTGTCAGTCCAATAGAGCTCGCTTAGGACATACTCTGCTGCGCTCACCGCCATGCTCAGGTACATTGGCTCCTGGAATTGCTCATAGGCATCCAGGAGCGCGCTGACGACGAATGATGTGCACACCAGATTAGGCGCGCCCGCGGGCACCACAACTGTGCGCGTCTGCCAAGGGAAACTGTACCCCCAACACCAGTAAGGAACGCCTCGTGACCGTAGAGCGATCAGGCTCTCAATCATCAGGCTGACGACGCTAGCGTGGTCAGCCACGCCGATTTTCGAGAGCTTGAGTAGCGCCGATAGAAAGAGCGCGTTGGCTTTCGGGTTCTGGGTCTTTGGAATTAGCATGAGGCGCCGCATGTTAATCGGGCTCCGCTTCAAAGCTTGGGTAAGGACCAGTCGAGAAAGTCTGAAGTTCAGAAAGGGCAGGGCCTTAAGGGCTTTGCTGTTTAAAGCATCGTAAGGGTCGTAGCCCGTCCAATCGTTCGCCCGGCAGTAGGCCAGAAGCTTCACAATCGCTGCTTCCGCGTCATCGTCCATCACCAAGGAGTGTTCCGGGGCCATGGGCATCAACTCTCAAACACAGGCTTGCAGGATAAGGGACTGTTGGGACGAAGTCTTTGCGTGGTAGGTGCCAATCAAAACGTCTATGATTCGTCTGGCGGCTTGTCCGTCCCACTTCTCCGGCGCGCGCTGATCGCAGTACTTGATCGCCATCTGGCGGCGAACGGCGCCCCTGATTTTTTCCTTTTGCGTGCCGGCAAGAACATTTGTGCCGCTCTCGATCGTGATAGGTCTTTCCGTACACTCTCGGACTGTCACACAGGGAATGCCTAGGCACGTGGTTTCTTCCTGGATGCCGCCTGAGTCAGTCACGACCAGCGCTGCGTGCTTCATTAAGCAGAGGAAGTCCAAATAGCCCAGCGGTTCGGTCAGAATGATGTTGCGGAGGCCCCCTCCGGACCTCGCCGCATCAGATTTGGCTGCGGCGGCCCCGTTCAGGCCCAGTTGAGACTGCAACCCAAATTCCTGGACGCGTCGTCGTGTTCGAGGGTGGATGGGAAAAACAATGGGCCAATCCGCAGCAAGTTCTTCCAGCCCATCCAAAATATTGAGAAAGGCACTCCGATTGTCCACATTGGACGGTCGATGTAGGGTCAGAAGCGCGTAGCGGGAAATCGACATACCGCCACCGTTATTTGCGGCATTTGCGCGAAGCCCCAATTTGTCCAGTATGATCGAAGTCTCCGCCTTCTCCTTGAAAGTCAGGAGCGAATCAATCATCGTGTTGCCGACAAAATGGATCTTGTCGGGCGAGATCCCTTCGTTCTGCAGGTTCTGAAGCCCGCTCTGTTCCGTCACAAAAAGCAGATCAGAGACATGGTCGGTAAGAATGCGGTTAATCTCTTCGGGCATCGACCGATCGAAAGAGCGTAACCCCGCTTCGACGTGCGTGATCACCGGCTTGGAACCAGCGGAGTCGAAAGAGATCTTGGCGGCAACCAAGGCGCAAGCAAGGGTCGAATTCACGTCTCCGACGACTACCACTACGTCCGGCTTCTCCGTCAGCAACACGACCTCGAACTTTTTCATAATCTCGGCAGTCTGTGCCGCGTGCGATCCCGAACCTACGCCGAGATGAATATCCGGCTTTGGAAGTTTAAGGTCGCTGAAGAACGACCCGGACATGAATTCATCGTAGTGTTGACCGGTATGAACGAGGATGTGCCGGATCGTTTGGGCCGATCGCTCTCCGCGGCCTGCGCCATTTGCCGAGACCTTCTCGTTGTGTTCGTTGATTGCCGCGATGATCGGTGCGGCCTTCATGAAATTGGGGCGTGCGCCAACCACAGTCAGGATTATCATCCGACAAACCTCTGACCAGCCAATCCCGTGGTCTCACGTTCCCGCGGGCTTCTTTCCGCTTCCATCTCCATTTGCTTCCGGATCGGATTTTGCGACTCCATGATCGCCACGATCTGCTCCACAATGCTCTTCAAGGCCAGGCCATCAACACTGAGGGGCCGGGCGGGCCGAATTCTTCGAGCCACTTGAATCTTGGTTTGCACGTCTTCAACGCTCGCGACTAGTACAAGCCGGCCTGCTTGGCTGAGATAGCGGTCCACGGCGCCGATCTTGCCGCGAAAAATACTGTAGACGGGAACGCCCAACGCGGCCGCCTCTCGGTTCATCGTCCCACCTGCGCTGACGACGAAGTCCGAGTACCAAATCAAATTGAGGCCATCCACGGCCTGCGCCGGGATGCGGATCTTACCGCTTGCGAAAAGAGCCGGCCAACGGCTCTTCACGTACTTCGCCTGCTTATCATTCCGCGGAAGGACCACGAGCTTCACGCCGGGCTGTTGGCTGAGAAACTTAACTACCGCCTCAAAGAGTTCGTCACTCCCGGAGTTGTGGTAGTGCGCCTCGCTAGCGGGGGGACGGATAACTGCCACGAGGTCCTGCTCCTGAAGCCCGAGTTGAGGCCTGATGCTGGGGTTCGGGACAAATCGTGGAACATAGACATCTTCTTTGATGCCCGGGTATTTCAGAATCCGTTTCGGACAGCCTGGGACAACTTCATCCGGAATCACGGCCGGGCACATTGACCAGGTAGGTCGAACGAAAACCCAGGGCGTAGCGAACTCATAATCGCCCATTTGCAGTGATGGAATGCCCAAGGATGCAGACACAATCATTTGGGCGCGCGAACAATGAGAGACGGCGATATCTGGCTTTTCTCTCAGAATGGTTGGCAGTAACTGCAGGGCGCGGAAGAACAATCCCGCCACCTTGCGAATTTTGTTCTTCCCTGAATGACGTCCGATCAGCTTGTAGTTCAGGTGAAAAAGGTCTGCCAGTTCGCGCACCTGAGAGCAGTCGCGTGCAGTGAGCACCACGGAATAGCCGCGCTTCTGGAGTTCTTCGATAATTGGTGCGAAAAATGGCACATGAGGTGAGTTATCCAAATCGATCCAGATCTTCCCCCTGTCGGTGATCGTTCGGCGCCTGCCGAACCTCGTCGTCAAATAGCCACGAAGGGGTGGCTGCTGTGGCTTCTCAGATACAGAGATGTAAGAACTCTCGTCAAAACTTTCGAAGCGGGTTTCCTTCACGTCAACGCGGTGATGAGACAACGAACCACCTCCAGGCTGAGATGTCAGAGGTTCGTACATCGGATGGCAAGCGAGCCGAACAATTCCTGAATAATACGCTTTCGCGAATGAGAGCTTGAATCGGAGCCATCCCGGCAAGGCAGAATTGCCACAAGTGATTGCTTCAAGGCGTCAAGCGGCGACACTTGTGTTGTACCCAAAGAAATCAAAAACTTCCTTGGCCACCCGCTGCTGCTGCTCCAGTCGAAGCTGCGGATACATGGGCAGAGAGAGAACTTCGGCCGCAGCTCTCTCGGCGATCGGAAAGTCACCTTCCTTATAGCCCATATCGAGATAAGCTTTCTGAAGATGCAGCGCCACAGGGTAGTGAACTCCCGTGCCGATGCCAGCTTCTGCAAGGTGCCTTTGCAGTCTATCGCGGTCTTTTGAGCGAATTACGTAGAGGTGGTAAACCGCGTTGGATGAAGAGGGCTCGTAAGGCGGCATAATAATCTCTGCCAACGGCTGGAGCAGCTGATGATAACCAACGGCCACTTCGCGCCTTTTGCGATTCCACTCGGCCAGATAGGGGAGCTTGGCCCGCAAGACTCCTGCCTGTATGGCATCCAAGCGGCTGTTGTACCCCTCCAGGTCGTGATAATACTTTTGCGCCTGGCCGTGGTCGCGCAGCATCCGGACACATAGCGCGATTTTTTCATCGTCAGTGGTCACCGCGCCGGCTTCTCCGCATGCACCCAAGTTTTTTCCTGGATAGAAACTGAAGGCAGCGGCCCGACCCATCGAACCAGCCTTTCTCCGCCGCTTCTCTTTGCTCGAAAAATACTCTGCGCCGTGAGCCTGACAAGCGTCTTCGACCACAAACAAGTTGTATCGTTCCGCGAGTTCCAGGATGGGATCCATGTCCGCCATCTGGCCGTACAGATGCACGGGGACGATCGCTGTGACCGGGCTTCGAGTCTTCCGGTTCAATAGTTTTCCCGTCCAGTCGAGGCGGCATTGCATTTCAAGGTATTCGTGTAGCTTCCGCGCATCCATGTTGTAAGTGCGCTCTTCGACATCCACGAAGTCCGGCCGCGCGCCGGCCTGAGAGATCGCCTCAGTGGTCGCTATAAAAGTGTTCGGAACCGTGACGACAGTATCGCCCGGCTGCACTCCGGCGGCGACCAGGGCAAGCCGCAGGGCGTCTGTTCCGTTCCCTACGCCGACGCAATGCTCGGCTCCGCAAAACTGTGCAAACTCTCTTTCGAAGCCCTCCACCATCGGGCCGCCGATGAATCCAGCGGTCTTCAACAGGGTTCGGAAGACTGCGAGCAGGTCCTCTTCCAGTTCTAGGTGAGGCGTCACCAGGTCCAAGAGAGGAATCTTATCGTTCCGGGTCATTTTGCCACTTTCACTTCTTGCGCGATAAAACGCAGAAGCCTCGCTGGATTCCCAGCAACAATGGCGTTGTCGGGCACGTCGCAAGTCACAGCGCTTCCGGCGCCGACCAGCGCGTTTTCGCCAATTACAAGATTCGAGAGGATCGTCGCGCCGGAGCCAATCGAAGCGCCCTTTTTCACCAGCGTTGGCTCCACGCTCCAGTCCTTCTCCGTCTGGGGCGCACCATCGGGTGTGGTGGCGCGTGGATAAGCGTCGTTGATGAACGTGACGCCGTGACCGATGAAGACGTTATCTTCGATGGTGACGCCCTCGCAGATAAAACTGTGACTCGAGATCTTGCAGTTTCTGCCAACCCTGGCGTTCTTTTGAATCTCCACGAACGCGCCCACACGGCTTCCGTCGCCGACCTCACAACCGTAAAGATTAATGAACTTGGAGAGTCTGACGTTTTTGCCCAACTTAACGTCCTCGGAGATGCACGCGTAGGTGCTCACAGTTGAACCACTTTCCCGCGTTCTCTCAATGATTGATCGGCAGCCTCGAGCATCTTGACCACCCGTAAACCAGCCTCACCGTCGTTGAACGGTCTCCTGTTATTCCTCACGCACTCGGTGAAATACGATATTTCATTTCGGAGCGCCTCTGTCTGCTCCACTTTTGGCGCCCACATATCACCAGACCGGTAACTCACCAGCAGTTTGTAGAGACTTTCGCCGTTGCTGACCTGGACGCCTCTATCGTATATTTTAATTTTCTCGTCAGCCTCGAGGTCATTCCACACCACCATCTTCTTTTCCCCGCCGATCAAAGTAGTTCTGACTTTGACCGGGGAAAGCCAATTCACATTGATGTGAGCGATGGTCTTGCGCGGGAAATAGACGGTCATAAAGGCCACGTCGGCAACTCCGTTGAGATGGGTTTCACCGGTAGCAACCACTGCTTCGGGCTTGGCAGCGATAAGGTAATCCATAATCGACAAATCGTGTGTTGCGAGATCCCAAAGGACGTTGACGTCATGCTGGAACAGGCCGAGATTGACGCGCGTGGAATCGTAGTAATAGAGCTCCCCGAGGGTGCCGTCTTCGATCAACTGTCGAATTTTCCTTACTGCGCCGGTAAACAGAAAAGTGTGGTCCACCATGATTTTCAGATTCTTGCGTTCGGCCAACTCGATGAGTTCTTCTGCCTGACTCGACGTGCAGGTGAACGGTTTTTCTACGAAGACATGTTTTCCATTCTGCAGAGCCATCTTGGCGAGCCCGTAATGGGTGCGAACGGGTGTGACGATGGCCACCGCATCAATCTGGGAAGTCCTGACTAGCTCACCGAAGTCTTGGGTTACCTGGATTTCAGGGTAGGTTTCATGCGCCCGCTGCAATGACTTGGAGCTGGTGTCACAGACGGCTACGACTTCCGAGCTCTGCAAATTGTGAAAATTTCTTACAACCTGCGGCCCCCAGTATCCGTAACCAGCAACGCAGACACGAATCCTTTGCGTCGACGGTGAATCGGGACTTAGCTTGGCATGATTGCCTTCACTGCGTTCCGAAGTCACGCACACTCTAGGAAGGGTGCTCATTCTCAATAGGCTCCGTCGCCCGACCAGACCGCATGCGGAGTCTGCAAAAGGATCATGAGATCCAGCCACGGCGACCATGTTTTCGCATATCGGAGATCCATCCGTACCATGTCATCAAATTTCGTCCTGCTCCGCCCGTTGACTTGCCACAAACCTGTGATACCCGGCTTTACTTCCAGCACTCGGCGGCGGTGCCAGGTGTGGTACACCTCCAGCTCGTAAGGAATAGGCGGTCGCGGCCCGACCAGAGACATGTCGCCCTTGAGTACATTGATGAATTGGGGGAGCTCATCCAGGCTGGTCTTGCGCAAGAACTTTCCAACACGTGTGATGCGGGGATCTTCCTGAATCTTATAGACGACGTTCTGGCCCTGGCCAGAGCCGTTCGAATCGACTTTCCCGGCGATGAAGCGCTTAACATACTCTCTGTGGATGCCTGGGTCGTTTGCGGGCATCATGGAACGGAATTTCAAGAATGTGAATTTGGTCCCGTACTGGCCTATTCTTGTCTGCTTAAAAAGGACCGGCCCTTTGGAAGTAAGTTTGATAGCCAACGCAATGAGGGCAACCAGAGGAGACAATAAAATGAGGGCCACGATGCTCCCAACAATATCCATCGCTCTTTTCACTACGTGACGATATTTCCTGGCCTGATTTCGTTCGAACAAATCTGGATAGAGCTTCTCATCAGACAAGCGACTCGTGTTCGGTTTATCCCAATCCTCGGGAAAGACGTGGAATGAAATGCGAATCTGATCGACATCCTCTGCAGCCAAACTCGCACGCAGCGCCTCCGAGA
>Ga0137415_10000426_pt1 | contig 39887 bp, 35 predicted proteins | sample CZODoug3_1_1_16f_FD_183082 | JGI IMG/M metagenome (GOLD analysis project Ga0137415, IMG submission 183082) | Vadose zone soil fungal communities from Angelo Coast Range Reserve, California, USA - CZODoug3_1_1_16fungal (Hybrid Assembly) | ecosystem: Environmental > Terrestrial > Soil > Vadose...
CCTCACCCGGCCCGATCCGCCCACCCAGTTCCAGGTTCGCCCCGCGCAGCCCGGCCTGCAGCGCCGCCAGGCCCATCGTGATCGACACGTGCGGGCGTTCGCCGCCCTGTGCGGGTAGGCGGCCTTCGTCCAGGGCGTGCGCACAGATCTCCCCCAGCGCATCCGCCTGGCGCTGGCCCAACGACTTGTCCTCATCGGCGGCCGGCTTCACGATCGCCCCAATCGCCCGAGCCACCACCTCGAACGTCGGCGCATCCAACTGGCCCTTGATCCGCCCACCCACACCGTGCCGAGACTTCGCCAGGTGCAGCTCGTTGACCTGCGGATCGTCCTCACCAGGAGCAGCACCATCCTGGTCCAACAGGTCCAGGTGCTCGCGGGCGTCGCGGGCCAACCGCTCCGGGCTGCAGTGCCGAGCCCAGTCGGCGAACAACACCTCCGCCGCCACCCACTGCTCCACGTCGATCCGCCCAGCGGCATCCGAGGCCAGCGCCGACTCGATCACCTCGGCGTGCGCAAGGTCGATCTCCAACGCACCCAACGCCATCGCCGTCGCCGGCAACCGAGGCTCCAACACCTCACCCAACAACGTCCGGGTCGGAAACACACTGGAAGCGACCGCGACCATCCGCCGCGCGTCCCGCTGACTCACCCCGAGCAGATCACCCACCGCGTCCTTGGCCCGCACCCCACGATCAGTGAACTCACCATCCTGATCCAGACCCGCGATCAACTCCAACGAGTCGTAATCACACTGCCGCCGCACCACCCGCAGACACTTCAACCCGTCAATCCGCGTCTGGGCATCGCCCGAGAATTCGAGTGCACGCAACGCAGCCATGGAATCCATGACCCCCCGCCGCGCGGCAACAACCGAACTCTCCAACACACCCAAATCATCCCAGCCGACCCCGACAATTCCGAAGGAATACCGCCGCCCCAACAAAAAGACTTCATGATCTATTTGCGAACCTCGCCGGACGTACCCGACAGTAGGTCCCCGACCCAACCAGAAAAGCGAGAGTGCCGACAACCCAACTGGCCGTTGTCCCGTCCAAAGCTTCTGTCAAACGCGCCCAGCCGCCACAAGGCGACCAAATAATTCGAGCTGGCGCGGCTCCGCGGCGACCTGTCCTGTGTACCGGGATTTCAGGTGGCGACGCCGGAGCGGGTCGCTGATCGGTCAGGGATGGATGGCGACGACGAGGTCAACCGTCGTGCCCTCCTGCACCGATGTGCCCGGCCTCGGGTTCGACTGCACCACGGAGCCGGGGACGTCATTCGTGTTCAGCACGCTGACCGACCCGACGGCCAGCCCGTTCTGCCGCAGCCGGTCCTCCGCCACGTACAGGCCGAGTCCGGTCACCCTGGGCACCTCGACGAAGCGCGTTCCCGGCGGCGGGTACGCCGGCGCCGACTGAGGGCGCACCGGGGTCGGCGGCGGCAGCGGCGAGATCCGTACGGGCGGGGGCGGTACCGGCGTCGGGTGGACGGAGGTAGGGCGCGGGTAGCTCGGCGTCGGATAGGTCGGCGTCGGGCGGGGCTGCTCCGGAGCCGGGCGCGGACGCGGGTTGCCCGGTTGCGTGCCCGGGTGGCCGGGGTGCGTGCCCGGGGAGCCGGGCTGGGGGCGCGGGTAGCCGGGCTGGGGCTGCGTGCGGGGGTAGCCGGGGGCCGGTTGCGGGTAGGCGGGGCGCGGGTAGGCCTGGGTGGGCGGGGTGTACCTGGGTGCGGTGTAGGTCGGCGGTGTGTACGTCGGTGGGGTGTAAGCCGGCGCCTGGTGTGGCTGCACCGGGGGCGGGGGAGTCGGGGTGTAGCCCGAGCTCGCGGCCAGCACCACGGCCTCGTCGAGCGCCGAGGGTGGCCGACCAGCCGGGTCACCGATCGGCGGCGTCGCCCAGAGTAGCGCCGCCAGCAGCCCGAGCGCGCCGCCCCGGGCCAGCCGCCCGCCCGTCCGACCCGGGCCGCTGGAGCGGCGGGCCGGCCGGGGTGAATCGGGCGCGGGGCCCGGGGGCGGGAGTTGCTCGGTCATGGCTGGTCTACCTCGAATTACCGGAGTACTGACTCCAGAATAGGTGCTCCACATCGGTCCGGTCGGTAACTGAGAACCCGGCCGGGGACTGGTCCGTCACAAGGCCGGGCCGGCACACCGGGCCGGGTGCCGCCGGCCCTGCCATGCTGGACGGACAGCGATCTAACGGTGCCTCGCTGGTCGCGGCGGCCGCGGACGTCGCCACCCAGGAGGGGGCGGCCTGCCCGGCATGATGGCCAGGGGCTGGGGGGATCCAGAACATCGGGAGCGACTCGGCGGTGGTGATCCCCACCGAGATGATCCACTACGGGATGTCCAAGACCGCGCTGCTCGCGGTGTCCCGCGGCTTCGCCAAGGAGGCGGCCGGTTCGGGCGTCACGGTGAACTCGGTGATCGCCGGGCCAACCCATACCGGCGGCGTCGAAGAGTTCGTCTACCACCTGGTGGACAAGGACCATCCTGCCGTAGCTGCTGAGCTGCTGTTTTCGACAGACTGAGGAGAAACCCGGGGCCAGCTCGCTACGTCGTGCGGTCGTGGCGCCCGGCGGCGGGTGCGGATACTGCGCTGTCATGACCATCGTCGCTCATGCCGAGGTACCGCGGTCACGGATCGCCGTCGCCAGCTTCGTCGGCACCGCGATCGAGTTCTACGACTTCTACATCTACGGCACCGCGGCGGCGTTGATCTTCGGCCAGGTGTTCTTCCCGTCCTTCTCGGCCGCGGCCGGTGTGCTCGCCTCGCTGGCCACGTTCGCGGTCGGGTTCGTGGCGCGGCCGCTGGGTGCCGTGCTGTTCGGCCACTGGGGCGACCGCCTCGGCCGCAAGTCGATGCTGATCGCGTCGCTGCTCTGCATGGGGCTGGCGACGGTGGCGGTGGGGCTCGTGCCGGGCTACGCCGCCCTCGGCGTGTGGGCGCCGATCCTGCTGGTGGGCCTGCGCTTCCTGCAGGGCATCGGGCTGGGCGGTGAGTGGGGCGGTGCGGTGCTGCTGGCCACCGAGTACGCCCCGGCCGGCAAGCGCGGCCTGTACTCGGCGTTCCCGCAGATCGGCCCGGCCGTCGGGTTCATCCTCGGCAACGCGTTCTTCCTGGTGCTGAACGCGACCATGGCGCCGGCCGCGTTCGCCTCCTACGGCTGGCGGCTCCCGTTCCTGGGCTCGGCGGTGCTGCTCGTCGTCGGCTTCTACATCCGGCTGCGGATCGCCGAGACTCCGGTGTTCCGGGCGGCGGTGGCGGAGCGGGACCGGGCGAAGGTGCCGGTCCTGGAGCTGGTCCGCGGCCAGCCGAAGGTGCTCGTGCTCGCCACGCTGTCGTTTGTGCTGGCGCACACGCTGTTCTACACGGTCACCACGTTCTGCCTGTCGCTCGGCACGTCGGCGCTGCGGATCCCGAGGACCACCATGCTGGTGGCCGCCCTGATCGCCGCCGCTGTGATGGGCGTGGCGACGCTGTGCTTCGCGATGCGCTCGGACCGCTGGGGCCGCCGCCGGCTCAGCGCGGTCGCGGCGGTGCTCGCGGCGGTGTGGGCGTTCCCGCTGTTCGCGCTGCTGCAGACGCGCAACCCGGTGCTGGTGACCGTCGCGCTGGTCGGTGGCCTGTTCTGCTTCGCCATGCTGTACGGGCCGATGGGCGCCTTCCTGCCGGAGTTGTTCCGGGTCCGCTACCGCTACTCCGGGGCGTCGATCGCGTACAGCGCATCCGGCATCGTCGGCGGTGGGATCGTGCCGATCGTGGCCACCGACCTGTGGGCCTCGACCGGTTCGTCGGTACCGGTGGCACTGCTGCTGATCGCCATCGCGGCGCTCAGCCTGGCCTGCATCCTCGCGCTGCCGGAGACCCGCGACCGCGACTTCACCGACGGGGCCGGTCAGCTGCCGACGCGGGCGGGCCGAGGCTGAGCCGGCCTGCCTACGGTCTGTCAGGTGCCTGTCGGAGTGCCGGAAGTGCGGGCCGCAGGGTGGCAAGGTCGCGCCACTGACGGAGGGGAAGTTGGTCGTCGCCGGTCAGCACATGCAGGGCGACGTGATTCGCGCCCGAGTCGAGGTGCTCCCGCACCCGGAGCGCAACGTCGGCGATGTCACCGTGCGCGACGAGTGCGTCGATGAGACGGTCGCTGCCGCCCGCCGCCAAGTCATCGTCGCCGAATCCGAGGCGGAGCAGGTTGGCCCGGTAGGCGGGCAGTCCGAGGAAGAAGCCCACACCATCCCTGGCGACATCGCGCGCGCGGGACGGGTCCGGGTCGAGGACGACCGCCAGATGTGGGGCGATCAATGCAGCCGGCCCGAGCGCCCCGCGTTGGATCCCCGAGTACTCCGGCGGAACCAGGAACGGGTGCAGCCCAGCGGTCCGGGTCGCGGCGAGACGTGCCATCCGAGGTCCCAGCGCGCCCAGGACCGCTGGCCGACGTCGCTGGGACGCTGCCCCCACACGCCGAGCACACCGAGCGCAACCACACTGTGCGGTGCCGCGCCGAGCAACGCACCCATGTCGTCGAACACACCGTGCCCGTCCAAACCCGGGATCCACAGCGTGCTGAACCCGAGCGCGTCGAGCTCCGCGGCGGCATCGCGCACCGCCGGTCGATCGGCGCCGCGCAGCTGCATGCTCCAGATGCCGAGTGTGCCGAGCTCCATCGAGTCCTCCACAGTTTTAAACCGATCGGTTCAAAATTGGACGCTAGCACTCCTCCCGCCTTCGAGGCGAAGTTGCTGACCAAACAGTCCATAACGATCAGTCAGGGCTGAGCCGTATGGGCACCCCAGGGCCTCGTCCAGCCCGACCGGCAGGTCTTATGAGTACTGGCAACTAAGATCGCGCCTGGCCGGTTCGTCGGGCTCAGGCCGGGGGGTTGGGGCTTGTTCTGCCGAGTGCTCGGTTCGATCGAGATCGAGATCGACGGCGTGCTTTTGGACCTGGGTGGTCCAAGTCCGCGCCGTCTGCTCGCCGCGCTCATCGCGGCGGATGGCTCGCCGGTTTCGGACACGGTGTTGGCCGAGGTGGTGTGGGGCGGCGGTCCGCCGAAGAATTTCGTGAGCGGGTTGCGGGTCCTGGTTTCTCGGCTGCGCGCCGCTCTGGGGCCTGACGCGCAGAAGCACCTGCGGCGTATTCGGTCCGGCTATTCGTTTGACCTTCCGCCAGAAGCGATCGACCACTGTCGCTTCTCGGACTTGGTCGGGGAGGGTCGTCGACGGCTCGCCGCGGGCGATGCTCGCAGGGCTGTCGATGCGTTCGAGTCGGCGTTGGCCTTGTGGCGCGGTCATCCGTGGCCCGAGCTAGACGATTCGATGGTGGCCTATGGAGCGCGAGCAACGCTTGTTGAGTTGCAGGCGCTGGCCGTGGAGGAGCTACAGGCTGCTCGGCTCAAGTTGGGCGATACCGCCCCAGCGGTGGCGGCACTCAGTGCGGCGGTAGCTCAAGCGCCCCACCGGGAGCGTCGCTGGGAGTTGCTGGTGTTAGGGCTGTATCGAAGCGGTCGGCAGGCGCATGCGCTGGCCGAGTTGCGTCGCGCGCGAGGGCTTCTGGCTGACGAGTTGGGTATCGAGCCCGGTCCGGCGTTGGGGGGTCTCGAGCAGCGGATACTGATCCACGACCCGACGTTACTGGGCACCACCCCAGCGGCACTTCCGCTGCCACCCCCTGACCCCGCCACACCACCACGGCCGGTGGTGGCGCAACCAGGAATCGCTAGGCCGCTGTCGTCGCTGGTAGGCCGCGCGCACGAACTCAAGGCGCTCGACGACCTGCTCGCCCACCAGCGGTTGGTGACTCTGCTGGGTCCGGCAGGGGTCGGGAAGACCCGTGTGGCGCTCGAGCACGCCACGGGCCATAACGCCGGGGAGGTCTGGCAGATCCGGCTCGCCGACATCCATGCGGCGCGGGATGTAGCGGCCGCGGTCGCCGCCGCGGCGGGTGTCGTCCACTTGGGCGGTGACCCGGTGGCGCAGATACAGCACGCTCTGGCCCACCGACCAGGGCTGTTGGTGTTGGACAACTGCGAGCACCTCGTCGAACCGGTCGCCGAACTCACCCTCCAGCTCCTGACCCGCTGCCCCGAACTCCGAATCCTGGCGACCAGCCGCACACCACTCGGAATCGACGGCGAACACACCACATTCCTGCAGCCACTCCCGCTACGCGACGAGCACGGCGGCGATGGCGCCGCGGTGCAGCTGCTATTCGACCGGGTCCGGCTGCACCGAGCGGGCTGGACACCCAGCAACTCCGACCGACAGGCCGCGCGCGAGATCTGCACGACGCTCGATGGGCTGCCGCTAGCCATCGAACTCGCCGCCGCGCGCGAACGGGCCTTCGGGCTGGATGCGATCGTCACACACCTGAGCCAACGCCTCGACGTGCTCGGCACCGCCCCCAAAGGGCTCTGTCAACCCGCACACCAGCCTGCACACCGCCATCGGCTGGAGCATCGAACAACTCACCCCCGCCGACCGTGCTGTGCTGCTACGGCTGTGGCCCTTCGAAGGCGGGTTCTCCTGGTCGGGCGCCGAAGCGGTCCAACCACCCAGCACCGACGCGGTGCTGGCTGTGCTGGCATCCCTGGTGGACCGCTCGGTGGTCACCGCCGACACCTCTGGCTACCCAGCGCGCTACCGGATGCTGGAAACCATCCGCCGCTACTGCCGCGACGCGGACCCTGACCCGGCGGCCTCCGAAGAGGCTCACGCCGCCTGGGTACGTCAGTTGGCGAGCGAGCAGTCCGCGCTGGTCCTGGGGCCGCACCCGAGCCAGGACTTGCGGGTGCTGATCGGTGAGCTGGCGAATATCCGCGCCGGCATCACCCATGACCTCGAGCACAACCCGGGCGCCGCGCTGCGCACTACCTCGGCACTGTCGTTCCTCTGGTCCAGCGCCGCCGCCCTCCCGGAAGGGATGAGGCTGACCCAGGCTGCCCTGGACGCCTGCCCAGCCGCGGCGGTCGACGACCGGGTCGAGGGTCTGCTCGCGTTGTCAGTCGAATCGTTCCATGCCGGCGAGCCCGCTGACGCGGTCCGGCTGGCCGACGCGGCGATGCGGTTCCTCAGTGAACCGGCCGGCGAGCAGGGCACGCTGCTGCTCAAGGCCTTGGTCTACCGAGCGGTTGGCGCCGCGGACCTTGGGGACGCGAACCTCGTGCGTGCCACGCTCGACCAGTTCGCTGTCGAGGCGCGCGACCGGCCGGTGCCCGATTGGATCCGGGCGGATGCCCTGCTCTGTGAGGGCGCAATGCAGCTGCTATCGGGTGATCGGGACGGTGGCGAGACCACGTTGGGTGTCGCTCGTGAGCTGGCTGGCCAGTGCGGCTTCTTCTATTTGCAAGGCGCCGCGGATCTCGTCCTGGCTCGCAGCCTCGTGCGCGGTCGGGCGCCAGAGGTGGCCCGCGCCCATCGCGCGGGGTTGGCGCTGAGCAGGGCGCTGAGGATCTTCCAGGACCAGGCCAACGTCATGGACCAGCTGGCAGTGCTCTACGCGGGCGCCCACACGCTCGCTGTCAGCGGATCCGCCGATGCCGCCGTTGTGCTGTGGGCAGCTGTCGGCGAGCATGCCGGCCGCATTGGCATCAGCCTGTCTCGGTATGCACGCCTGTCCGGAGCCGCGGCTGAGCAGCGGATGAGCACAATACTTGCGGCGCCCGAACGAGCGGCCGCTGAGAGTATGGGCCGGGCACTGAGCTGGCCGGCCATGGTCACCCTGTTCACCGACACCGTCGGACGACCATCGCCACTCAGGACCTAGGGGGGCCGAGCAGGTCGGCGACCCGCAGGCCGAGGTGCAGCCGCAGCCGCTGCTCGCCGTCGTCCAGGTCCAGCCCGGTGATCTCCCGGATCTGGCCGAGCCGGTAGTACAGCGACGTCCGGTGCAGGTGCAGCGCCGCCGCCGTGCGCGGGATGGACCCGGCGTGGTCGAGGAAGCTGCGCAGCGTCTCCACCAGCCGGGCGCCCCGCTCGTGGTCGAGCAGGGCGCGCAGCGGGTCCGGCAGCAGGGCGGGGCTGAGCGCGCTGTCCGGCAGGTGCAGCAGCACCGCGTAGGGGCCGAGGTCGTCCCACACCCCGACGCCGGCCAACCGCGGCAGCAGCCGCGCACCCCGGGCCGCCGTGTCTGCCTGCAGCCGGGAGGTCCAGGCCTCGGCGAGCCCCTCGGCGGCGCCGCCGATGCCGGCCACACACTGCCCGGTGGCGCCGAGCAGGTGGTGCAGCTCGCCGACCATCCGCTCGGCCTGTTCGACCAGGTCGGCGCGGTCCGGGCGGTCGCTGAGCCGCAGCAGCACGGCCCGGTCGGGGTCAACGGCGGTCACCGCGCGGGTCGGGCGCCGGCGCGTCGCGGCGGTAAGCACCGCGCGCAGCGCGAGCTCGACCTGGGCCGCGGGCTCGGCCGACCCGTGCACCCGCAGCACTGTCACGACGGCGAGCGCCGCGTCCCTCGGCAACGCCCCGGCCAGCTCGGACCGTCCAGCCCGGCGCTGGGTCGCGTCGGGCCCGAGCAGCTCGCGCAGGGCCTGCTCCCGAGCGTCCCGGGCGCCGTCGCCGGCCAGCCGGTCTCGACACATCCGGGCGGCCATGCCGTGCGACGCGGCGCGGATCCTGGCCAGCTGCGCCGGCGTCAGCGAGCCGTCCGCGTCGATCACCATCAGCAGCCCGAGCAGCTCGCCCCGCTCGCGCAGCGGCACACACAGCCGGGGCCGCATGTCGAGGTCGGCCCGGCCGGGCAGCATGGCCCCCTCGGTCCAACGGGCCACCCCCTGGGCCAGGATGAACCGGATCGCCTCGGCGCCTGCGTCGCGCTGCAGGACCGCCCGGACCCGCAGGCCGTCCTCGTCGCCGAAGTGCCGGCTCGTGCAGACCAGCCGGACCACCGGGTCGTCGATCACCACCGAGCGGCCCAGCTCCTCGGCGAGCTCGTCGACCATCAGCTGCAGGTCCCCGACCGGCCCACGCCCCGCCGTCATCCGCCGCCCCCTTTGCCCGACCAGCGTCTTTCTACAGACCGTGGAACGCAGGTGGCAAGGTCGCTACGGCACGCGGTGTCCGCGGCGGCGCCGGGTCGCCGACGATGGGCGAGGTGTTCGGAAAGGGGGAGCTCGTGTCGCACCGGCTGGCCGGCAAGGTGGCGCTCGTGTTCGGGGCCGGGTCCAGTGGCGACCGGCTGAGCAACGGCCGCGCGGCCGCGCTCGCGTTCGCCCGGCACGGCGCCTCGGTCGCCGCCGTCGACGTCCGGCTCGCCGAGGCCGAACGGACGGTGGCCGAGATCCGCCGCTGTGGTGGCTCGGCGGTGGCCATCCGGGCCGACGTGACCCGGGAGGACGAGGTGGCGGCCGCCGTGGCCGAGGCGACCGCCGCCCTGGGCAACCCGACCGTGCTGCACAACAACGTCGGCGTGGCCAGCACGGGCGGCCTGGCCGACCTCGACCGGGCCGGCTGGGACGCCGCGCTGGCCGTCAACGTCACCGGCGTCTTCCTGACCTGCAAACACACCGTGCCGAGAATGCTCGCCGCCGGCGGCGGGGCGATCGTGAACGTCTCCTCAGTGGCCGGCATCCGGCACCTCGGTTACGACTATCCCGCGTACATGGCGGCCAAGGCGGCGGTCAACCAGCTCACCGTGGCGCTCGCGCTGACCTACGCGGACCGCGGGATCCGGGTCAACGCGGTACTGCCCGGGCTGATCGACACGCCACTGGTCGAGCGGCAACTCGTGGGCGGCGCTGCCGACCCGACCGGTGGGAGCGCCGACCCCGCGGCGATCGCCGCCGCCCGCGCCGAACGCGACGCCCGCAGCCCGACCGGTCGCGCCGGCAGCCCCTGGGACGTGGCGAACGCGGCGGTGTTCCTCGCCTCCGACGAGGCCGGCTACATCAACGGCGTCTGCCTGCCGGTGGACGGCGGCCTCTCCGCCCGCGCTGCCTGACCGCCGCCGGCGCGCTCGGGCCTGTTGTTACCGAACTGCACAGGAGGCAGGATTTTTCGCGTCAGAACCTGCCTCTTGTGCAGCTCGGTAACAAGGCTGACGCCGGCGGGTCAGCGGTAGGCGGGGATCCAGCGGGTGGCCTGCAGTGCCTCGTCGATCTCCGCGTCGGTGAGCTTCGGTGCGACGCCGTCCTCGACCGCCGCCTTCGCCACGGCGCGGGCCACGCTGGCGGCAGTGTCGGCGAGGCTGCTCCGGGCGGGCAGCAGCGCGCCGTCCGGATCGTCGTGGATGGTCGCCGCGTCCGCCACGGCCGCCGCGGCGACGGTCAGCATCGAGTCGGTGACCCTGGTCGCGTGCACCGCGGTCACGGCCAGCCCGATGCCGGGGAAGATGTACACGTTGTTGCACTGCGCGACCGGCATCTCCCGGTCCGGGCTGCCTGCGGTGTGCAGCCGCATCGGCGGGAACGGCGATCCGGTGGCGACCAGCGCGCGCCCCTCGGTCCAGTCCGCGAGCTCCTGCGGCCGCGCCTCGCTGCGGCTGGTCGGGTTGGACAGCGGCATGATGATCGGCCGCTGGACCTGGCCCGCCATGGCGCGCACCACCTCTTCGGTGAACGCCCCGGCCGCCGTGGACAGCCCGATCAGCGCGGTCGGGCCGACCGCCGCGACGACGTCGAACAGCGACGCAGGGTGGCCCTCGGCGGTGCTCGACACGGCGTCCGGCGGCTGGGCCAGGCGCCGCTGGGCGGGGTCCAGGTCGGTGCGGTCGGTGGTGACCAGGCCGTTGATGTCGACGACGTACACCCTGGCCCTGGCGTCCTGCTCGGTCAGCCCGTCGGAGACCAGCGCCCGGACGATCTGCTCGCACACGCCGACCCCCGCCGAGCCCGCGCCGAGCATGACCACCTTCTGCTCCGCCATCCGCGCGCCGATCGCGGTCACCCCGGCGGTCAGCGCGGCCAGCGCCACGGCCGCGGTGCCCTGGATGTCGTCGTTGAAGGTCAGCAACCGGTCGCGGTAGCGGTGCAGGATGGGCAGCGCGTGCGGCGTGGCGAAGTCCTCCCACTGCAGCAGCACGTCCGGCAGTTCCGCGGTGACGGCCTGGACGAACTGGTCGACGAAGTCGAAGTACTCGTCCCCGGTGATCCGGCGGTGCCGCCAGCCCAGGTACATCGGGTCGTCCAGCAGCTCGGCGTTGTCCGTGCCGACGTCCAGCACGATGGGCAGGGTGCGCTGCGGGGCGATGCCGCCGAGCGCGGTGTAGAGCGAGAGCTTGCCGATGGGGATGCCCATGCCGCCGACGCCCTGGTCGCCGAGGCCGAGGATGCGCTGGCCGTCGGTCACCACGATGACGTCGACCTCGGGGCGCGGCCGGTTGCGCAGGATCTCGCCGATCCGGTCCCGGTCGGGGTAGGAGATGAACAGGCCGCGGGGCCGGCGGTAGATCTCGCTGAAGCGCTGGCAGGCCAGCCCGACCGTCGGCGTGTAGACGATCGGCAGCGTTTCCTCGATGTGCTCGGACAGCAGCCGGTAGAACATCGTCTCGTTCAGGTCCTGCAGCGCGCGCAGGTTGATGTGCGCGGCGATGTCGCTGGCCTGGTCGCGGAACGCCGCGTAGGCGCGGGCCACCTGCTGCTCCAACGTCTCCACGGTGCTCGGCAACAGGCCGCGCAGCCCGAGGCGGGAGCGCTCCTCCTCGGTGAACGCGGTGCCCCGGTTGCGCACCGAGTCGTCGAGGGTTCGCAGGGCGACCGACCGCTCGTCCTTCATCGCTGCGCGGTTCCTCTCGTTGTGGCGGCCCGGGCCGCGTCCAGCCTGGCACGAGCAGTCTGACGGAGCACTCAAGAACGCGCCGGTTGCCCGGGCGTCAGCTGAAGGAGTGGCCGCCGGGGAGTAGAACTGGGGTTGACCTTTCCCGGGCCCCGCCGCCGAGTCCAGGAGCGTGCATGCCGCGTACCGATGTCACGATCGCCACCCAGGACGGCAGCGCTGCCGCCACCCTGCACACGCCCGCCGGCGCAGGCGGCTGGCCGGCGGTGATCCTCTACGCGGATGCAGGCGGGGTCCGCGACACGTTCGACGCGATGGCGGACCGGCTCGCCGGGCTCGGTTACGCGGTGCTGCTGCCGGACATCTACTACCGGGTCGGCGGGTACGAGCCGTTCGACCTGGCCACGGCGTTCAGCGACCCCGGCGAGCGGGAGCGAGTGACGAAGCTGGCCGCCAGCCTGACCGGGGACATGGTCGTGCGCGACGGCGCCGCGTTCCTGGACTTCCTGGCCGGTCGGGACGAGGTGACCGGCAGCGGCGTGGGCACCACCGGCTACTGCATGGGCGGCCGGCTCTCGCTGATCGTGGCCGGCAACTACCCGGACCGGGTCGCCGCCGCCGCGTCGTTCCACGGTGGCAACCTCGCCGACCCGGCGGACGAACACAGCCCGTACAAGTTGGCCGACCAGATCCGCGGCACCGTGTACGTGGCCGCCGCCGAGAACGATGCCTTCTTCCCGCCTGAGCAGTACGAACGGCTGGAGCGCGCCTTCAACACCGCGGGCGTCCGACACACCATGCAGACCTATCCCGCCGCCCACGGGTTCGCCGTCCCCGACAACCCGACCTACGACGCCGCCGCGGCCGACCGGCACTGGACCGCCCTGGCCGACCTCTACGGCGCCGCCCTGCACGCCTGACCCGCCCGCGCCAGCCGCGTCAGGGGTGGCGCTGGATGCGGACCTGGGCGGCCACCACGTTGCCGGCCCGGCGGGCGGCGTCCATCGAGGTGACCTGACCGGGGCCGCGCAGGCCGGCGTCGCTGGACACGAGCAGCACCAGCAGCCCCCGCCGGTCCACGGCGTCGTGCCAGCCGGCGGGGACGGCGGTGGCCAGGTCGCCGTCGTAGAGCACGCCGGCCGGTTCGAGCACGGTCAGTCGCCGGCCGTCGGGGGTGAGCGCGCCGACCCAGCGCTCGAGGATCGGCAGGCCGACCAAGGTGGCCGGGTCGAACGCGGTGAGCAGCGCGAACCCCTGGCCGAGCAGGTTGGACGCGATCAGGTCCACCGGGTCGGCGCCCGGGTGGTCGTCGCTGGCGTGCAGGCTCACGGACGGCACGCAGGTCAACGCGGCGATCGCGCCCAGGTCCGGCCGGGCGGCATCGGTGACCAGCCCGGGCGCGGCCCAGATGGTGACGCCGTCGGCGAGTGCCGGATCGGGGAGCCCTCCGCTGTCGCTGGCCATGCCTACCTCCCTGCGTCGCCCCGGGAACGGTACGGCCCGCCGCGCCGCGTGTCAGGCTCCCGGGCGCGAACCAGGCCACCGGACCGAAGGTTGATGACGGTGCGTCGCTGGCCGGCCACCGACTGCCCTCGTCCGGGGCAACGGCCATATCCACGGGTGGGGCTCACTCGTTGAATCTTTTTGCGCACGCAATCAGCTAGCTCAGAGGGGGACCACCCGCAATGGACCCGATCCGTCCTGTTGTCGGCGGTGCGGTGGCGTTGGTGTTGGGGCTCGGAATGTTCACGGCCGTGCACTTTGCCGGTGGCGGGGCGCCGGTGGTGCCGCCCGTGCCGACACCGACGAACTACCTGCCCGCTCCGGCCGAGGGATCGTCCGTTCCGCCGACCGCGCCGGCGATCGCCGAGCCACCGCGCGAGGAGCGGGCCAAGCCGGCCCAGGCCGCGACCCCGCGCCAGGCCGCCCCGACCCCGCGCCAGACGACCCGGCCGGACCCGGATGCGGATCAGCTCCCGACGCGGGTCCCGGCCGACGTTCCGTACGCGTCCGGCAACCGACTGCAGTCGAGGTCGATCGACGAGTCCGCGCAGGACCCCCGGACCGGGCAGGACCACTACCGGGACCAGGACAACAAGGTCGAGGACCAGATGATCCAGCGGATGTGCGACCGGGGCAACCTGCCGCCCGCGTACTGCGGCCCGTCCCAGCGGGACAGCTTCCAACACCGCTGAGCCGCCTCGGGGACCTGGCAGCCGCTCCGGGGACCTGGCACACACCCTCCGGCGGCGGCACACACCCTCTGGTCCCGGCACATGCAGTCCGGACATGGCACACGAGTTAGAACCAAGTTAGAACCTGTGTGCGGGGTCCACACGCGGTGTGTGGAGGCGACGGGGTGTGTGCGGGCGGCTGGGTCCGGCGGCGCGCACCCTGCGGGGTTCCCGCGCACGTCACGAGGTGCGCGGGAACCCTGCGAGGTGCGCGAGAGCCCGCAGGGTATGCGAGAACTCTGCAGGGCTCGCGACGACCACGGCAGCCCGGCCTACGACGGTCGGATCCGGGTGGCGCGGTGTTCAGGTGCCCGGCGTGGCTCGTTCCCGCAGCGTGTAGAACGTGATCCGGGCGCCGTCGGTGGCGCCGGAGCTGGACTCGCCCTGCTGGTACGCGCCGGCCTGGAACCGCACCGTCGCGCCTCGGAACGGCTGGGGGATTGCCGTGGTGATGGACCGGTTGCTCGCGCCGTAGCTCGCCGAGAACACCAGGTTGCCGTTGCCGAGGTCGCTGATCGTGTAGCTGAACCGGGCGCCGAGGGGTACCCCGGTGATCAGCGGGTACTTGTCCGAGGTCGACCCGCTCTGCGCCTCCTTGACGACGACCTTGATGGTGCCGGCGTCATAGTGCAGCATCACGAACGGCACGGAGCTGATGTCGTCGGCGCCGTGGATCTGGCCGATGATGATGTCCTGGTTGGTCGAGGGCGCCTGGGACACCACGAGGGTGGCATTCAAGGTGTGCGGGCTGGTGCCGGCCTTGAAATTGGTCAGGCTGTCCAGCTCGGTGCGTGGGTGCTGCGAGTTCGGGGTGGTCGCGCCATCGACCGGCGCCCAGAACTTGATGCTGCCGCCGTCGCCCCGGGTGAGCCACGGTGACTTGCTCGCCGCCGGGTTGACGTTGGCGGCGGTGCCCTTGTCGCTGGCCTCGGGAATGGTCAGCTTCCAGCCCGCGAGGTTCACGGGCCCGGTGGGCGGCGGCGTGGGTGCGGTCGAGGGTGGGGACGGTGGCGTGGACGGTCCGGCGGACGGCGGCGCGACCGGCCCGGGTGTGGCCGGCAGCGGTGCCGGTGCGGGCGGAACGTGCCCCGTCGGCCGCACAGCGGCCATCCATAGCGCGCCGCCGAGCAGCGCGAGCACCACCAGCGCGATCAGCAGCCGGCGCGGCCAGGACAGTGAGGCGATCGACCCGGGCACGGTGTGCCGGGTCCGGGAGGGCGCGGGCTTGGGCGCGGGTGTGGGCGCGGGTGTGGGCGTGGACGCGGGTGTGGGCTTGGGTTCGGGCGCGGGGTCCTCGGCGGTCTCGGGGTCCGCCGGGTGGTCGGTGTCGGGGTGCACCGGGGTCGCGAACAGGTCCTGCGCCGGCGGCACCCGAACGGGCTCGATACCGAAGGGCATCGTCAGCGGCTCGTCGAGGAACAGATCCTCGTCGGGAGCCATCAGCTCGCCGGTGGCGGGGTGCCTCGGTGTCGGTATCGAGGTGCGGGGTGCCTGTGTCTCCGTCGTGGTGCCGCGCGCGGCACGGGACCGCGCGGCTCGGGCCGCGGCGTTCAGCGCGGCCGCGGTGGGATATGCGGTGGTGGGCTGTGCGGCGGCGGCGGCGCGCGTGGCGCCGGTCTCCCCGGCGGCCGGGCGCGCGGCGCCGTTGCGTACCGCGCCGTTCTGTCCGGTAGCGCCACGTACCGCGCCGTTCTGTCCGGTAGCGCCACGTACCGCGCCGTTCTGTCCGGCGGCGGCACGTACCGCGCCGTTTTGTCCGGTGGCGGCACGCGCGGCGCCGTTGCGTACGGCGCCGTTGCGGGCGGCGCCCGCCGGTGGCGAGCCGGTCAGCGCGTTGATCTGACCGGTATCGTCGTCGGACCGACGGTGCCTGCCCCCGCTCACGACGCCACCCCGCGGTGGGACGACACTCCGCGGTGCGGGCGGCAGGCGACGGCACGGTGCGGTGCTCGGGGTGACACCAGTGGTTCCCTTCGTGTACCGGACATCCAGGGCACTGGCCCGACCTGCGGTGGGGAGTCCTGCAGGGGGACTGTCGAAACCAGCGGCCCGTCACGTCGGCGCGAGATGGATCCTCACGCCGCAGTCAACACTGTGATGCTAGGCAGGCGGATGGGGCTCGGGGTGTTACATGAGAGCCGAGGTTACGCCGAAACGCCGATCGGGGCACGTGGGGGGCTCAGAGACCTCAGATTACGCCGTTTGGAGCAGTTGATTGGCCCATTTGCGCGATATCACACTCAGAAACCGGCGTCACTGACACGGACCAACCGCCGACCGCGGCATTCGACCACCGGGAGTATGCGGCCGCCGCGCCCGACGCTCGCGGAGACCGGGCGCGGGCCGTATCGACCGAGGTCAGCGCGCCCAAACGGAAAACGTTGACGGTTCCTCAGTGCGGTGCCTATGTTGAGGAAATCGTTTTCACGGGGGAGGCAACGATGCCGAGCCGACTCAAGTTCTCCGGATCGCTGGTCGCGGTCATCGCCCTGGTTGCCGTGGTGGTGGGCGTGGTGGCCGGCCGGGCGTCGGCCGGGTCCGCCGCGACGGGCGGCGGCGGTGGGGCCGGTGGTGCGATGGCCGGCAAACGGGTCGACGTGATCGTCAAGGCCACCAACTCGCAGTTCTGGCAGACCACCTTCGCCGGCGCTCAGGGCGCCGCCCGCGACACCGGCGCGCAGGTCAGCCTGTTCGGTCCGACCGCCGAGACCGATGTGGCCGGCCAGGTCCAGCTGATGGAGAACTCGATCTCGCGCGGGGTGCAGGCGATCGTGGTCGCGCCGAACTCCAACGACGCGCTGAACAACGTGATCGACCGGGCCCGCCATGCCGGCATCAAGGTGATCACCATCGACAGCCGGGTGACCACGCGGGTGGACGGCTTCATCGGGACCGACAACAACAAGGCCGGCCAGCGTGGCGGGCAGCGGCTCTGCGAGCTGGTCAAGGCCAGGGGGCCGGCGGTCGGCAACGTGCTGCTGGAGTCCGCGATGGCCGGCGTGGAGACGCTGAGCACCAGGGACGACGGCTTCAAGGCCGGCCTCGCGGCCAACTGCCCGCAGCTGACCGTCTCCCTGACCAGGTACAACAACAACGACATCAACACCGCCGCCAGCCAGGTCAACGACGCGATCACCGCCGACAGCAAGCTGGTCGCCGTCTTCGCGGACAACAACTCCTCGGGCGATGGTGCCGCGCGGGCGATCAAGGACAACAACGCGACGGACCGGATCCCGGTGGTCGCCTACGACGCCGACCCGCAGGAGATCGCCGGGCTGAAGGACGGCAGCCTGGACACCCTGATCGTGCAGAATCCGTTCTTCTTCGGCCACCAGGGCGTCGTCGAAGCAGCCTCGGCCGCCGCCGGCACCCTACAGCCCGACGTGCTGGACCCGGGCGCGGTGCTGGCCGACCAGTCGAACATGGCCGAGCCGCCGGTGCAGCAACTGCTGAACCCGCCGACCGCCCAGGCCAGCGGATGAGCGAGGTGGTGATCGCGCTGCGCGAGATCGCCAAGCGGTACGGCGCGGTCCAGGCGCTGGACGGGGTCTCGCTGGAGCTGCGCGCCGGTGAGGTGCACTGCGTGGCTGGCGAGAACGGCGCCGGCAAGAGCACCCTGATCAAGATCCTGACCGGCGCGATCCACCGGGACGGCGGCGACTACGAGGTGGCCGGCCGACCCGTCGGCGACCTCACCCCGGCCGCGGCCCGGGACGCCGGCGTCGGGGTTGTCTACCAGGAGCTGAGCCTGCTGCCGGACCTCTCGGTCGGGGAGAACCTGCTGATGGGCCGGTTGCCGGCGCGGCGCTGGATCACCCGGCCGGCCGAGCTGCGCAGGCGGGCCGCCGCGATGCTGGAGCGGGTCGGGCTGGGCTCGCTCGACCCGGGCACCCCGGTGCGGGAGACCTCGCTCGCGGTCCGCCAGCTGGTGGAGATCGCTAAGGTGCTCGGCGAGCGGCCTCGCGTGATCATCTTCGACGAGCCGACGACCGCGCTGTCCGCCGACGAGACCGGGTCGCTGCTGGCCCAGATCCGGCGGCTGCGCGACGAGGGCCACGCGATCATGTACGTCTCGCACCACCTGGAGGAGATGTTCGAGATCGGCGACCGGATCACCGTGCTGCGGGACGGCCGGCTGGTCACCTCGGCGCCGGTCGGCGAGTTCGACCACGACCGGCTGATCACCTCGATGGTCGGCCGCAAGATCGAGTCGCTCTACCCGCACACCCGGCGGACGATCGGGGCACCCCGGCTGACGGTCCGGGGGTTGCGGCCCCGGGGCGTCGGCACCCCGATCGACCTGCAGGTCCGGGCCGGCGAGATCGTCGGCATCGCCGGGCTGCTCGGCTCGGGGCGCACCGAGCTGCTGCGTGCGCTGTTCGGGGCCGACCCGGTCGCCGGCGGCGAGATCGAGGTGGACGGCACGCGGCTGCCGGGTGGCAGTCCCCGCCGGGCGGTACAGGCCGGGCTCGGCCTGCTCACCGAGGACCGCAAGCAGCTCGGGCTGCTGTTGGAGCTGTCCATCCGGGAGAACGCCTCGATCGCGTCGATGGACGACATCTCCCGGTTCGGGCTGGTCGACCGGCGCCGCGAGCGGAGCCTCGTCGAGGGACTGTTGGGCGGGTTGCGGCTGCGCTCCGCGTCCTGGGAGCAGCCGGTGTCCGCGCTGTCCGGCGGCAACCAGCAGAAGGTGCTGCTGGCCCGCTGGCTGGCCACCAAGGCCAAGGTGATGATGTTCGACGAGCCCACCAAGGGCGTCGACATCGGCGCCAAGGCCGAGATCTACCAGGTCATCGGGGACCTGGCCGCCGAGGGATTGGGCGTGCTGGTCGTGTCCTCCTATCTGCCCGAGGTCCTCGGCATCGCCGACCGCGTGGTCGTGATGCGCGGCGGCGCGGTGGTCGGCGAGCTGGCCGCCGAGGGCGCCACCGAGGAGGACGTGCTCACCCTGGCCAGCCCGTCGGGCCGAGCCGCCCCGGGCGGGCCGGCGCAACCGGCCGCGAGGAGGACGTCATGAGCGATGCCGAGGTGGTCCCGCCGGAGCAGGCCGGTGCCGGTGGTGCCGGGACCGGCGGTGCGGGGGTGGGGGGTGCACCGGAGAGCCCGCCGGCCGAGCCCGAGGAGCGGGTGCTGCGGCTGGGCGACGTGCTCGGCCGGGACGCCGGTGGCCTGATCGTGCTGCTGGTGCTGTTCGGCGGCCTGACGCTGGCCTCCGACGAGTTCCTGACCGGCGGGAATCTGGGCAACCTGGCCCGCCAGGTGGCCATCTTCGGGATCATCGCGGCCGGCGAGCTGCTGGTGATCCTGACCGCCGGCATCGACCTGTCGGTGGGCTCGGTGCTGGCCTTGACCGGCTGTGTCACCGCGCAGCTGCTGGTGCACGGCTGGCCGGTGCCGCTGGCGATCCTGGTCGGGCTGCTGGTCGGCGCCGCGCTCGGGGTGTTCAACGGTCTGCTGGTCGCCCGGGCGAAGCTGCCGCCGTTCATCGTCACCCTCGGCATGCTCGGCATCGCCAGGGGAGTGGTGCTGGTGCTGACCGACGCCAGCACGATCCAGCCGCTGCCGCCCTCGTTCGCCGCCCTCGCCAACGGCAGCGTGCTCGGGGTGCCGAACCTGCTGTGGATCTTCCTGGTCGTGGTCGCGGTGACGGCCTTCGTGCTGCGCCGGACCGTGTTCGGCCGCTACGTGTACGCCGTCGGCTCCAACCCGGAGTCGGCCCGGCTGGCCGGGGTGCCGGTGAACGCCGTGCTCGTCTCGGTGTACGCGCTTTCCGGGCTGCTCGCGGCGGTGGGCGGCGTGCTGTTCGCGTCTCGGCTGAGCGCCGGCATCCCGACCGGCGGCACCGGCTACGAGCTCAACGCGATCGCCGCCTGCGTGATCGGCGGCGCGAGCCTGTTCGGGGCCAAGGGCGGCGCGTTCGGGGCGGCGGCCGGCGCGCTGATCGTCGGCACGCTCAACAACGGCGGCAACCTGCTCGCCGTGAACGCCTTCTACCTGGAGATCATCATCGGCGCGTTGATCCTTCTGGCGGTGTTCTTCGACCAGCTGCAGGCGCGCCGCAGGGCGGGCGCCGCCGGCGGCTGACCCGAGCCACCCGAGCCCGAGCCACCCGGAGCACCGGACTCACCCGGCTAGGCTGGAACCGTGACGACCACCCGGCCGGGTCCGCTGCGCTGGCTCTGGTACGCCATGGGCGGCGGCCTGCCGCCTCGGTACCGCGAGTGGATCCTGCGCGACGCCACCCGGGATGGCTGGCGGCTGCGCCAGTTCCTCAGGGCGTTCCTGCAGATGTTGCCGATGGTGGTGCCGATCCTGCTGCTGGTGCCCGGTCCACTGTGGATCCGGCTGGCCGCGATCCTGCTCGGCTGGCTGGTGGGGCTGCAGTACGCGTTGTACTTCGTGGACGACTCGGTGGAGCGGCGGGTGCTCAAGGCCGGCTACCCGGTGGGCGCGGCCCAGGCCGCCCGGGACGCCCTGCACGCCGACGAGCGCGCCGCGGCGGCCGCCCGGTACGCCGCGCGTTACCGCTCCGGCGACACCTGACGGTCCGCGCCGCCGGCGAGCTCCGGGTGCGCGTCGAGCTCCGGCCGGTAGCGGGCGCGGGCGATCTCCAGCAGGTGCAGGGCTGGTCCGGCCGGCCGGGACTCCGGCAGCGCCGCCGACATGACGGCCGCATTCGCCATCGGCTCGATCGGCCGGTAGGTGGCGCCCGGCATGTGCAGGTTGCTGGTGCTGCGGGGGACCAGGGACACGCCCAGCCCGGTGGCCACCAGCGCGACCAGGCTGTGGTCGTTGGACGCCTCGTAGACGATGTCCGGGGTGAACGTGGCGGCGCGGCAGGCGGCGGTGATCGCGTCGAAGGCCTCCGGGGCGGCGGCGCGGGGGAAGGCGACGAACGGCTCGGCGGCCAGCTCGGCCAGCGGCACCCGGTCGCGGCGGGCCAGCGGGTGTTGCTCGGGCAGCGCGGCGACCAGCGGCTCGGCGACGAGTGGGCACAGCGTGACGCCGGGGTAGGGGTCGGTCACCCGCAGGAACGCGATGTCCAGGGTGCCGTGGGTGAGTGCCTCCAGCTGTGGCACCGCCTCCATCTCGTAGACCAGCGGCAACACCGCCGGGTACGCGGCGCGGAAGGCCGGCAGCAGCTCCAGCAGCACGCCGGAGAAGCCGGACGCGACGCTGCCGATCCGCACCGCGCCGCTCTCCCCGTGGCCGACGTTGCGGACGATCCGGATGGCCTCCTCGGCGCGGGCCAACAGCAGCCGCGCCTCGGTGAGCAGCGCGGCGCCCGCCGGGGTGACCGTACGCCCCGGGAGCTGCGTTCCAGCAGGCGTACCCCGAGCTCGCGCTCCAGCTTGCCGATCTGCTGGCTCAGCGGCGGCTGGGCCATGCCGAGCCGGCTCGCGGCGCGGGTGAAGCTGAGCTCCTCCGCGACCGCCACGAAGTACCTGAGGTGCCGTAGCTCCACGGCCGAACCATATCGGATGCGTCTGGCGGCGCCTACCTAGCGATATTGGACATATGCCCCGGCGCACGCTTTTACTGCTCGGAAGGGTGCTGGCGAGACCGTCCGTAGCGGTCAACGCGACCGCCAGCCCACCGCGTGCCCCCAAGGCACGCCCCAGGTGGAGGTGGCCCAGATGGGAACCGGACCTGTCCTACTCGACGACGTGCCCCTTTCGAAGTTTCACCTGCGGGTGACCGCGTACACCACCGGCGGCATGTTCTGCGACGGCTACATCCTCGGCATGATCGGCATCGCGCTGGCGGTATGGGCACCGCAGCGCGGCCTCTCGGCGGCGACGGAGGGCCTGATCGGGGCGTCCGCGCTGGTCGGGATCTTCCTCGGCAGCCTGGTGTTCGGCCCGATCACCGACCGGATCGGCCGGCAGACCATGTACCTGGCCGATCTGGCGCTGTTCGTCGTCGGCTCGGTGCTGCAGTTCTTCGTCGAACAGCCCTGGCAGCTGGTGCTGCTGCGGCTGGTCATGGGCATCGCGATCGGCGCCGACTATGCCATCGGGGCCGCGCTGCTCTCGGAGTTCCTGCCGCGCCGCCACCGGGGGCCGCTGCTGGCCAGCCTGAACGCGGTGTGGACCGTGGGCTTCGTGGTCGCGTTCCTGGTCGGCTACCTGATGCGGGGCCTCGGGCCGGACTCGTGGCGCTGGATGCTGGCCTCCAGCGCCCTGCCCGCGGTCATTGTGCTGGGGCTGCGGCTGGGCACTCCGGAGTCGCCGCGCTGGCTCGCCGCGCAGGGCCGCGCCGACGAGGCCGCCGACGTGCTGCGGCGCTTCTTCGGGCCCGACGTGGTGCTCGGCGCCGAGCCGCCGACGCCGACCCGGGCCAGGCTCGCCGTGCTGTTCACCCCGCGCTGGCGGTACCGGACGGCGTTCGCCGCGCTGTTCTGGTTCTGCCAGGTGCTGCCGTTCTTCGCGCTGTTCACGTTCGCGCCGACGGTGCTGGCCTCGCTCGGGCTGCGCGACGAGTTCACCGGCGGCCTCGTGCTGAACGTGTTCCAGCTGGTCGGCGGGGTGGTCGGCGTCGTGGTGATGAACCGGCTGGCCAGGCGAGGCTTCGCGCTGTGGTCGTTCGTGGTGCTCGCGGTGTCGCTGCTGCCGCTGGCGCTGTTCGGCCACCCGTCCGCCGCGGTGGTCGTCGGCTCGTTCGCGCTCTTCGCGTTCGTCGTGTCCGCCGCCGGCAACCTGGAGACGGTGTACCCCTCCGAGCTGTTCCCGACCGAGCTGCGTGCCACCGGCGTCGGCTTCGCGGCCGCGATGAGCCGGATCGGCGCCGCGATCGGCACCTTCCTGCTGCCGCTGAGCCTGGTGCACCTCGGCAACCAGGCGACCATGGCGATCGGGGTGGCGGTGCTGCTCGCCGGTGCCGTGGTGGCCTGGGCGTGGGCGCCGGAGACCCGCGAGCTCACGCTGACCGAGGCCAGCGCCGGGGCCGCCGCCGCGACCCGGGTCGGGAGCTGACGGGCATGGCAATCGGCACCGACGCCGAGGTCGCCGTCGTCGGGGTCGGCACGATGGGCTCGATGACGTGCTGGCAGCTGGCCCGCCGGGGCGTCTCGGTGCTCGGCTTCGAGCAGTTCGCGCCCGGGCACGACCGGGCCGGCGCTGGCGGCGAGACCCGGATCTTCCGCACCGCCTACCTGGAGGGCGCCCAGTACGTGCCGCTGCTGCTGGCGGCCCAGCGGCAGTGGCGGCTGCTGGAGGCCGACTGCGGCCGCGACCTGCTCACGCTGGGCGGCGGGCTGATGATCGGCGACCCGGACGGCGAGTTCCTGCGCAGCGTGCGCGCCAGCATCCAGGCCCACGACCTGCCGCACGAGGAGCTGGATGCCGCTCAGGCCGCCGCCCGCTACCCGCAGCACCGGCTGCGCCCAGGCGAGGCGATGATCCTGGACCGGCTGGCCGGGTTCGTCCGCCCCGAGCTGGCCACCGCGCTGGCCGCCCTGCACTGCGAACAGGCGGGCGGTCGGATCGTCCGGCGTGACCCGGTGCTCGACATCGCCCCGGACGCCGACGGGGTGCGGATCCGGACGGCCGCCCGCACCTGGCGGGTCGGCCAGGTGATCGTCACCGCCGGCGCATGGACCCGGCGGCTGCTCGGCCCGGCGGCGCCCGAGCTGGACCTGCAACGGCTCGTGATGACCTGGTTCCCGGCGCGGGACCCCGGCCAGTTCACCGTGCCCCGGTTCCCGATCTTCATCCGGCAGACCGACGGCTACGACATCTCCGGCTGGCCCAGCGTGGACGGGGCCAGCGTCAAGGTGGCGGTCAACTACGGCTACGACCGGGTGTCCGACCCGGACCGGCTGGACCGGGGCGTGCCGGACCGGCTGCTCGCCCCGATCCGGGCCGCGGTCGCCGCGCTGCTGCCCGGGCTGATCCCCGACCCGGTCCGGATCGGGGCGTACCTGGACGGCTACACGGCCGACCACCACGCCGTGGTCGGGCGCGCGCCCGCGCTGCCGAACACGCTACTGGCCTGTGGGTTCTCGGGCCACGGCTTCAAGCTCGCGCCGGCCATCGGACTGGCGCTGGCCGAGCTGGCCACCGACGGCCGCACCGAGCTGCCGATCGGGCACCTCGACCCGGCCCGGTCGCAGCCCGCCGCCCCGCCCCGCCGGATGGTGGCCGACGAGCTCGCCGTTCCAGCAACATCCCACTGACAGCAAATCGGGAGGACATAGATGGACGCGCAGGTCGCCGTGATCGGCGTCGGCAGCATCGGCTCGATGGCGCTCTGGCGGCTCGCCGCCCAGGGCGTCGACGCGATCGGGTTCGAGCAGTTCGCGCCTGGTCACGACCAGGCGGCCGCCGGCGGCGAGTCCCGGATCTTCCGCTCCGCCTACCTGGAGGGCCCGCAGTATGTGCCGTTGCTGCTGCGTGCCCGCGAGCTGTGGCGCGAGCTGGAACGGGAGTCCGGGCAGCAGCTGCTGACCCTCAACGGCGGGCTGATGATCGGGTCCGCCGACTCGGACTCGATGCGCAATGTGCTGGTCTCGGCCGAGCGGTTCGACCTGCCGCACGAGGTGCTGGACGCCGACGAGATGGGCCGGCGCTACCCGCAGCACCGGATGCTGCCCGGCGAGATCGGCTTCCTGGACGAGTGGGCGGGGGTGCTGCGCCCGGAGTTCGCGGTGCTGGCGGCGGCCCGGTGTGCCCAGGCCAGGGGCGCGCGCCTGGTCACCGGCAACCGGGTCAGCGCGGTCGAGCCGTTCGACGGCGGGGTCCGGGTGCGGGCCGGCGACCGGACCTACACGGTCGAGCAAGCGGTGCTGACCGCCGGCCCGTGGACCGCCCGGTTCGCCCCGGAGCTGGCCGGCCACGTGACCCCGCGCAAGCTGGTGATGACCTGGTACCCCGCGCTGGACGTGCCCGCGTACCAGCCGGACCGGTTCCCGATCTTCATCCGGGAGTCCGGCGCGGTGCACATCTTCGGCATCCCGACCCTGGACGGCGGCTCGGTCAAGGTCGCCCCGCACGCCCCCTACGGCGATCTGGCCGACGGCGACGACCTCGACCGGAACGTGGCCGCCGGTGACCTGGACGCGATCAACCGGACGGTGGCCGAGCTGATGCCCGGGCTGGTCCCGACGCCGGTTCGGGTGGCCAGCTACATGGACGCCTACACCACCGACAACCACGCGCTGGTCGGCCAGCTGCCCGGCACCGACAACGTGTGGCTGCTCGGCGCCTTCTCCGGGCACGGCTTCAAGATGGCGACGGCGTTCGGCCAGGTCGCGGCCGAGCTGGTCACGGAAGGCAAGGCGAGCCTGCCGATCGACCACCTCGACCCGACCAGATTCCTCTAACCGCCGCCCGACCGCCGTTGCCCGGACCACTTCGCATACCTCGCATTACTCCGGCGCCGTGGGTCAGGCTGTGGCGGGCAGCAGGTGGTCGCCGACCTTGTCCTGGCTCAGGCACAGCGAGCAGACCACCGCGTCGTGGGTCTCGCACCTGGCCACGTCCGGCCGCTCGATGTCTTGGCGGCACACGTGGCAGTGCAGCACCGCGCCCGACGGGTTGCCGAACTCGTCGTACATGGGCAGCTCGAGGCCGTCGTCGGTGCGGCGCAGGTAGTACTTGCCCTTGGTGGCGATCGCCAGGATCGGCGGCAGTACCAGGGCCAGCACGATGGCCACCAGGGGCGAGAACGGCTGCAGCCCGGCGCCCAGCCCGCCGAAGAACGCGATGATGGACACCCCGGCGGAGATGATCATCGAGCCGAACCCGACCGGGTTGACCGCGTAGAGCATGCCCCGGCGGAACTCGGGCTCGAGCGGGGAGATCTTCAGGAGGTACTTGTTGATCACGATGTCCGAGGCCACCACGACCACCCAGGACATCCCGCAGTTGGCGTAGAAGCCCAGGATCGTGTTGAGGAAGTCGAACATGTTCGCTTCCATCAGCACCAGCGCGACCAGCAGGTTGAAACCGAGGAACACCAGCCGGCCGGGGTAGTGCTTGGTGACCCGGGTGAAGGAGTTGGTCCAGGCCAGCGAGCCGGAGTACGCGTTCGTCACGTTGATCTTGACCTGGCTGATCACCACGAGCACCACGGCCAGGCCCATCGCCGCCCACGGGGGCATGATGTCGCGGTAGATCTCCAGGAACTGGTGCACCGGCTGGTTGGCCACCGCTGAGACGTTCGGGCCGCCGGCCACGTTGGCGATGATGTAGACGGCCAGGAACAACCCGACGACCTGCTTGATCGCGCCGAAGATCACCCAGCCCGGCCCGGCCAGCACCACGGCGGTCCACCAGCGCCGCGAGTTCTCCGGCGTCTTCGGCGGCATGAACCGCAGGTAGTCGATCTGCTCGGCGATCTGCGCGATCAGCGACAGACACACCCCGGCGGCCAGGAAGATCGATCCGAGGTTGGTCGCCCCCGCGCCCTTCTCACCCTGGTAGGCGAAGAACGTGGCCACCGAGTCGGGGTGGCCGATCAGCAGGTAGGCGAATGGCGCGACCATCAGCACCAGCCACAGCGGCGTGGTCCACAGCTGCAGCTTGGACAGCAGCGACATCCCGTAGACGACCAGCGGGAAGATGATCAGCGTGGAGGCCGCGTAGCCAGCCCACAGTGGCACGTGCAGCCCCAGGTTCAGACCCTGCGCCATGATCGAGCCCTCGAGGGCGAAGAAGATGAACGTGAAGGTGGCGAAGATGACGTTGGTGACCACCGAGCCGTAGTAGCCGAAGCCGCTGCCCCGGGTGATCAGGTCCAGGTCGAGGTTGTACCGGGCGGCGTAGTAGGCCAGCGGGAACCCGGAGGCGAAGATGACCACCGCGAACACCAGGATTCCCCAGAGCGCGTTGACCGTGCCGTAGGAGATGCCGATGTTCGCCCCGATGGCGAAGTCGGCCAGGTAGGCGATGCCGCCCAGCGCGGAGATCGCCACCACGCCGGTACCCCACCTGCGGTAGGAGCGCGGGGCGAACCGCAGCGTGTAGTCCTCCAGGGTCTCCTTCGCCGCGGCGCCCAGGCCCGTCGGCGCGGCCCTGCTCACCGGTGTTTCCTCTTGCGACACGACTTTATCGATACTCATCGCTCACACCCTTCGAGGTACTGACGCCCGATCGCCACAGCGAACACCGGGTCGCTAAACGGCCGCCAAGCGATCGCTAAGTCCGGCCGCGCGGTACCGGCCGGTGGGGCTCAGAGCAACCGGGCCAGGGCGAGCGCCACCCGGTGTTGCTCGGCCGCGATCGCGGCCACCGCGGGTGCCAGGTCCGAGGGCGGGCCGCTGTGCGACTCGGCCCGTTGGCACAGCTCGGCCATCGCGTGAGCGCCAAAGGTGGCGCCGAGGCTCTTCAGCGTGTGTACCGCTCGGTGCGCCCGCCCGGCGTCACCGCCGGCCACCGCGGTCCGCAGGGCGTCCAGCAGCGCCGGGGTCTCGTTCAGAAACTCCTCGACGATGCCGGACAGGGCCCCCGGATCGTCGCCGACCAGCTCGCGCAGGTCGGCGATCGCGGTCGGGTCGAGCACCGTCGGCGCCTGGTCGGGCGCCTGGTCGGGCGCCGGAGCGGAGCCCGGCCACCGGCCCAGTGCCCGCGCCAGCTCCGCCGTGTCCAGCGGCTTGCTGAGGTAGTCGTCCATCCCGGCCGCGAGGCAGGCCTCCCGGTCGCCGGGCAGCGCGTTGGCGGTCAGGGCGATGATCCGGGGCCCCCGGCCGCCGAGGCGCGCGCGGATCTGGCGGGTCGCGGCGAGCCCGTCCAGCTCGGGCATCTGCAGGTCCATCAGCACCACGTCGTAGTCCCGGCGCCGCACCGCCGCCACCGCCGCCACCCCGTCGTTGACCAGGTCGGCGCGATACCCCAGCTTCGCCAGCTGCAGCAGCACCAGCCGCTGGTTCACCGGGTGGTCCTCGGCGACCAGGAGCTGCGGCGGTGGTGCCGGGTCGGTGGCCGGCGTGCCGGCCCGGGCACCCGCGCCGCCGAGCGCGCGGAACACCGGTGCCGGGCCGGCCGGCCTGGTCCCGCTCGGCCCGGGCGTGCCCGGCACCGGGTCGTGGCTGGCCAACTCGACTGCCCCGGCCCGGACGGTGAACGTGACGGTCGAGCCGGCGCCCAGTGTGCTGGCCGCGGTGATCGTCCCGTCCATCAGCTCGCAGAGCCGCCGGCAGATGGCCAGGCCGAGCCCGGTACCGCCGTAGCGCCGGGCCGTCGAGGCGTCGACCTGGGTGAACGAGTCGAAGATCGACTCGATGCGATCCGGCGGGATGCCGATCCCGGTGTCGCGGACGGCGAAGCGCCACTCGTAGCCGCCGTCGGGGTCTGGCCGCGCGCCGACCGTGACCAGCACCTCGCCGCGTTCGGTGAACTTGACCGCGTTGGAGAGCAGGTTGAGCAGCACCTGCCGCACTCTGGTCACGTCGCCGACGAGAGCCTCGGGCACGCCCGGCTCGATCACCTGGCGTAGCTCGATGCCCTTGCCGGCCGCGTCGGCGGCGACCAGCTCGAGCGCGCCCGCCACGCACTCGGCGACCTGGAACGGCGCCAATTCCAGGTCCAGACGGCCGGCCTCGATCTTGGAGAAGTCGAGGATGTCGTTGATGAGCCGCAGCAATGAGTTCGCGCTGTCCCGCACGATCCCGGCGAACTGGCGCTGCTCGGTGTCCAGCTCGGTGTCCAGGAGCAGCCCCGACATGCCGATGACGGCGTTCATCGGGGTGCGGATCTCGTGGCTCATGGTGGCCAGGAAGGCGCTCTTGGCGGTGTTCGCGCTCTCCGCCGCGGCCGCCACCTGCCGCAGCGCCGCGGCGGCCCTGACCCGGTCGACGACCCGCCCGAGCTGGGTGCCGACGTCGGCCAGCAGCGCCAGCAGCCGGTCGTCGCGCTGGGCGGGGCGGGAGGAGAAGAACTCCAGCACCGCGACCACCTGGTCGCCCGCGAGCACCGGGAAGGCCAGGCCCGCGCCGAGGTCTGGGGCGGCGCCGGCGCGGAGGAAGTCCGGGTCGCGCAGCACGTCGGGGATCCAGATCGGCTCACCGGTGGCCAGCACCCGTCCCGGCAGCCCGACCCCGCCGCTGATCGCCGTCCGCTCGGTGGCGGCCCGGAACGCCGGGGAGCCGCCGTGCCAGATCGACGACGGGACCAGCTCGTCGCCCTCCCGCCAGTAGGCGTGGCTGACGTTCCAGCCGGTGTGCCCGCAGACCAGGCCGAGCACCTCGCGGGTGGCCGCCGGCAGGTCGGTGGCCTGGTGGGCGGTGGCGGCCACCCGGTGCAGCAGCTCCAGCTCGCCGGTCCGGGCGCGTACCCGCTCGGCCATCTTGTTGAAGCGCCGGGCCAGGGCGCTGATCTCGCTCACGCCGGCCACCGGGGCCCGTACGTCGTGGTCGCCCTCCGCGATTCGCGCGGTGGCGTCGTCCAGGTCCAGCACCGGTCGGATGACCGCCCGCCGGGTCGCGGCGGCGAACACCGCCATGCCGCCGAGCAGCAGCAGGGCCACCGCGATCGCGCCGATGGACCAGTCGCGGGCCCGGTCCGAGGCCAGCGCGGTCTCCCGGCCGGTTCGGTCGTCGACGAGGGTGAACACCTGCCCGATGGGCTCCATGATCTGGGCCTTGGCGTGCAGGTAGTCCCCTCCGTAGACCAGCGCGCTGGCCCGGTCATGGGCCGGGCCGGGCGCTGTGCCTTGTGCTGTGCCGTGTGTCGTGGCCCCCGCCTGGACCACGGCGAAGGCCTGCTCCTCGATCCGGGCCAGCGCGTCCGAGCGTGACTTGGCGGATGCGAGCAGCCGCAGCTCCTCGGCGCTGAAGCCGGCCCGCGCCGCCAACGTCGCGAAGCTCACCGGCGGCCCGAACGGCGTCGGCCGCACGCCGGTGTCCGTGACGTAGTCCCAGTAGATCTGGTCGTAGCCCTCCGGGCGCGGCGCTGTGCCGTCCCGGATGGCGAGGATCTCGCGGAACCAGGTCAGGTACCGGGGCTGCCCGGTCGCCACGTAGCTGCGGGCCATCCGGGTCAGGTCGTCGGAGGTCTGGCGCAGCTCGTAGGCCAGGCGCAGCGACTCGGTGCGCCGGGCCTCCGCCGTGGTGGCGTCCTTCATGCTCCGTTCCGCCATCAGGCTCAGCAGCAGCAGGACGCCGAGCAGCAGCACTCCGACCCCGACCCCACACTGGACCAGCCGGCGCAGCGAGGCCCGGCCGCCGGTGCCGGTGCGCCAACCGGTCACGAGCAGGGCCCCCGCGCGCCCGCCGGTCGCCGGTCCGAGGGTGCCGCCGCGCGGACCTGGTCGACCTCGGCGCGCAGTGCGGCGATCTCCGCGCGCAGGGCGGCCTCGCGGGTGGTCACCTCGCGCGACATCTGCCGCAGCCGGCGCGCGAGCCGGCCCACCACGTCGTCCCGCCCCGCCTCGTCGCCGAGTCCCTCCGGCCCGCCGGCGACGACCTCGTCCACCCGGCGCAGGTAGTCGCGCTCGACGTCGCGCAGCCGTTTCGCGGCGAGCGAGGAGCGCAGCCGTGCGCGCAGCACCGCCGCACTGAACGGCTTCGGCAGGTAGTCCGTGGCGCCCAGGTCGATACAGCGCACCATGCTCTCCAGCTCGTGCACCGCCGAGACCATGATCACCGGCAGGTGGCTCAGCCGGTCGTCCGCCTTGATCGCGGCGAGGGTGGAGTAGCCGTCCAGGACCGGCATCAACAGGTCGAGCAGCACCACGTCGTAGTCGTCGTCGCGCAGCATCTCCAGGGCGCGCCGGCCGTGCTCGGCCACCCGCACCTGATGGCCCAGCTCGGTCAGCGCGGTGGCCAGCAGGCGGCGGTTGATGCCGCTGTCATCGACGACGAGCACCCGCCCGGGCTCGTCACCCGGCTCGGCGGAGGTCGACGCCGCCACCGTCTCCCGGACCATCGGCGTGGGCGGCTCCCAGGCCAGGTCGGGGTCGTGGCACAGCACCGCCCGCTGCAACTCCCGCAGCGGCGCGCCGGGCTCCAGCCCGAGCTCCTCGCTCAGCACCCGCCGCCCCTCGCCGTACACGGCCAGCGCGTCGGCCTGCCGGCCGGAGCGGTAGAGCGCCAGCATCAGCTGGGCCCTCGGCCGCTCCCGCATCGGGTGCTCGGCCAGCCGTTGCTCCAGCTCCGGCACGACGGCAGCATGCCGACCGAGCGCCAGCTCGGCGTCGACCCGGTCCTCGGCGCAGGCCAGCCGCAGCTCCTCCAGCCGGGCGGCCTCGGCCTGGGCGAACGGCGCGTCCACCACGTCGGCCAATGCCGCGCCCCGCCACAGTGCCTCGGCCCTGGCCAGCAGGTCGGCGGCCAGCTCATGGTCCTCGTCGTCCAGGGCGAGGCGGCCCTGCCCGGCGAGCCGGACGAACTCGTGGGCGTCGATCGCGCCGGGCTCGGCGTGTAGCACGTACCCGGGGGTGGCGGTCACTAACAGCCTCGGCGGCGCGCCGCGCGGCCGGTCCGGCTCCAGCGCCCGGCGCAGGTTGGAGACGAAGACCTGCACGGTGGCCGCCGCGCGGGCCGGCGGAACCCCCGGCCACAGGTCGTCGATCAGCTGGTCCAGCGAGACCACCCGGCCGGCCCGGACCAGTAGGGCGCTGAGCACGGCCCGCTGCTTGGGTCCGCCCACCTCGACGCGACCGCCGTCGCGCCACACCTCGACCTGGCCGAGAAGCCGGAACTCGATCACGACTCGGCCCTCCCCATCATCGCCACGGTTCACCCAGGTGTGCGAGACGCGCAGGGTTGACAACGCCGACACTTACCAGATCGTCGCCGCCGCGTGTGCAGAGGAAGTAAGCAACATGTCACGTTCTCGTCAGCACACCCGGGCCGGAGCGGGTCCCGGTAGCGCCGAGGTGCCGTCGCGGCCAGGTTGACCAAACTCGTCCGGTCAGTGCACCTACGGGAGGCGGGCCAGCTCGTGGCGCCATGCGGTGCCGAGGTTGAAGCCCCCGCCGAGGTCGGGTAGCTCGGCGAGGTCCCGCGCCGGCAGGTCGACCAGGGTGCCGCCGGACGCGGTGACGGTGAGCGAGAGTCGGGCCAGGGTGTCGACGCTGACCGCCCGCAGCACCGCCTCGGGCACGCTGGCCCCGGTGCTGGTCAGGCCGTGGGCCCGGAGCAGCACCACGGGGCGGTCGGCCAGCGCGTGCACCATCTCGGCGGCCAGCTCGCGGGTGCGGATCAACACGCCGCGCGGGTAGACCGGTACGCCACCGGCGGCGAGCCGGGTGCCGGGGATGTCGAACGCCCCCACGATCGGCCGGATCGCCAGGCCGGCGAGGTCGGCGGCCACCACCGCCGCCGGGTGGGCGTGCACGACCACGTCGACGTCCGGGCGGCAGCGCAGCACCTCCGTGTGCAGCGGCAGCTCGTTGGGCGGGGTGTAGCCGCCGTCCAGCTCACCGGGTGCGCCGGCCGCGCCGTCCAGGTCGACCAGCCGGATGTCCGCTGGCACGGTCGCTGCCAGGCCGCGCTCGTGGGGCCCCCGGCAGCGCACCAGCAGCCGGTCGGCGTCGACGCGCAGGCTGATGTGGCCGAGGATGCCGGGCGCCAGCTCGCGCGCGGCGAGCACCCGGCAGGCGGCGGCCACCTCGGCGCGGCGTTCGTCGAGGTCGGTCATGCCTTCACTCCGATGCCGCCGTCGGGATGGGTGACGCCGCCGGTGATGCCCCGGGACCGGTCGGAGGCGAGGAACACGTAGCTCCAGGCGTGGTCGGTGCCGGACAGGGCGACGCCAAGGGGCACCCGGTCGGCCAGCTCGCGGGCCCGGTCGGGGGTGTCGTCGAGGCGGCGGTCGGCGAGGCCGAGGCTGTCCAGCCCGCGCAGGTCGGTGTGCAGCGTGCCGCCGGGGGCGACGCCGTTGACCCGGATGTCCGGGGCCAGCTCGTGGGCCAGCGCGGTGACCAGGCCGCGGACGGCGAACTTGGCCGACACGTACAGCACGCCGCCCCGCCCCGGGTAGTACGCCGAGGTGGACTCGGTGAGCACCACCGAACCCCGGGACGCGCGCAGCGCCGGCAGGGCGGCCTTGACCGAGTGCAGGTAGCTCTTCACGTTCACCGCGAACATCTCCTCGAAGGCGCGGTCGATCAGCTCGGCGGGCAGCTCGCCGAGCCCTCGGTAGAAGTCGAAGATACCGACGCAGCTGACCAGCACGTCCAGCCCGCCGAACGCGTCGAGCGCGGCCGCCACGGCCTGCTCGTTGGCCTCGCGGGTGGTGGCGTCCCCGGCCACCACCGGCACCCCGGGCAGCTCGGCGCGCAGCGCGGCGCACTTGTCGGCGTTGCGCTCCAGCACCGCGACCCGGGCGCCCTCGGCGCGGAAGGCGTCCAGCACGGCCCGGCCGATCCCGGAGCCGGCGCCGACGACCAGGGCCCGCTTGCCGGCCAGCCAGTCACTCACCGGGCGCCCCTTCGACCGGCAGCGGGGCGTGCGGGTGGCCGATCATCGCGGAGAACACCTCGTCGGTCTGCCAGGTGAGTGCCTCCAGCTGTACCGGGCACAGCGCCACCCACTGACCGGAGCGCGGCGCCGAGATGAGCAGCCGCGCGCCGTTGCGGGTGCGGACCTTGCGGATCTGGATCTCGGCGAACTCGTTGCCCAGCTCGATGGCCGGCCCCTCGTAGTCACCGGGCTTGGCCGGCCCCTCGACGTCGTCCGGCCTGGCCGGCGGTTCGGCGGTCACAGGAAGATCGCCAGGTTCTGCATGCGCAGCACGGACTCGTCCACGGCGATGGTGCGCCGGGCCAGCATCCAGTGTCCGGCCGACTCGGCGGTGCCGCGCGGGTCCCGGCGCAGCAGATCCTCCCGGCCGGCCGAGACCAACGCCGACTCCCGCACGTCACCCCGGCTGCGGAACAGCAGCACGGCCGACTCCACGACCAGCTCGTCCGCGTTCGAGGTGGCGAAGCAGCGCACGTTGGTCACGTAGTGGCGCAGCCGCGACGGCGGGTCCTCGGTCCAGGCGTGCTCGGTGGCGAACCGGGCCACCCGCAGGCCCAGCGAGTACTTGTCCTCGTCGAAGTGCGCCATCCCTGGGGCGGTGTCGAAGCCGGCGGATCGCGCGGTGGTCACCCGGACCGGCATCAGGTAGCGGATGTCGTCGGTGAGTAGCGCCAGCCAGGTCTCGTAGTCCTGGGTGTCGAGCAGGTAGGCCTCGTCGACGAGGAACTCGTGCGCCTGCTGGTGGCGCTCCTCGGAGAACGCCAGCGCGGTGCCGGGGCGCCGGCGGCTGCCGGTCAGCTGCCCGGTCACGGCGCGCCCAGCTCGGTGCGGGCGGCCTCGGCGACCGGTTGTGCCAGGCAGTCGGCCCACAGCGCGAGCATCGCGCGCTGGTTGTACTCGCCGTAGCCGACGTACGCGGTACCGGGGCCGACCCAGTGCGCCAGCGGCGGAGTGACCGGTTTGTCGTCGTGCAGCAGGCCCATCCGGTTGTTCAGCAGCAGCCGCCGCGCCATCGAGCCGGCCGCTGTCGAGGTGATCGACACCCAGTTCTCCACATCGTCCTGCTCGAACATGCCGGTGCTGCCGAAGCACATCAGGTACGCCTTGTAGGACAGCTTCTTGAACTCCGCCGGGGCGGCGGCGTCCACCGCGAACCAGGACAGCACCTCGGTCTCGTCCGCGCTGATGGGCTGCCACTGCCGGATCGAGATGAACGGCAGCACGGTGTCCGAGTCGGAGCCGTTGGCCACCTTGGGCCAGTTGTGCACGAAGCTCAGGTTGGGGAACAGCGAGGCGGCGGAGATCATGAAGCCGTTCTCGCCGATCACCCGCTGCTGCGCCGACGACCAGCTGCCGCGCATCCGCTCGATCATCTCGTCCGGGTAGCCGACGTAGCGCAGCCGCTCCTCGAACGTGCCCGGTGGCAGCTTGTAGGTGGTGCCGCCGCCGCGCTGCGCCCAGTACAGCGCGCCCTCCTTGCGCTTGGCCGCCTTGGGCTCGCGGAACAGCCCGATCTCCACGACGCTGGTATGGGTCTGCGGCGTGTGGTAGCTGTCGCCGGCGAAGTTCTCCGCGCCGATCTTCCAGTTCGCCTTGACCCGCCAGCGCTGCGGGCCGACCAGCTCGATCCCGGCCGAGCTCTGGTTGGTGTAGAAGTCCAGGTAGAAGGCGAAGTCGCCGAGGTAGTCGCGCAGCGGCGGGGCGTTCGGGTCGAGGTTGATGAAGATCATCCCGCGGTAGCTGTCCAGGGCCGGCGCTGGCAGCAGGGTCTGCTCATGGCGGCGGAACCCGTCCTCGCCGCCGTAGGCCTCGCGGTGGAACGGCAGCCCGGTCAGCCGGCCGTCGTTGCGGTAGGTCCAGCCGTGGTAGGGGCAGCGGAAGTGCGAGGCGTTGCCCAGTTCCGCGCGGCACACCTGCATGCCCCGGTGCAGGCACATGTTGAACATCGCCCGGACCGTGCCGCCCTCGTCGCGGGCCACGATGAACGAGTCGTCCAGCACCCGGCGCACCACGTAGTCACCGGGGTGGGGCACCTCCGACTCGTGCGCCACGAACATCCAGGACCGGCCGAACACCCGGTCCCGCTCCAGCCGGAACAGCTCGTCGTCGTTGTACACATGCGCCGGGATCATCCCGCGCCGCACGTCGGCCAACAGCCGGTCGAGGTCGGTCATCTGCGCTCCTCTTCTCGTCCGCCACCCGCTGAGCCATTGCTGTTGGTCATTCAGGTCCCGGGCTGGCCGGCAGCAGGGGACCGCGCAACAGCGCGGGCAGCTCGGCCGGTGCGGCCCTGGGGCCGGCGCCGCCGGTCGGCGCGGCGCCGAGGTAGTGGCGGCTGACCTCCTCGTCGGCCAGCAGGGTCGCCGCGGTGTCGTCCTTGACCACCTCGCCGGTGCGCAACACCACGCCCCGCCCGGCGCAGCGCAGCGCGGCCGCCGCGTTCTGCTCGGCCAGCAGCACGGTCACGCCGCCCTCGGCCAGCTGGCGCACCGCGGCCAGGATGGCGACGACCAGTTGGGGGGCCAGGCCGAGCGACGGCTCGTCGAGCAGCAGCACCTCGGGCCGGCGGACCAGCGCCCTGGCGATGGCCACCATCTGCTGCTGACCCCCGGACAGCAGCCCGGCGCGGCGGCCCAGCGCGTCGCCCAGCGCGGGGAACAGCGCGACCGCCTCGTCGATCCGCGCCTCGACCAGCGCACGAGCCGCGCCAGGTCGTACCCCGGTGCCGTGCAGCCCCATCCGCAGGTTCTCCGCGACGGTGAGCTCGGCGAACAGCTGTCGGCCCTCGGGTACCAGGCAGAGCCCGGCGCGGGCGAGGCGGTGCGCCGGGGTCGCCGTGATGTCCCGCCCGTCCAGCAGCACCCGCCCGGCGGCCGGCCGGTGCAGGCCCGCGACGGTGCGCAGCAGGCTGGTCTTGCCGGCGCCGTTCGCGCCGAGCAGCGCGGTGGCCCCGCCCGGCTCGGCGCGCAGCGAGACGCCGCGCACCGCGCGGGTGGCGCCGTAACGCACCTCGAGCCCCTCGACGAGCAGGGTCACCGAGCCTCCTCGACCAGCGTCACCGTGCCTCCTCGGCCGGCGCCTCGGAGCCCAAGTAGGCGGCCAGCACGACGGGGTCGGCGCGCACCTGGGCCGGCGGGCCGTCCGCCAGCACCGCGCCGGCGTCCAGCACCAGCACCTGGTCGCTGATCGACATCACCAGCTCCACGTCGTGCTCGATCAGCACGATCGCCGTCCCGGCGGCGGCCACCCCGCGCAGCACGCCGGCCAGCTCGCGGGTCTCGGTGCCGTCCAGCCCAGCGGCCGGCTCGTCGAGCAGCAGCAGCGTCGGCGCCCCGGCCAGCGCCCGGCCGACCTCCAGGAGCCGGGCCACCCCGGTGGGCAGGTCGGCGCCGGCCGTGTCGGCGTACCGCCGCAGATCCAAGAAGTCCAGCACCGCGTCGGCGCGCTCGGCCAGCGCACGCTGTTCCCGGCGGGCGCGGGGCAGCCGCAGCCCGTCGGCGAGGAACCCCGCCCTGGTCAGGTGGTGCGCGCCGAGCATCACGTTCTGCCGCGCGGTCAGCCTGGGCACCAGCCGGGCGGACTGGAAGGTGCGCATCAGCCCGATCCCGGGCAGCCGGTGCGGGGCCAGCCGCAGCACGTCGTGGCCGAGGAAGTCGACCGTGCCGGCGTCCGGCCGGGTGAAGCCGGTGATCAGGTCGAGCAGGGTGGTCTTGCCGGCGCCGTTCGGGCCGATCACCGCGCGAATGCTGGCCGGCGCGACCGTGAAGCCGACCCGGTCCACGGCGGTCACCCCACCGAACCGGCGGGTCAGCCCGGCCGCGGTGAGCACCGGGCGGTCGGCGGCCGCGGTCACCAGGTCTCCGCTCGATCGCCGGTCGCTCGATCGCCGGTCGTCCGATCGCCGGCCGCTCGGTTGCCGACCCTGGCGATCAGGCTCCGCAGGCCGCCCCACAGCCCACCCGGCAGGTAGGTCAGCACCAGCACCAGGACGAGCCCGGCGACCAGCGGCTGCCACAGCGCGAAGGACTGGCCGATGAGCGGCAGCCCCTGCAACAGCGCCACCCCGAGCAGCGGGCCGACGACGGTGCGCACGCCGCCAAGCGCCAGCATGATCACGATGCTCAGCGCGACCGTCACGCTGACCAGGTCGGGCGAGATGAACCGCAGGTAGTAGGCGTACAGGCTGCCGGCGACCGAGGCGGCCACGGCGGCCACCACGAACGCGCCGGTGCGATAGCGGGCCGGGTCGATGCCGAGCATCGCGGCCGCCTGCGGATCGTGCTCCACGGCGGCCAGCGCCCGCCCGGTCTGGCCGCGCCGCAGGTTGGCGGTGAACCAGGCCGCCAGCGCGCAGAGCACCAGCAGCACGTAGTAGTTGGCCCGGTCGGAGAACACGGTCAGCCCGAACAGGCTCAGGCTCGGCACCCCGACCAGCCCGGACGGCCCGCCGGTGACCGAGGTCAGCCCGGTAGCGCCGGCCTGGGTGACCACGGCGAGCCCGAGCGTGGCCAGCGCCAGGTAGTAGCCGCGCAGCCGCAGGAACGCCCGGCCGAGCACCGCCGCGACGGCCGCCGCGACCAGGGCGGGCACGACCACGGCGAGCCAGCTCGGCCACCCGGCGCGCACGGTGAGCAGGCCGGCGCCGTAGCCGCCGATGGCCAGGAACAGCGTCTGGCCGAGCGAGATCTGGCCGGCCTGCCCGGTCAGCACGTCCAACCCGAGCACCACGAGCAGGAAGATCTCGACGATCACCAGCAGCTCGGTCCAGCCCGGGGTCAGCCAGGGCAGCGCGAGCAGCACGGCGGCGGTGACCAGCAGGGTGAGCGGCCGGCGCCGCGCGCCGGTGGGTGCGGCACTCATCGGCGGACCTCCTCGGCGCGCCCCAGCAGCCCGGCCGGCCGGACCAGCAGCAGGCCGATGAGCAGCCCGATCGCCGCCACCTGGGCCAGCGACGACCCGGTGTAGCGGCTGAACACGCCCTCCACGACGCCCAGCAGGAGGCCGCCGAGCACCGCCCCGCCGATACTGCCCAGCCCGCCGAGCACCGCGGCCACGAAGCCGGACACGGCGTAGGACGTGGTGGTGTCGAACTGCAGGAAGGTGATCGGCACGACGGCGGCCCCGGCGAGCGCGGCCATCGCGCCGGACAGCCCGAACGCGATCAGCCGGATCCGGTCGGTGTCCACCCCGACCAGCCGCGCGGCGTCCGGGCGGGACGCGGTGGCGCGCATGGTCAGCCCGAGCTCGGTGTACCGCAGCAGCCCGGCCAGCGCCAGCACCGCGACCAGCAGCAGCGCCACGATCCAGACCTGCTGGGGCTGCACGGTGACCCCGCCCAGCGCGCCGGCGGTGACCGTCCAGGGCCGGCCGGCGGTGAACGGCCGCCCGGTGTAGGGCAGGTTGCCCCAGACCACCAGCAGCAGCCCGCTGATCGCCTGCAACAGCCCCACGGTGACCAGCAGCATCCGCTGGTTGCCGATCCGCCGCGCGGCCGGCCGCAGCACCGCCCGGTCCACGCCGGCGAGCAGGGCGGCGAACCCGACCAGCACCACGACCAGCGCGACCAGTGGCGGTACGCCCGCCGCCTGCAACGAAACGGTGACTAGCGCGGCGAGCACTACGAAGCCGCCCTGGGCCAGGTTGATCACCCTCGTGATCGAGTACACCAGCGACATGCCGACGGCGACCAGCGCATACACGCAGCCGTCGATCAGCCCGCCGAACAGCACCTGGAGCACGGCTACCGCCCCTGCTCGGGGACGAAGCCGCCACCGGCGACCCGGACCATGGCCACGTCGTCGATGCCGAGGCCGCGGTGGTCGTCGGCGCGGAACCGGTACGTGCCGACCACGCCGACGAAGCCGGTGGTCCGTTCGAGGGTCTCGGTCAGCGTGCTGCGGTCACCGGGGTGACGCCCCAGCGCGTCGGCGAGCAGCAGCACCGCGTCGTAGGCCACCCCGGGCCCGAAGTCCGGCCGGGCGCCGAAGCGGGCCTCGAAGTCGCGGTGGAACGTGGCCTCCAGCTCGGCCGCCGGCGGTGGCCGGTCGGTGCCGTCGGACCAGAAGTTGCGGGTGGCCGGGATGAGCAGCGTGGCGGGCGTGTAGTCGGCGATCCGGCGTAGGAAGGCGTAGGTCAGGTTGCCGTTGGTGGTGGCCACGGGCAGGTCGACACCGAGCTGGGCGATCGCCTTGAGCGCCACGGCGGCGGCCGCCCCGGTGCTCCACACGACCAGCGCCTGGGGCGCGGCCGACGTGACGGCCTGCAGCTGCGAGGTCACCGACACCGCGCCCGGCTCGAACGTCGCGGCGGCCACCAGCTGGGTGCCGGGCAGCGTGGCCACCGCCGTGCGCAGCGAAGCCGCACCCTCCTGACCACTGGCATCGGTGCTGCTCAGCAGACCGATCCGGGTGATGCCCCGGGCCCGCCAGCTGTCCAGGGTGCGCCGGATCAGGTCGGTGGTGGAGACGCTCGCGGAGAACACCTGGCCGCCCGGCGCCGGCTTGATCCCGGGGGAGAGGCAGTACTGCACGGTCCGGCTGCTCTGCGCCAG
>Ga0137415_10000428_pt1 | contig 39817 bp, 33 predicted proteins | sample CZODoug3_1_1_16f_FD_183082 | JGI IMG/M metagenome (GOLD analysis project Ga0137415, IMG submission 183082) | Vadose zone soil fungal communities from Angelo Coast Range Reserve, California, USA - CZODoug3_1_1_16fungal (Hybrid Assembly) | ecosystem: Environmental > Terrestrial > Soil > Vadose...
CGGGTGGCGATCGCCTGGACGCTGACCAACCCGGCGGTGACCGCGCCGATCATCGGAGCCCGCACCCTCGCCCAGCTCGAGGACAACCTGGGCGCGCTGGACATCGAGCTCACCGACAGCCAGCTGGCCAGCCTGGACAAGGCCAGCGCGATCGAGCCCGGCTTCCCGCACGCCTTCCTGGCCGGCCCGATGATCCAGAGTCTGATCTTCGGCGGCGCCACGATCCAGCCGAGGGCCTGACGTCCCTGGCGCGGAGCCGCCCCGGGCCGGCTCCGCGCTGCTGGTCGACTCGCCGGTGGTGCTGCTCGACGAACCGACCGTCGGGCTTGACGTGCACGCCGAATAACTCGTTGTCCAAGCTCTCACCCGGTCGTTCCGATCAAGTCCGACGCGGTCTCCTGGGTGGCGGTCTCGGTGTCGGACCCAATCGCCCGCTTGACCGACGAGATGGGCGGTCGCGCGGTCCCACTACTCCAGGCCGCCGCCAACCGCCTGGCATCCGAAATGACCGACGCGCACAGAATCAAAGCGAAGGACCGAAAGTGACCGACGAACGCCTCAAGATCCTGGTCGACAGCCTCCCCAATGGCTGCGTTGTGGTCGAACCCGACCACATGGCCAACTATCGATGGGACCGGGCGAACGACCCCGATGCCGGCACTCCCCTGGCCGTCGTGCGCGCGGAGTGCACCGACCACGTCCAGGGTGCGGTGCGATTCGCCGCAGAGCATGGCATCCCCGTCGTGCCGCGCGGGGCAGGCTCGGGCCTTTCTGGCGGATCGTCGGCCACCGACGGATGCATGGTGATCTCCTTGGAACGCATGCGTCAGATCACCGTCGACCCGGTCACCCGTACCGTCGTCACCCAGCCCGGAGCCCTCAATGCCGAGGTCAAGGCCGCGGCGGCGGAACACGGACTCTGGTACCCGCCCGATCCCTCGTCGTTCGAGTTCTGCTCCATTGGGGGCAATATCGCGACCAACGCGGGCGGACTGTGCTGTGTCAAATACGGCGTTACGGCCGACTACGTTCTCGGCCTCACGGTCGTGCTGGCCGATGGCACGACAGCCAAGCTCGGTGGGGCCCGGCTCAAGGACGTCGCCGGATTGTCTCTGACCAAGCTCTTCGTCGGTAGCGAAGGAACACTCGGCATCGTCACTGAAGCGGTGCTGCGTCTCGTCCCCGCCCAGCGGGCACCCTCGACACTCGTCGCGACGTTCGCCTCGCTCGACTCTGCGACACAGACCGTGCTCGACATCACCCGGCGAATGCGTCCTTCCATGCTCGAGTTCATGGACCGGACGACCATCAACGCGGTCGAAGACGTCACCAAGATGGGGCTGGACCGCAGTGCCGAGGGCATGCTCATCATCCAATCCGACGAGCCGCTGGGTCACGCAGCCGCGGAAATCGCCGAGATTGCCGGGCAGTGCGAGCTCCGCGGCGCTACCGAGGTCATCTCCACCGATGACGTCGAAACCGGCGACGCCTTCGTGGTCGCCCGGCGAATGGCCATTCCTGCAGTCGAGCGAAAGGGATCCCTGCTACTTGAGGATGTCGGCGTGCCCCTGCCAGCTCTAGGGTCACTCGTTCGCGGCATCGAGGCGATCTCGACGGATCGACGCGTGACCATTGCGGTGATCGCGCACGCCGGCGACGGGAACACGCACCCGCTCATCGTCTTTGACCGAACCAACGAGGACGAGACCGCGCGGGCACAGCTCGCCTACGGGGAGGTCATGGACCTCGCCATCGCACTAGACGGAACGATCACGGGTGAACATGGCGTCGGCCGGCTCAAGAAGGGCTGGCTGCCGGCATACCTCGGCCCGGATGCGCTCGCGCTCAATCACAAGATCAAGAATGCCCTCGATCCTCAGGGCCTCCTCAATCCGGGCGCTGTCTACGACCGCCCGTCAACATCGGACCAACCATCGCCGTGAAGCGGTCTGCTTCAACTCCACCAGCGGTGCGGGATCGCGTTGATCAGCGTTGCCAGCCCAGGGTTGCGTCCGTCCGCACAGGCGGCCGAGCAAGGTCGAGCGTCTCACCGGTGACCTTCTCGTCTTCCCGACCCACCTCGGCGGCCAGGGTGCGGCCGAGGTGGTCCGCGACGGCTCGAAGGTCGCGATCACTCCTAGTCCTAGCCCGGCCGGAGTACCCGGACGTCCACGGAACTCCACAACGCCCCGATGTCGTCTGCGTTGTGGGCCAGGGTCGGCATCAGGACCGAGATCAACCGCACCGCACCACCCTGCCGTGCGTCCCACCGCAGGCTCGGCGGCGTATCCCGTCCGTCAGTCGAGCAGCTCCAGACTGACGATGTGCACGTCGCGCACGCGGAGGAACACGTCGTTGCCATTCCAGAAGACGGTCCATCCGTCCTCGCGGTCGACCTGGCTGGCGTGGATCTCCTGCTCGAACTGGAACTCGTCGCTGCGCAGGTGGATACGGTAGGTCTGCAGGGGCGGGCCGGGTGCGCTCACGGTGTGCTCCTGGGGGTCCGAGGCGGGTTGATCTCGCCGGGAACTGTAGTTCTAACGTGTCGACCGGCTGCGGGCAGTAGATGGCGACACCCACTGACAGGAACATCTGGCTGGTCGCGGCCGGATGCGCGCATCGCGTGTTCGCCCACACTCGCCTGAATGGTGTTTCGACAGAGAGTCTCACGTCGACTTTGCCAGGACCGCCGCCATGGCAGCGGCCTCTCTCCTGCGTAGATCCGGCCGGTCAACCGCGAAAGCGCTTCCTAGGGGACGTTCGGGCTGGAGCTCGGGCACCGCACTCCGGTCCCCGCTCTGCTCTACCCCCGGCTCCCAACGGGCCGCGGACGCGTTCGATTCTCGCGCGCTGCAGTTAGCGTTCGGCTAGGCGAACGGTGACGGCGTCGTGGGTGGAGAAGGTGCACGCCTTGCACGCCGCCGCCGGATCGCAGGCCTCTGTCAGTCGCTGCGCTTCGTGGCCAGGGTGCCCGGGATATCGCCGGGCACGCCGGGCGCGACGGAGACGGCGTTCCTCAGCGCTCCATACCGCTGGTGAAAGATGTTGTGTTCCACGGGACGGCGACCGGGATGCCGTCGCTCCTCCGCCGCGTAGCCGACCGAGACCAACAACGCGATGGCGAGGTCGTCGCGGTCCTCGACGCCGATCACCTTCTTCACCTTGGCCTCGTCCCAGCCGTTCATCGGCGAGGTAGCCAGTCCCATCTCCGTGGCGGCGAGCATCACGTAGGTGGCGGCGATCACCGCGTCCTTCACTGCGTACTCGCGTAGCAGACCGCGTTCCTCCAGGTCCTGCTGAAACGACTGCGAGGCCGCGGCGAACATCGCGATGAACTGCTCATTCCAGGCTCCGCTGCGGCGTGCCTGGTCGTAGACGTCCTGGTGGTCATCGCGCCAGGACTGCGGCTCGGCGACGAAGACCAGCGTGACCGGTGCCTCCTGTGGCTGGGGCTGCCCTCCGGTGGCCCACCCCAACCCCTCGCGACCCTCGTCAGTGGTGATCGCAACGATCGAGCGGTCCTGCAGGTTCCAGCTGGTGGGCGCCTCGGTGGCGAGGGCGAGAAGCTCGGCGAGAACGGCCGGCGGGACAGCGTCAGGCCGATAGTGGCGGACGGTACGGCGATTGCGGATCGCCTCGGCGACGGACAGGGTGTGGTTCTGCATGTGACCAACCATGAGAGAGTAACTCTCTGTTGGGAAGAAGGCACCAATTAGTGCGTTACTCTCCTCCCATGAAGACCACCGTCGAGTCCTCCGGGCTACCGGCCGACGTCTACTCCGCGAAGTGCCCAACTCGCCAGGTCCTCGACCACATCGCCGGCAAGTGGACCGTCTTGGTCGTGGACGCGCTGCTTGGGGGCACCATGCGGTACACCGATCTGAGCCGCCGCATCGAGGGAGTTTCGCAGAAGATGCTCACCCAGACGCTGCGTGGTCTCGAGGCCGACGGGTTCGTCACCCGTACCGTGCACCCCACCATCCCGCCCCGCGTCGATTACGACCTGACCGAACTCGGCCGCAGCCTCGCCGAGCCGATCACTGCGCTCCGAGAGTGGACGGAGACCCATATCAACGACATAGAACGAGCTCGGGTCGGAGCGGCATCCAACGCGGGGGCCTCTCCCGGCTCGTGACACGTTCCCCTCGACGGGATCAGCGGCGACCAGGAGCCTCCGGCACGCCGAGCCGCAGCCACCCAACACCACGCGGCCCAGCTCAAGCCACTCTGGCAAGGTGGGCGGCACCGACCTGGTCGTGCAGGCCTTGCGCAACGCGGTCACCGCCCGCCAGCCGTGGATTCAGTCGAACACGACCGGCAGCTTCGCCGCTCGGTCCCGCGCTGGTTCACGCCCAGGATGTAGCTTTTCCGACCCTTAGTCACAGGCGCGCTATAAGTGCTTTGCGCACGGAACCCCGCGGGCCGCGAACCCGACCGGCGCCCTCAGTCGATAAGGACCTGCCACTATCAGTGGCGATACCTGTTCAGGAGGACGCGCGGCATGCACGAGGGACTGCAGTTACTAGCTGATCAGCTGGCCGCCGATCTAGGGCGGTCGGTCCTGATCGAGGACTCGTCGCTGCGACTGCTCGCCGCCAGTGCACTGCTCGGCGTGGTGGATCAGTCGCGCAAGGACTCAATCCTGATGCGGCGTCCCGCGGACGACGTCAAGCGGTTGCATCGGCGATATCGGATCGCCACTGCACGGGAGCCGGTGCTGCTGAAGGCCGACGAACAACTCCACACGTTGGCCCGCTGGTGCATCCCGCTGCGCACCGACGTGTTGCACGGCTATATATGGCTGATCGACGAGCCCCGAATGACCTCCGAGCAGCTGAAGCGAGCCACCACCGCGGCCACACTTGCGTTGGAGCTACTGACGCTGCACCGGCAAGAACGTGCCCATACCAGCCGGTTACTCAACGACCTTCTCAATTCCGAGACACAGACCCGACGAAGCGCCGCGTCACGGTTGTTGGAACTGGGTGCGTTATCCGATGAACCGCCGTTCACGCTGGTCGCAGTGCACAACGGTCACGCTCCACACCGCGGTGTCGGCGAGTTGGAGTCACTGGGCAAGCGACTGGAGCAGGCCATCCGCCCGGCCAGTGTCGTCACAGCCGTGGTCGACGAACAGCTCGTCGCCGTACTCACCGCCACCGCGACCTCGTGCGGGTCAGCAGCCGATGTTGTGGTCACCGCGGCTCGGACCGCTACCGAGGACGTCGCGGTGGGCACCGGCGCATCAGTGCCCACCCTCACGGAACTGGGTGATCAGCTGGATAACGCCCGGTACGCCGCGCTGGTCGCCGCCAGCGGACCCGAGTTCAGCGGCGCGGCGGACTGGGAACGGCTCGCTGGTTACGCACTTTTTCAACACGTCGAGCACACCCGAGCTAGCGTCGAACGCCTGTGCCCTGGCGTGCTGAGATTACTCGAACCGGGCAACTCGATGTATCGAGACACGGTCGAGACCTACCTGGCGACCTGCGGGGACGCACACGACACCGCCCAACGGCTGCATATCCACCGCACGACCCTGTACTGGCGACTGAACCGGGCCGAGCAGCTGCTAGACCGGCCCCTCGCTGACGCGACAGTACGGTTCGACCTGCAACTTGCACTGAGGCTTACCCGGCTGCTAGACGCGAAATAACACTCCTACATTTGTAGGAGTGCGCTCGCGCCAATTCCGGCGCACTGCGGACTGATCGCCGCTGATAGCGGTGCCACACTCGGTCGAATCGCTCGGGCTGACCGCTCGGTGAGTCAGGCTAGGGAGTGACACCTTGGACAAGACCACGGCGATCGATGACGCTCCGCTTAGTCCCTTTCATCTGCGGGTAACCGCGTTCAGCGCCGGCGGCATCCTCTGTGACGGATACATGCTCGGCATCATCGGCCCCGCCCTGAACGGCTACTCCGCGGTGCACCGACTGAGCCCGACGTGGACCGGGCTTCTCGGCTCGTCCGCCCTGATCGGTCTATTCATCGGTAGCGGCCTATTCGGTTGGCTCACCGACAAGATCGGCCGGCGCACCATCTACACGTTCGATCTTGCGGTGTTCGTTGTCGGTTCACTTCTGCACTTGGCCGTCACCGGGGTGGCCTGGGTGTTCGCTCTGCGGCTGTTATTGGGCATCGCTATCGGCGCGGACTACGCAATCTCCCCCTCGATGCTCGCCGAGTTCGCTCCACGACGCTACCGGGGCACGTTGCTCGCAGCAATCAGCGCGATCTGGAGCATCGGCTTCTTCGCCTCATACCTGGTCGGTTCACTTCTGGCCACAATGGGCCCGAACGCATGGCAGTGGATGCTGGCCAGCGCAGCCGTACCTGCGTTCGCCGTCGGGTTGATGCGTCTCGGTTGTCCCGAATCGCCACGCTGGTTGATGCAGCGGGGCCGCACCGACGAAGCGCTCGAGGTGGTGCGCAAGTACATCGATCCTCAGGCCACCCTCGAGGATCTGGACCCCCACGACAACGAGCACGGCCACGGCTGGCGGACGCTGTTCCACCGCGATTACTGGCCACGCATCGCCGTCGGCGGCATTTATTGGTTCAGCCAAGTCGTGCCGCTGTTCGCTATTCTCACCTTCCTACCCACGGTGCTGACCTCGCTCGACATCACCAGCGGCACGGTCGGCGAACTGGGCTCGAACGCGTTCCTGCTGGTCGGCTCAACCGTGGGAATCTTCGTCATCACCTACATCGGTCGGCGCCCGTTCATCATCTGCAGCACCGCCGCACTGATCGTGTTAGCCGGCGCGATCGGTATCTGGCGCACCGCTCCGAGCCTTGCGACGCTACTACTGCTGGGCTTGTTCATTCTCATCATCGGCTGCGCACAAGTTGTGACATCGGTGTATCCGAGCGAACTGTTCCCCACCGAGGTGCGGGCTTCCGGTGTCGGGCTCTGTACCTCGATCAGCCGGATTGGGGCCGCGGTCGGGACTTTCCTGCTTCCGCTCTCGATCGGCGCGTACGGCGCCCACACCACGATCCTGATCACCGGCGTGGTCCTGGCCGCGGGGCTCGCTGTGGCCTGGCGGTGGGCCCCGGAGACCAGCAACCAACCGCTGGGCGAAGCCAGCAAATCCAGCAGCGTGAGTACGGAGGCGTGAGAGTGAAGGACCGGTTCATCGAGGGCAACCCGCTGGAGGAATTCGGCGGGTACTCCAGAGCCGCCAGGGAAGAGACCCGGATCGCGGTGAGTGGCACCACCGCAAATCTGATTCCCGGCGAACCGCTCGACACCTACGCGCAAACCGCCCAAGCTCTCAACCGGGCGGTGGGCGCCGTCCAGCAGCTCGGCGGCAGCGCGGAACGAATTATCAGAACACGTATCTACCTCACCCCGGCGGCGGATTGGCGAGGTGCGGCAAGGGCCCACGCCGAGGTTTTCGGGGCCCACCGACCGGCGAACACCATGTTGTTCGTGACCGCGCTGATCGGCGATGAGGGCGCCCTGGTCGAGGTCGAGCTGGACGCGGAGGCAACCGCATGAGTCTGACCTTCAGCATCCGCCTCAACAACGATCTCGCAGTCCGCGAACTGATCCGCATCGCAAAGACAGCGGAGGATCACGGCTTTGATCAGATCTGGGTGTCGAACGACCTGTTCCTGCGCTCCGGACCCATCATTCTCGCCGCGATTGCCCAGCACACCAAGGCGATCAAGATCGGGTCCGGGATCCTGAACCCGTATTCGATCCATCCCTCTGAGATCGCCATGATGGCCGCGACACTTCAGGAGGTGTCCGGCGGGCGATTCCTGCTGGGCATCGGCGCCGGCGCAGAGGAGTTCCTCGCCTGGGCCGGACTCGAACGCCCCAAACCACTCACCAGGACGCGCGAAACGATCATCGCGATACGCGCGCTGCTCGCCGGCAAGTCGCCCTCGGACGTGCCGGGTTCCGGCGAAGGATGGAAGCCCCGCGCTCAGCTGGGCACCGGCGGCCGGCACACCCCGATCTATGTCGGCGCGATGAGCCCGAAGATGCTGGCCATGGCCGGCGAACACGCCGACGGTGTCCTTCCCTTACTCTATCCGCCAGAGCACTTCAGCACGGCGGCCGCCCAAGTCGCCGAAGGCGCTGAGCGAGCCGGCCGGAAACTGACCGAGATCGATCTGCCCGCCTGTTTCTGGGCATCCGTCCACAATGACCCAGAACGCGCCTCCGCCGAACTCGCGGGGAAAATCGCCTACTACGGCGCGTCGTTCGCGCCATTTCTGCTGTCCAGGGCGGGACTCACCGTCAGCGACTTCGGCCCCATCCAAGAAGCACTCGCCGAAGGAGACACCGCCAGGGCTCGTTCCCTGGTCACCCCAACCATGCTCGGTCTCGGCATCGCAGGCAATGCCCACGACGTCGTCACCCGCTGCCAGGGGTTGATGTCCGCCGGCGCCACTCACCTGTCTTTCGGCCCACCACTCGGCCCTGACCCCGAACATGCCGTATACACCCTTGGCGAACAGGTACTGCCCGAACTCCGCCGATCGGTACAGCCGAACACCTGACCCCGCCGCGGGCTCGGGCCACAACCTGGTCAAGTGCTCGGACGTGGTGCTACGGACGAAGCCGCCCGACGCCCCACCACACCGCCGAAATGCTCGCTGGGCCGCCGATTCCACACCTGCCGCCCCGTGTACCGAGGATTGGCCAGAATCACCCAGGCCCTGCGCATCGGTGCATTATGCTTACGCTTGTGTGGGACTTTGCTGGCCACGCTGAGCTACGCACCTACCGGGCTGTTGTCCTGTCCTTGAGCCGAGAGACCATGTGGAGGGCCGCCTCAACCGGACTCTCGCCGGGAGGCTCATTTAAACTGGCGCCACTCGTGTCGTTGAGAGCGTGAACCCCTTGATTCCAGTCGTCGCAACCTTCGAATTTGATAGTCTTATCTGAATAGTACTCGGGAAGTGGGCGGTACGTGTTTAAATTCGGTACAGCATTGCCGCGAGCTAGCAGAGGGTTCAGATATATATCGTCACTGGCGAGACGGTACGCCTCACCTCCAGCGACCGGGTTACGATTCGTTCAGCCCGGCATTCACATATCCCGACGCTGACCGGTCGACTTCGAGCAAGTTGTCCGACGTCCTCCCGCGAGCCCAGCCGTACATCGGAGAAGCTTGATATCCAAGCAAACGCTGGGCTTTTTCCGGCAATTTTCGTGCCTCTTCGGGTGGAATCGTGATCAGCTGGTTTTCTTGCTGGACCAGCCAGTCGACTCCCAAGGCGCAGAGGAAGCCGGTTCGGGGATTGTGAGTTTTATTGGCAGCACCGGCGTGCAGCGTCGTGCCCAACCACATCGCCACCGAACCACTGGACATCTCCGCACGGATGATTTCGTGCTCCTGCGCCCGCCGTTGCTCATCCCACAGATGACTTCCGGGCACCAGCCTCGTTGCGCCGTTTTCGAACGTGAAATCGGTACCCGCCCACATCGCAAACAATCCATACTCCGCTTGCACCGTGTCGTACGGCAGGAACGGCCGGTAGATGTCCATTTCTCTGTGGAGAAATTGGCTCGTACCCCCAGCCGGGATACGCATGCCGGTACTCACCTGGACCCGATAATTGTGACAGTGTGGAGCGAGTATGCGATCCGCGACACCCAAGAACATCGAATTGAGCAGCAGCGTCTCGGCATAAATCGGATCGATGCCCAGCAATCCGGGGACCGCCTGGACCGTATATTTCTCGCCGCGATCCGAAGGGCCTGAAGCGTCGGAGCTGAATTCCGGTTCTATTGTATTCATAAGTTCCGAAATCGTGTCGTCATCCAACACGTTCGTCACTATGGCCAGTCCGTGCGTCTCGAGAGCCGATGTAATATCATCAACTCCAGCGTCGTCGACAGGGTACGTAAATCGATAGTTCATAGCAAAACCTAACAGCTCGACGGGGTCATTGTGAGTGCTCTCGGGGGTGGTGTCCAGCACCCCGAGGCCGCGGGGGCATACTCGCAGAGGCCGTTGCCGGCCACGCGGGACCACGCACCTACCGGGCTGTCGTCCTGTCCTCGAGCCGGGAGACCATATGGAGGGCCGCCGCGAGCGGATTTTCGTTCGGAGGCTCATTCGAACTGGCGCCACTCGCGTCGTTGAGTGCGTGAATCTCCTGATTCCAGTCGTCGCAACCTTCGAATTTGATAGTCTTATCCGAATGATACTCGGGAAGTGGGCGGTACGTGTTCATATTCGGTACAGCATTGCCGCGAGCCAGCAGAGGGTTCAGATATAGACCGTCACTGGCGAGACGGGTATTCGCAGGCATGTAACCAATATCGAGGCCGCAACGCCGCTTGTCGGAGGTGTTTGCCGCCGAGGAGTGCAGGATATTGGGGTGGTGGATCGAGACATCGCCCGGCTGGAGCTCGATCTCGACAATGCCGTGGCGTTCGATCATCTCGTCCACCACCCGTTGGTCACACGAGGAGAACAACAGGTTAGGCACGTCACGTCGCTCCGAGACATCCTGAAGAGGCAGGGTCTGCGTGCCGGGGATGATGCGGAGACAGCCGTTCTCGGTTGTGCTGGCGTCCACTGCAAGCCACACCGTCAGCGCCTTCATCGGATCGAGTTTCCAATACGCGCCGTCCTGATGCCACAATACGGCATGACCGTCGACAGGGGGTTTGCACACGTAGTGCGCCGTAAAGCACGCGATATTCGGCCCCAACAATGCCTCGGCTACGTCGAGCAATGAAGGCTCCAGGATCATCCTGCACCAGAATGCGTCATCGCGAACCAATGGGTGATGGAGGTGCTCGGGCCGCAGCTCGGGATATTTCGCTACGAGCCAATCGACATGTTCCCGTACCTCGCTTATCAGGTCAGGAGGAACCGCATCCCTGATGATGGCGTATCCGTGAGTCTCGTACTCCAGGGCGGCCTGCGCTACCTTGTTCATTAGTTCGCTCCGTAAGAGACAGCCAGCAGTTCGGTCAGTTCGGCGGCAACCTGCGCGGGGCTGGGACGCGTTTTATTGTGTTCCGCCAGATTCTCGGCAGCAGCCTGCCAGTGCGGTTCGGTCAGCAGTTCGTGCACTTGCGCGGCGACCGTGTCGAGGTCTCCGATGGCTCCCCCGCCGGCCGCCGCGAGTTGGGTGGCGTTGAACCGCTGATCGACCACTGCCGGCAGGATCAACTGGGGCACCCCGACGGCGAGTGCGGTCATGGTCGTTCCCGCGCCCCCTTGGTGCACGACGGCCTGGCAACTCGGCAGCAGCACATGCAGTGCGAGCGCGTCCACAAACCGCGCGTTGTCCGGCAAAGAGCCGAATCGCGGGCGGGACCGAGGATCAACGGCGATCACGACCTCGACGTCCAGCTTGGCCAGCGCGTCGACCACCCGCGGCGCCAGAAACAGGTCCTCACGATCTGCTTCGAACATCAGGGTCCCCCACGTGACGCACACCCGTGGGCGGGCCGGCGGATACCGCAGCCACGGTGGGTGTTCCGCGACGCCGTTGTAGGGCACGAACTGGATAGGCCGGCGTGGCGAGCGGCCCGGCGGCAGCTGCATCGCGGGCGGGCACGGGTCCAGCACCAGGTCCGAGTCCTCGCGTAGCCGGTCGATTCCGAACCGCCGCACCAGATCTCCGGTCGCGACCGCGTCCTGCACCGAGGTCATTTCGGTGAAGTCACCTGCCCACAGGTGCTTGACCACGGGGATGGCCAATACCTGCGCTGCCACTGCCGCGGCCAGGTTGAACGGGTCGTGCACCACCAAGTCCGGCCGCCAGAACCGACCGAATGCCACGAGGTCATCCGCCGTTTCCTCGGCGTAGCGCGCGACCACGCCGTCCGAGGTGATGGTTACATTGCTCTCCGCGCGGTCGCCGCCGGTTGCGCTAGCGAAGAACAACTTGGCGAAATCGAGGTCCGGGCCGACCACGACTCCGGGCACTCCGGAACCGGTTATGGCCGGTAACAGATTCGGCTGTCCCGAAACCCTCACCTCGTGCCCGGCGGCCAGCAAGCCCCACGCCAGCGGAACCATCGGATAGTAGTGGGAGCGCCATCCCCAAGTGCTGATCAACACTCGCATTTCGATCCTCCCTGGCTCAATTCCCTTGCCACGACAAGAACCCTTCGCCAAGAAGCGGCGAGACGATCGATCACCGGCCCGGCCGAGAGCACCTGCTAAATCCGGACGAATTCAGCGCCGATCGAGACTGAACCTGGTTTGCGTGAATTCCAACCGTTGCCGGTCGACATCCGGACAACTGACCTCTCCCGCTCCCCGGCCGCAGCGCCGACCGGGGACCTGTGTTCCGATATCACGTCGGCGGGTCTTTGCAAGGCGCCGGTCGTAGTAGTCGTCACATCCGCCACGGCGGAATCTCCAGCACCTCGACCACGGCAGCTGACACCACCACTCCCGGTGCCTGCCCAAGCAGCAGCACGTGATCCCCAGGACCCACTTCGCCGCTGGAGATCAGGTATTCGAAGGCCAGGAACTGGTCGCTGGCACCGCAGTGCCCAGTGCGCCTTCCGTAGTTCCAGGTCGACTTCCGCATCTCCAGACCGAGGGGCGCCATGATCCGGTGTTCAATCACCTCACCGGAGTGGGCCTCATGGGCAACCTTGGCCAGATCATTGATCTTGATACCGGCCTCCGAAACCACTTTCTCCACCAGTTCGCGGGTGAGGGCCGGCAGCTCCGTCAGTGGATGAATACCTACCGACCCGTTGGCGCGGTCATACCTCAACCGCGCAGTGAAGTCCTGCGTGTGTCCGAGGGTTACCGTCGGCGGGAACATCGGTTCGCCACGGCGGTGTATCTCCTCGCCCTCAGGCACACCGATCGAGCTGACCGAAAGGACTCGCGCGATACCGCGTTCCGTCGACAGTGCGACAGCTACGGCGGCATCTCCGCCGATCACGCCCGGATTGATCCGCCACCGGTCGATCAGTGGCGTGCCGTAGTTGTCGGCTGCCACCAGCAAAGCGCTCCGCCGTGCCGGCTCGGCGCGCAGGTAGCAGCAAGCCAGTTCGAGCGCGTCGAACATGCCAACGCACCCTTGATGGACCGCCATCGCGGGCACGCCGCCACCGACGAGATGCCGTCGCAGGTAAGACTGGGGTAGCCAGCCGTCCGGCCCCTGATGCCAGGTGTTGGTGTAGAGCAGCAAGGACAGCTCGGTCGGTTCCAGGTCCGCACGCTGCACAGCCACCTGAGCCGCTTCCAGCGCCATATCCGGCGCGGGGCGGTCCCCCGCGATCGCAACGCCCAGGTACCCATGTACCTCAGCTTCCACGGCAGGATAGAGGCCGTCCGCGACCGCGCGTTCTACCGTCATGGTGGGCGGAACGACCGAGCCGACTCCCGCGATGTAGACGTCCGCAATTCGCATAAAGATTCTCCAATGATCCGCTCCACGGCCGGTAGCCCGCCGGTCACGGAATCCGCGGCAACAGGAATGACGATCCGCAATGGCGGAGCGCTCACCGACGAGCGCGGCGGGGCCGGCATTGTGCTGGCCCTAGACTGCCAATTGGACCCCATCAGGTCGCGGACTCGCGCCGCGCGTGGACGAGGACAACAACTCTGCCAAGTGCTCCGCGATGGCGGACACGGTTGGTGTCTGCCAGAGCAACGTGGCTGGAAGCCGACACTCGAACCGCTTCTCCAAGCGCCGGCGCACCATGACGGTCATAATCGAATCCAGCCCTTGCTCCGCCAGCGACCGTGAGATAGCCAGGTCGATGGGGTCGAGCCGCATTTCCTTCGCGATCTGTGCCCGGACCTCCTCGGTGAGCTTGGCCAGCAACTCCTTCGGATCGAGTGCGGCCAGCTCATCCACCTCTTCCCCAGAGTCGACCGAACCCTGCGGCCCGGCGCCGAGTTCGCTCAGCACGGACAGCCCGCGTTCCAGTAGTTCCGGCCTGGTGCTCCGGAACACCAGGTAGGCGCCGAGCCCCCGTCGATCGGCCACATCCCAGGCCGCCACTGCCTCAACCGGGCTGATTTCGTCTCCGGGCAGGACGCCCAAATTCAGCGTACGGTCGCCCTGCTCGGCGCGGTGCACCGCGAGAGCGTCGACTAAGGCGCATGCGGCACCGTCCACCGGTAGCGCGGGCAAACCCAGCACCTGCTCGCCCGAAGAGAAGAACGTGAGAAAGTCCAAGGTCCCCACGGGGTAAAGCTCATGGAGCAACCACGGGCCGTAGGCGCGCGACCGCAAAGCTGACCGCGCATTCCGCACACCTAGGTCAGTGATCCGCGGTTCGCCAGCTGGCTCTGTGACACAGGCTATGCCGCGGATGGCCGGCAATCCGTACCGGTCCGGATCTCCGAGCCCAGTAACCTGGGCCGGATCGGCGATGTCGAGGTCGAGCACGCGCACCGTGACACCCCGAGCTTCCAGGGCTCGCACGCCTGCGACCTGGCGTCTCACCCGTTCATCCACAACGGAGTCCCACTGGGCCCGCGCGGGGAAGCGCCCAGGCATGGTGAACAGAATTCGCCTCGCGCCCAGCTTGACCAGTCGGTCCGCGGCTGCCAGGCCGAGCGGAGTCGGCCCGCCGACGACCAGGTAGGTGCTCTCGGGACGGCACCGCGTGGGCGGCTGAGCCGGCTGAGCCACCACACCGGTCAGCCTGGCCACAAGCGACTGTCCCTGCCGCACCGCGACCACGGCCTCGCCAAGCGCCGAACTGATCAGGTCGAGCACGATCCTCGCGGTGCCTGACGGCTCGGCGATAGCGGGGCCGTCCAGGTCGATCAGACCTCCGCGCAACACCCGACCCGCGCCCGCGACCGTCCGGCTGAACCCGGCGGCCACCGCACCGGCCGGAGAGAACTCGGGCTCGGCAACCGCTCCTGTCGACACGGCGCCGGTTGTGAGACACCACAGCCGGGCTGAAGCGGTCTCGGCCAGCCGATCCATAGCCCCGATGAGCAACTCGAGGTGCGCCTCGGCGGCATCCCACGTCGCCGCCATCGGAAGTATCAGCAGAATGTCTGTCCCGGCGAGGTCATCCGCCTGGTCGAGGTCGGCGAGCAGACGAGCGTTCCGCCCCACTGTGTGTGCCCGCGCGATCAAGTGGTCGGTCAAGGTGTCTTGAGGGCTCACGAGGATCAGAGGTCGGTCAGAGCGCGAACCGTCCGCGCGCTCCAACGGGCGCCACATGAGTTCGTGCACGAGCGCCCGATGGTTGGAGACGCCGGGATGTTCGGTGCCATGTTCGGCGCCGATGACCGCGTACCGCAGGCCGGTGATCTTGGCCAGCACCGTGTCATCAGGCCCGGCGACCGTGACGTCCACCGCATCCGGACGGTCCACACGTACCGCGATGTCGATCACCGCGGACGTTGGCGGCTCGCCCTGCACGGTGATCTCATCCGCCTCGACGACCATGCGAAGCACCGGCGCACCCGGGTAAGCGACAGGCGCGAGGCTCATCACGGCATCCAGCAAGGGCGCCCAGGTGGGCAGATCTTTCGGCTGGAAGGTTACCGTGCCGCGCAACGCACCATGGCCGCGCAGGAGTTCCACGACCGTCCATTCGAAACCAGTCGATGGGACTCCGACCGCGCTGAGCCGTTCGTGCACCATAGTGGCCGCCACCTTTTTCAGCGGCGCGGATGGCACGAGCCGGCCGGACAGCTCACCCGGTGATCCCGCGACGGTCGCCTCGGCATGCGTCACCCAGCCAAGCCGCGGGTCGGCGTTTTCGGCGCGGGAGGCCAACCGGACCGACTCACCGTCCCACACCACCTGGATATGCCTGTGCTCAGCGGTCATCAGCGGGCTGTGCATTGCGATCCCGCGCAGTGCCGGTGGTGGCGAGTCCGGTGCGGCAGCCTCGAAGAAGGAGGTGAGGAACACCGCGGCGGGTACGATCTCGACAGTGTTGATGCTGTGGCTTCCGGGGTAAGGGCGGTTGCTGTCATCGAGGCTGCTCTGCCACACCCGGATCGGACTACCCGCGATGGTGGTCTCCACTCCGAGCAGAGTCTCGCTGTCCGGGTCGTGCCGCGGGGCCGTGCCGCCACCGAGCTGCGGCCGCCACCACAAAGACCGGTGCCGCCACGGGTTCACCGGGGCGTCGACCAGGGTGCCAGTCGGGTACAACCGGGACCAGTCAATCGTGAAACCGTGACAATGGAGCGCGCCTAGAGTGGAAAGTAATCTCTGCTGTTCGGACTGGTCGCGCCGCAAAGTGCCATCGACGAAAACGCCTTCCATCCCGAGCTCGGAAAACGTTTCACTGATCGAATGAGTCACCACTGGGTGCGGTGAGATCTCCAGGAAGTAACGGTACCCATCGCTGGCTGCCGCAGCCACCGCGTCGACAAGTCGCACCGGGTTCCGCAGGTTGGCGGCCCAGTACGCCCCGTCGAAGACCGGGACCGTCCGTGGATCAGGCAGCGCGGTGGTATAGATCGGTATCCGCGGCGGCGCGGGACGCAACTCGGATACGGCCTCGGCCAGTTCGGCCGCCAGTGGGTCCATCCGTGGGCTGTGAAACGCCACGTCCGAGGCCACCCGACGGACCATCACGCCCTGCGCCTGCCACTCGTGCACAACGACATCGAGCGCGTCCGGGTCACCCGAGATCACAGTGGACGTGGGCGAGGAGTGGATTGCCGCGGCCAGCCCAGGGCGGTCGGCCAGACGGTTCTCGACCTCGGCGAAGGGAAGCCCGACCATGGCCATCGCGCCCAATCGGGCCTCCCGGTGCAACAGCTTCGCGCGACGGCAACTCAACCGGGCTCCCGCCGTCAGGTCGAGCGCGCCCGCGGTCACCGCGGCGGCGATCTCACCGACCGAATGCCCGATCACCGCGGCCGGGGTAACCCCGTAGCCTCGCAACACCTCGGCCAGACCAACCTGCATCGCGAAGATCATCGCTTGAATCTGGCTCACTTCATCGAGGTCACCGCTCAACAGCACCTGCCGCGGTGTGAAACCGATCTCCTCGGCGAACACTGGTGCCAGTTCGTCCAGCACGGCAGCGAAGGCCGGCTCGGTGCCCAGCAGCTCGCGGCCCATCCCGACCCACTGCGAGCCATGCCCCGAAAACACCCACACCAGACCGTGGTCTCGGCCCGGACGCGGTACGCCGGTCACCGCGTCGTCCACTGGTTCGTCCTGGGCGAGGGCGCGTAGCTTCTCGAGCAAATCGGCCTCGCCGGAGGCGACCACCGCCGCGCGATGCTCGAGGTGGGATCGCCGAATCGCCAAGCTATGTCCAAGCGAGTCGAGCCCGATCTCACCCGTCCGCATCGACAACCAGCCCATGAGATCGTCGGCTCGACGGCGCAACGCCTCCTCGGAAGCGGCGGACAGGGCAAACAACCGCTGGTCCGCGGACTCCTCTGATCGCGGCGGCAACGGCTCGGCCGGGGCCTGTTCGAGGACGATGTGCGCGACGGTGCCGCCGTAGCCGAACCCGGACACACTCGCCCGACGCGGTTGCGCGGTCTCCGGCCACGCCACATGTTCTGTCGCAATCCGCAAACCGTTGTCCTGCCATGGAATAGCCGGGTTCGGCACGGACACCAATGGGCTGGCGGGGATCTCTGCATGCCAGAGGGAGAGCACGGCCTTGATCACGCTGGCCACGCCCGCGGCCCCCTCCAGGTGGCCGATGTTGGTCTTCACCGAGCCGATGAAGCAGCCATCGTCGGCTCGGTCAACGCCGTACACGGCGCTGAGTGCGGCCGCCTCCTGCGGGTCGCCCAGCAGAGTTCCGGTTCCGTGCGCCTCGACAAACTCGACGGTCCACGGGTCGACACCGGCGTGCCGGCAGGCGCGAGCCATCACGTCTTCCTGCGCAGCGCGGTTGGGCGCCATGATCCCGTTGGTGTAACCGTCCTGGCTTACCGCGCTACCGCGGACGACTGCCAGCACTCGGTCGCCGTCGCGCTGGGCGTCGGCCAGCACCTTGAGCACAACCACACCACAGCCCTCACCTCGCCCATAGCCGTCGGCGGTGGCGTCGAACGCCTTGGAACGTCCGTCGGAGGCAAGCGCGCCGGCGAGATCCAGGGTGATGGTCTCTCCAGGGGAGAGGAGCAAATTCACCCCCGCCACGAGGGCGAGGCCGCTTTCCGCCGAGCGCAGACTCTGGCACGCCAGATGCAGTGCTACCAGGGACGCTGAGCACGCTGTGTCGACAGCGAGGCTCGGCCCACGCAGGTCCAACACGTGCGATATCCGGTTGGCCACCGCGCACCGAGCCGCGCCGATACCGCTCCAGGCGTCCATGTGGACCACATCTTCGAGCAGCTGGCGGCGGTAGTCGTCGGTACAGGCACCGACAAACACCCCGGTATCGCTGCCAGCGAGGGCCCGCGGCGGAATGCCAGCGTGCTCCAACGCCTCCCAAGCCACCTCAAGCAGAATTCGCTGCTGCGGATCCATCAGCTCCGCCTCGCGCGGCGACAACCCGAAGAAGTCCGCGTCGAACCCGTCAATTCCACTCAGGAAACTGCCTCGGCGCACCGTGCCCCGCAGTACCGACGCGTGCCGAGCGCTCAGCTCCGCATAAGGCTGCCAGCGATCCGCGGGTATATCCGAGGTGGTGTTGCCGCCACTGCGCAGCAAATCCCAGAAAGTGCCCGGAGTATTGGCACCCCCTGGCAACCGACAGCCAATCCCAACCACAGCAATCGGCTGGACATCGGCCGGAATGACGACCGGAAGGTCAACCGCCACGACGTTAGCCACCTCGATTTTTCCATAGCGCCGACACCGTTTTCTGGGTTTCATTCGACGTCATACGAATCCGGTGCACTGAGTCGCGCAGGGCTATCCGGATCAATTCCATGCCATTCTGCCACATCAGCGTAGCTCATATGAAGAACGGAAGCCGCCCTGCATGGCTAAGCCAAGCTTGGATCCTCAACTACAGAGGTTACCTTACAGGCCACCCGTCCAGCACTGGAATTTCTGGTAAAATTACCAGAAATTTCTAGCCGTTGGCACGAGTGTCGCGGATAGCACCACTTCGGTTGACCAGCAGATAAGTTCAAAGTAGAAGTTCGTAGGTTGACGCTCGTTGGCACGCCAGTCCATCCCGCAAGATGGCACTCCCTTGCGATTCCCTTGCCATCGGAGGGGGGAATCCGCCAGCCGCCGGAAGGACCTGGAGTGGCTGACAAGCTACGAGAATCGAGTGGCGGTGCGACGTGGGAGCCTGACCACATGAACACCCTGGACGTCCCCGGCGCGCACCTGAGCTACCAGGTGCGCGGCTCCGGCCCCTTGCTGCTGCTGATCCCAGGCGGGCCAGCGGGCACGGCGGTCTTCGACGACGTCGCGCCGCTGCTCGCCGAGCACTACACGGTGCTCACCTATGACCCGCGCGGCATGTCCGCGTCCACAGTCGACGATCCGAGCCAGGACATCACTGTCGAGACGCAGGCCGACGACGCGCACCTGCTGTTGCGCGCGGTGACCGCCGAGCCCGCGTACGTGTTCGCCAGCAGCGGAGGTTCCAGCACCGGTCTGGTGCTGGCCGCGACGCACCCCGAGCAGGTGCGCACACTAATCGTGCACGAGCCGCCGATCACCGAACTACTGCCCGACCCCGAGGAGCACCGCGCGCACAACGCCGACATCTACCAGACCGCGCACACCATCGGCATCAGCGCGGCCGTGGGCAAGTTCCTGCCCGACGCCGGCTTCAACGTGCCCGACGAGCCGGACGCTGAGGCGTTGGCCGCGATGGCAACGATGCGGGAGAACTTCGAGGTCTTCTTCGGCACGGCGAACCTAGAGGTCTTCTTCGGCCCGATGTGGCACTCGCTCGCCGGCTACACACCGGATCTGGACGCGCTGCGCGCCACACCGGCGCGGGTGGTGATCGGGATCGGCACTACATCGGAAGGCCAGTTTGCGTACCGGACCGCGGTCCTGCTCGCGGAGCGACTGGGCCTGCGGCCCGTGGTGTTCCCCGGTGATCACGGCGGGATGTTCGGCACACCCTGGGAGTTCACAGCGCGGTTGCTGGAAGTGCTCGCCGCGCAGACGGACGAGCCACCCGAGCCGCTGACGTCCCTAGAGGATCCATAGTGGACACTGCCGCGCCCTGTCGGCCAGCTCGTGGGGATCGGAAACTCGTCCTCGCCCACCGGCGCCTGCAGCGCCTCAATCGCCACACTGAAAATATCTGTCCAGTCGGCAAGGACAATCTTGTGGTGACGATAGGTCTCGACAACCTCACGAACCTCAGCAAAAGGGCCCGAGAGTTCTGTCAGATCACCCACCATAACCCTTCGCGTACCTTCGCTGGCAGCGCGTAAAACTGCCAACCTCCATGCTTGACGGCTGACATCTCGTTAAGATGCAGGCTTTTTTGCAGGCTCGATCAGCCACGCCCGAGAGGTGATATTGCTCTACGAAGGTGCGCCCGTTCGCCCAGGGCCTGGCCGCCCATCGGCACAACCACCACACAGCCAGTTGGCGACCTGTCGACCTCACTTGGCTCGTGTCGAGCAGGGTCGTAAACGCGCTGCTCGTCTCCTCACGTAGCGATGTGTGCTCCCTTGGGCGATCACGCCTGGCCAGCAGGCCGCTGTCTACCAGCGGTAACCATGCGGCGAATAGCTCCGCCATTAGCCGGATTGCGCTACCTACGTCACCAGAGTTGGCCGAGTTTGCCCGGACCGTTCGTTCCTCAGCAACAAGATCCGACTGTCGCGAATCACCAAGCGGGTCCTCACCATTGATTCGGGCACAGCTCGAGGCCGGTGGGTGGTCGGGGCACACAGCCAGGGTCTTACCACCGACCAGCAGCAACTGAACCTGCCTGTGACCAGCGAGTCCCGACGAACCAGTAGATTCCGGAAGGCAACCAGCGGATTCTCGACCTGGTCGTCGTAAAGCGGGCGACGCAGCGTCACCAGGATCCGAACAGCCCACGTCTGCTCGCTCGTCACGACGCCCCCCGATCCACCACGCCCCAACGCTTCGAGCGTGGTCTCGATGCCACCGGGTCGATCTTAGGCATCCGCACTCAACATCCGAGACTGATGAATTGCAGGGGCGGTGGCTCCTAGGCCGGGGAGGAGCCGGACCATTCATCAGCTGTGGGTGCGGCGATGGTGCTGGCGTTGTCTCCAGCCGCAAGGATCTTCGGCGTGCCAGCGGCGTGTGCGGGAGCGGGTGGTGTCGTAGAAGACCAGGTCGCACTCGGTGCGGGCGCAGCGCCGCAGCCGGTTGGGCTCGAGCATTGCGAGTTCTTCGATGAGGCGACGGGCCAGGCCGGAGGAGATCGAGTAGTCGCTCCAGACCATGTCCTGACGCAGTCCACCCTCGGTAGCGGTGAGTTCCAGGTGGGCGGTGCTACCGAGAGCGAGTGCGGTGATTCCCGCGCAATCCATCGCTGCGCCGGACAGGAGCGACTCGGCGGCCTCGACCGCGACCTGGTGGACGCGACGCAGCGAGGGTAGATCCACCTCGCTGACGGGCCGGGAAACCAGCTCACCCAACTGACGGCCGGCCGTGGCGGGGTCGGGCAGTACGTGCTCCACGACTGGAGCGGGGGCACCTGCTGGCCGTCGAGGTCGACCCAGGTTGGACAGCAGGATCAGCGTCTCGGGACTCATCGAGGGTCGGCCTCGCCGCGGGTGGCGATGATCCGCCGACGGGGCTCGGTGACCAGGCGGTTCGCGGCTTGCGCGTTCGGATGCGCCGCGTAGGCCCGCAGGCTCGCATCGGCGTGTTCGCGGGTCGCCCACCGGCTGATGACCAGTAGATGTCCCGGGTCATCGGAATCGATCAGCAACTCATGGCTCACATACCCATCGAAGCTGGGCATGTCCCGCCAGATGGCTTCGGTCACCGCGCGGCCCTCGTCGGCCGCGGCCGCGGCGAAGCAGGACTCCCAGATCGAGTAGATCGACACGGCTTCCCCTCTCACCTGTCACGCTCTATATAGAGATTAGACCGTGACAGGTGGGCGATACAAGCACGCCAGTCGACACTCGAGCCACAGGTGCCTCGGGCGGTGATCAGTTCAAGGATGCAGTCAACGACAAAGCTAAGCACGAAATGCTTGAAAAGCTCGTGCCGGAAGCCCGCTCGGCCCACACCAACCCGGGTACCAAGTCGCGTTGAGCCCGGCCGGCGATTCACTATGCCCTGATCAAGCTAAAGAATCGAGTTGCACCAGGCAGCGGACCGAAGCGTTTAGTAGGCAGCAGCGTGAAGATTATCGTCGGATCCTTCAGGGAAATATGGACCACTCAATCATTCGCTGACGGCGGCCGCTATGGCGGCACCGGCCGGCCCTGGCGAGAGAGGGGGCCGGTCTCGGGCGGCGGCGAGAGCGGGCCCGGCGTGTTATCCGGTCTGCTGGGTTTGTGGCACTGATCGGGGGTCGGCGCGATGACGGATCGCTTCCAGTCCGGCGAGCAGCGTGTCTAGGCCGCGTTCGAAGCGTCCGGCTTGGTGCGCACCTCCCAGATGCTGGGCAAGCCGGGTCACGGTCGGGATCTCTTCGGGGGGCAGTGCCAAGTAGTAGCCGCTTTCCCCGTCAGGGGATTGTGCATCCAGCGGCTCGACGCGTCCCATCTGGTGGTAGCCGACGGTGTATGTGAACAAAGTGAAGAACGCGTCCGCGGCGGCGGCTCGGGCGAATCCGGCATCCGTCAGCAGCTGGAGGGTTCGTTCCATCACCATCAGGCCGTGGGGGCCGATCCGTACCCGAAAGGAATACACCCGAGCTAGGCCGCGGTGGCTGGACAGGGCCTGGTGATAGCTGCGGATCAACGAGCGAAGTTGGTCCTGCCAGTGGCCCTCGGTTGGGGAGCAGTCGACCTCGCCCAGCATGAGATCGACCATGAGGTCGACGAGCTCTTCTTTGTCTCGGACGTGGTTGTACAGCGCCATGGTGGAGACGTCGAGCTGTTGTGCCAGCGCCCGCATGGTCAGCGCGTTCAGACCTTGGTCGTCGACCATCAGTAGCGCGGCACGGACTACGTTCGCCCTGGTCAGCGGCGGGCGAGGTGGCACGTCATCGCGAGGATCGACCCCGACCCAGGCTCGACGCGATGACCGGGCACGCGGTCCGGCAGATGCTTCTTGCACCACGTGAATTCCTCCCACCGCTCGACGCTCTGTGTACAGCGTACGTCCACCATACACCGTATTGACATCGTACGTCGCTATGTACATAGTACATATGGCTGCACAACGTACGTTTGCTGCGAAGGAGCCGAGATGATCGAGTTCAGGTGGATCCGCTGGAGCTGGTCTCGCGTTCCTTCCGGCGTCGTGGTCACGAGGCCGCGAGGCGACACACGTCCGCACCGCCACCGCGCGCGGTGCGTCCGGGTCATCTGTCGTCCGCGGCTCTGTCACCAGCGGTAACTGTCGGCTCGTCACCGGCTCAATCGATTTTGCACGCCCTCTCGCGGCGATGAATGCCGTTCGGCGAGGGCGGGACATCACATGCTGGGCTGCGTAGGAGAGTGGCGATGTCGGCATCGACAACCACCGCACACCCGGGTCCGCTGGATTCGTCATCGAACGTCGCGGAGTTGCTGTGCGGAGCACAGCGGCGCGATCCGCGGGCGTGGGATGAGATTGTCCGTCGGTACCAGGGCGTGGTCACCGCGAAGGTCCGTTCGTTCCGGTTTCAGGAGGCGGATGCTCTGGACGCCGTCCAGATGACCTGGCTGCGGCTGGCGGAGAACTGCCATCAGATCAGACAGCCGGAGAGCCTCGGGGGTTGGTTGGTGACCACGGCATCCCGAGAGAGTCTGCACATTCTGCGTCGTGGCAAGCGTGCGATGGTCGGGCTTCCGGAGTACACGGCCCAGGTGGCCGACCAGTCGGTGGGTCCTGAGGATCAGGCGTTACGGGCCGAGACGAGGCGGGCGCTGCAGGGTTTGGTCGCTCAATTGGCGCCCGAACGCCGCCAGTTGCTGTCGTCGTTGTTCACCGAGGACCCGCCGTGTTATGCCGAGCTTGCCCGTCGCAGCGGGATTCCGATCGGCAGCATCGGGCCCACGCGCGCTCGAGCACTGCAACAGCTCAGGCATGTCCTTGAAGAATCCGGCCTGACGCCGCGCCCCGCCCGGCTCTGACCGGGGCGACGTCACCGGTGCGACGTCACAGGCGCGGGAGTGGCGCCGCCGCTGTTGCGAGGCGCGAGCGGTGTGTCGCCATGGTGTGTCTCAGAGACCTCGTCGGGCTCTGGCGGCATCCCGAGATCTCTTGTATCACCCAACGGGGGAGTTTCCTCGAATAGATGGCTCTTGGCCGCGGGCATGTGACGCGGCTGCGCGACGCGGGGCGGGCGACGCGGCTAGATGGGGCCACGCGATACCGGACGAGCAACGAAGGCGGCTCAGCGGCGCGGTCCGTCGCTGACCATGGTTGTAGGGAGCACGCGATGACCGATCAGCACACCCCAGTCCAGAACCCCCTGACACTCGTAATGACGGCCAGGTCTGACGCGGACTACGCGGCACTGACGCAGACCATCGAGGGGCTGCAGGCGATGCCGGTGGAGAAGAACCCCGTCGTGGCCGCGCTCAACAAGCTCGACAACGTCCATTTTGCTCGGTTTGTGTTCTTCGGCGACAACAAGATCGGCGTCATCACGACATACGACAACAGCTTCGATGACTACATCACCGAGTTCGCTACCGAGCTCGGCGCGGTGTTCAACACTCTGCTGAGTCATGTGGTGGATGCCCCGCCCCTGCCGGTTCAGGACAATCGTGACGAATTCTTGCGTTATGTCCGCGATCATGATCTTCGCTGTGTGGGCTCGTTCTACTCCGCCTATCCCGACCGCACCGTGCTCGACATTGTCGGCGTCGGCGCTCCGGCCTGAGTGGTGACGGGACTGTTGGCGGTGGCCGCGGTGGACCTGGCGGACGTCCAGGGGTTGATCGTGCGTGGATACAGCATGGGCCTCGGGCGCCACATTGGGCTCGGTGTGCGTGACCCGGGCGCGGCGGCCGTTTTCCTGAGAGCGCTTGGCGACCCTGGCCGGGCCGGTGTCGCGGTGAACAGCGCCGAACGGTGGGCGGACAAGCCGGACCGCGCGATCGCTGTGGGCCTGACCTTTTCGGGGCTGACCGCGCTGCGGATGCCGGGGGCGACGCTCGCGAGCTTTCCCGCTGAGTTTGCCGCCGGAGCCGTCGCGCGGGCCGCCGCGGTGGGCGATGTCGGTGCCAGCGCGCCGGAGAACTGGCTGGCGTGGCTGCGTGATCCCGGCCTGGACATCCTGCTGTTCGTGTCCGCCAACTCGACCGAGGCGTTGGAGGCCACCACGGACCAACTGCGTAATGCGTGGGCACCTGGCTGTGTCGAGCTGGGTCGCCAGGATGGGCAGCGGCTGCCCGGAGACATCGCGCACTTTGGGTATCGGGATGGGCTGTCTCAACCCACCGTTGTCGATCTCCCTGTCACGGGTCTGCCGGATCAGCTGCCACTGGCCCCGCTCGGGGCGTTTCTGCTCGGCTACGACAGCGCCGGGCTCGCCGCTCCGGCTCCGGTCCCGGCGCGATTGGGCATCAACGGCAGCTTCGCCGCCGTCCGAGTGCTTGCCCAGGACGTCGATGCCTTCGCCGAGTTCCTCACCGACTCCGCCACCCGCACGGGGATGTCCGAAGAGCTGCTCGCCGCGAAGCTGTGTGGACGGTGGCGTAACGGCGCGCCACTGGTGCTGTCCCCGGACACCGACAGCCCGCAACCGCCCATCCCCGACGAGGGGCTCAACGACTTCGACTACGTGGGGGACTTCCACGACGAGAGCGGTTACCGCTGCCCGATCGGCTCGCACATCCGTCGAATGTCCCCACGAGGGGAACGCATCATCGGTAACAGCCCTCAGTTGCATCGCCTCATTCGCCGAGGCATCCCCTACGGGCCCCCGTACGATCCCGCGGCACCGCGCGACGGGCACGAGCGCGGTCTGCTGGGCCTGTTCATCTGCGCGAGCCTGCGCGATCAATTCGAGTTCCTGATGGCAAACTGGGCCAACGACGGGACCTTCACCGGTGGGCTAGGCCACACCCAGGATCCGTTCCTGGGCGGACACGTCGCCGGGTCGACCGCGCGGTTCACGATCCCTAATCCCGCGGGCCCAGTCGTCCTCGAGGGGCTGCCACGGTTCGTCCACACCCGGGGCGGGGCCTACTGCTTTCTGCCGAGCATGACCGCGCTGCGATCCCTAGCTGACCTGGCTGAACCAAGCCCGTGAAGAACGAACCGAACCGGGGCGCCCGCACGCCATTTACACCCGCAGCGCTCGAGGAATGAGGTTTTGACCAATGCCCCCACGACTCGCGGCGAGCCCCTTGCTGATCGACCCCGCTGCGAACCGCGTGCTGCGGGAGCGTCTGGTCCCGATGTTCGACGACGATCGGCAAGCGGTCCTCGTGGAGTTGAACCTCCGCTCCGACGCCGAGCCTGACGCCGTCCGGCATCGGTTCTTCGAGGTGTTCGCCCGATTCAGCGCGGCGCGCGCTGATTCCCGACCCGAACAGGTGGCGCCCGAACCCATCTCGACGCCCTTTCTGCGCTGCCTGCTCAGCCCGGACGAGATCAGCGGCCTGCTCAAGGAGGACACCAGCGGGCCAGCTGACGAACCTCGCGCCCACAGCAGCATCTTCCGCATCTGGCCGGACTACATCCTGCGGCCCCACCTGGACCGATCGCTGACAACGGTAAAAGCCGACGCGGCCCTGCGCACCTACCACACGACCGGAACGGGAGTGGTCTGGGCCGTGATCGACAGCGGCATCGACGGCGACCACGCACACTTCTCCGCCGGAACCCTCACCGATCCCGCTGTGCGGGCGCTGCACCGTGACTACACCTACCTGGTCCGCAACGAGAAACCCCCGGCCGACGGCGGACAGCCATTACAAGACAGCGCCGGCCACGGCACACACGTCGCCGGGATCATCGCGGGCCGCCTTCCACCCGAGGCCGTCCCCGTGGTCGTCGGGCTCAAGGCAACGGACGGAAACCTCCCGCTATGGGCGGAGCGTCACTTGGCCTCCGAGGCAACCTTGGCCGGCGTCGCTCCGCACACTCGGCTGGTCAGCCTGCGAGTCCTCGACCATTCCGGCGCCGGCGAGCCCACGACCGTGTCCAGCGCGGTCATCAAGGCCCTCGAGTATGTGCGGCACGTCAACGCCGGCGGACGTCAGATACGCATCCACGGGGTCAACCTTTCTCTGGGGTGTGAATGGTTCGCGAACGAGTACGCCGCCGGACAGAGCCCGCTGTGCCGGGAACTCGATCTCCTCGTCGGCACCGGGGTCGTCGCGGTAGTCAGCGCCGGGAACAGCGGAGCCGGCAGCGACACCGATGGCGACCCCTATCCCCACGGCAGGCTCGCCACCATCACTGACCCGGGCAACTCCATCCGAGCGATCACCGTGGGGTCCACCCACCGCGACAAACCCCACCTCTACGGCATCAGCTACGACTCATCCAAGGGCCCCACCACCGATGGCCGTCTCAAGCCCGACCTCGTGGCGCCCGGGGAACGCATCACCTCAGCCGCCACCGGCGACCTGATCGCGGGGATCCCCGTGTTCGATCAGGCCAACACCGATCGGCCCCGCTACCGCGACCAGAGCGGCACATCGATGGCCGCGGCCCACGTCTCCGGTGCAGTGGCGGCGTTGCTGTCCACGCGCGCGGAGTACATCGGCAATCCCGACGAGGTCAAACGCCTGCTCACCACATCCGCCACTGACCTCGGCCGCCACGAGTTCTTCCAAGGGGCGGGTCTGCTCGACCTGATGAGGGTCCTCGCCACCGTCTAAACCGGGAAAGGAATGGCTATGCCACATCCACCGATCGACGGACTCGCCTACTACGAGATCGAGTTCAACGAAGCTGGCGGTCTGATCAACGACGACGGGCTGCTCAACGACGCCGAGTCCGGCAAGTTCGACGACATCTTCATCATGGCCCACGGCTGGAACACCAGCGCGGGCTCGGCGGAGAATCTGTACCAGGCGATGTTCGGGCTCCTGGCCGCGCAGCTACCGGGGCGCGTCGACCGCTGCGCGGCCGTCGGTGTCATCTGGCCGGCGCTGCTGTTCCCGGAGGACGACCCGAATACGGCGACAGCCACGGCGTCCACGGGCAAGGTGCTTGCCGCGGCGCTCAGCCCCGCGTTCCCGACCCAAACCGACGCGCTCGATCGCATGGGCACGCTGCTGGACACCCGCCCGCAAGACCCCGACAGGCTCACGGAGTTCCACCAGCTCGCCGCCAGTCTGGTGACCAGTAAAGCCGGAGAAACTCACGAGGACAGCGGCGAAAACGCCGCCATCACCGGCGATACCGCGACAGTGTTCGGGTTCTTCTCCGCGCTGGCGAAACAGCCACCGGTCGGCGGCCAGGGGCAGGCACTGGCCAACCCGTTCTCCCCGTTGTGGGATGGCGCTCGTGAGGTCCTGCGCACGCTGAGCTATTACGAGATGAAGAACCGCGCCGGGGTTGTCGGCGAGACCGGTTTGGGGCCCTTGCTGGTCAATCTCGTCTCCGACGACAACACCCCTCGAGCCCGGGTCCACCTGTCCGGGCACAGCTTCGGAGCGCGGCTGGTCTCGTTCGCCCTGCGGCCGCTGCCGGCCGGCCCGGCGACGCCGGTGAAATCGCTGCTGCTGATCCAGGCGGCGTTCTCGCACTTCTCATTCGCCGCGCCGCTGCCCCTCGACCCCGCCCGCAACGGAGCACTCGCCGACCGGCGAGACCGTGTCGACGGCCCCTTACTGGCGACGTTCTCCGCCGCCGACCGGGCCCTGGGGTGGTGGTACCCGACCGCCAGCATGCTCAGCCACCAGGACAGCCAAGCCAGAGACGACCTCACCTACCGCTGGGGCGCCATCGGTCATGACGGCTACCAACAGCCGGGGGTAATCGACCACCTACTGCTCGCCGCAAAACAGCCCTATGTGTTCGTGAAGAACCACTTCTACCGGCTGGACGCGAACGACGTCATCTCAGCGGACCAATCACCAGTGTCCGGAGCGCATAGCGACATCCGCCATCCCGAAATTCTCTGGGCCGCGATCAGCGCCGCCGGGCTGGCCTAGAGCGTGTCTCCCAAACCATTCAGCCGGCGTCGTGGCGCCCAGGCAGACACCTCGCGGCGTTGTCGTCGCCGCCGGTCCAACAACGGGACCGGCGACTCCTCCGCCTTGCGATGCGCCCACCTGGACACCACGCCACTCGGCATAGGATTGAGAGACACGCTCTAGGCCCAGTTCTGGAGAACCGGCGTAAGATCCTGGCCGGCGTGACCCGCGCTGGTCCCCGAGTGTAGCGCCAGTCCATTCTCCCTTTGTGCGATGCCGCGGGAGGCCACGAATTGCCGAAGGTGCACACAGCCGTTCACGGCCCCAGACCCCGGCCACGTTGGATCACACCGAGGTCACAGCCGCGGCTGACTCGTTGCCCTGAGTGCGGGGCGAACAACATGGACCACTGGCCCTGGTGCTCGAAATTCAGCCGCCTACGAAAAGCCCAGCGCCACGGTTGGGTGGCCCGCGACCGCGGCTACCGAACCAGCCAATGCGTAACAGCCCGCCGCCTGATGACAGGCGGCGGGCTGTTCCCCATAGCGCGGCCGGGCGGGGGCTCGACCGGCCAGGTCAGGGCAGCGCCGTGATCAGCTCCGCCACGTCCGGCACCCCGAGCCCGGTGACCAGGTCAAACCCCACCGTGGCGTGGTAGGCGCCGTTGATGCCGGACTTGATGTCGCGGAAGCAGGCCGTTCCGGCCAGTGGATACAGCAACGGCCCCAGGAACGGCAGCGGCGGCTTGCCCGCCTTCAGCCGGGCTTCGTTGATCAGCGCGCAGAATCCGGCCCACATCGGCGCGCTCCAGCTGGTGCCGCCGTACTGCCGCACGTGACCGTTCAGGATCACGAGGCCGCCCTCTTCAGGATCAGCGGGCGCGCTGACATCCGGGACCAATCTGCGCGCGCCGCCGATCCCCGTGCCGGATTGCCAGGGCGGACGCGGGAAGTACATGCTCTTGCCGCCGCCGCTGCTGGCCCACCCCATCTCGCCGGCGACCGCGCCGGTTGGGTCGAGCGTGACCGAGGTTCCGCCGACCGCGATGACGTATGGATCTGAGGCCTGGAACTCGGCCTGCGTCGGCCCGGTCTGGCTGTGGCCACTATCGTCAGGGTTCGATCCGCCGTCCCCGCTGGAGACGAACACGTTCACCCCCGCCGCCGCGAGCTGGCTGAACTTCTGGTGTTCGATGGCCACCTCGCCACCTGGGCCGTTCAGGTAGCGCTCCCCCAGCCCGAGACTGATCGATACCTGTCGCATTTCCGGGTGGTCAGCCAGGTCCGCGATGATCCGGTCCAGCGCGGTGAATTCCAGGGATCCCGTGGCGTAGATGCGCACCGTGGCGCCGGGAGCGATCCCGCTTGTCCACTGCGCGTCCAGGGTTTCCTCGCCCTCCGGGGGAGGCAGCGCACCACCGTCGACATTGATCTTCTGGATCTGGGTGATCGTGGTGGACAGGTTCGCCTGCTTCCAGAACGTCTCCATGTCGGAGTCGGACGGGACAGTGTCGATGAGGATGCCGATGGTTTGTCCGCTGCCATCAAGCGCGGCATCGTCGGCGTTGTAGGCCTTGCGCATCTCCGCGGGCAGGTAGGGCGGGGCATTCGCGATGTTCGGCGAGGGGTGCGCGGCGCCGCCGTTGCTGCCCAAACCTCGCCGGTTGGAGTCGCGGGGCTCCCGGCGCTTGCTGTGCTTGCGGGCCTGCCGGAACGGTTGCAGACCACCGATCGCCTGCACCGGGTCTCCGACGGAGACGGGCAGGCTCGGTGCGTTCCGAGACGCGGTGTAGGTGAACCCGCCCTTGTTGACTCGGACCATCTGAACGTCCAGGCTGCGCTGGATGTCGCTCACGGGCGCGTTCGCGTACACGCTGGCCCCGTCCGAGGAGATCTCCTCGACCGTGAAGCCGTGCTTTTCGAGCCATTTCACCAAGGCATTCGTGTCGGACTTTTTGGCGCCGTATCTGTTGATTAGATCTTTCGGTGAGATGGGCAAGCCCTGTGCCACGGCGGCCTCGAGCTTTGCTTGCGCGGCCTCGGGCAGCGCCAGCGAGAAATGCAAAGTCATACGCTGGTCTTGCGCGGCGGCGACCGCTGCATTGACCACGAGACCGTGCGGCGCCGGGCCGGACCCAACTGGAATGGGAACGACACTGTCGTGGAAGACCTTCCGATTCTCAGGCATACTCTGATCCAATCCATGGGATATGACAGTGGTAGCCCTCGAACTGATCCGAAGGCTACGGATCCGGGGTCGAATACGTATTCGTCATCGAGATGACCTGGACCGCGAACTCGTCGCCCCAGTTGTGATCCTGGTTGTCGCTCTGTCGCGGCTGCACAATTACTACTGACGGAGTCGCGGAGGTGAGGGTCAGAACACGAAGAAGTTCAACCGCACGGTGAGGTCGGCGCTCCAGCCCACCTCGGCGCGGATGGTGACGCCACCGTTGTCCGGCGCCACGTTGTCGACCCTCATCACCGCACTGCCGACGAAGGGGTTGCCTGCCCCGTCGAGCTCGGTGATCGAGACGAAGAGCGTGCTGCTTGGAGTCAAGTTCGGGATGAGGAAGCGTTGCACGAAGGTGCCGTGGGCGCGGATCGTCGCGACTCGCGCGAATGCCTGAGCGGTGACGTCGAGCGCGCCGACGTCGGTGCCCTGGGTTTCGATGTCTGGCCCGTCGGTGATGATGATGACGGGGGAGATGTCCTGGACGGTCATGGTGGCTCCTGTGTGGTTGATCGGGTGCGTCACGGGTCTTGCGGTCCGGGACGTCATGGGGTCCCGGATGTCGTGGAATCCGCCGCTGTGAACGGATCCATATGGGGCGCCCGCGCGCGGTGCCGCCCGGTTCACGGGACGTCGAGGTCCGGGGGCCGCAGGTGAACGGCCTGGTCGGGCTCGACGCCGGCGACGCCGGGCAGGTCCGCCACCGCGGCGGCCTGGGCCGGGGTGGCGGTGCCGGTCACCACCCCAATCGACGCGAGGATCGCGTCGACGGTCATCCCCGCCTCGCCCATCCGGTCGGCCAGCGCCGCGATGTCGGGACGCCGGTCGGGGGCAATGGTCACGAGGATCGCGACCGGCATGGTGCCGTCGGTCACGGCCACGGGGCGTCTCCTGGGCGGTTGACGGGTCGGTGCTCGCTGCGGCTGAAAGGCCCTACTGGGGAGCCTGAACGAGCCCCGCGCCGACATCGACCGACGGCAGATCCAGCTGGCGTGCGCCGCGGACGAGCTGGCCCCACAGTGTCATCCCGGTCGCGCCGGTAGCCTGACAGACCTGAGCCGCGATCCCGGCGACGTGCGGGGTGGCCATGCTGGTCCCGTCGATCGAGTTGTACTTGGTGGGCATGGGCCAGGCCGAGTAGACCGCGACGCCGGGCCCGGTGATGTCGACCTGGCCGCCGGCGGCCGAGCCAGTGCGAGCCGAGAACCTGGCGATCGCCGTGCTGGCGTCGACGGCCCCCACGGCCATGACCGACGGGCTGTTCGCGGGCCGGCCGACGAAGCCGAAGTTCCCGAGCTCCCGCGTCGCGTTGTTTCCGGCCGCGGCGATGATGAGGCACCCGGCGTTGAGCGCGCTCTGCCCGGCTGCCTCGTAGGCCGGTGAGACCGTGGGGTCGTTCGACCCGAGTGACATCGAGATGACCTGGCATCGCTGGGCGATCGCCCAGTCGATCCCGGCGAGGACCTGGCTATCGGACCCACTTCCCGCGTCGCTGAGGACCTTGCCGACGTAGAGGGTGGCGCGGCCGGCAACGCCGTACCGACGGGATCCGGTCGGTGGCGTGCGCGGCCCGGCGGCCGTGCCGGAAGTGTGGGTGCCGTGGCCGTTGCCGTCCTGGATCGTCTCGCCGGGGATGAACGTCTCGTTGAACACCCGGCGCCCGGCGACGTCGGGGTGCTGCAGATCGATCCCGGTGTCCAGCACCGCCAGCCGGATACCCTCCCCGGTCCACGGTGAGGTGTCCACGCGGGTGGCCTGCAGGCCCCAGGTGTCGGCGTCGGTGTCCACGAGTGTCCCCGCGACCGTGGCGAGCCCACCGCTCAGCATCAGCAGGGGCGGCGACAGGAAGTCGCCGCCGGCTGAGCCGTGAAGCTCCAGGTTCGCGAGCAGGGCGGATGCCGCGTCATGGTAGCCGCGCAGGTACTCGAGCGGCTGGTCGGCCGCGACACCGGTCGGGGAGTCGACGGGGGCGCTGAGCGCGTACATCACCTGCTCGGGTTCGACGCTGCGGATGCGCCCGTCGGTGGCGGCCATGTTCTGCAGCGCGGCGACGCGGTCGGCGTCGCCGGGTACGACCGCGAGGCCCAGACGCGGGAAGAGGACCGCGTCGGCGTCGCCGACCTGGTCCATGACCATCGCTTGGTGGGCGAAGTCGCTCGAGCTCGCGATCGACGATGTGCCCGCGAACGAGCGCAGAGTCCTGGCCATGGATTCCTCGTCCGGGTGCGCACCCGGTTCCATAACGACGATCGACCGGCCCGTGTACTCCGGCTGGCTACCGTTCGGTGGTCCGTCGGAACGGCGGCCGTTCGACTGCTGCGGAATGGTCATGAACGCTCCCGGGTGTGCCGCGACGGTGGTTGATTGTGATCGACCGAATGCTGGACTTTGCCGTTCAGGAATCGGCGCCGCGGATGGATTTCTGAACGCCCCCGCATGAGGTTGCGATGACGCACAACGAGAGAGGGATCGGTAGGCTGTCGCAGATACCCAGGTCACCCCATTGTCGCAATCCTGCACATTTCTGCTGATCGCGTGTATCAGCGCAGGGCGATTCGTACTCTTTATCTCTTAGCAACGCCGAAGTCGTTTTCAGATTCCGCACATCGCCCATCCGTCTGCAACAGAGAAGTTCAGCCGCGTACTCCGTGATCGGTTGAACACCCTCGTCTGAGTCTCCCCCGCCGGCTTCTGGGGCGGGTAGCGGCGCGCGGCCTGTTGCATGCCGGCGAAGTCGTCGGTCCAGTACCAGCGCCTATGGTCCGTCCACCAGCACGGTCAGCTCCCGACCGGCGGCTACCTGCTTGGGGATGCGCGGGTGACGAGTCGGGCGCCTTCGTATCAGGCCGGCGCCTGGCGCGCTCCTGAATAGGAAACCCGGCCGAGGAGTCCATCATGAGCCAGCCCGCCCCCACCCGCCACGCCGTCGCCGTCCACGCCGAGGACACCGCAACACTCCACGAGATCGTGCGCACTCGGCCCGGCGACTATGGCTGCCGGCCGCGCGCTGTGCCGCACGACCGTCGCGGTTTCGCCCTGCACGCGATCCTGACACCGCAGGAGCACGCCGCCCTGCGTAACGCCGGCCACGAAGTCGAACGGCTGGCTGACATCCTCTCCCCCAACCGTCGCGCCGCGGCGACGATCGGCGCGGGCGACCGCTTCGATGGGGGCCGGGTCGCGCCGCGCGGGCTGGGATCCCGCGCGGAAGGAGAGAGCCAGGACCTTGGCGGGATCATGAACGTCGACGAGATCGACTCCGCCATGCAGGGTCTGGTCAACGAGTACGGGATCAGCACGTTCACCGCGCCGAACCCCACCCACGAGGGAGCCGGTGGGGGCGGGGGTGGCCTACTCGGCGGGATCGACCCGCAGCGCTACCACGTCTACTTCACCGCCGGCGTCCACGCCCGCGAACGCGGCGGCCCCGACAACATCATCTACTTCGTCGCCGACCTGTTGTACGCCCAGCGGCACGGCGTCGGCCTTACCTACGGCGCGCGCAGCTACTCCCACGCCGACGTGCTCAAGGCGCTGTCGTCGGGCATCGTGTTCTTCCCGCTGGTCAACCCGGACGGCGTCCGCTACGACCAGCAGACCGACGTGCTGTGGCGCAAGAACCGCAACCCGGCCAGCGCCGTGCCCGGCAACCCCGACTCGATCGGCGTAGACATCAACCGCAACTACGACTTCCTGTGGGACTTCCGTACCCACTTCGACCCGTCGATCACGGGCAGCACGGCGCTGGCATCGGACAATCCCGGCGAGGAGACCTTCCACGGTACGGCCGCTTTCTCCGAGCCGGAGACGCGCAACGTGGCCTGGGTCTTCGACCAGTTCCCACGCGTGCGGTGGTACATGGACATCCACTCCGCTGCCGGCGACCTGCTCTACACGTGGGGCGACGACGACGACCAGTCCAGCGACCCCGGCCAAACCTTCACCAACGCGACCTGGGACGGCCGGCGCGGCGTCCTGGGCGTCCAGGACTATCGCGAATGGATTGAGGAAGCCGACCTCGGCACGGTCAGCCGGGTGGCGCGGCGGGCGGCGGCGGCCATGCACGGCGTCGGGAAGCGACCCTACCGCCCCGAGCAGGCGGTGGGCCTCTACGCCACGTCGGGCACGAGCGACGACTACGCCTTCAGCCGACACGTCGTGAACCCCGGCCTGAACAAGGTCTACGGCTTCACGATGGAGTTCGGGCACCCCACGAACTTCTACCCGACCACTCCAGAGTTCCACGACAACGTGATCGACACAGCGGCCGGGTTCATGGAATTCTGCCTCGCCGCAGTGGACAACGGCCTCACCTGAGGCGACCGAGTAGCCACCGACCGGGTCAGGTCAGTCTTGACTCGGCACTGCGTTGCGGCCGGCCCCCGGTCGCAGCGCTGTGGCCGTCCACTGATGGTGCGCGGCGTAGGGAAGGCACCCGATCGACCCCGGCCGACCAGCACGGTGACCTCCGTGTGGGGGCGGTATAGCGTGCCTCGAACCGCGTGACCGGAGGAGTCGATGCTGGGATGACGGCAGGGCGACCGATGCCCACACAGGACGACGTGCTTGGGTACTTCGACACGCTGTCGAACTGGGGACGGTGGGGCGACGACGACGAGCTCGGCACGCTGAACCACATCACCGACGACGTTCGGCTGGCGGCGTCGCGGGCCGTGCGCCATGGCAGGAGCGTGTCGTGCGCATGGGAGATCGCCGTGCCGGGGGAGATGGAGCGGTCGACGACGACGTGCCCGTGCGCCGCCGACATGCCGGGCGCCGAGAACATGCCGGTGCCCGCGTTCCACGCCGACCGGCGTTGGGGCTTTTCGAACGAGCATCTCGGCATCACGTTCCACGGCAACACCGTCACCCACGTCGACTCGCCGTGCCACATCTTCTGGGACGGCACGATGTACAACGGGCGCTCGCACTCGCTGGTCGACCCCGCAACGGGATCAGTGTGGGCGGCCGTCACGGCGGCGGCGAACGGGATCATCACGCGTGGTGTCCTGCTCGACATTGCGAGGGTCCGCGATGTGCCGTGGTTGGAACCGGGGCAGGGTGTGTTTCCCGACGATCTCGAAGAGGCCAGCCAGCTCCGGTACCGCTCGACCGGCCAGCCCCGGCCCTCGGTCAGCCGCACGAACACCGACTGCGAGGTCAGCAACCAGCAGGCGTCAGCGGCCTGCCCGGCATCCACCCCGGCCGGCAGCATCCCCCGCTCGGCGAGGTGCTCGACGAACCGGCCCACGCCGACGTGCCGCTCGACTTCGAGCGCCGCGACGATCTCGGCGACGTCGGGGTCCGGCTCGGCCAGCACCGTGACCAGCCCGCCGAGCCGCTGGTGCACCCCGAGTACGAAGCGCACGTACCGCTCCAGCTTCTCGGTCATCGATCCACCGGCCAGCACCTGCCGCAGCTCGGGGCGGGCGGCCATCTCGACCGGCTCGTGGTCCCCGGCGATCGCGACGTCGTAGACCGCCTTGAGCACGTCCTTCTTGGTGCCGAACGACTTGTAGACCAGCTCGGCCGAGACACCGGCGTGCGCGGCGATCGCCTTGATCGTGGTCGCCCGGTAGCCGTCGCGCAGCAGCAACTCTCGGCACGCGTCAACCACGGCCGCCCGGTTGCGCTCGGCGGCGGCCCGGCGGCCCGTCGCGTCATAGGCACGATTCGACCCGGCCACCGGCGGAGTCTAGGCCGTGTGCCGTACGACAACCTCCGAGGCCGGTTGGCCGCGCACGGTGTCCTGGTAGGCGGCCAGCTCCTCGGGGCTGTCGATGCTGCCGTGGTGGTGCAGCTGCAGCCAGCGCCCCAGGTCGCGGTCGTAGCCGAACACGCGGGTGGCGCGGATGGTCAGCGGCACGATGGCGCCGTGCAGGTCGTGGTAGCGGCCGACCTCCCGGCCGGCGAACACCACCGCGTCGGGCAGGCGATACGTGGCGGCGTCGACGAAGGTGACGCACAGGTTCACTCCGCCGGCGAACACGCGCCGGTAGAGGTCGGTGATGGCCTGCCCGGACCGCAGGATGCCGCCGAGTGGGTTGTTGAGCTGGGCCAGCTCGTCCTGCGACCACACGGCGGCGAGCGCGGTCAGGTCGCGGCGGTTGAGCGCGTAGTAGAAGGTCTCCAGTGCCGCGACTGCGCCCTCGCGGCCGGGCCGGGTGGTGTCGCCGAGCCGGAGCCGGGAGGCGGGCCCGAACTGGTAGTCGACTAGTTCGATCATGCTGGTTCCTCGGTCGATGTTGCCCTGCTCAGGTCCGACGCCACGCGCTCCGCCGGGGGCGGTGAAATGCCCGCTGCGGTGCATCTATGCTCTCCGGACATGGCCGATCTGGACGTCGAGCTGCGTCACCTGCGGGCGTTCGTGGCGGTGGCCCGGCATCAGTCGTTCACCCACGCCGCGACCGAGCTGACTATCACCCAGCCCGCCCTGAGCCGGACGATCCGTCAGCTCGAGTCGGCGATGCGGGTCACCCTGCTGGACCGCAGCTCCCGGCACGTCGAGCTGACCAGCGTCGGCGAGCTGTTCCTCGGCCAGGTCGAGCGGGTGCTCGGCGAGCTCGACCGGGCGTTCGCGGCCGTGCGCCAGCAGATGAGCATCCGGCTGGGGTTCAGCTGGTTGCTGCCCGACCCGTGGGCGCAGAACGCGGTCACCCGGTTCGAGCGGGCCACCGGCAGCACGGTCAACCTGGTCCGCAGCGACGACCCGCTGGCCGCCGTGCAACAGAGCAAGATCGACGTGGCGCTGGTGCGCGGCCGGGTGCGGTCCTCGACCGTGCGGATCGTGCACCTTTTCGACGAGTCGCGGGTCGCGGTGTGTTCGAACCGGTCCGCCCTGGCCGGCCAGGAGCAGCTGGACTGGCACGACATCCCGAACTGGCCACTGGTGGTCAACATCGTCAGCGGTACCACCGGTCCGTGGTCCTGGCCCGCCGGGCAAGGACCACGCACCGTCGTGGAGACCACGAACTTCGACGAGTGGATCGAGTCGGTCGCGGCGGACCGCGGCATCGGTGTGGTGCCGAAGGTGGCCATGCGGCGCAACATCCATTCGGCGGTGACGTTCCTGCCGGTGGTCAATGCGCCGCCGATTCCCGTGTCGCTGGCATTTCTGCCGAACGTCCAGGAAGCGCTGCTGCGCCAGTTCGTCGAGGCTGCACTCGGGGCACTCAAGGACTGACCGGCCGCGCGCCGATCAGGCCCGCTTGCCGGCCGGGTCATTCGGGTGCGGCGCCAACGGGGTGGCCTCGGTGGTCATCCACACGTGCAGCGGAAGGCTGGCGAGGATCTCGTTGAGCTGCTGTTCGTCGCCCGCGCCGAACAGCCCGAAGGTGCGCCACTGACCGGGCTCGGCCGGCGGCTTCCACAGGCGCAGCAGGTGTCCCTGCCGAGCCAGCTCCGCGGCGCGAACCGCCTCGCGGGCCGTGGTGTCCGCCACGGTGGCGTCGTCGGTGCCCTCGGGGACATTGGTGACCATCTCGACCAGGAACTCCATGACATTCTCCTTAGCTGGGCCGAACCGTGGCCGGTCCGGCGACGTCGTCAGAGCGGTTGGTGGGTGCGGGCGCGTTCGGGGGTGCGGCTGACGCGGGCCAGCAGCGCGGTCAGCGTGTCGACGGAGATCGTGTCGAGGTCCGCGACGGCGGCGATGATGTCGGTGCGCAGCGCGGCGTCGGCGTAGGGCTCGGCCAGCCAGTGGAACTTCTGGACGACCCGGTCCCAGCCCATCGGCCTGGTCGGGGCGCCCTCGAAGTCGGTCTGCTCGCGGGAGCGCCGCCGGCCGTCGGTGAGGGTGAGGTGGACCCGCACCGGCGTGGTCAGCGGGTAGCCGGCAGTTAGATCCTCGGCCGGCACGACATCGATGCGCCGCAGCAGGTCCTGCACGTCCGCGCGGCGTACCCGGTCCTCGTGCAGCTGCTCGGGGCCGACCTGGCCGTCGATCAGCGCGGCGGCGGTGAGGTACCGGAGGTTGTAGTCGGCCTGCTCCTTCGTGCTCGGCGCGGACTTATCGCCGAACCGGCCGCCGCCGGCGATGTCGTAGGCGGTCTGGAACACCTCCAGCCGAACCCGCGCCACGTCGTGCGCGGTCAGGCGAAAGGCCCTGGCCAGGTGCAGCACGGTCTCGATCACCGGCTGGCCGTGGATCAGCGAGCAGTACTTCTTCAGGTAGGTCCGCTCCACCACGTCGAGCGACCGGTCGGCGAGGTTGAAATCGACGGTCTGGTCGAACAGCTGGTGCAGCCCGTTCGGTCCCTCGAACAAGCCACGTGGCCCGGTGATCCCCCGGCCGGCCAGCGCGGTCGTATACACCGCCCGCTGCGCCGTGACACCGGGCGAGATCCCCTTCCAGTTCGACACCGGCTCGGAGTGGATCGCCGAGAGCGACACGTTGTCCGCGGCGGCGACGGCGATCGCGTGTGCGGCCCGCTCGGCGTCCAACCCCAGCAGCTTGGCGCTACCGGCCGCGACCGACATGGCCAGCTGCAGGGCGTGGTTGAGCCCGCGCGCCATCACCGGGACCTGCGCGCTGAACCGGCACTGGATCTCGTACGCCA
>Ga0137415_10000430_pt1 | contig 39767 bp, 34 predicted proteins | sample CZODoug3_1_1_16f_FD_183082 | JGI IMG/M metagenome (GOLD analysis project Ga0137415, IMG submission 183082) | Vadose zone soil fungal communities from Angelo Coast Range Reserve, California, USA - CZODoug3_1_1_16fungal (Hybrid Assembly) | ecosystem: Environmental > Terrestrial > Soil > Vadose...
GATCGGTGTGCCGACGGCGCCGCCGCCGCCCGTCGCCGCGCTGACCACGGCGGGTAACGCCACCGCCGCCACCCAGCAGGCAGCCTTGCCTTCGCAGACAAACAATGATCGGCCCTCGATCATCATCGTCGAGGTGCTCGGCTATGGCGGTGGAGATGAAGCAGACGAACCTGCAAATCAGGACGATCCGCATCGACGCCGACGCCGAGGCGGCACGAACGAACAACGGAGTCAGAATCCGGATAGCGCCTATCAAGTGTTAGGCGCCGGCAACATCACGGCGGAAGAAGCGCGGCAAATGATCGTGGAACGCGGGCAAGTCACCGGTCGGTGACTTTATGGCTGACGAAGCCGACCACGCGCGGCGGGGCCACGCCAAGCGCGATCTGAGAGTGCTGGTTCTGCGGCTCAGGTCGGCTCCTTCGCCAGACCAAACGAGCCGCAGCCTGCTACGAGGTATTCGGCGCAGTGCTTCAAAGCTGACACGCGCAATCTATTTCACGGGAAGCGAAGCCCGAGCGGTGCGCGGCAGTTTGCATGATCGTGGCGGCGATTTGAGCTTGCAATAGAGCCGGTTGTGCGGAACATTGAAGCAGACGTGCAAGCCCGGTGACATCTGTCACCGCTCAACGGTAGTCAATGACGAGCAATATCTCCATCTTTGACGGCCATAACGACGTCCTGCTGCGTCTTTACAAGTCCCCATCCCGCGATGTGGTGTCTGATTTCCTTCTTGGCGAAGAGCGCGGCCATATCGATCTAAAGAAGGCCAGGGCCGGATCGTTCGTGGGCGGGCTGTTCGCATTGTACTCGCCGTCGACCAGCGAGACCGGGTCGTTTATGCGACAGATGACGGGCGGGCAATACGCGTTGCCGCTTCCCCCTCCGTTGAGTCCGGAAGACGCCAGAAAATCCGTCATCGGAGAGCTTGCCATCCTGATGCGGATCGAGCGGGCATCAAAGGGGGCCGTGACGGTCTGCAAGACGGCCGCAGCGGCGAGGTCGGCGATCGAGCATGCTAGTCTTGCGGTGGTTCTTCACCTTGAAGGCGCCGAGGCCATCGACGCCGATCTGAACTTTCTCGAATTTCTCTACGCGGCGGGCCTGCGCTCGCTGGGGCCGGTCTGGAGCCGGACCAACATTTTTGGACATGGCGTTCCATTCCAGTTTCCTGCCGGGCCCGATCTCGGCGAAGGCTTGACGCCAGCCGGCGAAAAGCTCGTCGGGGCCTGCAACGAGATGCGGATTCTCGTCGATCTCTCCCACATCACCGAAAAGGGCTTTTGGGACGTCGCCCGCCTGTCGCGGGCGCCGCTGGTCGCAACTCATTCCAACGCGCATGCCTTGTGCCCTTCGCCCAGAAATCTGACCGACCGGCAACTCGCGGCTGTCAGAGATACGCAGGGGATGGTCGGTCTTAACTTCGCCACCTGCTTTCTTCGTCCTGACGGCAACATGAGGGCAGATACCGACGTTGAATTGATGGTGCGCCAGCTCGACTATTTGATCGAGAAGGTCGGCGAGAACCACGTCGGGTTGGGATCGGATTTCGACGGCGCAGTCGTGCCGGAGACGATCGGGTCGGCAGCCGGCTTGCCGGTGCTGGTCCAGGCGCTGCGACAAAGTGGCTACTCTGAGGACTTGTTGAAGAAACTGGGGTCGACCAATTGGCTCGACCTGCTTGAGCGTACGATCGGTTGACACGAGGCTGCAGCGGACGCCTCCTTCCACCAGCCTGACCGTGCTATACTGCTGCGCGACTCTATTTGAGACCAGTGGCATGAAAGAGAAAAAGGACATCGTGGAAAATTGGCTGCCGCGTTACACCGGCACGCCGCTTGCTGAATTCGGAGAATATGTTCTCCTGACCAACTTCGACAATTACGTCGAATGGTTCGCCACGCTGCACGGCGGTCTGGTCAAGGGCATGGATCGGCCGATGCCCAACGTGACCGCCGATGGGATCACCCTGATCAATTTCGGCATGGGAAGCCCGAATGCCGCGACCGTGATGGATCTGTTGAGCGCCATTGCGCCGAAAGCCGTGTTGTTTCTTGGCAAATGTGGCGGGTTGAAACGCAAGAATCAGATCGGCGACTTGATTCTGCCGATCGCGGCCATTCGGGGCGAGGGCACCTCGAATGATTACCTGCCACCCGAGGTGCCGGCGCTGCCGGCGTTCGAGTTGCAACGCGCGGTGTCAACGATGATCCGCGATCTCGGTCACGACTATTGGACGGGTACCGTGTACACGACCAATCGACGTGTCTGGGAACATGATGATCGTTTCAGGGAGCTGTTGCGTCGCACGCGAAGCATGGCGATCGACATGGAGACTGCAACAATCTTTGCCGCGGGATTTGCCAACCACATTTCGACTGGCGCGCTGCTTCTGGTGTCCGATCAGCCAATGATCCCGGAGGGTGTCAAGACCGAGGCGTCGGATCGAATGGTGACCGCGAATTATGTCGAAAGGCATATTACAATCGGGATAGAGGCCTTGAAGCTTGTGCGGCGTCGTGGCCGCAGCGTTAAGCATTTGCGTTTCGAAGACGATTTCGATGGCGGGCATGAGACGTAAAGAGGTGTCGCACCGCCGCGTGAACATTTTTGGGAAGCAGCCGTAGGATCTCCCAATTCGGGACCGCAAGGGTCGCCCGGGTCGTCCGACCAATATGCCCAGCGTCAGATACGACCGATATGTCCTCGGTGGTGCGCGCTAAAGCGCCCATGCGGTGCCGTGGCCGTCAGGCGTGCAAACTGCGGCTCAAACAGGGGTTCGATTCCCCTGGGGAGCCGCCCGCACGCTTGTAGCGTTGTCGCCAATTCCTTAGCCCGTGCCCTAAGCCGGAATCATCGCGATCGATGGTGCGTCGCTGGCGGCTTGCAACCGGGTTTGCCCACTCGACTCGTCGGGCAAAGTCGTTGCGCTCGCGGTAACCGTGGCGGCCGTGACGCGGAATTGGATGCCGTGCACGGTGACCGTCGGATAGATGGCACGGAAATCGTCATTGAATGCCCGTATCCGCAGCTCCAGTTCGGCTTTCGAAATATCCGCCGGGATGTCGCACATCGAGATGTACATCTGGCGGGTGCTTTTCGTTCCGCTCCAATGGATCGGCAAGCTCTTGATCGGCTCGCCCTGTGTCGCCAGCGCCTTCGACAGTCGCCAGAACAAATAGGCCAGACGGATGAAGGCGACCTGCTCGAGTTCGCGCACGCCGATGTTTTCGGGGATCGGAAAGCTTTCGATGCCGATGATCGGCCCGGAATCGACACGTTCGGCCATCCGGTGCGCGGTCGCGCCGAAAGTTGCCGCTCCATCATAGAGCGCGAAGTGAGCCGGAGCCCATCCGGGGTACTCGGGAGGTCCCGGGTGGAAGTTGTAGGCGCCGTGGCCGAGCGCATTGAGTATTCGTGCCGGAACGATGACGCCGGAGGTGAACGCCAGCAACCGCGAATGACGCAGGCTGTCCGGATCGAGCGCCTGAAGATCCCCGGCTTCGACCGTGTATCGAAACGATAGTTGCGGATTGTGCTCCTTGAGCAGGCTGCTGAGCGCAATCTGCTGGGCGGCCTGACCGGTCAGGAGAATGATTTCTTTGAGCATGATCTCGAAGCTGGTTCGAAGGCCTGTCAGGGCGTTGTTACGCGACGTACTGGTTTGCGAACGTCCTGGCCGTTGTGTCCTGGTGTCCGTCTTCAATGGTAATCGCGCGGTGAACCGCCGGTCACGCCGGTTTCGGAGAAATAGAAGACCCTCCCGCCAGCCGGCTTGTCGGCGGATTCGGCAAGCCTGCGAAACAGGTCTGTGGGCAGATCTTTCGGCGGCGCGATCTCCAGAATCCGGTTGTTCGCGAGTTTGGCGGCCGAGGTCACGGCCGTTACGTCCGCCTGCCAGGCGCACAATGCCAGTTCCAGATGATCGAACCCGCCCGGGTCCTTGTCGAAGGCGGCTGCGATCGCTTCGATCGACGCCGCAACCGCGCGCGATCCGATCGACTGGATGTCGCGCAGGATAACGCTCACCGCGCCTTGTCCGGTCTGGCGGGATTTGATGACGATCAGCGATTCCGGGGCGCCGGTCCGGCTCGCGCGTCGCGCCGCCCGCAGCGCGGTCGGAAAGCCCAGATCGGGACCGAGGCTGGACATCGTCGCATCGACATTGTGGAGGATGACGGGACGGCTGCGCGAGCCGCGCCCTGCCGGCGTCGCGTGATAGGAATGCGGCAGCCAGACCGTGTCGAGCGATCGCTGCGAGCAAACCAGGCTCCACGCCTGGTCCAGCACATAGCCGTCCCAGACGCCCCGATACGTTGAGGAAAGATCATGCCATGTGCGGAGCAGCGCCTCCGCTGCACCAGATCGGCCGAAATAAAGCGTGCGGGCGGATATTTCGCACCGATTCCACTTGTGGACGGCGAAGTCGCAGTCGAGCTTCGCAAGCAAAGACGGGGAATCGGCAACCACGGCGTCCGGTTCGATCCAGAGGATCGCACGCTCCTGGCTTTCCCAGGCGTCCAGAATGAACCGGGCCTTTTCGAAACCGAGGACTTCCCCAGGGATGACGTTATCGACCGCTTCGATCACGAAATCGAGCCGATGCGATGCCAGCGCGCGCCTGAGCTTCAGGGCCGTGCCTTCCTCCGCATCGGCTGGATAACAGGATACGACCAGCGGCGCTTGCCCGGCCTCTTGGCCATTCGAAATGGCCGACCAGCTCACGCCGCCCCACCACAGTTCGTGAGGGCCATCGGCGCCGCAAGGGCCGACCGTTCCAAAATCCTTGAGCTTGGATTTCAGGAAGTCGAAGGCTGGATTCTCGCCAAACGGGATGACGACCACGCATTTGGAATGAAGCGCGCGATAGAGCAACTCGACGTCCGGCCCGGTTGGCGGTTCGATGACGATAATCAGTCGTCGTCCGCCGGAGGTGGCCTGGTGGCGGTCCCAGACAACGGGATCGCCAAAACGCGCGACCAGCCATTGCAGACGCAACCGGTGTTGTCGGCCCAGCCTGATGTGATTGGAGTCGAGGAGATGGTCCAGGGAAGCCGCGTCTGGGTTTCCTGCGTCTGTTCGATTCATGCACGATCCGCCATTTTTTATTCTACGTGCCAAGGGTTGGAATCAGGCGGCGGAAATCACATGCGGCCCCGCAGGGCGGCTGTGAAGCCTTCGTCATCGCCCCCGACCGCATGCATCGCGCGCACGCGGTGGTCACTGAGCGAAGTCAGGGTAACGCTGAAGATGATGATCGGTTGCGACATCGGGTCGACGGTGATCAACAGGCAGCCGTCTTCGTCATTGGCGCGATAGTAACGTCCGGATCGCTCGATACCGGCCGCGCTCAGCTTGTCGTCCGGTAGCCGGATGACCTCGGGATCCCGAGACGCCTTTCGTATCGTCGTCCCGGCCTGGGCCGTTACACCGCGCAGAATGCCTTCCAGGGCGATCTTCGCGACCGGAACGGCGATCGTCTTCACGGCCATGGTGTTGGAGATTGGAATATGGACCCGAACATCGCCCTTTCCCGTACGAAAGCACGAGACGGTTTCCATGGTGGCGCTGCCGTCGGAGCCGAACAATCCAATCTGGAGATGGCCGCATTTGGCGTCGCTCAGAACATCTGATGGCAGGCGGTTGGCGCCGAACAGCATGTACATGTAGCCGTGGGATGGCGACAGGCTCGCGAAGCTGCCGGCAAGCCACATCGGAGGTGCCGGCGCCGTACAGGCCGAAAATATGCCCCGCGCCAGTTCCACGGTCCTGATGGCGTCGCTATCCAGCATCGGCGCGAGCGCCTGGGTGCCGAGATTGACGTCGTGCTTCAGCGCGCCCAGCATCGTCAGTTCGTCGTCATCGGGCAGCAGCAGCAGCCGTCCCAGGATCGCCGTTGTCCATTTGGCCGCGACGTCCGTCGCCGCGAACGGTTGCAGCCCGTAGCGGGGGGCGAGTTCGCGGGAGCGATCGATGAAGGCAAGCGCGCCGGACTGTATTTCGGCGCTGAGCGCGAGTTGCTCGGGCGGCCGCGGATTGATTTCGCGAAGCACGTCGCCGGCAAGGTAATCGCGCACCGAGCCTTCCGCCGAGCAGCAAATCTGCTCCAGCAGCGCAACGTTGCGCATCAGCATACGCTTGATGTGAGGCGTCACGATGAGGTCCGAGATAAAGCCTTCGGCGGTATCGTCGGCTGCGAGATCATCAAACGAATCATCGAGCGTCAGCAGGTAGGCGCCGTGGAGACGGATGTTGATTTCTTCGCAATCGAAGATGCGGCGCATCGCCTTCTGCACGCTTCCCGAATAGCCAAGATCGACCAGAACAAGATCGGTACAGTCATCGAAGTCGGGAATTCGATGTCTGAGATAGGCGAGCATCGAAGTTCGCATCGCGGTTGCGATGCCCACGATCTGGCTTTCGTCGGTCAGTCGGGGCAGCGCTTCGGCGAGCTCTTTTCCAGTCGCAATTCCATCGGGAAACCGGTTGAAGAAATCGGCGACCGAAGACGGCAGCACTTTCAGGATCTGGCAAAACGTCTCGGCATCGATCCGGGTCACCTTGCGGAACAGCTCGATGAGCGGCTCGATCGTGGTGGCCGACCCGATCAGGCTGACGCGGCGGTTGATCTCGAGATAGGATGCGGTGTCTTGCCGGACCTCGTGCCATATCCGGTACGACAGAGAGCCGTCGCGCCCAAGAAACGCGACCGCGACTTTGGCCCCGGTCTGTCGCAGGCGAGCGACCCGCTCTTCGATGAAGCCATCGAACGCGGCCATGACCGGACCGATCGTCGTGACCCCGAGATGGAACGCGGCCGATTTTTCCGGCGTTTGCGCGGCCACGATGCGTCGAAGGGTCCGTGATCCCAAATCGAGCCGCGAGACGTCATCTGCGCACAGCAGGTCAAAGGTGGAGCTTTCCCGTTGCAGCTGCGCTGCCAGCCGTGCACTGGCTTGCGGATAAAATCGGGTCCGGATGCCGTGACGGCGCGCGCCCTTGATGTCCGCATTTTCGTTGTCCCCGATATGAATGACGGTCGAAGGATCGACGCCCTGCTCGGAGAGGTATCGCACGAACAGGTCTTCACCCTTGCTGGTGCCGTGTTCGCACGAGGCATAGAGGAAATCCCAGTCGAGCCCGGGATGGCAATGACGGAGCAGGACTTCCAGTTGTCTTTGATTCCAGTAGGTGTCGGAGATGAAGCCGGTGCGCCGGCCCGCTTTCCGTGCGTCGCAATAGAGGCGCAGGATCTCGTCGTTGACCCTGCAAAGCTCGAGCTCGGCCTGAAATTCGGCATCCGCCAGATCCTGCAGCGCGGTGCGATCGAGATTGAACAGCCGGAACGGGAAGTAGCCGTAGATGTCCTCGATCCTGACTTCGTAGGCGCCGGTTTTTTCGTTTGCGACCGAGCGGGCGCGCGCTTCGGCCTGAATCCGGTGCTGGACATAGCTCGTGATCCCGTTCGGATGGTTTCTCCGGACCGGGGATAGCTGAAACGCGCGTTCGAATACGCCTTCGGGCGTCGTGCAGGCGCGGAGCAGAAAAGTATCGAACACATCGAAGGAACAGACCGCTATCTGCGCGCGCGTTGTTGCGCGCGTGTTCGCCAAATCCGGTCCAGTCATCGAATTCCCCCGCTTCCGCCTTGTCTAGTAAACGGCAGGGCGGCCGCAATCAGGCGCACAGCAACACTTGGAAACGGTTGGAAATCAAATTACCGGCTGTTCATTTTATCGGTTTGTTAAATTTCGATAGCGTGTGGAGATGATTCGAATCTAGTTCGTGCGGGGCGATCGTGGATTGGGGCGCTGTTCAGCGTGACGGATTCGGAGCTGAGGTGCGAACTCCTCGCGCGCGTTGTCGTTTGCAATCGTTCGACATTTCGGATGCCGGGGCCGCGAAATCGGACCGTTATTTCGCGGTCTCGACGCACACGGGGCCAGGCGAAAAACGTCGGCAAGTTTTTCCTACTGCTAGGCAGTTTATGCCTCCTAACTTATTGAGAAATATAGAAAAAAGAGCGCCTGCTTCTGCCTGCCCGTCCGTTGAAATGGATGAGAGCCGTGCATCGCTACAGTTACCAGCACGGCCGGGCGGGAGAATTTAATGGCCTACGCGCTCGATATTCTGGCTCCCATCGACACGGAGAGTCCGCCTGCCGTGCCGGCAGCACCCGATGGCGCGCCGGCCATGCCGCCGGCGGCGATGCGCGTTCAGGATGAAGATGACGCATTGCTGGATCGCCTGGCGGCAGACGATCAGGTTGCGTTCAGGATTCTGGTCGAGCGGCACATCGATCGCGCTTACGCCATCGCGCTGCGCATCGTCGGCAACGCCGCGGATGCCGAGGACGTGGTGCAGGATACCATGCTCAAGGTATGGACGCATCGCGGGCGCTGGCAGCATGGCCGCGCCAAATTCTCGACCTGGCTCTACCGCGTCGTCAGCAATCGCTGCATCGATCTGCGCCGCAAGCCGCGCAACGAAAATGTCGATGCCGTGCCGGAAGTCGCCGATACGCAGCCGGACGCCAGCAGCGTCATCGAACGCAACGAGGTCAGCAGCCTGTTGGAGGTGGCGATGCAACGGCTGCCCGAGCAGCAGCGCGTCGCGGTGATCCTGTCGTATCACGAGAACATGAGCAACACAGAGATCGCCGAGGTCATGGACACCACCGTGGCTGCGGTCGAGTCGCTATTGAAACGAGGACGGCAACAGCTGCGCGAAATGCTGCGTCGGCACGAGCGAGACATCCGCACCGCGTTTACCGATTGATAACCATAAAATCCGGCCTGTCGAAGATTTGCCGCCTGATCGCCGGCCGTCGTTCCGTTTGAGCGGAGAGACGGGGCTGGATCCGCGTCGTCGTCTGTCGTTTCCCACGATGCGGCATGTCATGCCCATCAGCACAGGAGCTTTCACATGCCCGCAATTTCCACCAATACCGCGGCCAACGCCGCGGTGCGCTACCTCAACATCAATTCGCAGCAGGAAAGCAGCGCGCTCTCGAAACTGTCGAGCGGTTCGCGCATCACCTCGGCTTCCGACGACGCCGCCGGCCTTGCGATTTCGACCCGCATCTCCTCCGACGTCACCACGCTGCAGCAGGCCGCGACCAACGCCTCGCAGGCAACCTCGATCCTGCAGACCGCCGATGGCGGCGCCTCCAACATCTCCGATATCCTGGCCCGCATGAAGTCGCTGGCCTCGGAATCCGCCTCGGGCACCGTGACCGATTCCAGCCGCGCCTATATCAATTCGGAATTCTCGCAGCTCACGAGCGAAATCGATTCGATCGCCTCCGGCACCCGCTATAGCGGCTCGAGCCTGCTCGACGGTTCGAGCGCGTTCTCGTCCGGCGTCTCGGTGCTGGTCGGCTCCGCGGCGACCGACACCATCACGATCACGCTGTCGAGCCTGACTTCGACGTCGCTGGGCGTGAACGCGCTCAACGTCTCGACCCAGGCCGCTGCCAATACCGCGCTGGGCACGCTGGACACGGCGATCGACAAAGTCTCGGCCGCCCGCGCCGATATCGGTGCCCAGGAATCGCGGTTCAACTTCAGCGCCGACTCGATCTCGACCCAGACCCAGAACCTGCAATCCGCCAACTCGGCGATCAAGGACGTCGACATCGCCGCCGAGCAGGCGACGCTGTCCTCGGCCGAAGTGAAGACCCAGGCCGCGGTGTCGGCGGAAACGGCGGCGAACCAGATGCCGCAATATCTGCTCAAGCTGCTGGGCTGATGAATGACCGGCCGGGCCGGCATCATGCCGGCCCGGTTTCTCTTGCGATGGACCTGCGGTCATGACCGTGAGTAGCGCCACTTCGGGCACGAGCACGGCTTCGTCAGGCTCGTCGAGTACGGTGACGACAACCGGCACGACCAATTCGACCAGCGTCGACTGGAGCGCGTTGATCGACGCCGAGGTCAACGCCAAGCTGACCCAGGCCACCTCGGTCTCCACCACGATCACCGCCAACGAGGCGAAGATCTCGGCCTACCAGGCCCTGCAGACCGATCTCTCCACGATGGCGTCCGGGCTGTCGGCGCTCTCCACGTCGATCGTCAATTCGCTCACCACCAACGCCTTCTCCACGCGCGCGGCGACCATCAGCTCGACCGGCGACGTCAGCGCCTCGTCGGCGTTGTCGATGACCGTCAACAACGGCTCCGCCACCGGCGATCACACGCTCCAGATCAGCCAGATTGCGACGGCGCAGAAGGTGATCGGCGGCTCGCAGTCCAGCCAAACCTCGGCACTCGGCTATTCCGGAACCTTCACGCTCGGCCTGGCCGGCGGCAGCACCACCGCCATCACCGTGACCAGCACGATGTCGCTGCAGGACGTCGTCGACACCATCAACGCCCAGACCTCGACCACCAATGTCCAGGCCTCGATCGTCCAGGTATCGGCGGGCTCCTATGAAATGGTGCTGACCGGCACCGCGGATGCCGCCGACATCACCTATTCCAATTCCAGCGGTTCGACGGATAACATCCTCAACAAGCTCGGTGTCACCGACAGTACGGGATCGTTTTCCGACGTGCTGCAGAAGTCGCAGTCAGCCGCGTTCACGCTCGACGGCGTCGCGATGACCCGGAACACCAACGACATTTCAGACGTGCTCACGGGCGTTACCTTCGATCTCCTGCAGCCGACGCCAAGCGGCACCACGCTGAACGTCTCGATCGGCACCGATACCAGCCAGATTTCATCGGCGCTGCAGACCTTCGTCACTGATTACAACGCCTTCCGCGATGCCGTGATAGCACAGCAGGCGACCAGTTCGGACGGCACCGCCGCTTCGAGCGCGGTACTGTTCGGCGACAGCACCATGCGGGACATCATGACCCGGATCGAACAGGTGCTGGGCGGCTCGGTGGGCGGCCTCACGATGAGCGATCTTGGCCTGTCCTTCAACGAGAAGAACGGACTTCAGCTCGACACCAGCACGCTGTCCTCGGTCCTGACCTCGAATTTGAGCGGCGTAGCGACGCTGCTGTCGGCGCAGACCACGACCTCGACGAGCCAACTCAGCGTGGTCAATACCGGAACCTCGCCGCAGTCGTTCACGCTGGACGTGACGGTGGACTCCTTCGGCGCCCTGACGGGCGCTTCGGTCGGCGGCGACAGTTCGCTGTTCACCGTCAGCGGCACCAGCATCGTCGGCAAGTCCGGAACCATCTACGCCGGCATGGCCTTCACCTATAGCGGCTCGACCTCACAGTCGATCACCGTGACGTCGACCTCCGGCCTCGCCGCACAGATCTACCAGATCGCCAATACCGGCGGCGCCTCTACCGGATCGCTGCAGACGCTGATCGCCAACCTGCAATCGCGGGACACCGACCTGCAGACCCAAGTCAACAATATTGACAGCGCTGCCGCGACCTTCAAGGCGCAGCTGCAGACCCAATACGCCAAGTACCAGGCCGCCATCGAGAGCGCCAACACCACGCTGACTTATCTGAAAGCATTGTTGAATGCGGGGTCGAGTAACTGATGACACAAAATTCGATGGCGTATCGCGCCAACCAGGCCTATCGCAGCGCCGCGGTCGCCGTTCCGCCGCTCAGGGCGGTGGTGATGCTCCATAATGGCGCCATCACCTTCCTGCAGAGGGCGATAGAGGCACAGGACGCACGCCGCTTCGAGGAAGGCCACGGCCACATGATGCGGGCGACTGCCATCCTGCGCGGGCTAAGCCACAATCTCGACATCGCCGGCGGCAGCGCGATGGCCGAGCGGCTCTATCGGACCTACAACAACCTGATCATGGCATGCCTGCGCTCCTACGGCCGGCCGCAGGCGAAGGAAGGTTTTCGGCGCATCATCGCCAGCCTGACCAAATTGCGCGAGTCCTGGGAATTCGTGGAAGCGACCGTCGCCAAGAACACCAAGGCCGATCCAGGTGATTCGGCGGCCCGGCGCTGAATCGTCGGGACGGATCGAGCCGAATCAACCGGGCCATGTCGCGCGCGACGCGTTGGCATTCCATATTATCGGCCGGCAAACGCCGTCATTTGCCGGCTGCGACCATCAGCCCGTGGACATCGGAGGCAGTCCAATGACGTTGCCGTGGAAATCGATTTCCGCCGCGCCGCGGATGCTTTATGACAGCCATTGCGAAGACAATCCTGGCGACAAGCGGATTTGCGCGGGCGATGGACGTCACGATGTTCGAGGATCTGATCGACCGGCTGGGGGAGGACCTGTCCCGCTGGCCCGATCATCATCGTCTGGCGGCTGAGGAACTGCTCGCATCGTCCACTGCGGCGCGTGCGCTGCACGAGGAGGCGCGTGCCCTGCGTCAAGCTTTCGCGGCTCCGCCGGTTCGCGCGCCGGCCGGCCTCGCCGACCGCATCGTCGCCGCCGCCAGCAAAGCGGCCGCGGAACCGGCGGCGGCGCGCGCGGAAAATGAGACGGCGGAGAGCTCCGCCGGTTCCGCGCAGCCCGGCAAGGTTTTGCCGGCGTTGCTGTTGACGCTCTGCCTGCTGCCGGCACTCGCCGCACCGGCGCTGTCGCGCGCGGAACCGGACACGCCTCGCGCAATCCTCGCGTTGCCCTGATCCGGTCGATCTCCGACTCCCGATTTTAGACCCATCTGATTGCTGACGCCGTCGATTTGCGTACGTCGCGCCTGCTTCGCCACGCCTGCCACGCGGCAAATTCTGCCGTGTCGTCAAACGATTCCACACGCATGAATCCGCGCCTGAATTCGGCGCGCCATCCGTTTTATCTGCGAACGACAATCACGACCCGCCAACGCGTTCCGTCGCGCGATCCGCGACGAAGAGAGCCGGAGCTTGCCATGACAGTTTCCGCGACGACCGCAGCCACTGCCTCGACATCCGCATCGAGTGCGTCCTCTAACTCATCGCTGAGTTCGACCGATTTTCTCAATCTGCTCGTCAGCGAATTGCAGAACCAGGATCCGCTGAACGCGACCAGCACGACCGACTTCATCAACCAGCTCACCTCCTACGCCAACTTCAATGAGCAGCAATCGATCAACAGCAGCATGACATCGCTGGCCGGCTCGTTCTCCAGCCTGGTGACGCTCAATTCGGTCAACTACATCGGTCACACCGTCGAGGCGAAGACGGATACCGCGACGCTGAGCAACGGCTCGGCCACTTACGGCTATTCGCTGTCTTCGGCCGCATCGGACGTTTCGATCAGCATCAAGGATTCGTCGGGCAGCACGGTGTGGACCGGCACCGGTACCGGCAATGCCGGTTCGAACACCTTTACATGGGACGGCAAGAACTCGAACGGCACGCAGCTCGGTGACGGCGGTCAATACACCATCGCGGTTACCGCGGCCGACTCCGCCGGCAACTCGGTTTTCAACTACGCGACCACCACCGGCACCGTCACCGGCATCGACGCCTCGTCCAGCACCCCCTCGCTGATCGTGAACGGCGTCTCCGTCAGCGCGAGCAACATCATCGGCGTCACGTCCTGACCGCATTCGGAGTTCGATCATGAGTCTCACCGGCGCACTTTCATCGGCGATCTCGGCGCTCAGCGCGCAGAGCCAGTCGCTGTCGATGATCTCCGACAACATCGCGAACGCGGATACCACGGGCTACAAGACCACCTCCGCGATGTTCGAGGACATGGTGACGGCGTCGAGCAGTGCGACGTCGTATACGTCGGGCGGGGTCTCGGTGTCGGGACGCGCCAACATCACACAGCAGGGGCTGCTGTCGGCGACCACCAACGCTACCGACGTCGCGATCCAGGGCGCCGGCTTCTTCGCCACCACCGACGCGAGCTCGGGCGGCACCACTTTCTATACCCGCAACGGCGCCTTCACCACCGACAACGCGGGCTATCTCGTGGACAACGGCTATTACCTCGAAGGCTGGCGCACCGACGCGGCCGGCAACGTCGCCGGTGGCACAAGTCTGCAGCCGATCAACACCCAGGTCGCTTCCACCAGCGGCAGCCCCACCACCAAGACGACGATTGCGGCAAACCTGCCGTCCGACGCCGCCACCGGCGCCACCTTCACCAGCTCGATGACGGTCTACGATTCGCTTGGCACGGCGAATTCGCTCCAGGTCACCTGGACCAAGACCGGCTCCAACGCCTGGAGCGCCAGCTTCGGCAATCCGACTTTGGCGTCGGACTCGAGCCAGACCACCGGAACCGTCAGCGGGTCGGTCGCGATCACCTTCAACAGCGACGGCTCGCTCGCCAGCACCACGCCGAGCCCGCCGACCGTCGCGGTGAGCGGCTGGACCGACGGCGCGGCCAACAGCGCCATCACGCTCAATCTCGGCACCGTCGGCAAGACCGACGGCCTTACCCAGTATGCATCGGGCGAAACCACGCCGACAGTCAACCTCACCAATATCTCCTCGGATGGCCTGGCTTACGGCAAGCTCAGCAGCATCGCCATCGGCAAGAATGGCGTGGTCGACGCTACCTATTCCAACGGCCAGAGTATCGCCATCTACAAGATCGCGGTGGCGACCTTCAGCGACCCCAACGGGCTGAACGCGCATAGCGACGGTATGTATTCGGCGACCGTGGCTTCCGGCAGCGCGACGCTGCAGGGGTCGGGCAGCAACGGCGCCGGCACGATCTACGGCAGCGAACTCGAATCGAGCACGACGGATACCAGCGGCCAGTTCTCCAACATGATCTCGGCGCAACAGGCCTATTCGGCCGCCTCGCAGGTGATCACCACCGTCAACAAGATGTTCGACACCCTGATTTCGGCGATGAGGTAGCCATGGCCGACGCAAAGCAACAGGGTAACGGCGAGGCGCTGCTGCGCCGGCTGCGACGACTGACGAGCCGCGCCGGCGCCACCGAAACGAACGACCGGGCGCAACAGCTCGCTCTCATGGACGATATCGATGGGGTGCGGCGGGAGCTGCTGCACGAATGCGCGCGGCTCGACGAAGAGATCAAGCGGGCGGGGGTCAGGGTCACCGCCATTACAGCCTATGCGCGGGGTGCACGATCGGTCCGCGGCCCGCGCCGCGATGGACATTAGCAGGAACGGGAGCGACAACATGATACCGGCACGCAATAGCAATACCAGCCGTCCCGCCGGCGGCGACGAACGCGTCAAGTCGCTGATCGCGCTGATCGACAATTTGATCGTGGTCGTGGCGGAGGAAAACGTGGAGCTCGCCAAGGGGCTGCCGGCCTCGCGCCTGAAGCAGGTCGACGAAAAGAACCGGCTTGCCGATCTGTTCGAGAAATGCGTGGCGGAATCCGCGGCCGCGACCAGCAACCTGCAGGTGCGGGACCGGATCCTGGGCGAGCAGCTCATGGAACGGATCCTGCGGCTGCGCGCCGCGATGGACGAGAACCTGATCAGGCTGCGCGCGGCGATCGAGGCCAGCAACCGCAGGATCGAGGCGGTCATGCAGGCGATCCGCGAGCAGATCGCCAGCGTGTCGCCCTATGGCGCGGCCGGCCGTCACACCACGCGTGCGACGTCCTCCGGCAGCACCAACGTCCGGGCCTGAGCAGGCCGCCACCGACGGGAGCTAGCCGTGTCGCTCGATATCGCAAGAAGTATCGCGTTTAGCGGGCTCTCGGCCGCGCAGGTGCAGATCAGCGTGGCGTCGTCGAACATTTCGAACGCCGATACCAAGGGTTACACCGAGAAGACCGCCAACCAGGCCAGCAATGTCACCGCAGGCGTCGGCACCGGCGTCACCGTCACCGGCATTACCAGTACTGTCGACAAGCTACTGCTGAAATCGCTGGTAGGCGCCACCTCGGATCTCGGCTCCGCCGATACCACCAATAACTATTTGGGCGAGCTCGCGCAGCTCTACGGCAGCACCGCAAGTTCCGGCAGCTCGACGACCGGAACGTCGCTTGGCAACACGCTGGCGTCATTCGAGTCGGCGCTGTCGTCCTTGTCGAGCACGCCGGCCAGCGCGTCGCTGCAAGCGAACGCGGTCAACGCGCTCAACGATGTGGCGACGCAATTGCGGGAAACCTCGAGCAACATCCAGAAGCTGCGCGCCAATGCCGACCAGGACATCTCGTCGTCGGTGGGCGACATCAACAAGGACGTGCAGCAGATCACCGACCTGAACGCCGAGATCAAGCAGGAGAACGCCGCCGGCCAGTCGACCGCCGACCTGGAGGACCAGCGCAACACCGCGCTGCAGGACATCGCGTCGATGATGAATGTGAGCTATTTCACGGCATCTAACGGCGATCTCCAGGTCTATACCACCTCGGGCCAGGCGCTGGTCGACAGCACGGCGCATACGCTGAGTTATACCGCGGCTGCCAGCGTCACCGCCTCGACCACCTACAGCGCGGGTTCGTCCAGCGGGTTCAGCGGCATCACGGTGAACGGCGTCGACATCACCTCCCAGATCACCTCGGGCAAGGTCGGCGCTCTCGTCACGCTGCGCGATCAGACACTGCCGGCGGCGCAATCCCAGCTTGACCAGCTTGCCCGGCAGCTTGCCTCGAGCCTCAATGCGGTGTCCAACCAGGGCACATCGGTGCCGCCGCCCACGAGCCTGACCGGCACCGCGACGGTGAGCAGCGCGACGGCGCTGTCGGCCACCGGAACGGTCCGCCTCGCCGTCACCGACCAGAGCGGCAATCTCGTTTCCTATCAGGACCTCAATCTGTCGTCTTATCCGACGGTCGGCAGCCTGGTCACTGCGATCAACGGCATCTCCGGTCTTTCTGCGTCGATCGATTCCAGCGGCCACCTCTCGATCGCGGCGACCGGCTCCGGCAATGGTGTCGCCATCAACGAGATGACGAGTTCGGTCGGCAGCGCCGCGGCAGGGTTTTCGGACTATTTCGGGCTCAACGACCTGGTTGTCGGGACCGGGGCCTCGGACTTTGCCGTACGCAGCGACATCCTCGGCGGCTCGGCCGCGCTGCCGACATCGACGCTGGACTCTTCCGCAACGCTGACCGCGGGAAGCTCGGTGCTGTCGTCCGGCTCGGCGACCGTGGTCAATGCGCTCTCCGACAGACTGACGAAATCCACGAGCTTCGCAGCCGCCGGCGGGCTCAGCGCCACCACGAGCTCGTTTTCCGATTATGCCGCTTCGATCGTGTCTGACGTTGCGACCAAGGCCACGCAGGCGTCGGCGACCTATACCGCCAAGGAGACCGCGCAATCGACCTATGCCAGCTCGCTGTCCTCCGAGTCGGGCGTCAATCTCGACGAAGAATCGTCGCGGCTGAGTTCACTGCAGAACAAGTACACGGCCGCCTCGGAGCTGATCCAGATCATCAACACGATGTTCACGGCACTGGCCACTGCGATGCAGACAGTCTGAGATCGGGACAAGTCATGGTCATGCGTATCGCTACCTTTGCGTTGTCGGATCAGATGATCACAGGGGCGCTGCGCACCCAGGCGATCATGGCCAACGAGCAGGTCCAGGAATCCTCAGGCTTGAAGTCGGAGGATTTCGGCGGCTATGGCGCCGATGCCCAGCGCGTGATCAACCTTCAAGTCTCGGTGACGCGCGCACAGTCCTATATCGATTCCGCGACGCTTGCCGACAGCAAGGTACAGGTGATGTATTCGGCGGTCGGGTCGATGACCGACATCATCACCCAGTTGCGCTCGCAACTCAGCGCCGCCACCACCGGCAGCAGCACCGAGACGACGTCGGTGATCAATTCAGCCCAGCAGATGCTGCAGCAGATGGGATCGCTGCTGAACACCCAATACAACGGCGAATACGTGTTCAGCGGCGCCCGCACCAGCACGGCGCCGGCCGACCTGTCGAGCTTTGCGTCGGGTACCGGCTCGACGACCATCGCGGACACCAGCTACTACAAGGGCGACGGGGAGATCGCAGCGGTGCGGGTCGCCGACGACCAGACGGTGTCCTACGGCGTCACCGCGGACAATTCCGCCTTCGAGCAGGTCATGCGGGTGCTGAAATTCGTCGCCAACAGCTCGTCGCTGTCGTCGACCGACATCACCCAGGCGCTCAATCTCGCCAGCAACGCGCTGGATGCCACCTCCACCGTGCAGGCGAAGCTGTCGAGCGACGCGTCGCAGATCGAGACGGCGAGCTCCCGGCAGAGCGAATACCAGACCTTCGCCCAGACCCTCGGCGGCGACCTCACCAGTGTCGACGTCGCCGCGGTCACGGCGCAGCTGTCGACCTATCAGGCGCAGCTCACCGCGTCCTATTCCGCGATCGCCAAGATCCAGAGCCTCAACCTGGCGAATTATCTGAAGTAAGTGGCTTCAATCGAATCAATCTGCAATATCTTCGGCCTTTTCGATGCGCCGATGGTGGTGCGAGTCGAAAGACCCGCGGTGGGCGTGTTCACGATTGAATGGCTTTGACAAGTCTCGGGCCGCACAATCATACTGATCGCAGCACAGGGTCTCGCGCCGTCCGCGCGACATCGGACGGTGACGCCTGATGCGCACAGGGAAGGCCGTGATGTCTGGAGTAGTCGACCTGCTGGTCCGAAATGCCCGCTTGCAGGGTTGTGGCGACGCGTTGGCGGATATTGCGATTTCAGATGGCGTCATTGCCAAGATCGGCGCGGGAGGTGACATCGACGCCCGCACGACGGTGGATGCGAGGGGAAATCTCGTCACCCCGTCCTACGTCAATCCGCATCTTCACCTCTGCAAGGTGTGGACGTTGCCGATGCTGTCGGAAGCGGCGCTCGAAGCGTATCGAGGGGCTGGCATGAGCGAGTCGGCGAAGGCCATCGATCTGGCGGCAGCGGTCAAGGCAAACTACGATGCGTCATGGATCATCCCGAATGCAAGGCGCGCCGTGGCGCTGGCGGCGCTGCATGGCAATTTGCACATCCGCGCCTTCGCCGACGTCGACACCAAGGCGCGGCTCGAGGGCGTCAGGGCGCTGCTGGCGATCCGCGAGGAATTCCGCGGCATCGTCGACATCCAGGTGGTCGCATTTGCGCAGGATGGGATCGTGCGCGAGCCTGGCGCCGACAAGCTGATGCGCCAGGCGATGGAGATGGGCGCCGAAATCGTCGGCGGCATTCCATGGATCGAACCGACCGCGGCCGCTGCCCAAGCCCATATCGATTTCTGTTTCGATCTCGCCGCCGAATTCGATGCCGATATCTCGATGTTGCTCGATGACGTCGGCAATGCCGATATGAACACGCTGGAGGCGATGGCCCGGCAGGCGCTGGCGCGGGGTTATCAGGGGCGGGCGCTGGCGCACCATTGCCGGGCGATGGCGCTCTATCCTGAATCCTATCTCGGCGAATTGACCGAATTGCTGCGGCAAGCGCGCGTCAGCGTCGTCAGCGATCCCCACACCGGTCCGCTGCATGCGCGAGTGAAGGAACTCCTAAGCGAAGGCGTCAACGTCTGTCTCGGGCAGGATGATATTTCCGACGCCTATTACCCGTTCGGCAGGAACAACATGCCGGAGGTGGCGTTCCTCGCCTCGCATTTGCTGTGGATGACCAAGGCGCAGGAGATCGACACGCTTTATGAGATGATCACCACGCGCGCGGCGAGAGCCACGAACTTGGCCGGATACGGCCTTGAAGCCGGCTGCGCGGCCAATCTGGTCGTGCTCGATCATGCCAGCGTCACCGAGGCGCTCCGTTTCCACACGCCGCCCGCCGTCGTCATCAGCCACGGGCGACTGGTCGATCTGGATCAGATGCGCAACCTCGCGCAGCCAGGTCGATGATATCGAGCAACTGACACGCGCGATTGCCACGCCCGGCGTCGAAGGGCGAAACCACCGGTTCCGCCCTTCGATCGCTGATATTACTTCTTCATCGCGTCATAGACGGCGAATGAATAGGCGCCCTCGGGCCTCTTGCTGATCACGGGATCGGAGCCACCCGCCATCAGGGTTGCGACGGTCCGGTCGTAATCCTTGACGTCCAGCTTGCCGTCGGCTTCGCCGAGCAGCTTGCCGATTTCGCCCATCATCCGCTTCTGGTCTTTTTCCGTCTTTGCGCCCGTGGAGTCGGCGGCAAGAATGATCTTCACGGCCTCGTCCGGGTGCGCCTTGGCATATTCCCAGCCCTTCATCGACGCCTTGACGAACTTGGCCATCTTGGAGACGAAGGCAGGATCCTTCAGGTTCTTCTCCAGCACCCAGAGGCCGTCTTCCAGCGTGGCGACGCCTTCGTCCTCATATTTGAAGACGACGAGCTGGCTCGGCTTGAAGCCACCGTCGATGACCTGCCAGTATTCGTTATAGGTCATCGTGGAAACGCAATCGGCCTGCTTCTGCAGGATGGGGTCGACGTTGAAGCCTTGCTTGATTACCTTGACGCCGCCGGCCGAACCGTCGGTCTTGTAGCCGAGCTTCGACATCCACGACAGGAACGGATATTCGTTGCCGCCGTACCAGATGCCGATCGTCTTGCCCTTGAGATCCGTCGGCTTCTTGATGCCGGTCTCGGCGCGGCAGGTCAGCTCCAGCCCGGACTTCTTGAAGGTCTGCGAAATATTCACCAGCGGAACGCCCTTCTCGCGCGACGCCAGCGCCGACGGCATCCAGTCGACGACCACATCGGCGCCGCCGCCGGCGATCACCTGCGGCGGGGCCACGTCGGGCCCACCCGGCTTGATGGTGACGTCAAGGCCGGCCTCCTTGTAGAAGCCCTTGTCCCTGGCGACGAAATAGCCGGCGAACTGGGCCTGCGAGACCCATTTGAGCTGGATGGTGACGGGATCGGCGGCCTGTGCGCTCGAAAGCGACAGACCAAGTGTCAGGCCTGCTGCCAATGCCAGGATGTGCTTCATGAAAAACTCCAAATTCAAGCGACCTTGCCGACCTAGGTCCGATAAGACGGGTGCCAAAAAGTTGTCGCGCGTTCGGCCAGCGTGACAAATCCGTAGAAAGCCATCCCGGCGAGGGCAGCCAGCGCGATCTCCGCCCAGACCATGTCGATCGCCATACGTCCCGCCTCGGTGGAGATGCGGAAGCCGATGCCCTGCGTCGGGGTTCCAAAAAACTCTGCAACGATCGCGCCAATCAGCGCCAGGGTCGCATTGATCTTCAGCGCATTGAAAATGAATGGCAGTGCCGCAGGCAGATACAGCTTGCCGAGGGCCTGCGGATAGCTCGCCGCATAGGAGCGCATCAGGTCGCGTTCGATGTGGCCGGACGCCGACAGTCCGGCCAGCGCGTTCACCAGCATCGGGAAGAAGGTGACCAGCGCAACGACGGCGGCCTTTGAGGGCCAGTCGAAGCCGAACCACATCACCATGATCGGGGCGATGCCGACCAGCGGCAGCGCGGAAAAGAAATTGCCGAGCGGCAGCAGGCCGCGGCCGAGAAATTCAAACCGGTGCGCCAGGATCGCGACCAATAGCCCGGCGCCGCAGCCGATCGCGTAACCCACCAGCACGCCGCGGACGAAGGTCTGGACAAAATCTTCGCCGAGCGTCGGCAGCGATGTCGCAAATCGGGCGCCCGCGGCACTGGGGGCGGGCAGCAGCACCGGCGGCACGCCGAAGCCACGTACCGCCACTTCCCAGAGATAGAATACGATGGCGCCAAACAGCAGCGGAACCAGGAGGTTGAGAAGCCGCCGCTCGGCCCGGATCGGACGCATGGCGGCGAGGTGGACCACGCACACCGCCGCCGCGAGCCAGATCGCGACCACGATCATCCAGAAGCCACCGCGCGCTGATCCGGCAATGTCGGGGTCATGGAGCAGCACCAGCGAAGCGGTGGCCGCCACCATCACCCCGCCAATGCCGATCGCCGATGCCGTGTCGTCGGCCATCCACGCCGCCAGCACGAACATTACTCCGGCGCCGGCGATCGCCGGCCATATCGGATGTGACAACAGCGATTTTGCCTGCGGCGCGAGGGGGAACAGAAACGCCAGCGCCAGGGCGCCTGCGGATAACAGAAGACCAAGCTGAAGCTTGCGCGGGTCCATCAATGCGCTCCCATCCGGCGGGCGACGGCGCGCTCGACCAGCGCGATCAGCGCAATCAGGCCCGAGGACAGCACGGCGGAGGCCACCAGCGCGGCCCAAAGCTGGACGGTTTGCCCGTAATAGGAGCCGGCCAACAGCCGCGCGCCGATACCGGCTTCCGCGCCGGTCGGCAATTCGGCGACGATGGCGCCGATCAACGAAATCGTCACGGCGACCTTGAGGCTCGCAAAAAGGTAGGGCACGGCAGCGGGCCAGCGCAATTTCCAGAGCATCTGGCGCTGATTTGCCGACCAGGTCCGCATCAGTTCGACCTGCAGCGGGTCGGGCGAGGTAAAGCCCTTCACCATCCCGATGGCGATCGGGAAGAAGCAAAGATAGGCCGAGATGATCGATTTCGGCAGCAGACCTTGCAGCCCAAGCGCGCCGAGCACCACGACGAAAATCGGCGCCAGCGCCAGCACCGGTACCATTTGCGAGCAGATGATCCAGGGCAACAGGCTTCGCTCCAGTACGCGGCTGTGAACGATCATCAAGGCGAGCAGGATGCCGAGCAACGCGCCCAACACGAAGCCGAGCGCCGTCGCCGAGAGCGTCACCAGCGAATGGTAGACCAGGCTGCGCGGCGCCAGCGGCGGATAGCCGAACACGGAATCGAGGAACGCGGACACCACCTGGTGCGGCGCCGGCAATAACGGGCGCTCGGCGTTCATGGTCCCCGATATCACGTCGGTGACCGTATAGGGCGTCTCTTCGCGCTCAAAGCCATCGCGGACCAGCGTCCAGTTCATGGCAAGCGCGGCGACATACCAGATCGCGACAAGCGCAAGGATCGTGGTGGCGAGCGGCGCGTAGCGCTCGACCAGCCGATGGCACGCAAGGGTGCCTGACGCCCGCATCGGCAGCGCGAGCGAATTATTCGTCATAGGAATGTCCCGCGCGCAGGCCGGAGCGGACACGCTGGGCTATCTTGAGGAATTCCGGCGTCTCGCGGATCTCCAGCGAACGGTCGCGCGGAAAATCGCAGTCGATGATATCGATGATGCGGCCGGGGCGCGGCGACATCACCACGATCTTGGTCGACAGGAAAACGGCCTCCGGAATCGAATGGGTGACGAACAGCACCGTTTTTTCGGTCGACTTCCACAATTGCAGCAGTTGTTCATTGAGGTGGTCGCGCACGATTTCATCGAGCGCGCCGAACGGTTCGTCCATCAGCAGCAGATCGGGATCGAACGACAGCGCCCGCGCAATCGAGACGCGCTGCTGCATGCCACCCGAAAGCTGCCAGGGAAATTTGCGCTCGAAGCCGGTCAGATTGACCAGCGAGAGATAATGCTGGACCCGCTGCTGCTGCTCGACTTCGGAAAAGCCCATGATCTCCAGCGGCAGCTTCAGGTTCTTCTCGATCGTGCGCCACGGGAACAGCGCGGGCGCCTGGAACACATAGCCGTAGCTGCGCGCCAGCCGCGCGTTTTCCGCGCTCATGCCGTTGACGAGCAGGGTTCCGCTCGACGGCTGCTGCAGATCGGCGACCACGCGCAGCATCGTGGTCTTGCCGCATCCGGATGGGCCGATAAAGGAAACGAACTCGCCTTCGGCAATCTGCAGACTGACGTTGGACAGCGCATCGACCCGTCCGTCGGCGGTTTCGAAGGTCAGCGAGATGTTCTGGGCATCGACCACCAGCCGCTTCGAAGCGGGCTCGGGCAAGGGTTCGGACACTGAATTGACCGGAGAAAGGGGTGACATATCCGGGCGATGCCTGATCGTCGGTTCGCTGACAATTGACATGCTCGGCTTAGGCGACGCCATATCAGGAGTGTGGCAAAAGCCGCAATAACAGGCGCGCCCATTGTTTATGCATGCCGAGAGAATAATAAGCAGTATTTCGCTGCATTTCCAAGCAGTTCTTGGGATGTTTTGGCCGGCCGGCTTTTGACAGGCATGTTTGGACGGCAGATACTTTTGGCATTGTGTTCCCCAGCCGATGCGGATGCCGTCTCCGAGCGAGCATTATGAAGCCTGCTCCCTTTAAATACATTGCCGCATCGTCTCTCCATCACGCCCTTTCCCTGAAGGCCGAATATGGCGACGAAGCCCGGTTTCTCGCCGGCGGCCAGAGCCTCATACCGGCGATGAACTTCCGCTTGGCGCGGCCGACCGCGCTGATCGACATCAATGGTCTCAACGAGTTGGCGCGGATCGAGCGATCGCAAGACGGCGAGATCCGGGTCGGCGCGCTGACGCGTTACCGCGCGCTCGAACGGGACAGCGCGTTCTTGAAGAACTGTCCGCTGTTCGCCGACGCGTTGCCGCACATCGCGCATCCGCAAATCCGCAACCGCGGCACGATCGGCGGCAACCTGTCCCATGCCGACCCGGCTTCCGAATTGCCCGCGATCGCGGTCGCGATGCAGGCGCGCATGCGGATCAAGTCCGCGAAGGGCGAACGGCAGGTTGTTGCATCCGAATTCTTTCAGGGGCTGCTGACGACCGACCTTCAGGCTCATGAAATGCTGGTGGAGATCGCGTTTCCGGCGGCGCCGGCGCGGACCGGGACCTGCTTTATGGAGGTGGCGCGCCGGCGCGGCGATTTCGCTATCTGTGGTGTCGCCGCTGTCGTGACGGTCGACGACCAAGGACGCTGTTCGCAGCTGCGGCTGGTGCTTTGCGGCGTCGGCGACGCGCCGGTGGATGCCAGCGCCGCCGCCGCGTCGCTCATGGGGCGGCATGCCAGCGGCGAAGCGATCGAGGCGGTCGCAGCCGATGTCCAGGGCATGATCGAGCCGTCCGGCAACGTCCACGCGACCCCCGACTATCAGCGGCATATCGCCGGAGTTCTCACCCAACGCGCGGTCGGCGCGGCGCTTGAACGGGTCCGCGATGCAGCCTGAACCGCACGATATCGAGCTTTCCGTCAACGGCACGACCTATCGTCGTGCGGTCGAGTCGCGAATTTTGCTCAGCGATTTCCTGCGCCACGATCTGCTGCTGGCCGGCACGCATGTGGGTTGCGAGCACGGCGTTTGCGGCGCGTGCACCATCCTGCTCGACGGTTCGCCGGTCCGCTCCTGCCTGATGCTGGCGGTCCAGGCCAATGGGCACGAACTTTCCACGGTCGAGGGGCTCGCGAACAGCGACGGCGAACTGCATCCGGTTCAGCAGGCCATGCACGATCACCATGGCCTGCAATGCGGCTATTGCACGGCGGGCATCCTGATGACGATGACGGCGTTCCTGCAAGAAAACCCGCTTCCTTCGGAACACGAGGTGCGCGAAGCGCTGTCCGGCAATCTGTGCCGGTGCACCGGCTATCAGAACATCGTCGACGCGATGCTGGCGGCGGCGCAGGCGATGCGGACGGCCGCGCCATGACAACCCGCTTCTTCGGCGCGCCGGTCAAACGCAATGAGGACCGCAAGCTCCTCACCGGCCAGGCGCTGTTCATCGACGACGTCGAATTGCCCGGTATGCTGCACGCCGCGTTTCTGCGCAGCCAGGTCGCGCATGCGCAGATCAAGCAGATCGACGTCTCCCGCGCGCGAAAACGTCCCGGCGTGGTTGCGGTCTATACCGCTCACGATTACGGCGCCTATTGGCAGCCGGGCCCCTTGCTGGTGCCGCCGCCGCCGATTCCTGGAATTATCTTCAACCAGCGCACCCAGGTGCCGCTGGCCAAGGACAAGATTCGTCATGTCGGCGAACCCATCGTCGTCGTGGTCGCGGAAAGCCGCTACATCGCCGAGGACGCGCTCGACGATATCGAGGTGGATCTCGAGCCCTTGCCGGCCGTCGTCGATATCGAAGCCGGTCTCGCCGCCGCCTCGCCGCATGTCCACGACGATCTCGATTCCAACATTGCAGCCCATGTCCGCCAGACCAAGGGCGACTACCGCAGCGCTGCCGCAAAAGCGGACTTGATCCTCAAGCGCCGCTTCCGATACGAGCACGGCATTTCCTCGCCGATCGAAACGCGCGGCGTGGTAGCGCAATGGAACGCGCGCGGCCGACACATGACGATCTGGGACACCACGCAAGCGCCGGTGTTCGTTCGCAATGGGCTTGCCGGCATACTCGGGCTTGGGGAACGGCAGGTGCGCGTGATCGCGCCGTTTGTCGGTGGCGGCTTTGGGCCGAAGATCATGATGTTCTATCCGGAAGAGGTCGCGCTGCCGTGGATATCGATGCGGCTCAACCGTCCGGTGAAGTGGATCGAGGACCGGCTGGAGCATTTCTTTGCGACCACGCATGAGCGCGGCCAGATCCACGATGCCGAGATGGCGGTGGCGCGCGATGGCCGCATTCTCGGCATCAAGGACGTCTTCCTGCACGATACCGGCGCGTATGATCCGTACGGCCTGACGGTCCCGATCAACAGCCAGTGCACGTTGCTTGGTCCCTACGTGGTGCCGGCCTATGACAGCACCTTTACGGCGGTGTTCACCAATCTGCCGATCGTGACGCCCTATCGCGGCGCCGGCCGGCAACATGGCGTGTTCGTGATGGAGCGGCTGCTCGATCTGGCGGCGCACGAGCTGAAGATCGATCCCGCGGAGATCAGGCGCCGCAATCTCATTCCGTCCGACGCGTTTCCGTACAAGAACGACATTATCTATCAGGACTTTCAGCCGCTCGAATATGACAGCGGCAATTACGAACCGGTTCTCGACAAGGCGCTCGAGGCGATCGGCTATGCCAAATTCATCCGTGAGGAGCAGCCAAGGCTGCGGGCGCAGGGGCGTTGCGTCGGTATCGGTGTCGCCTGCTATGTCGAAGGCACCGGCATCGGGCCGTACGAGGGCGCCAAGGTCCAGGTTCAGGCCAACGGCAAGGTCAGCGTCGCGACCGGGATCGGCACGCAGGGGCAGGGACATTTCACCAGTTTTGCCCAGATCGTGGCCGACCAACTCGGTGTCGACGTCACCGAGGTCGACATTGTGACCGGCGACACCGACCAGTTCTATTGGGGGGCCGGGACGTTTGCGAGCCGGGGTGCCGTCGTTGCCGGCAATGCGGTCAACGAAGCCTCGCGCGTCGTGCGGCAAAAGGCCTTGAAGCTCGCGAGCGATGCGTTCGAATGTTCGGAGGACGATCTCGTCATCGCTGACGGCAAGGTGTCGATCGTGGGCATCCCCGAGAAATTCATCACCATGGGCGAACTCGCGCAACGCGCCAACCCGATACGCGGCGCGGTCAAGCCCGGCACCGAGCCGGGGCTGGAGTCGACGCAATATTTCGGACCACCGATGGGCGCCACCGCCAACGGCGTCCATGCCGCCATCATCGAGGTCGATCCGCAGACCTTCGAGCTGAAGGTCCTCAAATACGTCGTGGTCCATGATTGCGGAACCGTGATCAATCCGATGATCCTGGCCGGCCAGATCCATGGCGGGGTCGCGCAGGGCATCGGCAACGCGTTCTACGAAAAACTGTCGTTCGACGACCAGGGCCAGCTCCTCAACGCCTCGCTGGCGGACTATCTGCTGCCGACCGCGCTGGAAATCCCGCGCATGGAGCTCGACCACACGACGACGCCGTCGCCGCTCAATCCGCTCGGCATCAAGGGGGCAGGGGAAGCCGGCGCGATTCCGGTCGGTCCGCTGTTCGCGCAGGCGATCGAAGATGCGCTGGAGCTCAAGGGAAAGAAGATCGAGTTGCTGGAGATTCCGTTAAGCCCCAGCCGGGTGTTCGAACTGACGCGAAAGGCTGAAATCTCGTGAGGACTGCGCAAGTCTTGAGGCTATCGATGGCGCATCCCGGCGATCTCTCCGAGCTCGATCGGCTGATCGCGGGCGGAACTGTGCACGCGGCAGACGTCGTCGCCATTATCGGCAAGACCGAGGGCAATGGCGGCGTCAATGATTTCACCCGCGGCTACTTCACGCAGAGCCTAATGGCGCTGCTTTCAAGACATCTGAAAGAACCCGCGGAGCAATTGATCCACGAAATTCCCTGCGTGCTTTCCGGCGGCACCGAAGGCGTCATGAGCCCGCATTACAGCGTCTTTTGCGTGAGCGAGGGCGAGGCTATCCCGGCGGCGGGATCGTCGCTTGCGATCGGCACCGCCTTCAGCGCACCGCTGCCGGCCGAGGATGTCGGCCGCCGCGCGCATGTCGACAGCGTCGCCAACGCCGTCCGCGCCGCGATTGCGAATGCCGGGATCGAACGGCTGGACGACGTGCATTTCGTGCAGGTCAAATGCCCCTGTGTCACCGTGGCCCGGGCTGCGGCGGCGATCACTGCCGGCAAGACGCCGCTCACCAACGATCCCAACAAATCGATGGCTTTCGCACGCGCGGCCGGCGCATTCGGGGTTGCGGTTGCGCTCGACGAACTCAAGCCTTCGGATTTCGACGACGCCTCGCTGCTGTCCGATTTCTCCATCCAGTCGCCGCGCGCCAGTATTTCCTCCGGCGTCGAGGTCGAGAGCAACGAGGTGATCGTGCTCGGCAACAGCCCGCATTGGGCGGGTCCGCTGCGCATCGCCCATCGCCCGATGATCGATGCGCTGGATATCGGCGCGGTGATCGATGTGCTTGCCGACCTCGGCATATCTGCAAGTCCGCAAGTTTCCGCTGTAGACGCCGGCTGCATCGCATCGGTGCTGGTCAAATGCGAGCCTGACCGGCGCGGAAAAATTCGCGGCCACCGCCACACCATGCTCGATGACACCGACATCAACGCGCAGCGCCATGTGCGCGGCGCGGTCGCGGGTCTGGTCGCGGGAGTGATCGGGGACGGACGCATTTTCGTGTCCGGTGGCGCCGAACATCAGGGCCCCGACGGCGGCGGCCTGATCGCGGTCATCGCCTCGCGAGAAGGCAGCCGCTGATGCGGATCGTGATCATCGGCGCTGGCGTTGCGGGATGCGTGATGGCGCGCCGGCTGTCGCGGCTTGACGGCGTTGAGGTGACCTGCCTCGAGCGGGTGACGCGCGATGACCATTCCGAAGCCGGGACCGGACTCAATGTCGGTCCGAACGCGGTCAAGGCGGTCAGCACGATCGATCCCGAGCTCGCTGATCTTGTCACTGAGGCCAGCTACCTCTGGCGCAACTGGCGTATATCGCTGACGGACGGAGCCGTGCTGTTCGATCTTCCGCTGACGGATGTCGCCGAGGGACCCGGCTGGCGCATCCGCTGGTCGGAGCTTTACCGCGTGCTGCGTGAGGCGGCGGGATCTTGCGTGTCCTACGCTTGCGAGATCGCCGACATCGGTCGCGATGCGGCCGATTTCCGCAAGACGTCTATCTCATGGATTCAGGATGGCAGGACCTATCGGCTGGACGGCATCGACCTCCTGATCGCGGCCGATGGACGATACTCCCGGGTGCGGCGCGAGATATCCGGCGAGCCGGCGGTGCGGCAAACCGGGGTTGCGATTTTTCGCCTGCTGGTGCCGGATACGTCTGATGGCCTGATCGACGATTACGAGCAGTGGTTCAACGGGCCCAACCGCATGCTGTCGTTTCGCGTGCCGCCCGGCCATATCTATGTCGCCGGCACATTTCCGATTCCGCCGGAGGAGCAGATCGCGGATCAGTGGAAGGCTCCTGACGCGCTGCGCGCGGCCTATACGCCACGCAACGCGCCGCCGAGCGCCCAGGCGCGCTGGCTGATCGACACCGTCTGCGACAACGTCGCCGACACGCATTGGGCGCGGATGCAGGAGCACGAATTGTTGTATCGGGCCGCCGACTGCAACGTGCTCTATCTCGGCGATGCCGCGCATGCCATGGTGCCGACCTTGGGGCAAGGCGCGACGCAAGCGCTCGAAGATGCCGCCAATGCGGCGGCGCTGATCACGCAACGCTACACGGACGGCAGGCACGACGTCGGAGGCTGGCTCACCGATATCGAAGCGTTGCGTCAGCCGCGTATGCGCTTCGTCATGGAGTTTTCGCTCGACGCCACCGACACGATGCTGGAAGGCGCCGATCCCGTCGAGGGAACCAGGCACAAGAATGAGGCGCCGTTCCGCAACAAGTTGAAGGCGCTCTATCGCGACGTCGGATTGCCATGAGATGAACGACTTGAGGAGACCAACGCCATGACCGCAGCTCTCGAAACCAGAATGCCGCTTGCCACGGTTCACGGACTTTATCACATCGCGATCAAGACCGAGAATCTGGCGGCGACGCGGAAGTTCTATATCGACATCATCGGACTGCGCCACTTTGACAGGCCCGATTTCGGATATCCGGGAGCCTGGCTCGGCTGCACGCAGCCGGGGGGCCTCGCCATCCTCCACGTCTATGCCGGCGGACCGGCGTTGGGTCCGGAAGGCAAGGCGTCTGCGGGCACCGCCGCGATCGATCACGTCTCGCTGTCGTGTTCGGGCTATCGCTCCTATGTGTCACGCTTCAAGGCGGCAGGCCTCGACTGGCGCGAGTTCATCGTACCCGGCACGTCGCTCTGGCAGTTGTTCGTCTACGATCCGAGCGGCGTCCAGCTCGAATTGACCTTCGAGTGCGGCGGTGAAGGCGAAGAGAAGCCGGACATGTCGCCCGGACGCAAATACGTCGCGGGCTCGAGCTTCTTCGACAAGGCGACCTATCCTAGGCTCGCTTGAGGCGTTATCGTCCCGCCCAGTGCACGAAACGGCGCTCGATCAGCAGGAACAGCAGGTTCAGCGAATAGCCGAGCGCCCCCGCCGCGAAGATCGCCGCATACATGCCGGGCATGTCAAACAGCTGCTGCGCTTCAAACACACGCTGGCCCAGCCCGTCGGTCGAGCCGATGAACATCTCCGCCACGACAATGATGACGAGTGCCAGCGACACGCCGTTGCGCAAGCCGACGAAGGTCTGCGGCAGCGACTCCAGCAGCATCACGTCGAACAGCACCCGTGTCCGCGACGCCCCCATCACCTTGGCGGCGAGCAGACGCGTTTTCCGCGCATTCATGACGCCATAGGCGACGTTGAACAGGATCACCAGTGCCGCGCCGAAGGCGGCGACGGAAATCTTGGTCCGGTCGCCGACCCCGAACAGCACCAGAAACAGAGGAAACATCGCCGATGCCGGGGTCGAGCGGAAGAAATCGATCAGGAATTCCACCGAGCGATAGATCTTTTCCGATGAGCCGAGCAGGATCCCGAGCGGGATCGCGATCACGGCGGCAATCGCGGTCGAGGAAATCGTTCGCACCACGGTCTTGAGGAAGTCGACGCCGAGTTTGCCGCTGACCATGCCGGCCCACAACGTCCGGAAGGTTGCCAGCGGCGAAGGCAGCAGCACGGGATCGACCAGCTTCAGCGAGGTGACGAGCGTCCAGACCGCCAGAAGGATGGCGACGCCGACCAGCGGCAGCAGGGCGTTGGCTTTCTTCATCCCCGGTGTACCTCGCGCTGAAACAGTTTCAGGCAATGCGCCTTGGTGGCGATGAAGCCCGGTTCCGACAGGGTCTTGTCGGTGCGCGGCCGCGGCGCATCGTAGGGCACGAATTCGACCACGCGGGCCGGATGCCGCGACAGCAGCAGCACATAGTCCGACAAATAGACGGCTTCCTCGAGATCGTGCGACACCAGCACCGTCGTCGTCTTGGTCTCCATGAAGACGCGCTGCAGCTGGTCGCGCATGAACAGCGTCATCTCGTAGTCGAGCGCGGAGAATGGTTCGTCGAGGAGCAGGATTTCCGGCTCGATGATCAGCGCCCGCATGATCGAGATCAGCTGCTGCTGGCCGCCGGACAGGTGATAGGGGTAAAGCGCAAGGTCGATCTTGACGCCGAGATGGGCGATCAACCGCTCGACGCGCCTGACACGATCGGGCGTCGGCACGCCCATCAGCTTCAACGGATAGGCGATGTTGTCGAACGCGCGCAGCCAGGGAAACAGCGCCTCGCGATAGTTCTGGAACACGTAGCCGAACCGGATGCCGCTCAAGGGACGGCCGTCGAACAGCACTTCGCCCGCCTCTTTCGGCACCAGGCCCGCGATCATGTTGATCAGCGTGCTCTTGCCGCATCCGTTCGGCCCAAACACCGAGATCAGCTTGCCGCGGGGAATATCGAGGTCGAACCGGTCGTAGATCGTGGCGTCGGTGTAATGCTTGCTCAGGCCCCGGATCGTGACGTGCGGCGCGGTCCGATGCGACTCGTCAGGGACGCTGGCCGGCCCGGTCGCGACGCTGAGGCCAGGATTTGCCACGCGCGCGCCCCTCAAAACTTCTGCAGGGATTTGGTGACGTCGACTTTTTCGGGGACCACGCCGATCGAGGTTCCGAAGTCCGCGAATGCCTGGAAGTCCGCAAGCTGTTTCGCGCTCATGTCGCCGGCCATCACGTAGCCAAGCATCGACACCATGTCGACGACGTTATTCGGCGTGAACGTGTTCTTGGCGAGGTATTTTCGCGCCTCGTCCGGACTGGCGTTGATGAACGCGATCGCCTTGGCCCAAGCCGCCGCGAAGCGCTTGGCCACCGCCGGCCGCTTCTGGATGAAATCGCTAGTCATCGCGCAGCCCGCGGCATAGGCATCAGCGGTCTCGCTGCCCAGGATATATTTCGAGATCACGCCGGCCTCGAGCGAGCGCGCGACACCGGCCTTGATCATCATCGAGGCGTTCGGCTCCAGCGTGTAGCCGCCGTCGAAGGTGCCGGCCGTCATCGCGTTGATGTGCTGGCCCATGTCGAGCTGGTCGATGGTGTAATCGCCTTCCTTCAACCCGTTCTTGGCCAGGATCGCCTTCGCGGTATTGAGATTGGCGGGGCCCGGCGCCGACATCAGTTTGGCGCCCTTGAGGTCGGCGATCGAGTTGGCGGGAAAGCCGTTGCGGACGACGAACTGTTCCATCTTCCAGACCTTGGTCTGGCTGTTGACGGCGATATACATCGCCACCCCCGGCTTCTTGACGTTGGCATTGAGCCCTTCGAGCATCACCAGCACCGCCGACACTTCGATCTGGTTGGTCATCATGGCGGCGACGTTGGGCGGTCCGCCCATCAGCTTGATCATCTCGGGCTCGATGTTCTGCTCCTTGAAGAACCCGCGTTCCAGCGCGACGAAATAGGGCAGGGAAGAGCTGACCGGGAACACGCCGACGGAAATCTTGTCTTGCGCCCGGGATTGTCCCGGTAGCGCGGCAAGGCCGGTCAGCAGAACGACGATCGCAGCGGCTTTGCTGAGCAATTTCATGCGGAATCCTCCCAGGGTCCCCATTGAAAGAGCAAGAAATGTGCCGTGTCCGCAGTTGCATCCAATGCGAGCGGACCTGACGCCTGGTTCAGCGATGGATCAGGCGGTCCGCGCCGGACGGTCGCGGCATCCGTCCAGGAAGAGCCTGACCGCGGCAGTAACCCGTTCGGCTGACGCTGACGGGCGCCGTCGTCAACACGCCGGTGCTCGGTACCCTGTCGCGGTTCGACATGGCCGGCGCTGTTTATAACGGCGTGCAGACCGCCCGTGACGGCGAGGGATCGCTGACAGGTTCGGCGATCTATGCCGTCGAGATCTTCGATGCCGCGACATCGAAACTGCTCAGCGCATTCGTCACCAAGCAGTATCCGAGCCCGTATGACATCAAGGCCAGCGTCGGGCCGCTGGCCGCGGCGGAGATCGGGATCGACAAGGGCGCGGATGCGCTGGTGGCGCAATTCAAATGATGCGGCCGATGAGACTGGTTTCCCGGACGCCCGTGCCGGAATGCTTGCCACCCGAGATCGTCAGGCGCACCATCAATCCGAATGCTCGTCCTTAGCCAGCTTTCGACTGAGCTCGATGAAATCTGTAACGAACGGCCGCGCCTCGCCGCGCCGGTAGACAAGGGTCAGCGGTGCGACCAGCGATGGCGCATTCAATACCGGACAATAGACGATGCCTTCCAGTTGGATTTCTCGGATCGACGCGGGTACTAGTGAAATACCAACGCCAGCGGCGACCAGGTTAATGCTGGTCAGCATCTGTTCTACCTCGGCGATGATCAGTGGTTCGAAGCCGGCCTTGTGGCAGGCATCAACGACGTTACTGTACATCCCCGGAGCGGCATGGCGGCGCACCAGAATCAGCCGCTCGACTGCCAGCGCCCGCAGCGGGATTGGCGCATTTGCGCCCGAAGCTGTCCGGCTAACAAGATGATGGCCAGCCGGCAGTGCCATCAACATATTTTCCCGGGCCAATTCCTTAAAAATCAAGTCCGCCGGTCGCGCCACGGCGGCCCTGATCACTGCGACCTGCACACCTCCGCGAAGTAGCGCTTCCGTCAGACCGGCTGCGCTATTCGCGTGTAGATCGAGCGATACCGCTGCATGACTATCGGCGTAGGCGCGCAACGTGCGCGTCACGCCGCGGTGTAGCGAAGCCGAAGTGGTCAGCCCGATCGAGATCCGGCCGCGTTGGCCCATAGCAGCCGCGCGAGCTCGCACTGTGGCACGTTCGACCCCGCTCAACACCGCGCGCGCTTCCTCCAGGAAACCTTCGCCCGCTGGAGTTAGCTCCACGCCCCGCGGCAGGCGGGTGAACAGCTTGGTACCCAGCTCGTTCTCCAGCGCGTGGATCTGCTGACTGAGCGGAGGCTGTTGCAACCCGAGTCGCGCTGCCGCCCGGGTAATATGCCGCTCTTCGGCGACGACCAGGAAGTATCGGAGATGACGCAGTTCCACGTGCAGGATCCCCATATCTTATAAATATGAGTTATGCGATTATGATATATTTTACAATGGTGTGTTGCGCAACTAGAAGCCAATCAGGGGGTCGTCCACGAACCTCGAAAGGCTGCTGCCAATGGAGCAGCGGCTACAGGGCAGGGGAGCGCAGCTGTGCCGAATCATTGGAGTGGCGCCGGTCTTGGCGCGTGCCGAGTAGAGCTAGACGGGGATCGCCGGGCAGCGGCACCTCGGTTCATTCTCGCGGCCACGATAGCCATGATGTCAGTTCTGGCCGCGTGCCCCGCGCTGGCCCAGACGGCCGCCAATCCCATAGAAATCCTGTTCGTCGGCAACAGCTTCACGCACGCGCGCATCCCTCGGGCGCTGAACTACAACGCCGGTCCGGGCAACGGCACCGACAGCAACAGCGTTCACGATTTGCTATGCCCATCGCTGACTGCGTCCGGCGCGTGCACGTCGGGTGCCGAAGCAGTTAGCGCGGTGACGCCGACGACAGCCAATACTCCCGGAGGCACAGTGTCGGCGCAACTGACTTATCTGCAAAGCCATCCGTCCGCTCAGTACACGGAGGTTGGGCCGTTCTCAGGTGTGGCCGGTGTCTTCCTGCAATTCACCAAGGAAGCCGGGCTGCACTACGACGTCTCATTGGTTTCGGTCAGTAGCGCCACGCTGTCGGGATATCTCAACAATACGGGTTCCGAGGCCGGCATCCTTCCACTGATCACTAACCCAAAATACAACCAAGTTGTGATGCAGGATCAGAGCTTCCGGCCGCTGCCCGCTACAATTACGGTCAACGGCCACAGCGTACCTACACGCGGCAATCCCGCGGGGTTTCAGGCCGGCATGACCGGTTTGGTCAATGCCATCAGCAGCGCCGACGCGGCGGCCGGCAGCGCAAAAGCCGCCATAACTCTCGAAGAGACCCAGCCGCTGGCCTCCTATGGCTATACCAGCAGTAACCCGAACGCGCCGATCTTCGGCAGCAGCACAGCCGCGCAAAATGGTGGCAACCCCGCTTATGCGCCATATGTTGGCGCCTCCAACCCGATCGCCGCGATGGCGTCGGATTTGCACAACGCCTACACCACCGCAGCCAGCGCGTATAATGGCGCGAATCCGACCAGCTCTCACGTCAACGTCGCACTTTCGGGTGATGCGTGGGTGAGTGCGATCAACCTCGGCATTGCCGTCCAGAATCCCTACTTGACGACCAATCCAGCCAAACAGGTCGATCTTTGGGATAGTAACCCACTGGTTTCGTGCTGCACCACGCCAATCGGTTATCATCCCAGCGCTTATGGCGCCTATCTCGATGCGCTCTCGCTGTTCTACAAGATCACGGGCATCGACCCGGTTACGTTGGACGCTGAGACGAACGCAAGCAACCCGCTTTTCCAATCGTCTGCGGCGAATGCGTTGGGCATTTCGGCAACAGACGCCCAATTGCTGGCGATCGCTGCAAGCGACACCATTCGAGCGGGGATGCCCGTCTCCTCGTTCGAGCTTGAGGTAGGGACGATCAGGGCGGTGCTTGGCGGCAGCGGGGGTCTGATCAAGAACGGTCCAGACACGGTGACCTTGACTGCGGCCAACACCTACACCGGCGGCACCACGGTCAATAGCGGTATATTGCAGGTGGATGGCTCGATCGCCTCGTCCAATCTGACCAGCGTCAACAACGGCGGTGCGCTGACGGGCAGCGGCACCGTCGGCAACACGATCATCAACAGCGGCGGCGCCTTCGCTCCCGGCAATGGAACGGCAGGATCTTCCATGGCGGTTTCCGGAAATCTCGCCTTCCAGTCCGGCGCGGCCTATCTGATGCAAATCAATCCGGCAACAGCGTCGTTTGCCAACGCGACCGGGACCGCATCGCTCGGCGGAGCGACGGTGAATGCCTTGTTCGCCAATGGCAGTTCTGTTTTGAAGCAATACACCATCTTGTCCGCGGCCGGCGGCGTATCCGGTGCTTTCGCTCCGGCGGTGGTCACCAACCTACCTGCGAACTTTCAGACAGCCCTGAATTACGATGCCAATCACGTCTATCTCGATCTGAAGCTGAACTTCGCCGCTTCCGGCGGCCTCGCTGGCAATCAGCAGGCCGTCGGCAACGCGCTCGGCAATTTCTTCAACAGCAATGGAAGCATCCCGCTGGTTTATTCCACGCTGACCCCTGGCGGCTTGGCGCAAGCCTCGGGCGAGACCGCGACCGGTTCGCAGCACACCACTTTCAACGCGATGACGCAGTTCTTGGGCGTCGTCACCGATCCCTTCATCGACGGCCGTGGCAGTGTGTCGAATCCGCCATCAGGCACGTCAGGTTTTGCGGGAGACGATCAGGCCAACGCCTATGCCGCAAACGGCCGCAAGCGTAGCGCCGCGGAACGCGACGCCTATGCCATGTTCACCAAGGCGCCGCCGCGTGAGATTTATGATCCGAGCTGGAGCGTGTGGGCGACGGGTTTTGGTGGCTCTCAAACAACTGACGGCAATGCGGCGCTCGGATCGAACAGCACGACGAGCCGTATCTTCGGTACGGCGGTCGGCGCCGACTATCGCTTCTCGCCGGATACGCTGGCCGGCTTTGCGCTGGCCGGCGGTGGCACCAACTTTAGTGTCGCCAATGGCGGCTCCGGCCGCTCCGACCTGTTCCAGGCCGGCGCCTTCATCAGGCACACGGTGGGTTCGGCATACATCTCCGGCGCACTGGCCTATGGCTGGCAGGACATCACCACCGATCGCACCGTGACCATCGCGGGAATCGACCGTCTGCGTGCACGGTTCAATGCCAATGCCTTCTCCGGCCGTGTCGAAGGTGGCTACCGGTTCGTCATGCCATGGACGGGCGGTATCGGCATCACGCCTTATGCGGCAGGACAGTTCACCACCTTCGACCTGCCGGCTTACGCCGAACAGGTTTTGTCAGGTGCGAATACGTTCGCCCTTGCATACGGCTCAAGGAGCGTGACGGACACGCGCAGCGAACTCGGCCTCCGCGCCGACAAATCCTGGGCGATGCCGGACTCGGTGCTCACCCTGCGTGGCCGCTTGGCATGGGCGCATGATTACAATCCGGACCGCTCTATTGCTGCCACCTTCCAGACGCTGCCCGGCGCGTCCTTCGTCGTCGGTGGCGCGGCGCAGGCCAGCGACGCCGCGCTCGCCACAGCCTCCATCGAGCGCAAATGGACGAACGGCTTCTCGCTCGCCGGCACCTTCGAGGGCGAGTTTTCCAACGTCACCCGAAGTTACGCCGGCAAGGGTACCGTGCGGTACGCGTGGTAACCGGCGACTTTCCGTTGTTGCCACTTTTGCGCATTTGCACTCCGGTAGCGTCGTCCGCTCACGAGGATGCTGCTGCCTGACGGAGAAGTGCGGTCTGCCAGGACCCGCGCGACGGTAGCCGGCATGCCGAATCTTGCGGCCACGTTTTTGCCGCGATCACGGCCTGGCTCGTTCCGTTGTTGGATCAACGTCTTACCAACGGTTGATGATGAGCCGCGAATCATGGTCGAATTCTCGACCATCATCTGGCAATATTTCAGTTTACCGTGTTGCAATCGCGGTGACTTCGCGCGACCCCCAGGGATTTGAGCAACAGGGCTTCATCAATTTGTTTGGTGCGGAGCCTTGATGAATCAATCGCGGATGGTCCATAAGCGGCATCCCCGCGACTATCGTTCGGTCGCTCGACTGGCTTAGAGAGATTTGCGTGGCAAACATTCATCAACAGATTGCGCAAGAGCTTGGCGTGCGCGAGCAACAGGTCGAGGCGACGATCAATTTGCTCGACGGCGGCGCCACGGTTCCCTTCATTGCCCGATACCGCAAGGAACTGACCGGCGCGCTCGACGACGTGCAACTGCGCACGCTGGAAGAGCGCCTGACCTATCTGCGCGAGCTCGAAGAGCGCCGCACCGCCATCCTCAGTTCGGTCCGCGAACAAGGCAAGCTCGACGCCGCGCTGGAAGCGGCGATCATGGCGGCCGACAGCAAGGGACGGCTGGAGGATATCTATTTGCCGTTCAAGCCGAAACGCCGCACCAAGGCCGAGATCGCCAGGGAGGCCGGCCTCGAGCCGTTGTCCGAAATTCTGCTGACGCAGCCGCAAGACGATCCAAATGTGGCGGCAGCGCCTTTCGTCGATGCCGACAAGGAGGTGACCGACGTTGCGGCAGCGCTTGAGGGGGCGCGCGCGATCCTAGTGGAGCGTTTCGCCGAAGACGCCGATTTGATCGGCGCGTTGCGCGAGCAGATGTGGTCGGACGGGCTGTTGGTCTCCAATGTTCGCAAGGGCAAGAAGACCGAAGGCGAGAAGTTCAAGGACTATTTCGATTTCAACCAGTCATTGGCCAAGCTGCCGTCGCACCGGATTCTCGCGATGTTCCGCGGCGAGAAGGAGGAGATTCTCGACCTGCAGATCCTGCCCGACGCACAGGTTCCGGTCGCCGGCGTGCCCAGCGCTTACGAGCTGAAAATCATGAAGCGCTTTGCCGTTTCCGACCAGGGCCGTCCGGGAGACCGTTGGCTGGCGGAAACCGTGCGGTGGGCGTGGCGCACCAAGATCCAGGTGCATCTCAATATCGATCTGCGCATGTGGCTGTGGACGGCGGCTGAAACCGAGGCCGTGCGCGTGTTTGCATCCAATCTGCGCGATCTGCTGCTGGCTGCTCCCGCCGGCGCGCGCGTCACCATGGGCCTCGATCCCGGCTTTCGTTCCGGCGTCAAGGTCGCCGTCGTCGATGCCACCGGCAAGGTGGTAGCCACCGCGACGATCTATCCGCATGAACCGCAAAAGCGCTGGGACGAAGCGCTGGCGATGCTTTCGAAACTGGCGGTCGCGCACCGCGTCGATCTGATCGCGATCGGCAACGGCACCGCGTCGCGCGAGACCGACCGGCTGGCAACCGACCTGGTCAAGCTGCTGCCGGACCTGAAAATGTCGAAGATAGTCGTCTCGGAAGCCGGCGCGTCGGTCTATTCGGCCTCGGCCTTTGCCTCCGAGGAGTTGCCCGAACTCGATGTCACCTTGCGCGGCGCGGTGTCGATCGCGCGGCGGCTGCAGGATCCGCTCGCCGAACTCGTGAAGATCGACCCGAAGGCGATCGGCGTCGGCCAGTATCAGCACGATCTCGGTGAAGCCAAACTGGCGCGCTCGCTCGATGCCGTCGTCGAAGACTGCGTCAATGCGGTCGGCGTCGACGCCAACACCGCCTCGGTCCCGCTGCTGGCGCGGGTGTCGGGCATCGGCGCGGGGCTGGCGCAA
>Ga0137415_10000431_pt1 | contig 39741 bp, 36 predicted proteins | sample CZODoug3_1_1_16f_FD_183082 | JGI IMG/M metagenome (GOLD analysis project Ga0137415, IMG submission 183082) | Vadose zone soil fungal communities from Angelo Coast Range Reserve, California, USA - CZODoug3_1_1_16fungal (Hybrid Assembly) | ecosystem: Environmental > Terrestrial > Soil > Vadose...
GCGTTCCGTAACTTTGGCGCGATTCAACTCTCGTTCCCAAGTGTCCGTGAGCGTCCGATACATGTAACCGGAAATAGCCAAAGTATCGGAAGGCTGCCAAGGTATAGGCTCATAGTGGAGAAGTGAAAATTCCAGCGGGAGATTCTTTTTGTGCTGCTCGATGAATTGGTTCACGCCACGCGCGTAGGCATCCATCACCTTGCGGGATTCGGGATCGAAAAGCGTGGCGTCGCGCTCTGCGGCTCGCGCAAAGCCATACGTTCGAAAGCTCTCATCAATCTTGAGGGTCCGCGCTCCCAGAATCTCGGAAAGTTGCCCCCGCGCAACGCGTCGCAACAGATCCATCTGCCAAAGGCGGTCCTGCGCCATCACGTAGCCCTGGGCCTCCGCAAGGTCTTCCACCGTTGCGGCGCGAATGTGCGGCACGCCCCAGGCATCGCGCTCTACCGTAACTTCCTGACGGAGACCAGGCAGCAAAACGCTTCCATCAATCTGCGGCAGCGGCCGGTAAATAAACCACCATGCGACGGAGGCACCAGCAATCACCAGAACGGCAAAGACCCAATAGAAGATCCGAAGAATAGTCCGCAAGTCCGCTCCCACAGCGTTTACGCAAAAATTCAGTGTAGAGGAGGCGCTTCTTGTGCGCAACCGAGTCGAGCCCAACTGCCAGAAGAGATCGCGAGGTTATTTCTTAGTGGGAGAAGGAGCAGGTTTCAAATCCGCAGCCGTCTTATGCAACTCGCTGATCGCCGAAGCATTCAGCTCATATAAAGCCGGTTCGTTCTCCCGCTTCGCCAGGTAATTGTCGCCGTTCTTCGAAATCATCACTTTTTCGACGCGCTTGCCGCCATCCGAAGTTACTGTAACGTCCAGCACCGACGCCGCAAATCCAATCTCCATAAACTTGCTCGCGGAAAGATCACGCACTTTGTCGACGAGCGCCGATACAGTCCCCGCGTCCATTTTCGTGCCGTTGGACCACCAATCGCTCCCGCTGCGCGTCAGGAAATAGTTCTTGGACCCGTCGTGAATCTCGATTTTCTCAGGTTCCGCAAAGCCGAAATCAAACAGTTTCTTGTTCCTGAAATCGTCCAGGCCCTTATCCAACCCCGTCCCCGTCCCGCTCGAAATCTTATAAACACCCGCGACCGCGCTGGACTTCGCGTAGTAATCGTCGTTGTTCTTCCGCACCTGTAGTTCCTGCGTGCCGGAAACGTCCGTCACTTGCACCGTTGCAAAAGGGGTCCCCGCCTCGAACGCCGCAGCCGCTTTCTTCTCATCTTCACTTCCACGCAAATCCATTTTCACATCGCGCAACGCACGAAGCAGCTCTTCCACTTGCGATCGGTCCGCGCGAAACGGTTTCGGTTTCACGATCTGCCAATCGTCCTTGCCCCGTCCAAACGCAATAGTTTGTTTCTTCGCCGTCAATTCAATGCTGGAAACTTTGTCCGCATCAAACGGCAGCAGCCGCTTGTCGCGCAAATCGTTCGTGGACTTGTCGAAACTGTTTTTCTTGTAACTCGCCAGCGCAAAGACGCGAACATCGCCTGCGATGGCTGCATAGACCGCCGTGCCCGCCGGAGTATCGTCGCCGATCAAGACCTTCGCGGTTTTCTTGTTTTTATCCGTGATGTTCAATTCGATTGCCGGCTGCGCCAAGCCGTACGGCTCGAGGCTACTGGCCTTTTCTTCGACTGTGCGGTCAGAGATGAGCGAAGAAATTGCCGAGAGCATGCTGGAGACCGCGTCTGGATCTGCGCGAAGAGGTTCGGCCCCGGCGATCAGCCACTTGGAATCGTTGCGCTTCAACTGGATGGTTTCGCCCGTGCGTTTCTTGATCTCAATATCTTGAATTTGATCTTCCGGCAAATTCAGCAGCTTAACCGTGGTCGTCTCGACGGGCGCCTTATCTGGCGTGACAGCTTTCTTGTTGGACCACCAAATCACTCCGCTGAGCACAAGCAGGAGAAAGCTGGCGGTCAGGAGACCCTTGGACTTCATGGGTTATCTCCGCCTCCACCACGTAATCAATCCAAATCCCATCACCGCGAGCGGGAATCCGACTACGCTCAGCCAGAACGTGGCATTCAGCCTGCCCGTGGTCATGTTCAGCGGGCGATCTTCGGGAGCTTTCGGCCGGATGGAAATCAAATCTTCGTCCGAGGAGAGCCAGTTGACAATGTTCACCATCAAATCCCGGTTGCCGAGCCCACGCGAGCCTGCGTAGCTGTTCTGCGCGGCGCGCGACGTGCCCACCACCACAAAGCGGCCTTGCGGTGAGCCGCTAAGCGTGCCGGCCACGGCCAGCGTCAGCGGCCCTTTTTTTCCTTTCGTCGGATCGACAGCTCCGCGAGCGCTGATCGATGTTGTGGCCACACTGGCTTCTGTCGTCGCGACCAGCTTTGAGAGCGTGGCTTTGCCACCAGACTTCGTATCCAGCGACCGAGCCAATGGATAGGCAGTGGGTACGCGCGTCAGCGGCTCCGTGATCGGATGCGACTCATAGCCCACGATGACTGGAACTTCGGGCCCCACGCCGAAGAGCCGCCCAACGCCGCTGAGATCGAGCGCCAAGTCCTTGTTTGGCGTGACTCCCCAATCATCGAGCAGCTTTTCCAAATCCGGGTTCTCGCTTGGAGGTTCGGAGTCGCCGAGGCGCAGCGGAGTATCCAGGAGGAACAGCGCCCGCCCGCCACCTTCCACAAATGTTTTCAAAGTGTGGACCACGGGAGCGGGATAGTCATTTTTCGGCCCCGCGATTACCAGCACCGTGCAACTTTTGGGAACTTCGAGAGATGCAGCTACGGGTGCCTGTCCAATAGCCACCGACTTGCTCTCGCTCGGCGCCGCCGGCCGAAGCGTTTCCGTGCGAACTTTGTAATTGTCCCGTTCGAGAAGCTGTTTGAAGAGCGAATAGCCGCTAGCGTCCGTATCGTCGATGGAATGTTCACCCGCTGCGGAGAGCATGCACACGGCGCGTTCATCGGATTTGAGCGAACGGATCAAAGCCCCAGTGAGTTCTTCCTCACCGAGGCTCTTCGCGCTTTCGCGCCGCGTGCCGCTATCGACGATAACCGTTGAATCCGACCGAAACCCCGCGGCCTTTGCCACTTGCGGTTTTCGCTCCGGATCAATGTACGTGACGTGCAGTTTGGGAGACAGACTGGAATAGCGGTCCAGCGTATCGCGAGCGCCTGGAAATCCTCTTTGATCGCCAAAGTAGGTCATTTGTACGTCGGTCTTCAGACCCTTTACCATTTTGATCGTTTGGTCCGAGAGGCTGAACTGCTTGTTCGTAGTGGAGTCGTAAGACTTGTCGTAGCGGTTCGCCAGAAAATTCACGCCCGCAAGAACCGCGAGCACTACCAGGATGTAAACGCTCGCGTATGCCGTGTATTGAGTTTGTCTTGCTTTTAGCCACGCGGGGGTCATCCTAGGACCTCCACCGCAGCGATTCCATCTGCCGCGCGGTCAGGAACAAAGCAAGGAAAATGAAACTTATGTAGAACACCGCGTCCTTGAAATCGAGGACGCCTTTGCTGAAGTTTTCCATGTGCGTGACGATGGATAGGTAGCTCAGCACTTTCGAGGCCGTGGTGCTGTCGAACTCCGTAAACCAACTCAACACATAAAGAAGGAGGCTCACAAAAAACGCGGCTCCTCCCGCCACGATCTGATTGCTCGTCATCGCCGAGATGAGTGTCCCGAGAGCAAGCAGGCAGCCACCCTGCAAAATGAGGCCAAGATAACCCACCACGACGGGCTTCCAATCGGGTTTCCCCCAGGCAAAAAGGAAGGCGATGTTAAGCAGTGACATCCCTAGGAGGCAGAGATAAAGGAGCATTGCTCCCAGCCACTTGCCCAGAATGATGCTGAGATCCTGAATCGGAGACGTCAGCAGCAACTCCATCGTGCCGTTGCGCTTCTCCTCAGCGATGAGCCGCATGCTGATCAGGGGAATCAGAAAGAGGGAAATGGTTCCCGCGAATCCGAGTATCGGGCGGATAATGTATTCGTTGACGCTCATCGGGGAGCCGCCACCGCTCATCTGCGCGCGAAAACTGAAATTGACGAATTCGCGGGTGAATAAATAAAACCAGATACCGAAGATCAGCGCGAACAACGCCATCACCGCATAAGCGATCGGCGAAGCGAAATAACTGCGCAGTTCCTTCCTGCAAATTACCCACACGTTGGTCATTGCGAAGTTTCCTTTGACGGTGATGCTTCCTCGGCGGGTGCGGCTGCAGCCTGCTCGCCGGTGAGCTGCAAAAAGACTTCTTCCAGGCTTACCGCCGAGGTGCGCAGCTCATTCAGGTCCCAGCCCGCCTCAACGATGGCGCGAGCCAGATCTCCGCGCACAAACTTTTCCTTCAAGCTTTCCACCTCAAACGTGTCTCCGCTCGGCTTCTTTTCCTTGAATGTCACCCGGCCCACGCCCGCTACTTTCTTGAGCCGTTCTTGAACTTTGGCGGAATCCAGTGTGCCGTTTCGTCCGGCCACTTCCACCAGCACTAACTCCGCCCCGCGCGCTCGGCTCTGCAAATTGTTCACAGAATCCGTCGCCACCAGCTTGCCTTTGTTGATGATGATGACCTTCTCGCAGGTCTGCTCCACTTCCGGCAGGATGTGCGTGCTCAAAATAATCGTGTGGTCGCCGGCAAGGCCCTTGATCAGGTCGCGCGTCTCGTTGATTTGCTTGGGGTCCAGCCCGGCAGTCGGCTCATCGAGAATGAGCACCTCGGGATTGTGAATGATGGCTTGCGCCAAGCCGACCCGCTGGCGGTAGCCTTTCGACAATTTTCCGAGCAGCTTGTTCTTCACGTCCCCGACCGCGCAGCGCTCGCAAACCGCATCGACGCGTTGGCGCAGCTCGGCGCCAGAAAGCCCCTTAAGCCGCCCCACAAAAGTGAGGTACTCTGCGGTCCGCATTTCCAGATAAAGCGGCGGCGCCTCTGGCAGATAGCCGATGCGCTTTTTGACCTCGAGCGGTGCTTCCAGGACGTCAAAACCGGCAACTGTCGCCGTTCCCGAACTGGGCGGCAGAAAGCAAGTCAGTATCCTCATCGTGGTCGTCTTTCCGGCGCCGTTCGGTCCGAGAAAGCCGACGATCTGCCCCTTCTCGACCTCGAAGGAGATGTGATCCACTGCCGTGTTTCGCGCATACCTCTTGGAAAGATCTTTCACGCTGATCATAGATTTTTCTTTTTTGGAAGTACGAGTTTCCGTTTTAGCGCTGCCTAATTCATCAGAAAAAGTCCTGAACCCGTTCGCCTCCGCAACAATATCCTAAAAACGTCAGGCGCGTCATGTCAATATCTCACCCAACCTTTGGCTTTCCTAAACGCATCCGGATCAGACGCAACAAAGATGGAACGGTTATCGGTGCCCCCCGCCAGGTACTGCTACAATGCGGCTGGGAGGGCGGAATCCAACTATGTTAGCCGTACGCCTGATCGGCGTTCTGGCCTTAGTCGCGCTCAATGGCTTTTTTGCAGCCACGGAGTTTTCCCTCGTCGCGGTGCGCTTGTCGCGCATCCGCCAACTCGTCGCGAAGGGAAACGCCCGCGCCCGCATTGTCGAAGCGCTCCTCGGCGATTTGCATCGCGTCGTTTCGGGCGTGCAGCTCGGCATCACCCTTACGAGCCTGGCGATCGGTGCTCTCGGCGAGGCCACCCTTGCAAAGTTATTTCAGACCATTTGGCCTGCCACTTTTGGAGCCCACACCACGCTCGTTACCCATGCCATCGCACTCACCTGCGCATTTGCTCTCCTCAGCGCGCTGCACGTAGTCATCGGGGAACTGGTTCCCAAGACCATCAGCCTGGCCCGTGCCGAGCGCGTGGCACTGTTGGTGGCGATGCCCTTCCGCTGGTTCCTGGGCACTTTTCGCTGGGCCATCCATTTGCTCGACCGTATATCGGGCGCGATTGTGAAGGCCTTGGGAGTTACTTCCGCGCAGGTTCACGGTGTTGCGCATTCCACCGAGGAACTCCAAATTCAGATTCAGCAAGCCCGTGAACGTGGCCTGATCGCGCCCGGCGAAGAGAAATTCATTCTCAGCGCCATGGAACTCGCTCAAATCCAGGTGCGCGAAATCATGGTTCCCCGCCCGGACATCCACACGCTCCCCGTGGAAGCGAATCTGGATGAAGTGATGCGTGTTTTCGCCACCACACAGCGTTCGCGCATTCCTGTTTATCGCGGCGACTTGGACCACATCCTCGGCTTCGTTCATATCAAAGACATGATTTGGATCCTTCTCGATCGCGAACGCCGGCTCGAGGAGAATCTCTCGCCCCCGCCGTTCGATTTGCGCCGCGTTTTGCGCGAAGTCCTCATCGTCCCCGAAACCAAGCCTGCCAGCGAGTTGCTTCTCGAATTGCGCACCCGCCGCGTCGGCATGGCCCTGGTGGTGGACGAGTTTGGCAGTATCCTCGGGCTGGTCACCATCGAAGACATCCTCGAGCAGATGGTGGGAGAAATTCACGACGAATTTGACGTTGTCGAGCGCCCTCTCACTCTCGCGGATGGAGCCTTGATCTTTGACGCCGCGCTCAATGTGCGTGATCTCGACACCCAATACAACATCACTTTGCCGGAAGACCCGGCTTACGCCACCGTGGGTGGTTTCGTTCTCGACCAATTGGGCTTCATTCCAAAGGGCGGCGAAAGCTTCGAGCACGGCAATTTTCGCTTCTCGGTCGTGGAAATGGACGGTAAGCGCGTCGCCCGCGTCAAGATTCAGCGCATTCGTCCCGCTGAAAATCAAACTAAACCGGCGGGCGTTCCCGAAGTCGTGCTCCAACCGGCCCGGGATTCGAAACCCTCGCGGGAGAATTCCTAAGAGGTTCGTGAAAAAATTGCAACTATCATTCTGGGGCATCCGGCGAGCATGCCCGGGGCTCCGTCAAGAGGAGAAGCGAGTGGCTCAGGACGCAGGCCCGCTTTGGCAAGAGGCGCGGCTGATAGCCCGAACGAAATATGTCTGATGGTTATTCCTAGCCGGAGATGATTTCCTAACTTGAGCGCAGAGCGTCAATGGGATCGGCGGAAGAGGCACGGGCTGCGGGAAGCGTCGATGCCAGCAGCGCCATAATCATCATAATCAGTACGCACAGTAAGTAAATCAGAGGGTCAGTTGCACTGACGCCGAACAGGAAGGAGCTGACCAGTCGCGAGACGGCTACCGAGCCGAGAACACCGAGGCCGCAACCGAGCAGCGTGAGCCTCACTCCCGAAAGAAGCACGAGCTTCGCAATGCCGGCACGCTGCGCCCCCAGAGCCATGCGAATAGCAATCTCTTGCGTGCGCTGGGACACGGAGAAGGCCACCACCGCATAAATCCCAGTGATCGCCAACAGAAGCGCGCCCACGGCGAAGGCCGTGATCAGCTCTGTGTTGAAATGTCGCGGTGCCTCAATTGCAGAAACCGCATCGGTCACGGGCCGCACCTCCTGCAAAGCCAAGAGCGGATCGATCTCCGCAATGGTCGACCGCAGTGTCTGGATCATGTGCTGAGGATCAAGCGCTGAGCGCATCGTGATGTATCCGCTCGGCGGGCCGCTGAGGTTTCCCGGAGTTCCCGAGCCGTACAGAGTGGCGGGTTGATCCATTGGCGTGTACCACTGGTCAACGCTGGGCACATCGCGAGGCATCTTTGTGTCGGCGACAATTCCGATGACCGCTGCCCAGGGGAGTTCCTTCCGCGGGTTGCCGACGTGCATACGCTTGCCGATAGCGCTCTGGCCCGGCCAGCAATCTCTGGCCATCGATTGGTTCACAATTACCACCAGCGGCGCGTTGGCATCATCGTGCATGGTGAAGGTTCGGCCCTCGAGCAGAGGGATGCCCATAGCGCCGAAGTAGTTCCCATAAACGCTGGTAAACGCGGCGAATTTCAGCTTCCAGTGATCCGCCGAAACGCCCTCGGCGGTGAACGCAGACTGCGGGGAAACATCGGATGCGGCGACCGCGTTGCTGATGGCTACAGCGATCACTCCCGGCTTGCTCGACATTTGGTCGACAACCGCTCGGGTAAACATGCCGACAGACGCTTTGGTGGGGTATTGCGACAAAGGAAGTTGGTAGCCTGCAATCAGAGCGTGGTCAGCCCGGAAACCGGGGTCGACTGCCTCCATCTTCTGTAAGCTGCGCAAGAAAACGCCAGATAGCGTGAGCAGCATCAGCGCGATGGCAACCTCCGAGACCACCAAGGCGGAACGTAACCACGTATGGCTTGCATCGCCGCCGATTTGCGCCCCCTCTTTGAGGCTTTCTATCAAATTGATGCGCAAGGCTGCGAAGGCGGGCGCAAGGCTGCAGAGAACGCCGGCCGCAACGGCGACGACAAGTGCAAATGCGGCGACCATGGGGTTCATCGACACGGAATCGATGCGAGGCATGGAGTCAGGCATTAGATGCAAGGTGATGCGAATCGCAATTGCGGCGAACGCCAGACCGAGCAGGCCACCAGTCATGCTCAGCAGGAGTCCTTCCACCAAGGATTCGCGGATGATTCGGCCGGAACTCGCGCCAATCGCAACGCGAACCGCATATTCGCGCCGCTGACGGATAGCCCGGACCAAGAGCAGGCTGGAGACATTCACGCAGGCAATCAACAGCACGATGGCCACAGCCAGAAACAGCGTCTGCAACACCGGGCGGACGTCTTCGACTACGGTTTCGCGCAATGGCCTGACGTCGCCTTGAATCTGAATCGCCGACATGCTTGCGGGAAAATCGCTCATGATTTGGTGCGCCACTCGGTCGGCATCCTGAGCTGCTTGCGGCAGGGACACTCCATCTTTCAGCCGAGCCATCATCTGGTAGCCCCAGAAGCCTGAATGTTGATCGGAGAGCTCGTCGGGGCTCAGGCTCAAAGGAACCCAAAGCTGCGCTTGGTACAAGCGGCCGAGTTGCAGCGGAAATTCAAAGCCGCGCGGCATCACCCCGATAACGGAGTAGGGTATGCGGTCGAGCATGATGGAGATGCCGAGGACGTGCGGGTCGCGGTGGTAGCGGTCGGTCCACAGCGCGTAACTGATCACTGTGACCGGTTGACGGGCATCGTCTTCTTGCGGGGTAAAGACACGGCCGAGGATAGGCTGAACGCTGAGCGTCGGAAACATTTCAGAATTCAGGCGCGCGGCATTGATTTGTTCCGGCTGTGCGCCTCCAGAGAGCTCAAACGATGTCGTGATATAGCCGCCCAAAGAGGAAAACGCCTCGGTCGCACGTGTGTACGTTGCGATTTCGCGAGCCCTGACGGACATGCCTGGCCGGCCTCCCAGGTGATCTCCCAACAAAACAAGCCGGTCCGCGTCCTGGAACGGAAGTGGACGCAGCAGGACGCCTTCGACGAGCGAGAAGATCGCAGTGGTGGCGCCAATGCCCAGAGCCAAGGTGAGGACGACCGTGAGTGTGAATGCAGGCGTTCTTCGCAGTTGGCGAAATGTAAATTGAAGATTTTGTGTTAGTGCATACATGCATCCTCCTGAGTCTCGGGTCTTATGACCAAATTGTAGCGCCGCAGAGTTCCCTCTGAGCCGTAAAGTTTCGATCCTCGCCTCCTATCGCCGCGGTCAAACCTCCGACCGCGCTGTGGGAGGGTGTGCTCGTTCAGAATGATTGGTGACACTGGATAGAGTGTCAGGATGGACAACGGAGCGTTGAGTCTCGTAAGGCTCCGGTAGACAATGAAGGCGTGAGTCCGCACAAGCACCGGCTCGCCGATTACCTGCGGCCCAAAACGCTGTCGATGTTGTTGCTCGGGTTTTCTTCGGGGCTTCCCTATTTTCTGGTCGGCATTACGTTCGGCTACTGGCTGCGCGATGAACACACCTCCCTGACGGTGATCGGGTTTGTTTCCTGGGTGAACATTGCATATTCCTTGAAGTTTCTGTGGGCGCCCTTGATGGATCGCGTCGATTTGCCGTTGTTTAAACGGCTTGGACATCGGCGCGGCTGGATGATGTTCTCGCAGATCGTCGTCGGGCTGGCCCTGGCAGCCATGGGCGGAACTGGCACGAAAGCTGGGCTCGGCCGGCTTTGCGCTTTTGCGCTCATCGTCGCGTTCGCCTCATCGACACAGGACATTGTGGTCGATGCCTGGCGAATTGAATCGGCAGACGACGAAGATGAACAAGGCCTCCTCGCGTCTGCCTATCAGTTCAGCTACCGTCTGGCGCTCCTGACTGCGGATTCCGTTATCCTCATCGTGGCAGCGGCCGTGGGCTGGCGCATGTCCTACGGTATTTACGGCGCATGTATGGCCGTTGGAATGATCGCCACCTGGTTTGCGAAGGAACCGGAGCGCGCGGATGCTGTGATGCATGAAAAAGAGCGCGAAGCGCCGCTGTGGACGCCGCGTGGTTTCTTCGACGCTGTCGTGGGACCGTTCATCGCTTTCTTCCGTGCACATGGCTGGCTCGCGTTTGTGATGTTAGCGGCAATCAGCCTCTACCGGGTGCCGGACTTCATCATGGGTCCGATGGCGAATCCCTACTACCATGACCTCGGTCTTTCGAAGGAAACGGTCGGAGCGGTGCGCGGATCAATCGGACTCATCGCTACGTTTGCGGGCATCGCAGCGGGCGGATTCTGCTCGCTGAAGCTTGGCCACATGCGCGCGCTCGTCATCGGGGGCATTTTGCACTCAGTCGCGGTTGCCGCGTTTGCGGCTCTCGCGTTCGCGGGCACGGGCATTCCTCTCTTCGCGCTCGTCATGGCGGGTGACAACTTCGGCATCAGCTTTGCCGGCGTTGCGCTTATCGCGTACATGTCGAGTCTCACCAATCTGGGATACACCGCAACGCAGTATGCGCTCTTGAGTTCAACCTATGCCTGGCTGGGAAAGATCTTGAAGGGATTTTCCGGTGCTGCGGTCGAAAGCCTGAGCACCACGCACGGCCTCATTCACGCCTACGGCATTTTCTTTATCGTTTGCGGACTGACCGGCGTGCCTGCGGTCCTTCTGTTCGCGGCATTGGGTTACTGGCACAGGCGGAAGCAACCGGCGCCGGCCGCTGCCTAGGAAAGTCTTCACTCCAACGAAAATAGCCGCGTATCTCATTGAGCGCGGCGGATATTCATTTCGTGAGGACCACCGGAGTGCCGCGGCCCAGATTCAAAGTGCGCGCCGCGTTTCCCTTGTTCACGCCAATCTCGATATATCCGCTCGAACCAACATACGCGATAGGCTCGCCGTTGTTGCCGCTCGCGAAGGTATCCACGATTCGTGTCACTTGGTGCGTTCCCACTTGAAGATTAACTGCGCCGCCGTTCAGCGCCGATTCCGGCAAATCTTCCGAGCGGAAATTCGTAATCAAATTGCCGAATGCATCGGTCCGCAAAACGGCCCCCTTCAAAGCTCCATCCGCATCCTTGGGGCGGGGAATCGCGAACTTTTTGTAATCACTGATTTCGTCTCCCATGCTGGGAGTCTGCCACCCTTTGGAGAGCCACGAAGCGACGGGAGCAAAAACGTCCCGTCCATGAAAAGTTTTGCTCACGGGATGCAAGTAATAGTGTTCGACATTCGCGTGGCGCACGACGAGACTTTCCGTTTCGCGCTCGAAAACGACGGAGAGCACGCCATTGTCGGGCGCGATAAAATATTGATTCGTTGCGCTGACCAGCAGCGGCCGGCGCTCGGTCCCCACGCCGGGATCCACTACCACAACGTGAATCGTTTTTGGCGGAAAGTAGGAATAGGCGGAACCAATCGCCAGCGCTCCATCGAGAAGATCAAAGGGCGTGATGTTATGCGTGATATCCACGATGGTTACATCGGGATTGATCTTCAGGATGACGCCCTTCAGCGTGCCGACCAGATGGTCGTTGGTGCCGTAGTCAGTCGTAAGCGTGATGATCGCGTTGGCCAATGGTCTCTCTCAACTGGATTAAATTTGCACACGGAGCGCACAGAAGGGGCGACGCTCCGTATCCTTTGACGCTAACGGAGGTGCGCGCCTCCGTCAAGAATTCGCGCGTTGGCTGCTGTGCAATCGCTAATGGCCAGCCGGGGGCAAATTCAAATAAAAATTAGCCCACGCCCTGATCGGGTGCACAAGGATGCCAGTCAGGATCGGGAAAGTGAGCCCGGCAATACCATTGGCCGCAGCGCTCGCAGTACTGTTGAGCGCTGTGGTCGCAGGGTTCATCCACGCGCGAAACTGCCTGACAAAGTTGTTCCTTGGGTTTTGCTGCTGTTGTGTTCATGGCATCCTCCACGCCACGAGAGAGGCAGCAGGGAAGAGAACTCAGCGGGCACGTTCCACCACGCCCACTTTGTTCACGCCGCTACAGGCAATATACACCCGTCCGTCGGAAGTAGCGGCCATGTTGCGCACCGTGCCGCCGCCGGAAGGAATGATCGCGCGCGCAAATTGTTCCGTCTGGGGATCGAATTGGATGATGGTATTCGGTTTCACGCCGGACTCGCTGTACCAAACCATTCCGTCGGGAGTAATCGCAATTCCATAGGGAGCCGCTTTCGCACCGCCCGGCGAAGGCCACATCTTGACGGCTCCGGAACCCAATTCGAGCCTGCCCAGGTGGCCTCCGCTGAAATCCGTGAAATAGACGCGGTCGCTCGCATCGATAGCCATGCGTCTTGGCCTGGCTCCTTCAGGAAGCGAGTATTCCGTGATCTCCATTGTCGCTGGATCGATTTTCGCCATTTTATTGGTCGCAAACTCGCAGAAGATGGGGATGCCTTTGCTGTTGATGGCGATCCCATAGGGATGCGAATCCGCCGTGGGGACATGTTTCAAGTCGACTTTTCCGGTGCCGGGGTCAAGCCTTCCCACCATATTGGAGGTTTGCAGCGTGAACCACAGCAAGCCATGGCTATCAAAGACGGCCGTGTGGGGGTCTTCGCCCTTCGGATCCGGAATCTTGTATTCCGTCACGGCGCCGGTCTTGGGGTCGAGTTTGCCGATGTAGCCCTTGAAATTTCCCGTGAACCAGATATTTCCATCGCGATCGGCAACCAATCCGTGCGGGCCGGAGTCCTCCAGCTTTAGCGGATACTCCTTGAAGGTTCCGGTGACGGGATCCAGACGCCCGAGCTTGTTGGCCATCTGTTCGGTGAACCACAGAGCACCGTCTGCGCCGACAGCCGGATCATGCGGATGCGCGCCTTTCGTCGGGACGTCCCACTCGCGAATGGTGACCTTCAGTTCGCTGACTTCGTTTGCGGGCGGCGCTCCGCGGGAGGCGAGAGCACGTCCTAGCCCGAGAATTGCGACGCTCAAAATAATCTGATTTCTTTTTGTCACTTGTACCTCCTTCCCCAAATCCACCTTGCGCTGGGCTGACTTACATGTATTCCTGAACCGATTGAAAAGCAAGATGAAGTCAGCCGCCTGAAACAAAGTTGGAACGTTGAAAGGTTGAAGGTTGGAGCGTTCAGAGCCTAGGAAGGCCCCCACTCCCCCCTATTTTTTCATAAGTGTTCATTCTAAAGGGAGTTAAAGTCATTTGTTTTGATACACTTTTGCAAGTGTTGATTCTAAAGAGACTTACATTGCACCAAAATTGTGCAAAGTGTCGCTTTGCGCGACAAGTGTTCATTCTAAAAGGGTTTAAGGTGCTTAGAATGAACACTTCCGCAAGTGTTGATTCTGGAGGGGTTACCCTTCGCTGCTCAGGGTAAACGGAAGGGAGGCACACCTCTGCTGCTGCGGGAATTAGAAGGACCGCGTGGCGGGGGCACATGATTGATGGGGCGCCCTCCTGCGGCGGGCAGGCTGCTTCCTACGGCGGTGGGCTGAGGAGCAACTGACTTAACGAAATCATTATAACATATCTAGGTAATTTGTCAATACGTAATTATAAGTGGCTTAGATGCTACGGGATAGAGGAGAGCAAGGTAGAAACTAGAAATGTGAAAGTGGAAACTGGGAGGGCCGAGAGAGTCAACCCCGCGCCCTTTGGAAAACCAACCCCCAAAGGGTGCGCCACGCAGGAGCATCTCAGCGTGTTAAGGGTCGTCCACCCGGCTTACTCATTTGCGCCAACCGGAAACGCGCGATTCCTCTCTGCATTTCGTAAGCTCCCTTTTCCACTTTAGCCGATCTCTCAGGACACTCCCCAAAGTCACCCCTCCGAGGGATACAAGCGCAGCACCACTAATAGTCTGTAGTTGCAAGGAGTCTCTTGTTGAAACGCCGCCGCAGAGGAGTCCTGCACCGACCAGGAGAAAGACAGTTCCGAAGATGAATCCGAACACGTCACGTTGCATAGGGTTTAGCTTTCCGAGCGGGCTAGGGAGTTACTTTCGACTGGCCACAGAGCGTTCGCAAGACGGGCGGGCGGTAAGGCTTTTTCATTTCCGCGCCGCAGCAACATGTGGGGTTTGCGCCGGCTTCGCGCGATGCTTTGGTTACTGCGATTTCACAACGACAATCACGATTTTGGCAACGGTAAACCTGGCCTTCGGTCATGGACATAATCCCCCCGAGTGAGACCGCAGAGTCTTGGGTGGGCGAGTTGACTATAGCGGTAACAGTAGTTGACTATCTCTGCCGTACTATTCTTAGGTAGTTTTCCGTACGTATTTCCACGCCATCGTCCTTACAGAAACATCCAAGGCGGTCCTTCCTATCGCGTCCCATATTCGGCTTTGAAACGGGCAGCCCTTCGAGCGAACACGTCGACAGATTCGTTCGCAAGAGGAAGAGCGGACCCACCTTTTCAAAAGTCAAACCCGAAAAGGTAGACCACTCCGAGTGGAGGTAAGGCGTTAAGGGTGCTCCACCCGCCTGCTCACGATCAAAACCAATCCGGGGAAATCAGCTCGACAATGCCAGGAACCCAGCAGGAGCAAAATCGCTCGTCACAGATTTTGTACTTTCCGTACTTTTTCCTGGCATGGTTGCCCCCCAGCGGTTTTGTTCGTTCTTCGAGCGAGAGGGAAGACAGGAGAAGGCACTGCGTGCCGTTTGCCGGAAAATGAATGCGCCAATATGGGTGGCGGGGAGAACTCGCGAACTTCGAGATAAGTAAATTGCGCTTCCGGCAGGAGGAACCGCGACAGCGGCTTCAGGGGCTAAAGCCCTGATGTTTTCTGGAAGTTTACGGCACGACTGAAGTCGTGCCCTCCCAGGGACAGACCCCAGCAATGAGGGAACAGTCACTCGGAGCGGAGGGCTTGGATTAAGGTCGATTCGGGCGGCGCGGGCGGCGGGTTAGAAGAAGAGTTCGGGGGAGACGTGGAAGCGGCGGCTGAGGCGCTTGATGTGGTCTTTGTTGAGTTCGCGCTTGCCGCTGAGAACCTCAGAGACGATGCTGGGCGTGCCGAACACGTTGGCGAGGTCTTTTTGAAGGAGGCCGTGCTGGTCCATGAGGAATTGGAGGACTTCGAGAGGTTTAGCTTTGGGAAGCTGGTAGTTGCGATCTTCGAAATCCTCGATCAAGAGGGTCAAGAGATCGGCAAGCTCCTTTTCGGCAGGAGTGAGCTTGGTGCTGCGGCGATCCAGTTCATAAAGAAGCTCGGTGCAAGCTTCGTTTTCCTCCTCGGTGCGAATGACGCGGGGAGGGAATTTCTTGAGGAGCTCGATGTATTCCGGGCTGGCTGTGAGAGTGCTCATTCCTTCCATCCTTGTTTGCTGTACTCAGCGTGGGTCAAGACATGCCGCAGGAAAATCTTGCTCGTGTCGTAGTTTATCTCGGTGATGAGCCTGAAGGCATTCCCTTTGATGTTGAACACAGTAAATTTGCCGACAGCATCCGCCGAGGGAAACACTTGCCGGACCTCCATCAGGCTGTTCCATCGCGCCTTCTTGGCGATGCGATACCAGGCATCCAATGGGCCGGCGAGTTCCGGGTGCACGCCTGCGGCTTGCACCAGCTTCTTACGGCTGATGACGTGCAAGATCGGCCTCGCCACTATTGAATTCGCAGTCTGCGAATTTGTCAAGAGAAAGTTCGCGATTTGCGATTTACACCGGGCGAGAGGAAGGGCCGAAAAGAAGGCACGATATATCGTGCCCCTACATAAACCAGGTCACTCGGAGCGCAGGGCTTGGATGACATCGATGCGGGCGGCGCGAGCGGCTGGCAGCCACGAGGCGACGACCGCGGCCGCGAGCAGGACGAACGCAGAGAGGACCACGGGCAAGGCGCCCGGCATCTTGACCTCGAAGAAATAACTGCCCGCCAAACGCGCCGCTACATACCCAAATGCCGCACCTGCAAGGACGCCCGCCCCCGCCATCAGGGCACCTTCGGTGATGACACCTTTCAGGAGATGCCGCGGCTGCGATCCAAGTGCCAGCCGGATGCCGAATTCGCGCGTTCGCGCGCTGACCGAAAACGCCAGCACGCCAGCAACGCCAACCACGGCAATCGCCAACGCGACAGCCGCGAACACGCCGAAAACCAGCGAGTTCAAACGGTCCGGCGCGAGCACCTCCGCGCGGACGTCTTCGAGAGTGGCAGGGTGCTCAATGGGCTGTTCGGCGGACATGTCGCGAATAATGCGCGTGACCGGCGTAACCAGCGAATAAGGATCCGCGCCGGTATGGATAAAAAGGTGGCCGCCAAAGAGTGGACCCTCTTCAAACGGGTTATAGACAGTGAGGACGGGCTGAGGAACGATGTGTTGGTCGTCAATATCGGCGGTGACGCCGATGACGCGATGCGGGGCGGCGCTAATCCCGGGGGCGAATTCGAGCACTGGATCCGTCCAAAAGACGTGCCGATCGACGGCATCCTGATTAGGGAACATACGCTTTGCGAGAGTCTCACTGACGATGACGACAGGCTCACTGCCCTTTTTGCCGTCCCCCGCGTTGAAATCACGGCCACTGAGGATGGGAACGCCGAGCGAGGCAAAAAATCCGGGAGAGATGACGCGCAGCTCCGCGCGAGGGTCCTCTCCTGGGGTATGGATATGACCGTCGGCCGAAAATTGAAGGCCGAAGCCGGTATCGCGCCAGGGAATAACCATGCCGAAAGAGGTCCTATTCACGCCGGGTAGCGCATCAATGCGGCGAATCGATTCCCGGTAAAAATCAACCACTTGCAGTGGCGTTTTTCCGTAGGACGTGGCGGGAACATTGATGGTGAGGACGTGGCGCATGTCGAGACCGGTCTCCGCCGTTTGCAGCGCGATCAGCGTAGTGATCACCGCGCTCGCGCCGGCGAGGAGCACGAAGGATGCAGCGATTTGTGTCACTGCGAAGATGCGCTGGCGGCGGCTGGTGCTGCCGGTGATTCGCGGGGTGGCGCTCGACAGGCTGTGGCCATTGGATGTGTCCGCCGACGGCAGGCGGGGAACATACGCCAGAATGACCGCGGCGACGATGGCTAGGGCCGCACCTACCCAGAGCAGGCTGGAGTCGACCGTCAGGTCGAGCGCACGGACCGAGAAGCGCGAGGCGTAGCGCGCCAGGATGGTCACGAGCGGCTGCGCGCTCCATATACCGACTGCGGCGCCAGCTCCGCAGAGCAGAAGGCTTTCGGCCAGCAGCATGCGGCGCAGCGCGCCAGTGCTTGCGCCGAGCGCCGCGCGGGTAGCCAGCTCGCCTTCGCGGCGAACTGTCCGCGTGAGAATGAGGTTGGCGACATTCGAGCACGCGATGATGAAGACCAGCGCTGACGCTGCGAGCAGCACCAGCAGCACGGTCCGGGCTCCCGAGGTGATCTGGTCGCGAAGCAGCTTGGCGCTGATCTGGTAGTTCCCTTTGGGCGGATAGGCTTCGGCATGTGCCTTGGTCATCGCTCCGTAGACGGTGCGCAGCTCGACACGAGCTTGATCGAGGGTGGCACCGGGAGCGAGACGGCCAAAAAGCTCCGTCATGCGATGGAGGCGACTAGTGACCATGGTGGCAGAGAGGTGGTGCGGGCTGGTGACGATGTTGGCGATGATTTCGGTATCTTGGGGATAGGGGACGGACGGTTCGAGGACTCCGATGATGGTAGCGGAGCGGTCACCCAAGGGGCCCCAGCCGAGGCGCACAGTTCTGCCGAGAACGGAAGGATCTTTTCCAAGAGTGGTTGCCCAGAAACGATACGTGAGAACGACGACGCCGGCAGCTTTGGGACCGTCGTCTTGAGGTCCGATGAGACGGCCGAGGACCGGGTGCAGGCCCATAACTTCGAAGTAGTTGCCGCTGATCACGCCAGATTGGACTACGCGAGGCTCACCCAGACCGATCATGGTGAAATCGAGGGTCGAGAACTCGCCCAGCGCAGTCATGGTTTTAACGCTGGCGCGCAAATCCTGAATATCGGGTACCGAGAACGCGGAGTCGTCTTCGCCGATGCCCGGAGCGCTCTGGCGGATGTAGATCAGCCGATGCTCGTCTCGGTTGACGAGAGGCTTGAGGAGCACGCCGCGCACCAGAGTGAAGATCGCGGCGTTGGCGCCGATGCCAAGCGCGAGCGTCAGGATCACGGTAATCGCAAGCCCTTGCGTCCGCATCAGCGAGTAGAACGCAACCCTCAGATCGCGAAAGAATGACATGTTCTGGACCTCTCTAAGGTGTGGAAAGAGCACCACACGTGCCAATGCTAAGCACCACATTGTAAATCACTTAGTACGTGATGTGTTGGCTTGGGATGCTCGTTTTCAGGATGCCCCTGTCGCAAATTCGGACACCAAGGCGCTCACGGACTGAATTGAGGGACTGTTGATGATGGCTTGACAGGTTCCATCCTGGAAAAAATTCAAGCTGACCGAATTGTGACTTGGTCCAGTCCGTGATGATCCGCGGCACGCCCTCCTCTTCACATCCTTAGTTGTATATAATCAGCGCGCCAGATAGATTTTCTGCGGGAGAAATGCGCCGGCACAGATGGGACACCCTCTACTCGACTTAAAGAATAAGACTGCCGTAGTCATCGGAGGTACCAGCGGAATCGGGCTGGCACTGACCAAAGGCCTCGCCGAAGCAGGTGCTAACGTGGTGCCAACGGGCCGCCGAGAAGATCTGGTGCGTGCGGCAGTTCAACAGGTGACGGCATTGGGCCGACGTTCGCTGGCATGTCCCTGTGACGCGACGGACGTGATACAGCTCGAACGGCTGCGGAGCGCCGTACTTGGCGATTTCGGGAGTGTTCAGATCCTGGTGAACTGCGCAGGACGCACCAAGCGCATGCCCACGATGGAATTTCCGGAATCGGAGTGGAACGCAATTCTGGAAACAAATCTCAACGGAACGCTGCGCGCCTGCCAGGTATTCGGCAAGCACATGGTCGAAAGAAATTACGGACGCATCATTAATATTGCGTCGCTCTCCTCTTTCGTCGCACTGTTTGAGGTTGCAGCGTATTCCGCCAGTAAGGCGGCGGTAGTCTCACTCACAAAATCGCTGGCTATCGAGTGGGCCCAGCGCGGAGTTTGCGTGAACGCAGTGTGCCCTGGAGTATTTCGTACTGATCTGAACGCTGCGCTATTGGACGGCACGGAACGGGGGAGAGAGTTCACGATACGAACTCCCATGCGGCGTTTCGGCCGATTGGAAGAACTGGTCGGTGCGGCTGTCTTTCTGGCGTCCGACGCGGCCAGTTTTGTTACCGGGCACACATTGGTTGTGGACGGCGGCTTCCTGGCCAGCGGCGTGAATCAATAGAAGCCGCACGGCAGGCTTCCGCGGCAGAGCGTGGGGAAGTAGTCATCTCCGCTTGGCGGCCGTTTTCGAAGTAGTGATAACGAGGGTGGAATGGAATTCATCCATGATGATTTCCTGCTGGGGACGAAGACGGCCCGCCGCTTATACCACGGCTACGCCGCAGGCGAGCCGATCTTGGACTATCATTCGCACCTCTCGCCTAGCGATATTGCCGCCGACCGGCGCTTCAATGATTTGTTCGAGATCTGGCTTGAAGGCGATCACTACAAGTGGCGGGCGATGCGTGCCAATGGAATTCCCGAGCGCTTTTGCACCGGCGATGCGTCTCACTTTGAAAAGTTTCTGGCTTGGGCGCGAACTGTACCGTCCGCCCTGCGGAACCCGCTCTACCACTGGACACACCTGGAGTTGAAACGGTACTTCGACATTGGAGTGCTGTTGGATGAATCCAGCGCGCATGCGGTTTGGGATCGCGCAAACATTCTGCTGCAATCCGCGGATCTGACGGCGCGCGGGATTCTGAAAAAGTTTAATGTTCGGGCGCTTTGTACGGTGGATGATCCGTGTGACGACCTTAAATATCATCAGGTAATTGCTGCCGCGGAGAAGACCTTCAGTGTATTCCCGACGTTTCGTCCGGACGGGGCCTTTGCTGTCGATACTGCAGAAGAGTTCAATTCGTGGCTCGCACGATTGGAAGCTGCGAGCAATATTGATATTTCATCGCTCGATGATTTTCTGCGCGCGTTGAAACAGCGGCATGAGTATTTTCACTCGCAGGGCGGAAGGCTTTCCGATCATGGATTGAAGTACTGCCCGAACGCGGCCTGTACTGAGCAACAGGCCTCGGCCGTATTTGCAAGGGTGCGCGCTGGTGTCTCCGCAACTACAGAGGACACACAAAAGTTTGCTTCCTATCTCTTATTATTCTTGGGCAGGTTGGATGCTGAAAAAGGCTGGACCAAACAATTGCACTTGGGTGCGGTGCGAAGCGTCAACACGCGGCGTACCCGCGAATTGGGGACAGACAAAGGGTTTGACGGCATCGGGGACCGGAATCAAATAGAGGAACTTTGTTCGTTTCTTGACAAACTTGACCAGGAGCACGCCCTTCCCAAGACCATCATCTATAATCTCAATCCCGCGGACAACTATGCTTTTGCGACGGCGATTGGCAGTTTTCAAGAGGGTCCGGTGGCGGGGAAGATTCAGTTCGGCAGCGCGTGGTGGTTTCTCGATCAAAAGGAGGGCATCGAATGGCATCTCAACGCCCTCTCGAACACCGGACTGCTGTCTCGATTCGTCGGCATGTTAACGGATTCGCGATCGTTCATGTCGTTTCCGCGGCACGAATACTTTCGGCGCGTTTTTTGCAATCTGCTGGGACGCGAGGTTGAGAATGGGGAACTTCCCGACGATGAAGCACTCCTGGGCGCAATGGTACAAAATGTCTGTTTCAGAAATGCCGAGCAATATCTGCGCCTTGGTTTTGGGGCGACTTCCAAGGTGATCAGCGCTCCTGCAGCGGCTGCTTCCTCGGATTCAGGCTGACCATAGAGGCTCGTCGGCCCATTGGAAAGCCGACCGAAATTATCTTCCATCACGCTTTTGGGGTCCCATTTAAAGGATAAAAGTCACAATGAAAATCACCGATGCCAAAGTGATTGTCTGCAGCCCCGGGCGCAACTTCGTAACCTTAAAGATTACGACAGAGGACGGAGTCTACGGTCTCGGGGATGCGACATTAAACGGTCGCGAGCTCGCGGTTGCAAGTTATCTCTCTGACCATGTTATTCCGCTTTTGATCGGACGCGACGCGCGGCGAATCGAGGACATCTGGCAATATCTCTATAAAGGAGCGTACTGGCGACGCGGTCCCGTTACCATGTGCTCGGTGGCCGCGGTGGATACGGCGCTGTGGGACATCAAGGGCAAATCGCTGAATGTGCCGGTTTATCAGCTGCTTGGAGGCGCTTCTCGCGACGGTGTTCTGGTCTACGGCCACGCCAGCGGGAAGGACATCGAAGACACAGTAAAAGCTGTCGCCGAGTACCGCAAACTTGGATACAAAGCGATTCGCGCGCAGAGCGGCATACCTGGATTGCAGAGCACTTACGGAGTTGGGCGCGGCAAAATGTATTACGAGCCCGCGGAAAAAGACGCCCCAGTTGAAGACGTTTGGAGCTCAGAACTCTACATGAGTTTTGTTCCGCGATTATTCGAGCGGCTGCGGAAGGAATTTGGCGAGGATCTTCCCTTACTGCACGACGTGCATCACCGGCTGACGCCAATCGAAGCGGCACGCCTCGGAAAAACCCTCGAACCTTATCACTTGTTCTGGCTCGAAGATCCTGTTCCTGCTGAGCTGCAGGAAAGTTTGCGCCTCATCCGCCGGCACACCACTACGCCTATAGCGATCGGCGAAGTCTTCAATTCGATCTACGATTGCCAGCAACTCATCCAGGAGCAGCTCATTGACTACATCCGGACGGCGGTTGTGCATTCCGGGGGAATTTCGCACTTGCGAAAGATCGCCAGCTTGGCGGAACTCTATCACGTCCGGACCGGGTGCCACGGCGCCACAGACATGAGTCCCGTATGCATGGCTGCGGCGTTGCATTTTGATTTGAGCGTCCACAATTTTGGGATTCAGGAATATATGCACCACACAGAAGAGACCGACCGCGTCTTTTCGCATTCCTACAGTTTTTCAGACGGAATGATGCACCCGGGCGATGCGCCAGGCCTTGGCGTCGATCTCGACGAAGCTCTGGCATCCAAGTATCCTTATCGGCGGGCCTACCTGCCAATCAATCGCAAACTCGATGGCACGATGCACAGTTGGTAGGGGACCCAGGCGACGGAGAATTGCCAAGTACTGCTTCTCGCCCCGGCTGTTTCCGCTCCTAATCTGTTTTCCAACTAGGAGGTGGCCTTGTCGAGCAATTTGGCAGCCTCGTTTTTGTAAACGAAGAGCTTGTTCCCATGGCTCCAGTGTGCTTAGAATTGAGAGCAGCAGAGCGGGCGTCGTACAATGGCAGTATAGAAGCTTCCCAAGCTTCGGACGTGGGTTCGATTCCCATCGCCCGCTCCAGATTCTAAAGCACTTAGGCCGCTGCCTCATTTTCCATTTTTTCCAATAACTCGTTTTGGACCTTGGAAAACGCTGCCCGGACTTCTGCCAGCGGGATTTCTCCGGTGTATCTTGCCGTCATCGCAGCAGAGCTGTGTCCCATTTGCTGACGAATCGCCTGCGACGTTTTGCGGCAGCGGCCAGTGGTCGGCTAACTTCTAAGTGCTGGCAGTCCAATCGGTGGGCGGATACGCGATGCGCCAAAAACTCGGTGCAGGCCGTGTGAATTCCACTGCAACCTTCGTCGGTCCCGCCAGCTCCTTCTCTACGTAGACTACGCGGCACTCTTTCTGTTCCCCGCTATCTATGTTTTGCATCAGGAGCCTTTGCTTAGGCGTTACTTTTTCCGCTAAGGCCATCAACGCACCGTGCGCGTTGACAACCAACGTTTGCGCTCTTTCATAGAACTGCGTGCCTTCCTTTGGGGGCCTGTGAACGACAACTGGAACGGTCAAATCAATCCGCTGGCTGCGCCGCTCCCTTAACCATCGTTTTGTGTTAGTGAGCCGCTGGTCGCTCATATTGCACACCACATTTTACACTCCGATTGCGGAAGCACGTCGGTGTATAGAAAGATTTTGGTGCCAAGGACCGATGAATTTGTTGAGGGAACTATGCGACGCCTCGATACAGGGGCCAGCGCTAATTTTGGTCGCCTTTGGGCCTGTCCAGAATGGCCAGCACCTTGTAGGTTTCCGACTGCATTTTCTTCCCGTCTAAACTTACCACCCAAATCAGCTTTGCCTTGTCACCATGAACTCAGCTTCGATGTTCTCTACGAGCGGCATGCGGCAACTTCGGTGATTCCCCGCAGGACCCGCCATGCGTTCCTTAAATTTGCTTTCGCAGTTGACTACAGCCGCACGGCCATCAGGCAACTGCAACGTGAAGGTTGCACCCCGAACATGATATGGCACCTGATGGGCAGGCGTGATCGTTCCCGCGCTGTTGGTTGACCCATTGCAGTTCACGTTGGCGTCCGAACCGTTGCAGTTTACATTGGTGTTTGAATTTGAAAACCAGTGCGCTGGCACGACGTATGTGTAATCGGTGTCGTTCTCCTGGCGATCAATTATCTTTACGGCGAGTTTCTGCGCTGATGCGTAAGTACCGCATACAAGAATGATGAGAACAAGCACCGCTGTCTTTTTCATGGGGCTGGCCTTCCGTGTGGCAGATTATATTTTCGAAGTCCGCCGTGCATTCCTATTCTTTTTCGAGTGTGGCATTTACCGTCGCGGTCGCTCCTGCATTCACAGTCATGGTTCTTTCCCAAGTTTTGAAACCTGATTTTTCCACCTTGATCTTGTGGTCACCCACTGCGAGTCGCAGTGACGAAGGGGTGCTGCCCATGAACTTCTCGTCCACGGTGATCTCTGCTCCATCAGGCGCGGACTTGATGTCTACCGTCGAGACTGCGGGGTCCGCTACGTTGCCACTTGTCGCGGGTGTTCCGTTAGCGGTTGGCTGACCGTTCGCCGCCACTGGTTCCGGCGGACTGCTAGTAGCCGTCTGCGTCACAAACTTCTTTGGGTCCAGCGGAATGTCTCCGTTGGTGTAAGCAGTGATCTCGGTGCCTTTCGGAATGGTGATGTCTTTACCATGCACCAGAAGAAAAAGAGGAGCTGCCGGAAAAAACACGATGCTTGTTGCGACAATCGCCCCTGTTATTGCACCCTGATGCCCGCCGCCCTTCACATCTTTGACTGCCCGCAGAGCCACTTTTTCGCCAGAAGTAAGACGCACATTGTCAATGTTGATGTTCAGTTTGCCTGCGCGTCCCATTCTTCTCTTAGGTTGGGCTTCAGTTACCGTCGCCCAAGCCATGCCTCCACGGGGAATCACAACGACGTCGCGGACCTTAACATCTTCAAGAACTTCGAAATCGACGGTTTCATTGACCTGTGCATCGGCGGACGAAATGTTCCTATTTATGCGTAGCTTGACCGGAGTCGCATCCTCCAAACCAAATGCGAGAGGCTGCTTGAGCGGCGTAGCCTCGGGCTTTTGAGCAGGCTGCTGATCCTTAGCATCCGGTTTTGATTGCGCAGCAGACTGCAACCCGTTCGAAAAAACCAGCAACGCTGAAAGAACAAACGAGCAAGCGACTCTCATGGGCTAGGGCCTCCGTTCGTGGTCTGTTATGGGGATTAACTGCAACCACAATCTACCCAAAGTAGAAGGTCGTCAAGAACGAAAGAAACCGAGAGCGACCAATTAGTATGGGCGTCACAAGCATTGACGCGCTTCCATTGCGTTTTCACTGCATCCATCGAAACTGAACGGGAGATTCGCTCTTCAACTTCTTGATGCGCTCCAAGACCTCCTCTCCTGTCAGGATTCCTTTCTCCGCCAGCAGCTCTAGGATCGCTTCCGTCAGAAACATGTTGTAGTACGCCACTTCCTGAATTGTTGTGGTCACAGTACCCGTCTTATCGTCGTGTTTCATCTTGACCTCTGTAAGTCTCTTGACATTACGTATCTATTGACGTTGTCAAGGATACTTTTGATGAAGCCTACCCACGCGCCATGTGTTGTGCAACCCAGTCGCTCCTCTCTTTTGGTGTGGATACTTGTCTGTCTCATCGCAACGTTAGTGCTCGCATTGCTAATCATCCAACCTGCTCTGGCTCAGAAGAAGCTCACAAAGAGCGACGGGCCGCCCCTTGACTGTCTTACTCAGCAAGAGTAAAGATGTCGCAGTAACTCTCCCCTGAGACGAAGCCGCAAAATGCGAGGCACCGTGAGATACGCACGCCTTATCGGCGCTGTTCTTGCGCTCATCCTTCTGAGCGGACCTGTATCCGCTCCTGCCCCGCAAGCGACCCCGACAAACCAAAACAGCACTCAGAAGAAAGAAATCAGGGTATGGGTGAATACCAACAGCGGCATTTACCACTGTCCTGGAAGTCGCTGGTACGGGAAAACGAAACAAGGCAAATATATGAGTGAGTGTGAAGCGCTGAAAGCCGGTTATAGGGCAGCCTATTACCGTCCCTGCGGGTCAGACTGCAAGAAATAGCCGGGCTATCATCGTGTGCCGTAGCGCGTCACTTTTCCATCCACGACGTTCGCCACGTAGCGGGGGGCCTTCCCCTGAGAAACTGCATGTTTACGACAGCGAACTTCCCGCCAACAGAGTTCATTTGGTTTGCAGGAGAATCGGCTACGATGGGAGTTCGGACGGGGATTCCATGTTGAACAACATCAGAGCCGATCTCGAACCAGCATGGGTCGTGCACTTGTGGTACGGGTCTGCCTTCGGTTGTTGGTGTCTTGTTGGTGCTGCGGGTGTTGTTCTTAGCTTCATGAAACTCGGAACTTTTCGATTCTTCGTGGGTGCCTGTTATCTTGCGGTGTTTGTATTGGCGCTCCATTCCTTCTTTATAGCGATGAGAGCGAATCCGCCCGCGAAAAAGTTGTCCTTGCGCATTGGTTTTCTGGCCTGTCTGTGCTGCCTTCCGTGGGTTGTTCGGCTCTTCATAAAGTAGGCGGAGAAGCCAATACTCCGGGCCTGCATACGACGTATATCAGCGGGATCGAATGCGGCAAACGAAACGTAGGGATGGAAAATATAGTGAAGCTCGCCCGTGCGCTGAAGGTTGATGTAGGCTGACTGTTCAAGGGCCACTGAATCTATCCTTCTTTATATTTCCCAAGCTCTCGCCTCCACCTTATCCAATCTCTTAGGAGGAGCACGGAGCACACAACCACGGCAGACAGAAGGGTGGCCCCGGCAATGATCTCAATTTGCAAGTGCAAGGGGTCTCTGGCTAAAACTCCATCGTGAAGCAGCCACGCACCAGTCAAGAGTAGAGCGAGCGCAGAGATGATACTGATAAGTCTTGGCATGGGGCCTTCCATTTCAGGGCGGGCTACGAAGCCAGATTGCGCTCCGCTTCAAGGCGGCCAACAAGTTCATCATCAGGATCGAGCGTGCGGAGGACTGGCGGGGTATAGGGTCTCTTCATCTCCGAGCCACAGAAGCATCGAGGGTTGGGCTTAGTTTCGACCGGACTTCTGGCGACTACGATTTCACAACCACAAGCGCGATTCTGGCAGCGGTACACTTGGCGTTGGGACATGGACATGACCTCTCCGGGGACCCAGAGTCTTTGGTGGGCGAGTTGAGTTTAGCAGTCGCTCTAGTGACTGGCAAGTGGCCTACTGTGCGGTTCAGTCCACGAAGAGATACGGTGAATTACGTACGTAGTTTCCGGTATCGGGGAAGCGGGGGTTACAAACCGTGGGTAAATGAGCCTTTCGCGGCAGCCGTCGCCGCCCCCGACTGCGCTAGGCACTGGAATGCTCGCGCCATTTAACAATGCGATCCGGGAATTTAACGCCCAGGCAGAAGCGATCCCCCGCAGTTGGCAAACAATAAATCACTCTTCCGACTTGCCGAAATTCTCCCGTTAAAGGCGTAATAAGCGACCCTTCGCCAGACTGCCAGAACCGCTGGCTGATGACACGCGCACCGTGGGGACTGACATTTTCGGTAAGTGTTCGCTCCCGAGAGCGGGGTTCTTCTAAGCTTGCGAGATAGACGGGAACTAAAGTAGGAAGGCGTTTCTCAATCCTGCCGTTGAAATGCCTAGCACCGTTCATCTGGTTCCCTCGCGGGGAAGAGGGCCACAGCGGGTCCTTTAAGCTATCAAGCTTCTCACTGCACACTGAGCCGTCAATCAGCAAAGACCTGTAATCGCTGCACAGGTAATTCCCTGTACTAGTAAGAAGCCCTTGGCAGCTACTAATTCCTCAACGACGACTTAGAACTTTCCCATCCCCAAATTGCATTATTTACCCGCTTGTTGAGCAATTGCGCTAACGCTATCCCGAGGTTGTACCGCGCTGTCGCCAACAGGAACAACGGGCGTCGTAGGCAGCGCAGGGTTTTTGAAATGATTGACAGTTGGACGAAGCAATCGCCAAACGGCAAAACTGTGACCTTCAAGATTGAGGGGGACAGGAAGTGTTTCGTGTTACCGCAGGCCGTAAACCGGAGCAAGGGCAAATGAATGACTAGCTCTCCTATCCACGGACGCCGCGGATCCAACCGGATCGTTACGAAGAAGCGTGCCAGCCTTGTCATCACTCTCAGTGGAGTCCAGAAAATGTTTTCATGTCTTATTGTCGATAGGTCCGAAGAGGGGTTTAGATTGCGTGGTAACTTCAGGCTGAAGCGCGGACAACTCGTTGAACTCGTCTTGGATGACCCCGTGGATTCAGTGCGGTGCGAAGTTATATGGGTCGGCAAACCAGAGTCACAGCAGGTAGGAGAAGTTGGGTTGCAAACCGTAGGCAAATGACTCTTGGGCTTTGAACTCGACGTGTTGAGAATCACCGTGCTCCACCGTAGCGAGTGACCTTTCCATCCACGACGTTCGCCACGTATCGGCCTCCGCTCAGGAATTGCATAACCTTTTTGCCTGATCGCGCCAACTGCGCCCATCTGGACTTCGTATCAGGATTCTGCTCAAGTCCTCGAATCTCGTTCCCGTCGAACATGAAATCCACCTCTAGCAAACCGCGCTTGGGAGTCCGACGAACGGGATAACTTTCTCCACCCACCTTGACGGCCTTGGCGTTTTCGACGAGTGCTTGCTGCCAAACTTCGATAAGAGTTTCGTCCAATGAGAGCTTCGTCATGGTCTTTGAAAAAGAGGAGATTAGCCAGCTTACTTAGTCAGAAGAACGCACGCATGATAGATGCCGTAGAAAGCAGCCGCAGTAAATATCAATTCTCCAGCAAGGACTCGCAATTGAATCAGGACTGCGATTGTGTCTCGGATGATCTTGCAGATTTTGTTTCGCACTGCACGCTCCTCTCCATTGCGGAGAATCGAATGCAGCACCTAAACAGTGGCACTCGCGCAGGATGCGTGTCAATCGGGTTCTCTCAGCGTGTACGTCAAACGTGAGTTAAACACTAAGGCCAATGAAACCAAAGCAACAATGGGGCGGTCATACTGCCGCTCAAACTATTTCGGCCATCGTGATGGCCTCGGCAGCGGTGTTCGCCGTAGTCTTTCAATCAAAAGGCGATCCCAAGTTTGCGTGGTCACTGGTTGCACTCATCGCACTCATCCTTCTCGCTTCGGCTCTGATGTATGCAAATCAAGTGCTCGCCTTCTTCCGGGTTCGGAGAGTGCAGGCGGCAAGGGATAAAGTTGCACGGGAACAACGTTCGGAGTTGCTGCGGTTGGCCCGGCGCTTTGCCCAATTCGCAAATTCAGGAGATTGGAGCAACCTTCGGTACATCGTCGCCAACGCTTACGGCAACAACCCGGATAAATGCGCCATGATATGTCCGCCAGATTACATGAGGGACTTGTGCCCCTTCTTCATTCAGCACTTGGAAACCCGCTCGCCCGAGAACGAGCATCAATTTCTTTTGGCGATACAGGAGTGGTACGGGGTCATAGCCTCGTACAACAACAACTACGTGTTAGAACCGCTCCGCAAAATGCGGCTGAAGCAGTGGTTCGCGGCTGATAACACGTCCCAACTGATGCCGGATGCCGTGTCGTGGATTGAAAGTCTGCCTGTCAATCACCAAGGAATTGTTGAGCGGCAGATTGAAGATTTCAGGGAACGGTGGGCAGGCTTCCTTGATGATATGAAAAAGTGGTTGGAAAAGTCGGGTGAATTGTTTAGCGCAGCGTTGCCTACGTATTTCGAGCGGCCCCAAAAGCTGTAGCCTGCAGCCGAATGCCACCCTGTAATCCATTGCTCTACGGCTGGAAGCTGAATGTTTCGTGGTGGGAATACGTTTTGGTTTGTCTGTTTCTTGCGCTGGTGATAAGAGTGGCCCACAGCTATGTCCGGGCTTTGGCCATCATACGAGGCGATGATCCCGATGCAAAAGACCGGAACAAGCCCAAAGATTTGCCTGTGTTTTCCGTAAGTTACAGATTCTTCGTACCCCGCAAGGCTATAGAATGAACAGGGTCGAAAAACCCTGGGTCGCAAACCAAGTCGTGCTGAATACAAAGGAGTTACCTCAAGAGCTCTGCGTTGCCTGACGTTGAGGGATTTTCATAAAGTTTCGCGGGCCGGAGGCCCTAAATGACACTTATGAAAAAAGGGGGAGGGGGGTGCAGTTATTGTTAACTAGAATCCCGAAGCTCGGTTTGGCAACGCAACGCGAGCCCCAGACGTTCCTGTGCGCGGGGATCTGTCCTCCACGAATCACGGAACACCGGTCGCGGAACACGGTTCACGGGACACTCATGCTGCTATGCCGCAATCAGCAGGTTCTGCGCGAACGGCCATTCGCGGTCGATCCACTGTCCATCGCAGCGGAATCCCGTGCGCGCCGCCATCTCCGGAATTTCCTCGGCTTTGTATTTGTGCGAACTTTCCGTCCAGATGGTTTCGTCTTCATTCAGCATGAATCGCAAACTGGCCGCCGGAATGTGTACCGTTTGACGCCGCGTGGAACGCAAATGCATTTCGATCCGCCGTTCCACCCTGTTCCAGCGTGCGTGGTGCTCGAAGCAGCTCAAATCAAAATCCGCGCCCAGCTCCCGGTTGATGCGCGCCAGCAAATTCATGTTGAACGCTGCCGTTACGCCGGCAGGATCGTCGTACGCCAGCAATTGCAGCTCGACGTTTTTCTCCAGGTCCGTGCCGAGCAGCAACGCGTCTCCAGTTTGCAGAATCGCCCGCATCTCCCGCAAAAATGCATCTCCCGCGTCGCGATCGAAATTGCCGATGGTGCTGCCCAGAAACAATACCAGCAGATGATCCCGCTCCCTGCGCCCTTCGGCGACGGCCCGCAACCCTTCGAGATACGGTTGCTCGTACCCCACGATGCTGACCATATCAATCTGCCCGAGCTCTTTCGCCAACGCGGCCAGCGCCGAAGGCGAAATCTCGATAGGGTAGTAATACGTCTTCTGCCGCCGCGAGAGCGCTTCCAGAATCCACCGCGTCTTTTTCCCCGAACCGCTTCCAAGCTCCGCCACCTGAATCGGCGAGGACAGCCTGCCTACAATTTCGCCCGCATATTTTTCCAGCAGTCGCGAGTCCGCGCGTGTGAGTCCGTACTCTGGCAGGACACAAATCGTTTCAAACAGCGCCGAGCCCACTTCGTCGTACAAATATTTTGACGGAAGTTCTCGCTGTCCAGGTTTGGTAAGGCTCTCGCGCACATCGGCCGCGAATGCAGACACATGCTGGTGCGATAGTGACAGTGCAGGCGTCGCCATGGTTTCCCCCGAGCTTTAGCTGATTAGTCCTCGACGCAACGGAACGTTGCGTAGACGTACGGATAATGCGGTTGGAACCAATTTCGGAATGACCGCCGCAGCATGCATGCGGCCGTGCGCGGCGAGCCACCCTTCATCACATAGTGCTTGCCGTCAAAGAAATTTGCGGAGTAGCCGGGATAGAAGGGCATGGTCGTGAAGCCTGGAAATGCTGCAAACTCCGTCCGCGTCCACTCCCACCCGTTCCCCACAAGATCATGCACGCCGAATGCGCTTGCCCCAGCAGGATGTGATCCCACAGGCAAAGGATCCCACGCCTTGAAATCGAAATTGCCCTTGGACGGGCCAGGCGCTTCGTCGCCCCACGGATAGCTGCGCTCCCGTCCGCCGTCCTTCGTTCCATATGCCGCGCGATGAAACTGAGCTTCGGTCGGCAGTTTGCGTCCCAGCCATTTCCCATACGCGGTGGCCTCGGCATGGCTCACGTACACCGGCCACTCCAGGGGCAAACGAATCTCGCCAAACATCGTCCGGTAGTTCCAGAGGTTGCCTTCGCACCTCCAGAACATGGGATGCTCAATACTTTCCTTTGCCTTCCAGTCCCAGGCCTCTTCACTCCAAAGGGCACGGTTCTGGTAGCCCCCCGCCTGCATGAACCGCAAAAAATCGTGATTCGTTACGTTGTAATTGTCGATAGCGAACTCGTTGACCGCGACTTCGTGCGCCCCAAATTCGTTGTCCCACCCGAACTCATCGCCATGAATGCGTTCCAGTCCCAAGACCGCCGTACCCGCCGGAATATCAACCAGATGCGACTTAATGCGATGCGCCTTTATCGCGGCAATCTGGGGTCCGCCAATCTTTCGGTCACTTGGCAGCCGGTGCAGCATGTACGCCAGCGTCTCCGCATGCATCAACCGGTGTTCGATGGCCACTTCCAGCATAGTGATCAGTTGCGGGTGCCCTTCCTCGGGCCGCTCCAAGGCGTGCTCAATGGCATGGTCCAGCTCATCCCGCAAGCGCCGGTTATAGCTCTCGACCTCTTCGCGCGACGGCCAATCCGCAGGCGTATCCGAAGGCAATCCCCCATCCACCGGGTCAATGCCAAACGCAAACAGGTGATCGAATGTCCGCTGAAAGGATTGCAATCCGAAAGCGCGCTGGGCCAGCAGATTCCAGTCAAACGCCTCTACATGTCCCACATAGAATATGATGCGGTGTCTCTCTGGAATCGGCCGATCATACATGGCCTCCTCGCGCACCACGCGAAATACGTCGTCGGTGCGCGCGCGGGCGTCGAGCAGTCTGGTGTGAAGGTCGTGCCGGATGCGGACAGCAGTAGCGAGAGCTCCCATGGCGTTTTCCCCTTCTCTTGGATGCAGCTTCCACGCGAAGGATGCGCCAAAATTCAGCGCTGGGTGGCTAAGGTGGATTAAGATGGTCGCTCCCAGATTTGCGGCTGTCAATCGAAATGAATACGAAACCGGCGCTTTCCGCTATGAATACGATTGAGTTCCGGGATGTCGCGTTTCACATAAACGATATTCCTGCACGCCCCATCGTCTCAGGGATTTCCTTAGCCGTTTCTCAGGGTGAGACGCTCGTCCTGCTCGGCCGCAGCGGTAGCGGAAAGACCACACTTCTTCGCTTGATCAATGGACTGCTGATGCCCTCGCAAGGGGAAATCCTGGTCAACGGCCGCTCTACCGCTGCTTTGGATTTAATTCGGCTGCGGAGAGCCATTGGTTACGTCATCCAGGAGGCTGGTCTCTTTCCCCATTTCACTGTTGCGGAAAACGTCGGGCTCGTACCGTCGCTCGAAAAATGGGACCGCTGCCGCACTGCAGTTCGCGTCGGAGAGCTCCTTACCCTAGTGGGGCTAGATCCAACGGAATTTGCCGACCGCCACCCTCGCGAACTTTCCGGTGGCCAGCGCCAGCGCGTCGGAGTCGCCCGCGCCCTTGCTGCCGATCCTCCCATCCTGCTGATGGACGAACCCTTTGGCGCGCTCGATCCGGTAACTCGCGCCGAGCTTCAGCGCGAATTCAGCGCGCTCGCCCGCCGCCTCGGCAAAACCATTGTTTTCGTCACACACGATTTGCACGAAGCCCTGCTCCTCGCCACGCGCATTGTGTTGCTGCAAACCGGCCGTATCGTGGCATCAGCAACGCCGCAGGAATTCCTTCGCCTCGATCATCCCGAAGTGCGCGCCTTCACCGCCTCTCTAGCCGTAACGCCGGGGGCCTCCGCATGAGTCCGCAAATGACCACCTGGACTTTCTTCAACGACCACCGCGACGAAATTTTCGGGGCCACACTCGATCACCTCACGCTCGTAATTATTGCCATGGTGATCGCCATACTTATCGGCGTGCCGCTCGGGATGCTCATTGTTCAGCGCCCCACGCTGCGCGCCATCGCGCTGGGCATCGCCAGCATTTTTCAAACTATCCCGAGCCTCGCACTCTTCGGTTTTTTGATTCCCATTCCGTTCATCGGGGGCATCGGCAAACGCACCGCCATTGTCGCTCTGGTCCTCTACGCGCTTCTCCCTATTTTGCGCAACACTTACGTTGGACTCACCGGAATCGATCCTGCCGTCCTTGAAGCTGCCCAAGCCATGGGCATGACTCGCGCGCAGATTCTTTTTCGCGTCCGTTTTCCTCTTGCGCTGGCCGTCATTCTTGCCGGCATTCGCACGGCAACGATCATTACCATCGGCGTCGCAACTATTGCTGCAGCGATTGGCGCCGGCGGCCTTGGCACGTTCATCTTTCGCGGCGTCGCGCTCGTCAGCGATGCACTCATCCTCGCCGGCGCCATCCCTGCCGCTCTCCTCGCGCTCCTCGCAGATTTTCTGCTCGGGCTGGTCGAGCGTAGACTGAAGGTCTCTTAAAATGCGCCGCGTCCAGTTCCGATTCCTCTGCTTCCTTTATCTTCTTAACTTCATCTGCTTCTTTTCCGCGTGCAACAAATCTCCGCAGACCAAAATCACGATTGGCTCAAAATTTTTCACCGAGCAAGTCGTGCTCGCCGAACTCCTGGCGCAGCACATCGAAGCTAAAACCGGCATTCCCGTCATCCGAAAGACCAATCTTGGCGGCACACTCCTCGTCCACAAAGCGCTCCTCGCCGGCGAGCTCGACCTCTACGTCGAATACACCGGCACCGCGCTCACTGCCGTCCTGAACGAAACTCCGCAAGGCGATTCGAGCGCTGTCTACAATCGCGTCAAGCAGCTCTACTCCGATCGCTTCCATCTTGAAGTCACCGAGCCGCTTGGCTTTGAAAATACTTTCGCCATGGTCATCCGCAGCGATGACGCGAAAAAACTTCATCTACAGAAAATTTCGGATATCGCACCTCTCGCAGCAAAGTGGCGGGCAGGCGTCGGCTATGAATTCCTCGAGCGCCCCGACGGCTTCCGCGGCTGGAGCGAGCGCTACAATCTCCGCTTCGCCGAATCTCCGAAAGTGATGGATCTTGGCCTTATCTACCGCGCCCTAGTTGATCATCAAGTGGATGTCGTCGCCGGAAATTCCACCGATGGTCTCATTGACTCCCTCGGCCTAGTGGCCCTCGCCGACGACCGCCACTATTTCCCGCCCTACGACGCTGTCCCCATCGTCCGCCAATCCACACTCGCGCGTTTTCCCCAACTCCGCGCGGCGCTGGCCGATCTCGCCGGCAAACTCTCCGCCGCCGACATTCGCCACCTCAACTACGCCGTCGACGCCCAGCATCAGGACGCCCCCGCCGTCGTCCGCGCTTTCCGCCAATTCCGCGGCCTGTAGTGACGACTGTACGTCGCCCGGCTCTGGCTGCATGCCGCTGCCTTGCAGGGGCGCTTTAATCCGGGTATCTGTCAACCTAAAGTAGTTGCTCGCGACATTGTCAACCTATATTGGTTGCTATATGGTGTGTCAACCTGTTAAGGTTGACACACCAAAGATTGAGCGTATGATTGGAGTTTGAGCAAGCACAATGGCAAATCCTACTGTCCGCACCAAACCTTGTATCGCCCTTATTGCTGATATGGTGCGATCGCGTGAACTCACGCGAAGGCAGCGTCCAAGCGTGCAAAAGAGGTTCAAAGAATTCGTCGATTACCTCAACAGGACCTATTCACGAGCCATCCTCTCCAGATTCGTCATAACATTGGGCGACGAGTTTCAAGGTATTCTCTCGTCGGCAACAGCGATTCCCGATTTGATGTGGGACATCGATCATCGATTTTCAGATCGCAACCTCAGAGTAGGAATGGGGTTTGGTGTCCTCGATACTCCAATTCAGAAAGAAGCAATAAACGTCGATGGACCGGCCCTACATATGGCACGCGCGGCAATACAGACCGCCCATGAGAAACGCTGTTATGGAGGCGTATTTCTCGGTTTCGGAGAACTAGACACTGTTATGAACGGCCTAGCCCGTATCCTATGGTTCCAGCGCCGAAGACTTACCAAGACCCAACTTAGAATTGCCGAACTCTTGCGCCAGGGCCGGTCCCAGTCAGAGGCTGCAGACGCACTAAAGATAACGAGGCAGGCCATCTCGAAGCAGGTGCTGGCGATGGGATGGTTGCCCTACGCCGAAGCAGAAGAGGCTTGGCGCGTCCTCCTAGACAGATATATAAACCCGATGATAGAGAAGAGAAATGTCTCACATCACCGTTAGCGATGAATTCCTGCTTTGGTCACAGATGTGTGTTCTCTGGTCTGTTTCTTCCTATGCTATTGCTCCTGATCCGCTACCCGAGGACCGCGACAATAGCAACTTCGCCTGGCGGACCTGGAGAATATCTCTGCCCATAAGGATTTTCGGAACAGCGCTTCTCAGTTACGGGATGACCCGTTCGATTGTTCTGAGCGGCTGGCTGACAACGATAACAGCGATACATCCGTGGATACGTCTTCGGAGTCCTTTGAAATGGACCGCGGAGATCGAGGTAATGGTCCTAATTTCAAACTCCCTATTCATGCTTGCCTTTGTGAGACATTTTCACTTGCAATCGCATACTTTCGTTCCAGCTTTTCTCAGCACGGAACACCTTTGCGCAACTTCCATAGTGGGAGCAACAGTATTGTTTGTTTTCCGCGGCGGAACCTATGTTGTGAGGGGTTGCCTCCGGAAAACTGGAACTCTACCTCACATTGCCGCCCAGAACACAGGCCAAGCGGAAAAAGATCAAATTGATGTGATGGAGATCAATCGTGGCCGCTTGATAGGCAACCTCGAACGATTAATTCTTACCATCGTTGTGGCTGCAGGCAGCTACGCCGCCCTGGCCTTTCTGGTGGCCGCCAAAGGACTTGTTCGGTCAGAAGGTCTGCAAGAACGCGACTTTGCGGAATACTTCCTTGTCGGATCTTTGTCTAGTGTGCTGGTCGCTCTCTGTTCAGGCGTCATAATTAGATACACCTTACTAACTCTGTGGCCTGAACTCTTATCACTCCAGATGCACTAGGTGGAGTCGAGGAGACGTAGCAATAAGGAACCCAGGGTTAGCATGGTTCAGCGGGATTAAAAGCCGCAGCTCTTTACCGTTTGGTTTGCAGGAGCTCGCAATTCTCGACGCACTTCACGAATTGCATCTCGATTTCGGCTTTCTTGTGGGGCACGCGTTCGGTGGATTCCGGTGCCACGATGAGTGACTGTGGGCCATCGGCGAGACTAAACGTGCACTGGAACTCCAAAGACTGCACGCCGCGCTGCTGGCAGGGATTCTTCTCCAGCGCGGGCTCGAACATCTCCGGCCTGGCATGCAACTGGTTGGCGACATCCGACGGCAGCATCGCCACGACCATCGGCACAGGGGACTTGATCTTGATGCTGACCTGCGTAGCGTCGTGGTCCGGCGTGAACCCGCCATATACTTTCAGGAACGACGTCAGTTGATACTTCTCTTTGACCTGCCAAGTCCACTGAAACTCCGGCTGGACGCAATTTTCCACACACAGCCAGCGGAAGTATTGGATGTGCACGTCGTTCGGCGCTTTGAACTGCCGCTTGGCCGACTCCCGCCCCGCCACTACCGCTTCGATTCCTGCGATTCCCACGCCCACTGCGCGCTCAACCCTATTACTCGGGTCCAAGACTGCGCCGAGTCCCGAAAACACGGCGTGATCGGAACTCTCGGGACTATATCGTTCGTCGCGAATGATAAGCGTCATGGCCACCGGCGGAACAAAACAAGAATATCTGGCCTCCACGATATGTTCTCTGGTGCACAACTGTCGCAAGTTGTTCAGGGTCTCGGGATGCTGGAGCGCTCCGTTCCACTCTTCGGTGTGTACCAGGAAGATCGTGACCGGCAGCTCGGATTTGATATCCACCTGCATATTGCCGCCGTCACCGCTGGCGTGATAAGTCGTGCCAGCGTGATAGTTCGCGGGGTCCAAACGCACATCCTCTTGGTTGCCGGGCAGCCAGTTGAAAACGCGCTCTGGCTGCTGGCCAAATGCCGGTCCGGCAGCTGCACAAATCAACAGGGCCCCAAGAACAAATCCAATTTTGGTGTTTCGCATAGTAATTCCATTGGAACGCGCCATTTCTCCGCTCGCAAGACCCACGTTTGAATGTGTCTACTGGGAGTATCCTGACCGTTCGTACAGCTCACAAAGGTTGGTCTTTCTGCCCAAGAGAAAAACAGCGCAGGTTTTTTTCGGCGGTTCCGGGACCATTTTCTGTGTTTTGGGGGTTGGTTTGACAGGTGTTCAATATTGAACAGACGAGGCCTGGGCCGGAGTTTTAGCTTTTACTTGAATGTGAAAAGGAGAAAACGCCTGCGGTGGCGTTTATTGGAACGCCTCCGAGAACGTCATCGTGGGCAGCTAATTCACTCGGGGTTGGGGGCACCTCCTTCACGAGCAACGAGGAGAGTGCCCCCGCCTTTCGTTTGCTTCAATGAAAGAGTCCGGCTCGTGACTCGCGGCGTCCGCTAAATTCGAATCACACTGTTTTTCCACCTATTGGGCATCTGTTTGGAAGGCTCCGGCGCACTCCTGTTTCATTGCTCGCGCCGCCCAAACCTCTGCTAGAATCTCCTGCCATGAAAAGACGCACTATACTCCAATCGCTACCCGTAGCAGCGTTTCTCCCAGCGGCGGACTGGCTTGCCTCGGCTCAAGAAAAAGCGGCTACCACACCATCCGGCACGCCCGTCTACGAACTGCGCATCTACCACGCTTTCGAAGGCAAGCTCGACGACCTGCTTCGCCGCTTCCGCGAACACACTGTAAAGCTTTTCGAGAAGCATGGAATCAAGAACGTGGCGTACTGGACGCCCACCGACGAACCCCTTAAGGGCAAAACCCTTGTTTATATCCTGGCGCATCCCAGCCGTGAAGCCGCTACTTCCAACTGGCAGGCCTTTCGCGATGATCCCGAGTGGCAGAGCGTTCGCGACAAGTCCGAAGCCAATGGGAAACTCGTGGAGAAGATCGATTCGACTTTCATGGTGATGACGGACTTCTCTCCAAAACTCCCCTAGATCACTGCGCGGTGGAAAAAAGAGCGAGCCAGCTATGAACGAAACGGATCCTCAGCGAAATATTGGGCGGAGCATCCTCGCAGTGCTCGCCGGCATGGTCGTGGGGATCGTTCTCACCATTGGAACGGACATAGCGCTGCACGCAGCCCGTGTATTCCCGCCCTGGGGCGAGTCGATGGCCGGTTACGACGGAGCCTTATTTCTTGCGACGATCTATCGCACTATCTACGGCGTTCTGGGCACATACATTACAGCCTGCCTTGCGCCCGGCCGACCCATGCAGCATGCGCTGGCTGGCGGCTTCATAGGGCTCGTTGTGAGCATTGTGGGTGCTGCGGTGACCGTGGAATAAGGGTCCGGCCTTCGGGCCTCACTGGTATCCGCTAGCGCTCATCGTGCTCGCGATGCCGATGGCTTGGGCGGGCGGCAAACTCCGCGTCGCCCAGTTGGGGACAGTCGCGGCGCAATAGGAGTTTTTGCGGCCACCCGCTCGTAGGACCGCCCTCAGGAAGGCGCCATTTTTCTCTGTGTGTTCGCGTAACTGGCCTACCGGCGGACGCTGACTAAGGCAACATCGGCTTCGTAGCCCTCATCCTGCACGGTCTTCTGCGCCGCTGCGGCAACCGTTTGTTCGTCCGCATTCTTCGGCAAATTGCAATAGCGGCGAATCACCTCTTCTCCATTTACAATGCGAACCAGCCACTTGGCCTTGCCTGCGTCCCAGGAAACTTCCACTTGATCGGCACGCATAGCTCCCTCCTACTGCGCATCGTCCGCGCCTCCTCCTTATACTGCCACTTCGCGCCAAAAGCGATAGGCGGCTACCCAGCGGCAGGAGTCAGAGTCCGCGGCAAGAGGAATATTGCCACGCAACCATCGCATTTATCGATACAAACAGCCGGTAGAGTGGTTTTGTAAAAGGATTTGGCTGAGATGGAAGAGATTAGGCCGTTCAGTAGGTCAGCGACCAGCCGACCACGGTCATAGTCAAAACAAGCAGAAGTATTGTCGTGCTGACGAGGCTCAGCGTCCTGCCGTGCCCCAGCAAGTAGTCGCGAGATTCGGGATCAATGCAGAGAATAATGGTGACGAACAGCACGACGCCCCACGCCAGCAGGATGGGCACGCCCTGGTGCCGACCGATCATAGCGAAGAATTGCGCGGGAGGTTGCCCTGCCGGAATCCACCAGGGCAACAAGGGAGCTACGCCCGCGGCCAGCGAGAAAGTCAGCAGCTTGCGCGTGAACCAGCCCTTGACCTTCGGCCGGGCTTCTTTCCAGATGAAATAGTCCCAAGCCAACAGGCCAATCGCCAGGGG